>WNGO01001199.1_pt1 | contig 16642 bp, 14 predicted proteins | sample 5400511 | NCBI WGS metagenome assembly WNGO01 (sample SAMN13153380, study PRJNA577476) | soil metagenome | isolation source: 20 cm soil or saprolite under Garry oak tree replicate 2 | place: USA:California | collected 2016-06-15 | reverse complement strand
CAGCGGCCACGGGTCTGGCGCCGTCTCGGCCGGTAACGCGAGCAACACCAGCGCGGCCCAGGGCAGCGGCCACGGATCTGGCGCCGCCTCGGCGGGCAATGCCACCAACACGAGCGCGGCGGCGCAGGGCAGCGGCCACGGATCTGGCGCCGCCTCGGCCGGGAATGCCAGTAACACGAGCGCAGCGACGCAGGGCAGCGGCAACGGCAGCACGAATGGCGCCATGACTGCGAATGAGACGTCGACCTCTGCCGCCGCAGCCAGCACCGTCAACGAGACCTCGGGCACCGCAGGCGGCGCCACGGTCACCGAGACATCGACCTCTGCCGCCGCAGCCAGCACCGTTAACGAGACCTCAGGCACCGCAGGCGGCGCCACGGTCACGGAGACGACGACATCGGCAGCCGCCGCAGGTGGCACGGTTACCGAGACCACGACGACCGCGGGCCTCGCGGGTGCGACCGTCAACGAAACCACGACGGCCGCCGCCGGCGGCGTCACCGGCGGGCAGACGAGCGGCGCAGCTGCTGCCGGGCAGTTGGCAAACACGGGCGGAGGCGCGCATCAGGCCGCCACGAGCGGGCCGGCGCCCGCTGCGGCAGGCGGAATCCTGGCCGGGCTGATGGCCCTCTTGACGGCGGCGTGGTTGAAGCGGAGGGAGCTTTTCGGTCGATCGGCGCGGTAGGAGGGAATGAGGGCGTGCCGCCGCGCTGGACGTCAGCCGGCGGCACTCCATCAAACCGAGCCGGACGCTGCATGCCGTAAGCTTCGAAAGGGTCCCCCATGCCCGTTAGCTACTCCACGATCAAGGCAGCTTCGGAACCCGAAGCCATCGCCGAGCTGCTGGCCACGCGCGTCATTGGTCCCGTCATGCCCTCGGTCATCGTCAAGAAAGTTCGCCCCAAGTCGGGTCGGCGCTACGAGGCTCCGAGAGTTCTATGGAACGTCTACGAAGCTGAGCTGGAATTGTCGGGCGGAATCCCGGCAACGAGCTTGATCTGGACCAAGGCCTTCTTCACTGATGAGGGCTCGGAGGAATATCAACACCGCATCAGGAGGTTGCTCGCCAACCAGAACGGAAATCCTCTCGATCCCCATGGATATGTCCAGTTCTTTTCCGACCTGGGTCTGTTTCTGTTTTTCTTCCCGACAGATCCGGTGTTTCCCAAGATGGCGAGTGTCTTTGATCCGCAAGCCATGGCACCGCTGCTTGCCAGGCACTTTGAGGATCTACGCCCCGGAGCGCAGATCGGATCGCTGAGCGCTACCCGGGTCAAGTACCTTCCGGAAATCTCTTGCATCATCCGGTATGACGCCGATGTCGGCGAGGAGGAACCGCTCACGATCTACGGAAAACTCCAACACAGTAAACGCGGAGAAATGACGTACGAGGTGATGCGGGCGCTCTGGGATCTGCCGGCTCGCCAAGCCGGAGACCTGGTCGTCTCCCAACCGCTCGCTTACCACGCCGGCCACTCGCTTCTGCTGCAGTCGGAGCTCAAGGGCGATGAAATCAAGAGCGATCGGCACTCCGAAATCTTCATGGCGCAATGTGAGGCGGCCGGCCGCGCCATCGGGCACATCCACAATTCCGGCATCGACGTTGGCCAGCCCCACACCGCCGAGGTGGAGATCGAACGGCTGCAATCCCGCCTCGAACAGTTCAAAATGTCGGCCCCGCGAACCTTCTTCTTGCTGCGTGATCTCCTCAAACACATCGCGGTGAAAGCCGAAAAGGTCGCCCCCGAGGCTCCGGTTCCATCGCACGGGGACTACAAATACAACCAGTTCCTCTACGACGGCGAGCGCTTTGGCATGATTGACGTCGAATATTTCGTCCAGGCCGAACCGAGCTTCGACCTGGGGAAATACTGCGGCCATCTCCTGCCCTCGAACCCGAAGGATTGGTCGGACACCGCGCGTGCCGAGGAATGCCGGCGAGTCTTCCTCGACGCGTACCTCAGCGTCCGGCCTGGGTACAAGGGTGCTCGCTTTAGCCTCTACGAAGCGCTCTCGCTGGCCACCCGGGCGCTCGTGGTCGCTTGGTCGCAGCCGCGAAACTGGGAACACACGGCAGAGACGCTGGTCGCGATGGGATTCGAGCGGCTCAAGACTCGCTGGGGCGAGTAAGCTCCAGACCATTCGCGTCTGTTGCCTTGCTAGCATGGACTTCGATCGCGCCCCCATCGTCTAGCGGCTAGGACGTGGCCCTTTCAAGGCCAAAACGGCGGTTCGATTCCGCCTGGGGGTACTCGCAATGACAGACCTCGAGCTTGCCTTCACCCAGGCGGTCGACCTGGCGCGGATGATCGCCACGCGCACCGTGTCTCCGGTCGAGGTGGTCGCGAACGCCCTGTCGCGCATCGACGAGGTGAACCCGAAGCTGAACTGCTTCTGCTTCGTCTGGCATGACGAGGCCATGAAAGCGGCCCACGCAGCGGCTCAGGCGGTGGCTCAGGGGGAAACACTTGGACCCCTGCACGGGGTGCCGATCGCGCTGAAAGACACGACGCCGACCGCCGGTCACCGCACAACACTCGGGTCCTACACGCACGAGAATTGGGTCCCCGACCGCGACGCCTATATCGTGGGGGCCCTGCGACGGGCTGGCGCGATCATCGTCGGGAAGACAACAACTCCCGAGTTCGCTCACACGCTGCTCACCGATAGCCCGCTCTGGGGCGTCACCAGAAACCCGTGGAACCTCGAGCGCACCACCGGCGGCTCCTCGGGAGGGAGCGCGGCGGCGGTCGCGGCCGGCTGCGTGCCGCTGGCAGAAGGCACCGACATGGGAGGGTCGGTGCGGATCCCGGCCGCCTGGTGCGGAATCGTCGGGTTGAAACCCGGCCTGGGACGGATCCCGATGGACACGCTGCCCGGGCTTTTCGACCTGATGTCGCACCACGGGCCCCTTGCGCGGACGATCGACGACGCCAGCCTCTTCCTGCAGGTGACGCAGGGGCCCGACGATGCCGACATCCTTTCCGTCCCCTGCCGGCTCGACCTGCAGGTGCCGGTTCCAGCCTCGGTCGGCGGCCTCCGTCTGGCGCTGTCGATCGACCTGGGTCTTTGGGCCGTCGACCCGGAAATCGAGGCCGCGGTCCGCGCCGCGGCGGCCGCCCTGCGCGACGCCGGCGCCGTGGTGGAGGAGGTCGAGGTCAGCGTGACCCGCAAGGACGAGGAAATCTGGGTCGATCTGTGGAGCGTCTTCATGGCCGCCTACTACGGCCATCTGGTCGAGACCTACGCCGCGAAGATGGATCCCGACGTCCTGCAACTGATCGAGCGTGGCAACAAACTCAGCGCGGTGCAGCTCAAACGGCTGGAGCTGGAGCGGACCGGGCTCTGGCGCCGGCTGGCGCCGGTCTTTGCTACACACGACGCCCTGCTGTGCCCGACCATGTCGACCGGGCCTAGCCCCGCCGCAAAGGCCGATCGGCCCAAGCATCCTCCAAACGATGGTCGGTACCATGCCGCCGACATGACCGGCGTCTTCAACCTAGTCGCTCCCTGTCCCGCGCTCTCGGTTCCCTGCGGCTGGGACGCGCAAGCGCTTCCGATCGGGCTGCAGCTGGTCGGCCGGCGCTGGCGGGAGGATACGGTGCTCCGGATCGGCCGGGCCGTCGAATTAGCCATTCCGGGCGCCATCCGCCGGCCGCCGATCTAGAGCGGACTGATCTCTCCGGGTTTAGGCGCCAGCCAAAGCTGGTACACTTGTTCGCGACCTCCCAAATTTTCGAGGTCGCCCGCTCTCGGTTCTCCTCCCCGTTCCTAAACGGTGTCCTGAAGATCGCGGCCAACACAAAGATAGGTAGAGGGGACCGAGGAGTACCCTCTTGACAACGACGTTTGCTGACCTGGGCGTCAACGCCCGCCTACTGACCGCCCTCGCGAAAAACTCGATCGACACCCCCGTGACCGTACAGGTCGAAGCCATCCCGCCCCTGCTTCGCGGTCGCGATGTCGTCATCCAGGCGCCCACCGGTTCCGGGAAGACGCTCGCCTTCATCCTCCCGATCGTGGAACGGCTGATCGCCGTCAAGGGGCCCGGTCCGCGGGCATTGGTGGTCACGCCTACGCGTGAGCTCGCCATCCAGGTGGACCGCGTCTTCCAGTCGCTGCGCACCGACCTGAAATCCGCCCTCGTCTACGGTGGGGTCGGCTACGCCACCCAGGAACAGGCGCTGCGGAGCGGCGTCGACCTCGTGATCGGGACGCCGGGTCGCCTCCTCGACATGGTGTCGCGTCGCCGCCTGTCATTGAGCCGGGTCCAACTGCTCGTGCTCGACGAGGGTGACGAGATGCTCGATGCCGGCTTCGCGCCGGACGTGGAGCGCATCATCGAGCTGACTTACCAACCCCAGATGGCGCTGGCCTCCGCCACGATGCCTGATTGGGTCAGCCGTATGATCCAGCGTCACCTCGACGACCCGGTCCGCGTTGTGGTGGCCGCGCCGGCTGAGGAGGCCCTGGAGCATGGGCTCTTGCGGGTCGCCCGACCGGAAAAGCTACGCACGCTCAGCAAGCTGCTGCAGCGGCACCGCGGTTCCGCCATCGTCTTCGGCCGCACCAAGCATGGCGTTCGCAAGCTCAGTCGCGACCTGCGCAACCTCGGCCACGACAGCGCCGATCTGCAGGGCAACCTCTCGCAGAACGTCCGCGACCGCACCATGGACGCCTTTCGCGGACTCCGCACCAATGTGCTGGTCGCCACCAACGTCGCGGCCCGCGGTCTCGACATCAGCCACGTCGACCTGGTCATCAATTACGACCTCCCGGATTCCCCGCAGTGGCTCACCCACCGCGTCGGCCGGACCGCGCGCATGGGTGTCAAGGGCCGTGCCCTGACCTTCGTCACCCCCGAGGATGAGGCCGCCTGGCGCACCCTCCGTCGCCAGGGCGCGCCCGCCCTGCCAGAGCTGGACCTCCGACACCTGCTGGTCGAAGGCGACTGGCGCTACGTCGCCGCCTCGTTGGTGGAGCCGGAGCCTCGGGTGCGCACCACGCGCGTGACACCCGGGCCGTCCGGTGCCGCCCGTCCTGCCCAATCGTGGAATGGTCGCCGCCGCCGTCCTCGCGGACGCGGGCCCTATCGATCCGACCAGCGGCCCGCCTCGGCTGGCGCTTAATCTAAGCAACAGGGGACAAACGGACAGCGGGGTGAGCTGATGGCAAAGAGCTCGGTCAGCGAGGTGCACACGACTCAGGGCCTGGATTTCATCCGGGAGCTGGGCCAACAACTGCGAGTCGACAGCATTCGGGCCAGCACCGCCGCCGGTTCCGGCCATCCCACCTCATCGATGTCGGCGGCGGACCTGATGGCGGTGCTGATCACGCGCTATTTCCATTACGACTGGAACGATCCGCGGCAGCCCAACAACGACCACCTGATCTTCTCCAAGGGTCACGCCTCGCCCTTGCTCTACGCCATCTTCAAAGCGGTCGGCGTCGTCAGCGATGACGAGCTCCTCACCTTCCGCAAGTTCGGATCGCGGCTCGAGGGACATCCGACCCCCATCTTGCCCTGGGTCGACGTCGCCACCGGGTCGCTCGGCCAGGGGCTGCCGATCGGCGTGGGCGTGGCGCTCGCCGGTCGCAAGCTTGATCAGCTCCCTTACCACGTCTGGACCCTGACCGGCGATAGCGAGCTGGCCGAGGGATCGATCTGGGAGGGGCTCGACAAGGCCGGCTTCTACGGCCTCTCGAATTTCACCGCCATCTTCGACATCAATCGCCTCGGCCAGCGCGGACCGACCGAATACGAATGGGAGACCGATGTCTACCGGGACCGGGTCCAGGCCTTTGGCTGCCGGGCGATCGTCATCGACGGTCACGACCTGGAGCAGATCGACCAGGCCCTCCATCAGGCTCGCGAGGCAACCGCCAAGCCCACCGTCGTCATCGCGCGCACCATCAAGGGCAAGGGCTTCAGCGAGATCGAGAACAAGGAGAACTGGCACGGCAAGGCCTTGCCCGCCGACATGGCGGAGCGCGCCATCACCGAACTGGGCGGTGTGCGCCACCTCCGCGTCGATGGCATCAAGCCGGAACCCGGCGAACCGGCGATCAAGGACGCCCGCGTCGAGATCACGGTCCCAACCTATAAGAAGGGCGACAAGGTGGCGACCCGCAAGGCGTATGGCGACGCGCTCAAGGCGCTGGGGGCCCGTCGGGCCGTCGTGGCGATGGACGGCGAGGTCAGCAACTCGACTTTTGCCGAGGAGTTCGCCAGGGCGTACCCCGATCGCTACTTCGAGATCTTCATCGCCGAGCAGCAACTGGTCGCCACCGCGGTCGGGATGAGCGTGCGCCACTACATCCCGTTCGCGTCGACCTTCGCCGCCTTCTTCAGCCGTGCGTACGACTTCATCCGCATGGCGGCGATCTCGCAGGCGAACATCCGGCTCTCCGGCTCCCACGCGGGTGTCGAGATCGGTGAGGATGGCCCATCCCAGATGGCCCTCGAGGACCTGGCGATGATGCGGGCGGTCCACGGCTCGACGGTCCTCTATCCATGCGACGCCACCTCGGCCGCCTCGCTCGTCGTGGCAATGGCCGACCATCCGGGGATCAGCTATCTCCGTACCACCCGCGGCGCCTATCCGGTGCTCTACGACGCCGGCACCCGGTTCCCCATCGGCGGCTCCAAGCTGGTCCGCAGCGACCCCAACGACCGGGTCGTCCTGATCGGAGCCGGCGTGACGGTCCATAACTGTCTGGCAGCCGCCGACGAGCTCGAACGCGAAGGCATCAAGACGCGGGTTATCGACCTCTACAGTGTCAAGCCCGTCGACAGGGTCACGCTGCAGGAGGCGGCGGCCCTGACGCGTGGCCGCCTGGTGGTCGTCGAAGACCATTACCCGGAGGGCGGCGTCGGCGCCGCCGTGATGGAGGCGCTGGGCTCGGACATGGATCCGCCGCGGATCGTGCACCTCGCCGTGCGGGGACTTCCGGGTTCGGGCAAGCCGGCGGAGCTGATGGACAAGGCGGAAATCTCGGCGCGGCACATCGTGGCAGCCGCCAAGCGACTCTACGGAATATAGGAGGGATGGCATGGCCGTTCTGAAAATTCTGGAGCTGGTCGGGACCTCGAAGGAAAGCTGGAGCGACGCGGCCCGCGAAGCGGTCAACGAGGCGGCCAAGACCGTGCGCGGCATCGAGACGGTCGAGGTGGTGCACTCGAAAGCGGTCGTCCAGAACAATCGCCTGACGGAGTACCAGGTGCAGGTCCGGATCGGCTTCCGCATCGAGCGGGCCGCCGCCAGCGCCTCCAAGAAAAAGGCGTAAGGCGCCGTCCGTCATGTTGCGAAGCCTCTTCGGCTCAAAGGCTCAGGCGCGTGTGTTCATGCCTCCCGGGATTACGCTGCCGGCCGGCGCGGTCGAGGCTCACCGGCGGCGACATCCTGCGGCACCGCGCCAGAGCAAATCCGGGCAGACACAGAATTTCATCGTCTTCTCCGATGGGACCGCGGATGGTGATGGCGCGGCCCAGGCGATGCTGGACAAAGCGGAGGCCGACTACGCCGCGACCCAGGTTTGGTTCGGCGGGCTGACGCCGCCGGGGTTGCCCTTTTATGTCTACGCCGATCCCAACGCGGGCGGGGCTTATCACATGACCTGTGCCGGCACGGATGTCCACGTGCTCTCGGATCCGGTGCGTGCACCGGGCTTCCTGACCGCGGAGATCGTCGAGGTCTTCGAGGCGGCGATCAACAATGGCTGGGATTGCGGCGTGACCAATGGCGAATCGCTCTCTCGCGTTCTGGCGTTCGAGCGCCATCCAGAAATCGCGGGCGAATTCAATCCCACCGAGCAGGATTGGTGGGCGCAGGGGCACCGCGATTACGTCAATGACAACTCCGCCGGCGACACGGACCAGATCGCGTCAGGCTGCGGTGACCTCTTCCTCTACTACCTTCACTCCCAGCTGACCTTCGACTGGACCACCGTGTGCGGAGCCGGCGCGACGACGCTTGGCGCGACCTACCAGACGTTGACCGGCTACGATCCCAAGCAGGGCTTCACTGATTTCATCGCGGCGCTGGGCACCATCGATCAGGGTGGAACGTTGACGCTCCCGCCCTCCGGGAACCCATTTCCAATCAAGACATAGCTCAATAGGGCAACTCGTCCTCTTCCATCCCGAAGTGGTGGCCGACCTCGTGCCGCATCGTTTCGCGCACCTCTTCGGCGAGCTCCCGATCGTTCCTGACGACGTTCTCGTGGTTGCGCTGGTAGAGGACGATGCGCTCGGGAAGGCCGTGCTCGAGCACGGTTGCGCCCTCGTAGAGGCCCAGCAGGTCCGGATCCTCCCCCTCCCGGACCGCCTCGATGTCAGGCAGGTCGTCGACCACGATCATGGCGTTGGACATCTGCGCCTGAAAGGCTTCCGGGATGCCCGCCAGTGCTTCCTCGGCCAGACGGGCAAAGCGGTCGCGTGAGACGCGATGTGGCACCCCGTAGTCCTGCGGCCGCAGCGACGCGGCATGCCGAAACGCCGTCACGGCGTCGTCATTTCTGAGCCAGACGCGAATCCGGCCGAGTAGGTTCCAGGTCGCGGCATCCCCTTCGCCGGCGAGCGCCTGCTGCGCGAAATCCGCAGCCGCCGGCATATCGCCCGCACGGTACGCGAGCCTGGCGGCGAGCTGTAGCCAGCCGGCGTCCACCGGGTCGGGCAGGCCGCGCAGCTCCGCCTGCGCGTCGGAAAACCTTTCGGCGATTGTTGCGATCGCGCCATCCGCGTCACCGTCGCGAGCCTGTTGTAGAGCTTTCACCACTCGGTCTCGCAGCGTGGGCGTGCCGCCGCGGAACCAGCGGCTAAGCGGCATGTCCGTCACCGACGGCGGCCTGCAAGCCTGTGTTCAGGCGCCCGTTACATCGGCAATGGGCCAGCAAACGACGATGAATGCCCACGACTTTGAAAATCACGTGCTCAAGCGCCTCGTTGCGCTGCGTCCGGGTTGGACCGTCAAGAAGGGGCCGGAGCCGTTTCAGTTGACCATTCGCCGCATCCGCCAGGGCGACCTGCGTTTCAACCTCGACGCCTTCTACCAGCAATACCGCGAACAACCGGGTGCGCTGGACCGCCTGTTCGCCGCGCGCCTGCGCCGGCTCGACCAGGAGTGCGACAGTGAGGCGCTCTTCGGCGCGCCGCTGATCCTGCCGGTGCTGCGGCCGGCCAGTTTTCTCGAATCGGCCGGTGGGCCGGTCGTCTACCGCCGGATGCTCAATGACATGGTCGTCACCTATGCCGCCCACTACGCCCAGGGCATGCGCTACCTGCTGCCGCAGGACCTGACAGCCTGGAACGTCGGGAGGGACCACGTCGAGGTCCTCGCGCTGTCGAACCTGGCGCTGATGTTCCGCAACGGCATGAAGTTCACCGGCCTGGAAACCGACAAAGAGGGCCGTTCCAAGATGCTGATGTTGAGTTACGTGGACCCGCGGCCTTACGGTGCGGCGCTCATGCTCCTTCCCGAGGTGTGGGCCTGGTTGGAAGAGATGCTCGAGGATGTGCCGGTCGTGGGGGTGCCCGAGCGCGGCTCGCTGATCGCGGCCGGCCAGCGGGCGCAGCTGATGGGACGGCTCCGCCACGACGTCCAGGAGCGTCACCGCGAAGCCGCCTTTCCGGTATCCGACCGCCTGTACTGCGTCGACGGCGGTCGCATCCAGCAGTACGCTCGCTAGCGAGGCCGCGCGGCGCCGGCCGCTCTCACACATATCCCGGGTAGCCCGGGTGCGGGTCGGGATGGTCGCGCGGCCGCAGCAGGAGCGCGAGGATCAGGCCGCTGACGAAACCGCCGATGTGCGCAAAGAACGCCACGCCGCCGCCGGACACGCCGATATTGAGGAACGCCTGGAGCGCGTTCAGGGCGATCCAGTAGCCGATAAAGATATAGGCGGTGAGCGTCACGAAGAAGAAGGGCACGATGAAGGTCAGCACGCGCGCCCGCGGGAAATAGAGGACGTATGCCGCCAGGATGCCCGAGATGGCGCCGCTGGCGCCGAGCATGGGCACGGTCGACGTCGGGTCGATGAAGATCTGCAGCAGGCTCCCCGCGATCCCCGCTGCGAAGTAGATGATCACGAACTTGATCTCGCCCAGGCGGTCCTCGACGTTGTTGCCGAAGATCCAGAGGAACAGCATGTTGCCGCCTACGTGCAGCAGGTTGGCGTGCAGGAACATCGAGGTGATCAGCGTGCCGAGATGCCGCCCGGCGCTGATCTCGGCCGGGACGACCGCGTACTGGGCGATCGCGTTCTCACCCATCACCGGGTTTTGCGCCAGGTAGAAATAGACCGCGAAATTGATCAGGATCAGGCCCCAGGTCAGGAGCGACGGTCGGCGGGTCGGGTTGTAGTCTCGGAGCGGAATCACGAGGCGAGCGCTCGGGGCATGAGCTTGGCATCCTCCAGGAGACGCCGGAGGGCCGGGAGCTCGCTCGCGGCGAGCGGGGGCAGTGGCGGTCTCGGATCGCCGTGGTCGTATCCCAGCAGGCGCAAGCCGGCCTTGAGCCCGGGGACGCCCAGGCCGCCACTCAACGCCTCGCCGAGTGGCGCGATGGTGCGCTGCAGCTGCCGCGCCTGGTCTTCGCGTTGCTCGAGCCATGCCTTGCGGATGGCGGCGGAGGTGTGCGGCGCCAGGTTGGCGAGTGCGGCGATCGCGCCGTCCGCCCCAGCGTCGAGGGCGTCGATCAGCTTTTCGCCCGCGCCGGCAAGCAGTACGAAGTCGGGCCCGAGCTGCGTTCGCAAGCCGGGTAGCCGTGAGATGTCGCCGGATGAATCCTTGAGTCCCGCGATATTGGCGTGTCCTGTCAGCCTGACGATCCAATCGGGGCCGAGGTCGTACCCCATGTGCACCGGGACGTTGTAGATCAGAATCGGGATCGGGCTCGCCTCCGCGACGCTGTGGTAGTGCGCGCGTAATGATTCGGCCGTGAGCTGGCGCCTGAAGTAGCTGGGCGCGATCACGAGCGCCGCCTCCGCCCCTTCCGCCGCCGCCGCTCGAGTCCGTTCGATGGTGGCCCGCGTCGATTCGGCGCCGGTCCCGGCAATCAGACGCAGCGGCGCCGGCAGAGCCTCGCGCACGGAAGCGATGTACCGCAGCCGCTCGGCCTCGGTGAGGTGAGCCGCCTCACCATTCGATCCCAGCGCGACCACGCCGTCCAGCGAGCCGTCACGCAGGTACTCGAGAAAGCCGGCCGCCGGTGGCCGCAGCGCGCCGTCCGGCGCGAAGCCAGTCGCGATCGGCGGGAAGATCCCGGCAAGCCAGGCAACGCCCATCTGGCGATTCTATGGACTCCAGTGGTACACGCGTAGACTCCCCTTGTGCGTGGGGTGCTCGTGCTCGGCGCGCTCTTTCTCGCGGCTTTCCTGGTCGCGCGCGGCAATGCCAATGCGGGCGTCTTTCTCTTTGTCGCGGTCGTGTGTGCCGCTGTTGCCATCGGCATCGCGTTCGCGAAGAGTCTGGGCCGGTTCAACGGCACCATCCTCGCTGAACATGGGCGGGTGGACCGCAACCTGTTGGTGGGCGGCCTTCTCCTGATCGGCCTTCTCACGCCCTGGTCGGTCGCCGTCTCCGGCCTGCACTGGCCGCAGACCTTCGGCTGGCAATCGCCGGTCGCGCTCGCGATCACGGCCGCCCTGATCGTGACGCGCTTGGGTCCGCTGCGGCGTTACGCAGCACCCGCCATCGTGATCGCCGGGCTTGGGCTCGTGGCCTGGGCCGGCTGGCTGAGCGCGCAACTCCTCACGCCCGCGGTTCGCTCGACGGGCTTTCCCTTTCTCCCGATCGACCTGCTCGGCGAGGGGTGGTACGTCGTCGTGCTCGCCTTTGCCATCAGCGTCGATGGAATCGCCAGCGACGCATCCAGCGATGAGCGGCCCGCCCGGCCGAGCGAGGTCTGGCCCTTTGCCATCGTCCCCGGTGCCGGCCTGGTGCGCATGCGCTACCGAGGCCGTGGCCGGCTCTGGATGGCCGCCGTGGCCTTCAGCGTGTTTCTCATCCAGGCGAATGCCATCCTCCCGGCTGAGTTCCAGTTCTACGGATCGGTCGGCGGTCTGCCCCCACCCCGACCCCGTGGCGCCGCGCTCATCCCGGTGGCGTTGGGCCTGGTCATCTGGCTGGCCTCCCTGCGGGACACCCAGCAGAAACTGCGGCTCGAGCAGAACTCCGACGCCCGTTACGCAACCGCGACGGCATTGTCGCGCCCTACCGACCCGACCCGACGAGCCCGTTAACAAACCGCTGATAGCCTCACAGCGACTGTGCTCCACGCGCCTTTCGCATCCCCGCACCGCTACAGCCGTCGCGCCTTCCTCGACCGTGGACTGCGCCTCGGCCTTGGCGTCACCGGGGGTGTCACCCTCGCGTCGCTGCTTGACGCCTGCGCAACCGGATCGGGCAGCACGGGTCCCACGCCGCCGCCCGGCGCCACCGTCATCCGGGCTCTGCTTTTCGACCAGGTCGGCTATGACCCAACCGTGCTGCAGGCCCTGGCGAGTAAGTTCCGCACCCTTCACGACAACAAGGTCTTCGTCTCGATCGAGACCGCGCACTACCGCGAGCTCTACGAGAGCATCCTCGCGGCCGGGCTGACGAAGCCGGCACCCTACGACGTCGTCGCCGTCGACCAGGTCTGGGTCCCGGAGTTCGCCAACCGCAAGCAGCTGTTGAGCCTGAAGGACCAGATCCCGGACGATGCCCGATCCGACATCATGCCGAGCCTGCTCGACGCCTTTGCCTACAAGGACACCAACTGGGCGATGCCGCACGTGCTCAACGTCCAGAGCCTCTACTACAACAAGAGCCAGCTGCGCACCGCCGGCTTCAGCGGCCCGCCGGCGACATTGGAGGACTGGTACACGCAAATGCTGGCGTTGCGGGGTCGCAGCCTGGTCCCCTACACGGACTCCTGGGCTCAAGACGAGGGGCTTGTCTCGGACTTCGTTCGAATCGCGGCGCAATATGGCGGCGACCTCTTCGATGCCGACGGCAAGCCGCTGCTGCAGCGGCAACCGGCGCAGCGCGCCGCGGCGTTCATGCGCCAGTTGATCGACGATCGCCTGGTGCGCGCCGATGTCGCCGCCAGCACCGAACCGGATGCCATGCGGGCGTTCCTCGCCGGCGGAGTGACCTTTACGACGAACTGGAACTTCGTGTGGGGAGCGATGAACGACCCGCTCTACTCGCAGATCGTCGGCCAGGGTTCGGTCGCGCCCATCCCGGCTGCGGCCTCAACCGGAAAGAACGCGGCCTCGGTGAGCGGTTTCCTGGGCCTCGCGGCACTTGCCAACAGCGCCCATCCCGACCTGGCGGTCGCCTGGCTCCGCTACCTGACGAGCCCGGAGGTGCAGGCCCAGCAGACGGCCGAGCTGCCCATCTGGACCTCGCTGCAAAACTCCGCCGACCTGCGCAAAGCAAATCCGCAAATCGGCGTCTTCCTCGCCAACCTGGCAAACGCCCGCCCCCGGCCGAAGCTGGGCCACTATGTCGAGTCGTCCTCGGTGCTGCAGCGCCACCTCCACGACCTGGTGCTGGGCACGGCCAGCCCGACGACCGCCATGGCGCAGGCCCAGGCCGAGCTGATCGCCCTCCAGGCCCGCTTCTCCAGCTGACCCGCTCCCGTCGGTCTACGATGGAAACGGCATGTCGCAGGACGCCACCTTCTACCGGACCGGCCTGATCGAGGCGATCCTGCTTCTCCTCCTGCTCCTCCTCGCTTTTGGCGCGCTCACGATCATGATGCGCGAGCGGTGGCTTGCGCTGGGCGCGACGGAGTCCCTGCTGGCGCGGCTGGCCGCGTCCGTCGTGGTGGCCTCGATCGCGGTCGGCGGACCCAGCGGCGTCGTCCTCAACCTCCTCCAGGGCAGTGCGTTTTCCGACACAACGCTCTCCGCCGCCGCGTCACGCAACCAGGCGCTGCTGGGCATTGCCCTCACGCTCGCCTTGACGACCGTGGGCATCATCCGGATCGAGATGTATCACCGTCACCGTGTAAGCCCGCCCGTCCAGGAAGAGGACGCCGAGTGGAGGGTCGAGCCCCGCCGCTGACAAAAACAAATCCCTCCCCCGCTTGCGGGGGAGGGCAGGGTGGGGGTCCCCGCCGCTGACTACGACGTGCCCGGGCTCGGCGTCACCACGATCTGCGAGGCCGGGATCTCCCCGTCCAGCAGGTTCCACTTCGTGAGGATCTGGCGATACGTTCCGTCCTGGTAGATGGCCATCATGGCCTGCTGCATCGCCTTGAGCAGCTCGCCGTTCTTGGGGTCGATCCCAATCCCCTCGGCATTCATCTTGAAGGGGCTGCCGGCCTGCTCCAGCTGGTCGGGGGTTTGCTTGACGAAATAGGCGGCGACCGGCGAGTCATCGAGCGCGGCGTCGACGCCACGCTGCTTGAGAATCAGCACCGCCTGGAGATCGGTCGGGTACACCTGCTTGTTGATCTTGCTGTCCTTGCAGGCGGCGCCGTTCAACTCATCGATGCTGTTCTCTTCCGGACTCTGCACCTGGACCGAGACTTTCTTACCGCAGAGGTCGCTCAGCGCGGTGATCCCTGAGGGGTTGCCTTTGCGCACCAGGATCGCCTGCCCGGCGCGGAAATAGGCGACGAGGGCGACCTGGCGCTGCAGGTCGGGGGTTACCTGCATGGCGGAGATGATGGCGTCCCCCTTCTTGGCCAGCAGGGCGCCCACGATTTGCGGCGAATCCGTTTTCTGGATGGTCGCCGTCAGTCCCATCTTGGCGGCGAGGGCCTGGGCGATGTCGATGTCGAAGCCGACCGCCTGGTTATTCGTGTCCATCGATTCCTGGGGTGGGTAGGTGGTGTCGGAGAGAAATGTGATGGTGCCGGGCCGGACCAGGTTGGTGGGCGGCGTGATGGTGGGCGGCGTCGGGCTGGCGATCGCCAGCGCCGACGGCGACGGCGAGGCTTTGACCACCCCCGGACCGGGAAGGGCGCAGGCCCCGAGCGTCAGGGCGAGGAAGGCGCTCAGCGCGATGCGTCCCTTGAACGCGGCCGTCATCTCCCCGCTCCTCGCCCGAGCAGGGTTATTGTCATGGCCAAAATCAGCGACCCAATTCTACGACCGCCGTCCCGGCTCGGCGCATCCGCTTTATGCTGAGCGCCTTGTCAGTCACACTCGACGGCCAGTCGCTGGGCCCCGCCGACGTGGTAGCGGTGGCGCGCCATGGCGACCGTGTCAGCCTGGGAGCGCAGGCCAAAACCCGCCTGGAGCGGGCCCGCGCCCTCGTCGACCGGCTGGTCGCCGAGGATCGCGTGGTCTACGGCCTGACAACCGGTGTCGGGGCGCTGAAAAACGTGCGCATTCCACCGGCGGACACTCGACAACTCCAGCGCAACCTCTTCATGAGCCATGCGGTTGGCGTCGGACCGCCGCTACCCGAGGAGCTGGTGCGCGCCGGCATGTTGGTCCGGGTCAACCAGTTCTGCCAGGGGACCTCAGGGGTGAGCCCGGCGGTTGCCCAGCAGCTGGTCGAGCTGCTCAACCACGACATCTGTCCGTGGGTGCCGGAAAAGGGATCGCTGGGCGCCAGCGGCGACTTGGCGCCGTCGGCGCACGTCGGTCTGGTGCTGATCGGTGAAGGCGACGTCGTCCACAAGGGCGAACGGCGCAGCGGGGCCGAGGCGCTGCGCAGCGCCGGCCTTCAGCCTGTCGAGTTGCGGGCCAAGGACGCGCTCAGCGTGCTCAACGGCACGCATTTCATGACGGGAGCCGCCAGCCTGGTGCTCCACGATGCGCGGCGGCTCCTGCTGACCGCGGATGTCGTCGCGGCGCTCAGCGTCGAGGCGCTGCGCGGCTCGCGCACCGCGTTCGATCCACGCATCCACGCGGCGAGGCCGCATCCGGGCCAGGTCGCCTCGGCCACCCGCATCTTTGCCCTGACACAGGGCAGCGGCATCGCCGAATCGCACGTCCTCTGCGACCGCGTTCAGGACGCCTACTCGCTGCGCTGCGCCGCCCAGGTGCACGGCGCGTGTCACGACGCCATCGACTATCTTGGCCGCGTGCTCGCGGTGGAGCTCAATGCGGGCACGGACAATCCGCTCGTCTTCGCCGAGGACGAGGCCGTGCTCTCCGGCGGGAACTTTCACGGCGAGCCGCTGGCGCTCGCGCTCGACACCGCCAGCATCGGTCTCAGCGAGCTCGGCAGTATTTCCGAGCGGCGCCTCTTCCGCATGCTGACCGGCTTCCTCTCGGAGCTTCCCCCCTTCCTAACGCGGCACTCGGGCCTCGACTCCGGGTACATGCTGCTCCAGTACACGGCGGCCGCTCTGGCCACGGATAACCAGCTGCTCGCCACCCCGGCCAGCGTCCATTCGCTGCCGACCTCGGCCGACCAGGAGGACCACAACAGCATGGGCTGGCACAGCGCCCAGCGTGCGCGCCAGGTGGCGACCAACGTCGAGGCCATCCTCGCGCTCGAGGCGCTCGGCGCGGCGCAGGGGATCGACTTGCTGGCCCCGTTGAAGCCCGGGCGCCTGACGGGCGAGGCGCACGCCGCCATCCGCGAGAAGATCCCGACGCTGGACCACGACCGAGTGCTCGAACCGGAGATCCAGGCCGCCATCGAGCTGGTGCGCAGCGGCCGTCTCGCTGCCATCGTTCCCTCCCCCGCTCG
>WNGO01001198.1_pt1 | contig 16646 bp, 17 predicted proteins | sample 5400511 | NCBI WGS metagenome assembly WNGO01 (sample SAMN13153380, study PRJNA577476) | soil metagenome | isolation source: 20 cm soil or saprolite under Garry oak tree replicate 2 | place: USA:California | collected 2016-06-15 | reverse complement strand
GCAAGCCTACGAATTGCAGGACGCAGGCCTCGACACCGTGGAGGCCAACGAACGTCTCGGCTTCAAAGCCGATCAGCGCGACTTCACGCTACCTGGCGAGATCCTCAAGGCGCTGGGCGTCACGCGCGTGCGCCTGCTCTCAAATAATCCCGACAAGGTGGAAGCCCTCGAACGTTCCGGCGTGCACGTCGTCGAGCGCGTTCCCTGCGAAGTTACTCCCAGCCCTCACGCCGAGGAATATCTGCGGACGAAGAAAGAAAAGCTGGGACACCTGTTCACGTCTGGCTAAATGCGCGAGCTTCAGAATCAATGGAAAGTTTGCGGGCCAGTCATTTCCCGGATCCTGTGATTGAAGCGTGAGGTAACTGATGAAGCTGATATCAATTCTGTTATTCCTGGCAGGCGTTCTCGTCCTGGTGATGGCCTTCGCTCTGGCGCTCACGCGGGGTGTTCTAGGTGTTCTGGACGTGACTGTATTGGATGTTTACTTTGTTGTTCGACCACTCTACCTGCTCCTGATCGCGGCAGTCTTCTTCACCGGAGGATTCGTTTCGTTCTGGGCGCATCCCTGACATGAACGGGCGAAGAAACGAGACGCTTCCGAAGCAAGAACGGCGTCGCTCGTCTCCATCCCCCTTTTGGGTTACTCGGTAAAACCAGAAATCATCCACCCGCGGATTCGAGAAGCGAGCGCAATGATTTTCTGTTTTTCGCGGGCAAATACTCCAGCGCGGCCCGCGCCAGTGCGACATAAACCTGACGCGGAACAGGTGCCCTTCCCAGCACCTTCAGATGGCCCCGCACCGTCTCCACGTCTCCGCGAACAATTGGCCCACTGAACCCGGCCGCCGCCCCGAACGTTCCGTAATTCTTGATTGTCTGCAGAAGTATCGGAAGCATGCGTTGTCTCGCCGCCTTCTTACTCACCCCGGCAAGCGCAGCAACCTCCTCAGTGGTCGCCAGCAGAGCTGTTAGCAGCGGAGAAGCGAATGTTCCCCATGCGTGATACGCCGTCTTCTGGTTCCGGCTGATGGCGTGGGGCTCCCCTCCTAGATTACGCACGATACGACGCGCCGCCCGCATCGCAGCCGGATCGCCCTCAATCGCAAACGAAACGCCTGCAAGCGATGGCCGCGATCCCCGCACAAATGTCATCAGCGGATGTACTGACGCCACAGCCGCTCCCCTTCTCCGAAGTGGCTCCAGGATCTCGCTGCCGAACGCCCCGCTCGAGTGCAGCGCGATTTTTCCTCTTCCGCGAAATCCGTCAGCGAGTGATGCCGCCGCTCGCGCAATCTCGGTGTCAGGCACGCAGAGCCATAAAATCCCTGCCTTCACCTCGTCTGAACCCACAACTGCCCGCGCTCCAGTGAGCTTGGCCAAGCGTCGGGCCCGCGCCAATGAGTTTCCGCGACTTCGCGCAACTACTGATTCAATCCGATAGCCCGCCTCCCTCAGCGCAAACGCCAACGCCGTCCCCAAATTCCCCACCCCCACAATCGCAATGCTCGGCTTCTGCGCCATGCCGGGCAGCATAGCAGAACCCGCCTTGCGCGACCGCAACCTGCACAGAGACAACGGTTCGCTGTGCTGAAAATTTTCCTGCTGCAAGATTTCTAAACCGGTGTAGACTCGCTCGCCTGCAGGCACAAGGCCTCTTGGAGGTTCCCGTTGTCGGCCCGAGTAGCTTTTCTTTCCCTGGTTTTCCTCACCATCCCAGTCTTGTCCCAACAATCTACAATGAATCAGCGAGTGCCCGGCGGGAATTGGTCTCCCACAATCGTCAAACCTGAGCCCCCTCGCTACTTGAATTCGCCAGCATTCCGTCTTAAGGCCATCAACCAGGACGCCCAAGAACTCTCGGCCCTGAGCGCGTCGCTGCAATCCGACTTGCTTCAGCTTCGCAAGGGAATGCTCACGAAAGACCTCACGCCGAACCTGAAGAAGATGGAAAGGCTCGCGAAGAAGCTGCGCCAGGAAGTCAGCCCATAGACGGTCGTCTCAACCGCCGTGCTTTATAGTGATGGCATGGCCAACCTTTCTTCTCGGAGCAAAGCTCGCCCCGCCCGGCGATCCAAGGCGCGCCTGGTCTCCTCTCGGACCGTATATCGCGGCCCGGTTTTTTGGGTAACCACCGATCACACCATCGAACCCGGCGGCATCAAGGTGCGCCGCGATCTCATTCATCACTCCGGTTCCATCGTCGTGCTTGCCGTCGACGACACTACGAAGGTGCCTCGCATTCTCCTCGAGCGCCAATATCGCCACGCCGCGAACGACTATCTCTGGGAACTCCCCGCAGGTCGCATCGATCCTGGCGAGAGCGAACTTCATGCCGCGAAGCGCGAATTGATCGAGGAGACTGGATACCGCGCTGACGGCTGGCGCCGCATTCTCAAGTTCTACGCCAGCCCCGGATTCGTCGCCGAAACCATGGCTGTCTACCTCGCCACCGGCCTTCACGCCGGAGAAGCTGAGCCCGAGGACGACGAGGTGATCTACAAGCGCATGCTTCCTTTGCCGACAGTCATGAAAATGGTGATGAAGGGCACTATCCGCGACGCCAAGACGATTGCATCCGTCCTATGGCTAGACCATGTCTTGAATCACGGCAGGGGAAAGCTATAAGGATTCGGTTGACCTGCACGAAGGAAATCAAGTCTGAATATCCTTCGCGTGGTTGCAGCTTCGTGTCCTTTGTAGTTGAGGGCTCTGAGGTGGAGGTGGCCTGGGGATCTGCCCACGTAGTGTTTGGTTGCAAGTGAAACTGCTTTTGTTGCATGCAATTTCACGCCCGCGCAGATTCGCCCACGTCATTGACGCATTCTCTTGACAGCCTAACCCCACCGCTACAAAATGCATCCTATTATTGCGGGCACGTCCTCGGGGCCCTCAAGAGGGCGTGCAGAAAAGGGGCTCTTTGTGGAACGTATGAAAGGAACCGTAAAGTGGTTCAATAACGCGAAAGGTTACGGGTTCATTGGTCGTGCGGACGGGCCCGATGTGTTTGTGCACTACAGCGCGATCGCCTCCGAAGGCTACAAGAGCCTGCAGGAAGGCGATCAGGTTGAGTTCGAGATCGCCGAGGGCCAAAAAGGTCCCCAGGCTGCAAATGTTGTGAAAGCTCAGTAGGACCGGGTAAGCGCGCCAACCGATTTTCTCCGCTCTCGTCTGACGCTCGCCGCCAGTCCCCCTCAGTAGTGTCGGTCGCTTCCGCTCTCTACCGCAACAGGCAGGAGTGTGCGCAGGGCTCTCTTCAGCCTTTGTTTGGTTTATCTTTAAGTTCGTGGACAACAAGGCCATCGCCAACATCCTCTTCGAAACCGCCGACCTGCTCGAGATCGACGGACAGGATTCCTTCCGCATCCGCTCCTATCGAAACGCCGCGCAGGCCATCGAGAACCATTCGCACCAGATCAAAGACATCATCAGCGATCCCAAGCAGGTGCTCGCCATCCCCGGCATCGGCAAAGGCATGCTCACCAATCTTCAGGAACTCTTCAACACGGGTAAGCTAGTCGTTCAAGCCGAACTGCTTGCGAAATATCACCCATCGATGCTGCAGTTGCTCAAGATTCAAGGCCTCGGCCCGAAGACGATCGCGCTGATCTGGAGCGCCTACAAGGTCAGCGACGTCGATGGTGTGGAGAAACTCGCCCGCGAAGGAAAAATCCGCGAACTTCCACGCATGGGCGAGAAGCACGAGGCCAAGCTCATCAAAGCCATCGAAGACTATCGCCGCATCGGCGGCCGCTTCCTCATCGACGCCGCCGAGATCGAGTGCGAAAAACTCACGGCCTACATCGAGAAGTTCCAGGGCATCGACAAAATCACGCCCGCCGGATCCCTGCGCCGAGGCCGCGACACCGTCGGCGACCTCGACATCCTCGTCACCGGCCAATCCTGCTGCACCGAAGCCGGACGCCAGGAAGCAATCGACTATGTCGCCAAATATCCGCCCATCATGGATGTCATCGCTCGCGGAGACAATAAAATTAGCTTTCACCTCCGTGGCGGCATGCAGGTCGATGTTCGCCTGCTTCCGCCCGACTCCTTCGGCGCCGCCATGCAGTACTTCACAGGCTCGAAGGCACACAACGTCGCCCTGCGCCAACGCGCTCTCAAGATGGGATACACCCTGAACGAATACAGCCTCGCCACTCTGGAAGGCGAGAATCCAGTCGCGGGCAAAACCGAAGAAGAAATCTATGCCAAGCTGAAGCTCGACTACATCCCGCCTGAGATGCGCGAAAACCTGGGCGAGATCGATCTTGCACAAAATCATGCCTTGCCGCAGTTGATCACCCAGGAAGACCTGCAAGGTGACGTCCACATGCACACCGTCGAAACCGACGGCCGCAACACGATCGAAGAAATGGCCGAAGCCGCCCAGGAGCGCGGCTATAAATACATGGCCATCACCGACCACTCAAAGAATCTTGCCTTCGCCAATGGCCTCGACGACAAGCGCGCCGTCGAACACATCGCGCGCATTCGCGCCGTCGCCCAGAAGATCGAGGGCATCACCCTCTTCGCCGGCATTGAAGTTGACATCCTCGCTGACGGCGACCTCGATCTCTCCGACGACGTCCTTGCCCAGATGGACATCGTCATTGCCAGTGTCCACTCCGTCTTCAACCAGGAACCGGCCAAGATGACCGACCGTCTCTTGAAAGCCATCAGCAATCCGAACACTTCAATCATCGGACACCCCACTGGCCGGATCCTGCTGCGCCGCGACTCCTATGGCTTCGACATGCACGCCGTGCTGACCGCGGCAGCGAAACACAAAGTCGCCATGGAACAGAACGCCTATCCCGACCGTCTCGACCTCAACGATGCCAACCTCCGCCAGGCCAAGCAACACGGCGTGAAGATCGTCATCAACACCGACGCTCACCACACCTCGCACATGGACAAGATCCGCTTCGGAGTCCTGCAAGCCCGCCGCGCCTGGCTCACCAAAGACGATGTCCTGAACACCTTGCCCGCCTCGAAATTCGCCAAAGCCATGAAGCACAGCTGGTAGGTGCAAATAGAATCGCAAACCGTTTGTAATTTCGTTGAAGGGCACCATCAGTCGCGAAGCGGCGACAGAATGCAGCCCACAGCGCAAGCTGTGGGTAAGGGACGAAAATAAGGACTATCTCTGGAGGACAAGAGCGGATATCACGAACGCGCCTCTGAACCTGACAACTCGTGCGACACGCTCGCCTCAAGCGTAAAATCGCGCGTAGGATAATCCCATGTCGAATCCTCCCTCTACGCCCTCCACTCCGAAACCACCCGTCGCGCCCTCCGGCCCCACCATCAACATCGGCGAGGAATTCGGCACCGCCAAGAAAAGCCTCCCCTCGGGCAGGATCCTGGTCGTCGCCATCATCGTGCTCGGCATTGTCGTCGCCTTCGTATCGTTTCTGAAGCGCGCCAAGCCGCAAGCCTCCGGCACGCTCGACAACGTCATCGCCGTGGAAATTCCTGGACAAAACTCCACCATGGTGGCGCTCACCTTCACCATTCACAACACCAGCGACAAAACCCTCTACGTCCGTACTCTGCAGGCTTCGGTGAAGGCGCCCACCGGAGACTCCACCGTCGACGCTGTCTCCGCCGTCGACTTCGACCGCTACTTCCAGGCCTTTCCGACTCTGAAGAACGGCTCACAGCCGCCGCTTACGCCCGAAACTAAAATCCAGCCCGGAGAAACCACCGCTCGCACCATCATCGTCGCCTTTCCCATGACGCTTGACGACTTCAACCGTCGGCAGGTTCTGGCCGCAGTCGTGTGGCCTTACGACCAGACCGTCCCCGTCGTGCTGAGTAAGTAATGCTTGCGTGAAAGTGCTCAGATGCGTTTCTATATCGGGATGACCCGATCCCATCTTCTCCGCTCCTCTGCATTTTTCTGTTCGCTTGTATTCTTCCTTTCCCTCGGCGCATCCGCGGCGGAGCCACAGAAAGGTAAGTATCTCCTCTACGTCGGTACCTACACCCAGGACGGTAGCAAGAGCAAAGGCATCTACGCCTTCCGCTATGACGCTGCGACGCAGGAAGTCACCTCTCTCGGACTCGCGGCCGAGACCACCAACCCTTCATGGGTCGCCCTTCACCCCAACGGACGTTTTCTCTACGCAGTAAACGAAGTCCAGAACTACAACGGCCCCAACAGCGGCGGAGTGAGCGCGTTCGCCGTTGATCGCGCGACCGGCAAGCTCACGTTTCTGAACGAAGTCGCCTCCCGGGGCGCCGACCCCTGCTACATCACGGTCGACCAGTCAGGAAAGTATGTTCTCGTGGCCAATTACACGGGCGGCAGCATCGCGGCCTTTCCAATCTCCGCCGATGGCAAGCTCGGAACCGCCTCAGCCTTCGTCCAGCACACCGGCCACGGTCTGAATCCCAAGCGCCAGGAAGCTCCCCACGCCCACTCCATCGACCTCTCCCCCGACGAGCGCTTCGCCTTCGTCGATGATCTCGGCCTCGACGAGTTGCTTGTCTACAGGTTCGATAAGTCGAAGGGGTCACTCAAGCCTAACAAACCGCCTTTCGCCCAGCTCGACGCCGGCGCCGGCCCCCGCCATTTCGCCCTGCATCCCTCGGGAAAATTCGCATATGTCGTGTCCGAAATGGCATCCACGGTCACAGCCTTCTCCGTTGATCTGAAAGCGGGAGTGCTCCATCGTTCGCAGAGCATCTCGACATTGCCCGACGATTTCAAAGGCGAGAATGACGACGCCGAAATCGAGGTTCACCCCTCCGGCAAGTTCCTCTACGCCTCCAACCGCGGCCACGACAGCATCACCGTCTTCGCCATCGATTCCTCGAAAGGCACGCTGACCCCGATCGAGCATACTTCCACCGGAGGCAAGACCCCGCGCAACTTCGCGATCGATCCCACAGGAACTGTGCTCTTCGCCGAAAATCAGCAATCCAACAACATCGTTATCTTCCACATCGACGAAAAAACCGGCAAGCTAACGCCCACGGGAAAAGTCCTGGAAGTAGGCCAGCCGGTTTGCATTAAGTTTTTGGCAGTCGAATAGCCGAGGACAACCGGAGCCTTAACGGGGTTTTGAGCGGTATGGCCTGGTTTCGTAAACCATCCAAACTCCTCTCGCAGCGCGGCTTTCCCATTGTGGATTATTTTCGGTCTGCCCGTAATCCAAGGCTGCGATGCGAAGTCGAGTGGAAAGTCAGATTATTCCGGGTATCTCAGTAGACGTAGCGAATCAAAAATTCGGGTCCGTGTCAGCGACGAAGGGCTGGCCAGTTGGGGGAGACCACTATATTTGCCAAAATCGCTGCGTCCATTCGGCTGACTCAATTCGGCTGACTCAGCTTCGAGAGGAATGCTTGCACGGCACGCAAGCACTCCGTTTCGTTCGATAGAAAGACGAAATGATTTCCATTGGGGATGGTGATGACATGCGCCGTGGGAACTCCACTTTCAACTGATTTTTCCTGCCTCTCTGTCATAGCTCCTAAAGTAGTGGAATACGCCTTTGCATCGGACCGCACGGACGCATCGGCACTTGACTCAACCCAGGTTCCCAGGCTGTGTGGATTCGCGAAAATGAAAAGGGAGAGAACTGGAATCCTAGTATACCTTTGCCCCCCGGAGATCAACTTCATGAGCATGGCGCCTCCGGGTGGGTCGCGAAAATTCCCGACGGTTCCGTCCGGATTCGCTTGCCTCTCCTCGCGAAGTTCTCCTTCTGGAAAGTCGAATCCGTTCACGCGGTCATCGTACCTCTGCAACGCCTTGAAGCTGACCAAATCGGCTGGACTGGGGGGTGGAGGTTGAGGTGCCTTCAGCTTCATCATGTCCACAGCTGAAGCTCCCTTGCCGTCATCGAATGCGTAGGAATAGCCAGCCTCGAAGTACACAACACCCGCGACCCTATCTGGATACCGATTTGCCATCCAACTCAATTCGGCGCCAGCGATAGAGTGTCCGACTAAGATCGGCTTGTGGAGCTTGAGGGCATCGATTACGGCGAGAACGTCTTCGCCCAACCGCTCACCTACATTCTCCGCGTCCGAATAGCCGGAAGCACCGAATCCGCGCCGCGTTATCCCGTAAACGTGATTGTGGGTTGTGAGCTTAGGTGCGAAGTCGTCAAAGACATGCGCAGTGTCTCCGCCTCCTGCCAGCAGCACCACTGCTCTCCCTGAACCGCCCCAGTCCAGCACTTCGAGCCGAACACCGTCGCCAACAGATACGAAGCGGACCGCATGAGGTGAAGGATGCTTCCACGGAGTGCCGCTTTGTGAATGAATCGGCAATATGAATGGAATCATCAGAGCAATGCCAGCGCACAGGAATTGGCGTCGAATCATGGGAGTGCCCGGCCTCCATCACCAATACTGGTACGCGAGAAACCTTCCGAGAGTTCCCTCTTTTCTGTTTTATGGTCACAGAATCGACACTTGTGGGGCATCGGTGATATGCCGAGAGATCGTTCGGCCTTTTGGCGTGAGTTGTCGGGCCAACGGGAAGTTATGCGGTCAACTGGTGAAAAATCGCGATTACACTCAAATTCCCGCCGCTACTGCTTCTTCTGAATAAATCTTCTCCGCACCAGGTGCGTCTTCGCGTCCGGCTTAATCTCGTCATACTTCAAGCAAGAAATCGATCCATCCACTTCGAGCACGGCCAGCGCCACCTGATCGCAACTGTTGATGCCATGCTCCCGCAGCGCCCGATGCAGTTCGTCCATACTCACTCGCTCCCGCGCCATGTGCGACTCGATGACCTTGCCATCATGCACCAGCAACGATGGCTCCCCCTCAATCAGCCGCCGCATCCGCCGGTTCGAGCCGGACACCCCAGCCACGCCGTAATTCAAAACCAGCAGCGTGCAAGCCGCCACCGCGCCGCCTGCGAGCGAGGTATCAGGCCCGGTCATTGCATTTTGTACGGAGTTCGACAGCAGGAGAAGCAGCGTGAGATCGAACGGGGTCATTTGTCCGACCTCACGCTTGCCGCTTAAACGCACACCCATCAGCACCAGCAGGTAGATGATCCCCGTGCGCAGCACGATCTGCAGCAGCACGTGCCCGCCCGGAAAGAACACTCCACTCAATTCCCGTTCCCTGAAGTCGGAGCCGCCGCCGTGACCGGCACTGGAGCGCCCTTCGGCGTGCTGAGGTAACCCGTCGCCTTGTCTTTCTCCACCGTCCAGATCACCAGCTCAAACAGCATGTGATCGCGTCCAGAGTAGAACTGAATTGGCTCAGCAACGTTGCGATCCTTCTTCTCGATTGTTTTGTCGTCCGACGTGACGTTCAGCGTGTACTTGCCCTTCTTCATGTCGGTCTTCCTGAGTTGCAGGCTAACGGTCGAAACCGGCTGCGGCTTAGCGCCCTTCAACAGAGTGAACTCGTAGTAATTGCGGTCGCCCTTGTGCTTCAGAGCCTCAAGGTCCCCCCGGGTCGTCGCAATCAGTCCGCTCTGCACTCCAAGGTCACCTACGGCACTCGACAGCTTCGCCTTAGTCGCTTCCAGATCGGCCTTCGTGCTGGCAACATCCGTCTTCACTCCGCCAACATCCGTCTTCACTCCAGCGATATCCCCGGAGACCGCGGTGATCTGCGCCTTCTGTTCCTGTTCCAGCCGGGATGCCGCCGCTCTCTGCTCAGCCTGCAACTGCGCGGTGCGCTGTGCCAGCTCCTTCTTGGTCATGCCGGCTTGCTGCGCCAACGTTTCGCCCTCGGCCTCGGCCGTCTGCATGCGATTCTGCAGTTCCTTGACCTGCGCCTGGCTGCCGGCCAAATCGGCCGTCAGTTTTTCGATCGCGATGTGCGTGCTGTACTGAGCGTATCCGGCCCCCGCCACGACCAGCAGGGCCACGATGATCAGAATCCACTTGCCGGCATTCGAGTGATTCTCTACGTGTATCTGTTCGTCCTCATCGGCCATACACTTCCTCCTATGGAAAGCAAAAGAATAAATTGCAGGGATATCTAATTGTTCAGCAGTAGAACCGAAGTGTCAATTGTCTCGCAAGATGCAAACCGCGAGCTAAGGCAACTGATGTGTGTCAACACAAATCATAACCCCTTCGCGGCCTCTGCGCGGGTTTCTCAGCGATCTCCGCGGTCTAAGGTTTAGCACCTAAGCAGGAGCCCGCTCCGGTAGCTACCGTTGCACGCGCAAAGCGTCCCGAAGAACGGGGTCAGGATTGCGCCGTATCCCATCCGCATCCGCTCCCAGCCGCTTCTCCAACTGTTGACGAGCCTGGGTCGCAGTAGCCGCCAGGTTCGACTTCGCCAGTGATTGGCTTAACCGTTCGGATTTCACCATGCAGGCATACGCCATCTTTGGTGGAAAGCCCGACTCATCGAGAAAGTGTCCATACGCGAACCAGTCCACATAACTTGCGTCTGTGTCTCCCGCTGCGTCATCCAACTCCAGCGCCCGCCGATACAGCCGCAGCGCGTCATTTACGTGGCCGGCCTTGCCCAGCAACTGCGCCTGGTTCACATCCGCCACGCTCTCCAGCTTTCCCTGCCCCGTCTGTTGTGCCAGCTTCTCCGCCATCTGATACGACTTCACCGCGACGTCCGGCTGCGACGACGAGACCTGGCACTCCGCCATGCGTAACACAATTCCAACGAGCACATCGGGCGCCGGACGATCCTCCGGCCTCTGAGCAACCTTCTCCAGATAACTCCGGTAGTGCGCCCCCGCGCTTTGCGCCTTGCCCTCACGATCCAACTCATGCGCCAGATATAAGTGCGCCACCAACTGATTGGGATCCGCCTTCAACGCCCGCTCCCAGTCGGCAAGTGCATCATCCGAATGTCCGCGTTGCAGCGACAGCAGTCCCCGATCGACAAGCAGATTCGCATCCTTCGGGGCGTATTTCAGCGAAGCCTCGGTCAATGTAAAAGCCTCGTCAAAGCGCTTCTGATCCAGAAGGAACTTCAGCAGCGCCTGCCGTGGAGCCGGATCCGCCGGATTCGCCGCAATCGCCCGCCTCCATGCCGCCTCCGCTTCCTGCGGATCTCCGTCCTCTAATTGCTTGCGCCCCAGCCGCATCTGCAATTGGCTGTCGAACGAGTCCAGCACCGCCGCCCGTTTCAGATCGCTCAAATCATCACTGTGCAAAGAAAGATAATGCCGCGCCTGATCGACTGTGCCCCAGACCAGCAGCACCAGCGCCGCCCCGACTCGCAGCCGCACAGCGCCGACGCTGGCTCCCGTGACCCAGCCCCACGCCGTCTGGAACCGCCCACCCGCGTCGGCCATCGCGCTCGCCACGCGCTCCTTCGAATTCAGTAGCAGTGCCGCAATCCGTCCATCCCGCAGCTTCCAGATGGCGCCATCCAGGATGAAGTGATGTATGTTCACCAGCGAGGTGAAGATCAAAAAGCTCGTGCTGAAGTCATGGTGCAGCACCCGGCTCGCCAGCCAGGGCCCAGGCACAAACAGGGCAATCCCACCCACGATTAGCACACCGAAATACGCCAGCGGACGCCAGTTCCCTTCCGCCTTCGCCCCATCTCCCGACGCCTCGCGCCGCGCGTAATAGCTCGTGATCCACAGATACTGTGCCGAATGCATCACCGCCAAAACGCCGGAGCTGTACCGGGTCTGCGGAATCTCCATCCGCCTCAACAACGCAATCGCCGTCGGCACCAGGAACCACAACACCTGCGACGAGAACAACGTCAGCGACGGAAGCAACCTGCGCCATCCTGTCTGTCGCGACAACTTCCACAATCCATACGCGGACAGCGCCACAAATCCCACTCCGAGCACCACCTGCTCCCATCGGCTGACCGCAGCAGGAATTCCCAGCGACACAAACAGCGGATCACTCGAATGACCCGTATGGAACCCGAGAAACAGCATCAGATACGACGCCACGAACGCACCGTACAGCGCCTGCCGCGTGCCCTTATCCGGATCCGCCCCAGCCCGCCGCGCGAACATCATGAACAGCCCGTAGTTCTGCCCGCTGTAGTGCCACGGACTCCAGGTGATGTAGATCGTGAAAATCCAGGGCAGCAGTTGCATCCAAAAATGCGAGAGCACCAATGTGAGAAGAATCAACCCGGTGGTGTGCACCGTGAAGATGCGGTATTTCTCGAAATCCTCCGCGCGGTGATACGCGCGATAGATCGTCGCCATGTAATGCGGATAGTTAAAGAACAGCGCCAGCGCGTAGAACGCCACCGACCAGGTCCGCGTGTTCGACGCAATCGTCCAGTACGAAACCAGCAACAACGGTGCCGTCCACGCCCCGCATCCCACAATCAAATCGACCCACGGATTGTAGATCCATGCAATCGCTGCCCGTTCCGTACGTCGTAAGGTTTTGTGCATTGAGGATGTGGCTGCGCCAAGCCACAATTCCGCCAACGCAGCGATCTGCGTCGCGATCTATGACTAAGTGGCTTGATTGGAATTATAGGTGCGCGAATTGGACTCAGCGGTACAAGCGCAGTAACGAAAGTAATCGCCCGATACCCTGAGGGTGCCCCATCCTTGTCTCCGCGTTTTTTGCGGAGACAGGATGGGGTCTTTGATTTCCTATCCCAAATTTCCAATCACTGCAAAGATTTCGAACCTCACCCCGCGAGCTATTCGAACTTCCACCGCGTAGACTTACTCTGAAAGTGTTTCTCCCACATCGCAAACACCACGCGCGGACGCACCGCAAACACCGGTTCTTTCATCGACAGAATGTCATCCTTCATCGTCGACAGATCAAACTTGTACTTGCGCTCGTAAGCGGGCAGCAATTTCTTCCGCGCCGCCACATCCGCAATCTCGGCGATCCCTTCGACAATCACCGCCTCAGCCGCATTCTCCGTACACACAATGCATTTCGGATTCTCCGCCAAATTCCGCGCCTTCCGCGACTTGCTCCCCGTCGAGAACAGAAACCGCCCATCCTGCCACATTCCCCAGACCACCATCGTGTGCGGCGACCCGTCAGGCTTCACGGTAGTAATCCAGTAATTGTGCGATTTCTTCAGCCGCTGCTCCGCCCACGACCACGCCAGCAACCCCTTCGTGCTCTCTGGAAACCCGTACCCCGCCGCCTGCGGACGGCTAGCCCGCGGAGTCTTCGAAACGCGCGAAGATTTCTTAGTTGGCATGAACTCCCCCAGAATGAGCCGATGAACCCTCTGTGCCCCTCGATGACCTCTGTGGTGAATGCTTTTTGTTGTTAAACAAAAAAAATGCTAATAGCTGACCTATAGATTCTTCCCCGTCCACTGATCAATCCATTCCAGCGCCCGCTGCAAATTCTCCAACGAATTCGCCACGCTGAATCGTAAGTATCCTTCCCCAAACGCCCCAAACGCTGTCCCCGAGAGCGCCGCCACGCCCGCCTGCTCTAGCAGCGCATCGGCCAGCGCCTTCGATTTCCACCCCGTCCCGGTAATGTTCGGAAACACGTAAAACGCGCCCTTGGGCATCCGGCACGAAAATCCTTTGATCTTGTTCAGCCCGGCCACAAACACATCCCGCCGCCGCTGAAACTCATCCCGCATGTGGTCCACCGAACTCTGATCCCCGCGGATCGCCTCAATTCCCGCCACCTGCGTAAAGCTCGCCGTGCACGAATTCGAGTTGGTCATCAGCCGCGTCATATGCGCCGCCAAGTCCGCCCGCATCACGCCGTAACCCATCCGCCATCCCGTCATCGCGTAGGTTTTCGAGAACCCATCGAGCAGGATGGTCCGCTCCTGCATCCCCGGTACCGACATGATCGAGAAATGCGCGCCCCCATCAAATAGCAGCCGGCTGTAAATTTCATCCGACAGGATCATGATGTTGCGGTCGCCAATCACCTTCGCGATCTGCTCGATGTCCGACCGCCCCATCACCCCGCCCGTAGGATTCTGTGGCGAATTCAAAATGATGAGCTTCGTCCGCTCGCTGATCAGCGAGTCCAACTCATTCACATCCAGCGAGAAGTCGCGCTCCTCGCGCAGCGCAATCGGCACCGCTCGCCCGCCGACGTAATGGATCATCGACTCATAGATCGGGAAGCCGGGGTTCGGATAAATGACTTCATCCCCCTCATCGATTAACGACAGAATCGTAAAGAAAATAATGGGCTTCCCGCCTGGCACAACCACGACTTCATCACTACTGACCTTCACTCCCCGCGTCCGGCTCACATACTCCGCCAGCGCCTGCCGCAACTCAGGCAGCCCCGCCGATGGCCCATAATGTGTCCATCCCTCATGTAGCGCTCCCACCGCCGCCTCGACCACGTTTGCCGGCGTATCGAAATCCGGTTCCCCTATCTCCAGGTGAATGATGTTCCGTCCCTGTCGTTCCAGCGCCCGAGCTTTATTCAGAACTTCAAAGGCAGTCTCGGTTCCGAGCCGCGACATCCGCCGGGCAAGCTGCAGCTCGTATGGTGTTTGGGTGGCTTTCGACATAGGCAGGAACTCCTCAAGAACGCAAACGGGTTATTATACCCCCGCGTGCCGCACGGTCACCGTGACCCACTTGGAGCACCAAGGTAAGAAAACATGGACATCGCCCAACTCAAAGCAGCACAAAAAGAAGGCTGGAAGCATTTCGCCCCGCTGGAAACCGTCACCACCCCGTCCGCGGCGCGCCTCGTGCACTTCGCAGGAATCTCTCCCGGCGCACGAGTCCTCGACGTCGGCTGCGGCACCGGCGTCGTCGCCATCACCGCCGCGCGTCTCCGCGCCCGCGTCGATGCCATTGACCTTACGCCCCAACTTCTCGAGCGCGCCCGCGAAAACGCGCGCCTCGCGAAGGTCGACATCGAATTCCGCGAAGCCGACGCCGAGGATCTTCCCTTCCGCGACGGCGAATTCGACATCGTCGTCAGCCAGTTCGCGCACATGTTCGCCCCTCGCCCCGATATCGCAATCGCCCAGATGCTTCGCGTGCTTCGTCCCGGGGGAACCATCGCTTTCTCCACATGGCCGCCGGAGCTTCTCGTCGGGCGCACCATGCAGCTCGCATCCCGTTACATGCCCCCGCCGCCTCCCGGAATTCCATCGCCCATGCTCTGGGGCGATACACAAATCATCACCCAGCGCTTAGAAGCCGCCGTTGCCGATATCCTGTTCGACCGCGACAGTATCCTCGTCCCGGCGCTGACTCCCCAACACTTCCGGATGGTGATCGAACGCTCGGCCGGTCCCATCATAAAAATGATTGAGACGCTGGCCGTCTCCCAGCCCGAGCGTCTCGAAGCTTACCGTGCGGAATTCGATGCGATCGTGTCGCAGTACATGCGCGACAATCTGATTTGTCAGGGCTACCTGTTGACCCGTGCCCGCAAGGTCTGAATCGATTTTGGATATGGAAGTGGAGACACGAATGAGCTCATATCTCGACGAACTCTACGCCCATCAGGAGTGGGCCGATGCCGAACACTGGCGCGCCTTCGAGGCGCATCCACCGGCGCTCAAAGACGAGGCCATCCGTGAACGCCTGCACCACATCCATCTGGTACAGCACGCATTTCTCTGGATCACTGGACCACAATCCGAGCCGTTTGACAGCCGCAAGCTGGAAGAATTCTCGAGCATCTTTGATCTAAAGAAGTACGCACAGGAAGGTCTGCGGCACTTAGATCAATTCGTACAATCCCTGGACCCCAGGCATGCTGAGCAGATCATCGAGATCCCGTGGTTCCGTCCGCCCGCGAAGATTTCCATCCGCCAGGCCCTCACCCAAGCCGCCATGCACAGCCACTACCACCGCGGACAGAACGCCACCCGCCTCCGCGAACTAGGCGGAATCCCGCCCATGACAGATTTCATCGCCTGGTTGCACAAGGGACAGCCGCTCGCGCAATGGGAGTAGATGGATTTCCTCTGTGAAACTCTGTGCCCTCTGTGGTGGAGTTTTTAAGAGGTGAGTTACTCCGAAACGCTGTGTTCTTCGTTCTGCGAGCGCAGAACGCGATCCACTGAATAGGGCGCACGCCGGCTGGGCTCGTGATAATGCCGCACCTGCATCTCCCCCAGCAGCCCGATCGCCAGCAGATTCAATCCGCCCAGCAGCAGGCCCATCGCCGCCATCATCAGCGGCCCGTGCGAGGCCATAATCGGCACATGCCGCAGGAACTTCTCCACGCCCAGCCACAGCACGATCGCGCTGCCGCCAAAGATGCTCATCATCCCAAACGTTCCGAAGAAGTGCAGCGGCCGCGACAGATACTTCAGCAGAAACCGGATCGTCAACAGATCGAAGAACACGCGGAACGTCCGCGTGATCCCGTAGTGCGACGCGCCTCGCTCCCGGTTTACATTCTTGATCGGCACTTCGCAAATCGTCGCGCCATGCCACGACGCCAGCGCCGGAATAAACCGGTGCAGTTCGCCATACAACGGCACCTGCTCCAGAATGTCGCGCCGGTACGCCTTGAATGTCGTCCCAAAGTCGTGGATATCGACGCCACTGATCTTCGCCATCATCCAGTTGGCGATGCGCGACGGAATGCGCCGCATCCAGAAGTTGTCGACGCGATTCTTACGCCACCCGCTGACAATGTCGTATCCCGCGGCAACCTTCTCCAGGAACATCGGAATGTCGCTGGGATCATGCTGCAGATCGCCATCCATGGCGATGATGTACTCGCCCCGTGCATGATCGAACCCCGCCGCCAGTCCCGCGGTCTGCCCGAAGT
>WNGO01001197.1_pt1 | contig 16652 bp, 14 predicted proteins | sample 5400511 | NCBI WGS metagenome assembly WNGO01 (sample SAMN13153380, study PRJNA577476) | soil metagenome | isolation source: 20 cm soil or saprolite under Garry oak tree replicate 2 | place: USA:California | collected 2016-06-15 | reverse complement strand
TTTTCTTGGCAGGGAACGCTTTACTTCTTTTCGCCTCCACTTCTCATTTCCTTCGCGTGCTTCAGCAGAGCCTCGAGCGTGCGGGGTGGATCACCTGCATTCAGCATCGACTTGAATACCGCATAAGCATCGGTTTTCGAACCAGCCTTTCGCAGGGTAAATCCATCGTTCACCCAGACGTAAACGATCACCTTATCTTTGGTGGAAAAGCGAAAAAAGAGGCGATAGCGCTGATGAAATTCTGCGCGAAACCAGTGCCTGTTGTCGGGTCCCAATGTATCGCCTTGCCGAAACTCGGGAGCGTTGGGATTTCGAGGAATACTTTCCGTGACGTAGCGATGAATCGTCGCCAAGAGTTTGGTCTTGGGATGTTGTTTGTAAGTATCCGGCTGTGTAATCGAAAGCTGCTCTACCGTTTCCGTCAATTTCTTTAGCTGGTTCCCAAAAAGCGGATATTGGAACAGTCGCCAGCCGTTCACTTCCATTTAGATCAGCGCCTCGTCTCCCAAATCCTCCTCAGGAGAGGTGTTCACATTGCTCACAAGTGTGCCGATGCGCTCCATGACCCCGGCATCGAGCGGCGTAATGTGTTCGGGAGAGTGCTGCATGGCAGCCGCCAGAAAGCTCATGAATGAAGAAAGTACGGGATCTTCTTCGGTGTTCCTTCTTTTCGGCTCAGGATTGGCAACCACAAGCATGCGCCCCGGTCCAATGATACGGGCTTCCACTTCACCGCTGAATTCGGGATGGCTACGGAACAGGGCTCGCTCGAAGCGCAAACCGAGAGAGTTGCCGGTCTTTGCTTGCTTGCCGTGGTACACGCCGGCATCTCTCACTGTCGCGACAGCGCGCTCCCTTTTCTTCTGCCGTACTCCAACCTTTACTTTCGCCACGGCGTTCCTCCTCATGCCTTTTACGTTAGCACACTCGTACTAACAATGCAAGATGAAGGTTGGCACGCTTGTGCCACCTGTGGTTACCGAAAATTCCGTCCGCTCTGAAAACAAAGAGGTTCCGATCATTCGTGAGATCATGGTGGCTACCACGATGAGCTCTCTTTTCGTCGCCCTTTTCACTTTGGTGGCCTCCAGTTTTTCGTACCGTGCGGCACTACCCGCGGAGATCCTCGCGCTTCGTCACCAATTTGCGGTTTTCCTGTGGCTGGCGAATTGTTATTTCACCCACGATTCCTCAGAATTCCCTGTCTTGCTACCATTCTTCGATGTGCCATGTTTCCTTGCTACCCTGGTCCGCCTGCTCGGACCTGGCGGTGTCGTTCCATCGTTGCTGAGTCGCTTCTCCTCAAACACCAACTCCTGCTCCTGAATCGCTCCCGGCAACGATCCTCCAATCTCTGCGCGTGGGACCGTATTCTTGCCGGCGGGATGGCACTCTTGATACCACCCACTCGTCTGCTCCGTTCCGCAATCGTACTGAAGCCCTCGATTCTGCTAGCCTTTCACAAACCCATGAGCAAGCGAAAGTACCGCACGCTGTTCTCCCCGAATCGCGGTCGGAAGCCCGGCCCCAAGGACCCGAGCGCAGAATTTATTCAACAACCATCGCACGCATTCCTCACTGGAAGGGCGAACGCTATCCCGTCAACCTTGGGAAAACCTCCAACTAAACCATCTGGTGTTTGCGTTCTTGCTCCGCCTCAATAGGCCTTCAGTACTCGTGCAGACGCATCGGACAAAATAAAGGAGCTAATTGGGCTTCAATCGAAACGCAGCCAATTCTCGCAACTAAGACCGTCGACCCGAGCAAATTCGCGCTCATTGTCGGTCACAAGAACATGACCGAGCGCAAGCGCTTGGGCAGCAATAAGCAGATCGTTTGCCCCGATCGGCTTGCCGCGCTGTCCAAGGCGAGTTCGAAGCAAGCCATACGTACTATCGGCAGGCGCGTCGAAAGGCAAGACTTCGAGGGCGCTGAGAACTGCGGCGAGCTGCGCCGTAAGCCGCGGTGATCCCTTCTTTTCGCTGCCATAGCGCAATTCGGCGGCAACAATGATGCTTGTGCAGACCCGCGCCTCGCCAACCTTTCGGATACGCTGTGTTATGCGTCCGTGAGGATTGCACACGAGGTCGGAGACGATGTTGGTATCGAGAAGATAGCGCACTATAGGTCAACCGGTTCGGTCGCCAGTTCAGCAATAATGGGAACTTTCTCTTGGATGGGACTCAGCTTATCGAGCACGGCGAGAAGAGACTTTGGCGGAGCAGGCTCGATGATCAGCCTCTCGCCTTCCCTTCGCATGATGGCATCATTTCCAGGTAGCTCGAACTCCCGAGGAATGCGCACAGCCTGATTTCTTCCATTCCTGAACAGCTTCACATGTTGCTCTCGTATTACGGATCGGCGCTTGGCTGGCATATGCCTAAGCATATGTCACGGCGGGAACTTCTGTCAATCACAAGGCTTCTTCTCGGCGGTAACGTTCGGAGAAATTCAAAAAGGTGTGGAACTCAGGCGTCAACAGGACCCTGTAAAGGCGAACGAAATCGAGGCCTGGGTGGCACAGTTGGAACACACTTCACAAGTTTTGGCCATGGATGCAGCGTGTTTTCGCGAGTATGCGCGTTTAATGCATCGCCATTCCGATACCCTAGGAGAGGATGCCATGATAGCAGCCACGGCTCGCGTTCACGGCCTCACCATAGCCACTCGGAACGAACGCGATTTCGCGCATTTCGACGTGGCAGTCTTGAATCCTTTCAGGTAGCGAGCGCCGTAGTGCTCGCGCCGAAAACATCCTCGCGTTTCGAAGTATTTTTTAGAATGGTTCGGTCCTCCAAATCCTGCATGGGACTGAAAAAACGCGCAGTAACGGGCATCAGAATGGGGCTCCTTTCCATCCAAAAATCCCCGGTTTCCTCGGGAGGAATTCATATCATTCGGAATCGTGGACTGCCCTAACTGCGAGTCCCCGGGCGTCATCAGGACAATACTTTAGTCCTCCACGAACGGTACTAACTTCCTATAGCTCGTGTCCTTTCGTCTCGTTATCCTGTGAAGTAGCGAGGGACGGAACATCGCTCACTGCGGTACGCTGGGCGACAATCCACACGCCAATTATGATTCCATCGTCACGTCTAGCCCTGCCGAACGACAAGACAATCACAATCTCTGTGATCTCTGGCCGGTCGAAAGGGTTGGCGCACCGAATAACCAACCCCAAAAACAGCATAGGGAACATTGGTAGCGGCGCGAATATCGAAATTGATGATCCGCGAGTTTCTAGCCTACACTGCGCTGTAGGCGTAACAGAAGATACGGTTAGGCTATGCGATCTCGACTCAACGAATGGAACCTACGTGAACGATGAACGGGTTCAGGCCACGAATCTCGAACATTTGTCCGAGTTCTGCGTCGGCTCAACAGTGCTTCTGGTCACCATTCTTCCGAAACGCCCGACGGACATAAGGTGAATCAAAGTAATCAGTTTCGGTTTTTGGGGGGCAGTTTAAATGGGCGCGTCATAGGAATGAAGCACCGCACTGCCGACATTTCGGAGCCGTTTCCATTCACTGACATGATAGCGTTGTCGTACATCGGGCAATGGCACGGTAGAGTCTGACGAGTTGCCCCACTTGGTCAAACTGTTATAGTTTCTAGTGGGTGCTAACGCTAGTGTTGAATCCGACTAGAAGATTCGAGACCAGCATTAGTGGCTATTTTCTTTTCATGTTTTTCATGCAGGCCTTAGCCTCTGATTTGAGAGAAGGAGTTCTTTCCCAAATCTCTCCCAGGACGCCCGTCGAGTCGCCGCAGCCACGCGTCGATTGTGGATTGCTGCTCGGGACCCATTTCTCCAAACAGCACGCCCATGCCGAAAATTCCAAAGCCGCCACCAGAATGGATGTAGATCACTTTGCCGGGCAGTTCGCATGTGCTCATGCCATCGCAGATGCGGAGATGTAATTTCGTACGAATGGGAATGGGTTCGAGCGTATCGATATAGCAACCACGCGAGCTCAATTCGGCAAGCTGTCCGCGAACCCACGTTCCGTCGAGTTGGATAACTTCGGCATCTGCGAAAAACGAGAAGCGCGGATTGGTACGCCTAGTGTAGGGGGCTTCAGCCATGGTGTCTCTCCGGTCCGTGAACCTCAAATACGCTTGAAAACAAATCCATCCGTAGAATCAAGCAATCCCCTAACCATAGGACCTTAAGAGTAAGAGTCCCTATCTGATAGGGCCTGAACACCTTGGGGCAATAGCCATGCACAGTGGCCAAGGCACAAGCACAAAGGGCAGCATCTTCTTGCACACAGCTGGAGAATGTTTGCCACAGGGTTTCACGCGACGCGCCCCTCCGAAGCGGTGGGCGTGCTGGTTCGTCCGAAGCGCCGCAGAGGGAGTCATGGAGGAGATCGGTTTGTTTCAGTGAGCGGGACGACTACAGGTTGTACATCAAAGGAAGTAAACTCAGTGATGAACGCGAATTTGAAACGCCTGCAAACGCCCCGGCAGATGTACGGCAATGCGTAATGCAACGTCAAAGTGGCGACCATCGTAGCGTAGCGCGATCATCGGATCCAATCGAGAAGCGCGCCACGCCGGCAGAAAGCCGACAATCGAAAGAATGAGATGTTCCTACGCCGTGGCGGTTGCGGCTTGTGCGGCGGCTTCGACGGTGTAAACCACGACAGCCTTTTTGCCGCTGTGCCTAGCGAAAACCTCGTCTGGCCCATTACGGCTCCCGCAGGGCGCCTGTACCATGCGTTACACACCCTCTTTGCATCTTGTTGATTTCAAATGTGCTTCTAGTTTTGGCGAGGCACAATTTTCGGTAGGGACAACCGATCCCGCATAAACTATCGCGCACTCAGTTGCGGCTTCTCGCTACTCCGACGCAGACTAGTCGAATACCACTGTCTTGTTCCGGTACAACAAGATGCGGTTCTCGACGTGCCACCGCACGGCGCGCGACAGCACCACCTTTTCTAAATCGCGACCTTTCTCCAGCAAGTCATCGAGCGAGTCGCGGTGCGAGATGCGCACGACACCCTGCTCAATTATGGGCCCATCGTCCAGCACCTCTGTGACGTAGTGGCTGGTGGCCCCAATCAACTTCACTCCACGCAGGTAAGCCTGGTGATAAGGCTTGCTGCCTACAAAGGCTGGCAAAAACGAATGGTGAATATTAATAATCCGGTTTGGATACTGATTGACGAATTCATTTGACAGAATCTGCATGTAACGCGCTAGCACGAGGAAATCGGCGCCAGACTGTTGTAGCAACTCGAGAATGTTCGCTTCCGCCTCCTGCTTGTTCTCCTTGGTGAAGGGAATTGTAGCGTAGGGAATCCGGTAGAACTCAGCAATCGCCTGGTTGTCCGGATGGTTCGAGATGATGAGCGGAATTTCGACGTCCAGCTCGCCACTGCGGTGACGGTAGAGCAGGTCGACTAGGCAGTGATCATATTTCGAAACCAGAATCACCATCTTCATGCGACAGCTGGATTGCTCCAGTTTCCACTTCATCTCGAACTTCTCCGCGAGCGGCACAAAGTGCCCAGGGAAATCAGCGAGATCGATATCGAAATCGTAGGCATCAAATTCTACGCGCATGAGGAATAGGTTCGACTCTTCATCGGCATGTTCATCGGCGTGCAGGATGTTGCCGTTGTGCCGGAAAATGAAATCGGCGACCGACGCAACTATGCCTCGACGGTCAGGGCAGCTGATCAAGAGTATGGCCGACTTCTTCATCGCGAAACCTCATATTGTTTCGAGACTCCCTGCTTGAGTGTGCCATAAACCAAACGCATGCGTTTCAACATTGCAAACTCCACTCGCAAACACATCACACACGTGTAAAGCTGTGGCTGGCGAATTGTTATTTCGCCCATGATTCCCCGCCCTGCTGGCATTCTGCGATGCGCCATACGGCCCAACTTTTGAACGTTAATCACTTCCGACAACGTTGCATGAAGGCACGGCTAGACACAAACTATTCCTCACGCGATGTACTCGAAAAATCCTTCGGCAGTTCTTTGGAGATCGCCATTTGATCGACATCCACCGGCGGATGGTCGAGGAGTACCGGGAGTATCGACGCCGCCAGCCGTCGCAGCGCAATCCAGAGATCACTGTCAAAGGAGCAACCGTCAACCGGGAGATGGAATATCTCCAGTGCATGTTCCGGTTCGCGGTCACTCGGAACTACATCGCCGAGAGCCCCGCTGCTGGTGTCAGGCATTTCGATGAACGGCCCGAGCGCCCAGCAAAGCGCATGCTGAGCGTGGAAGAGGAACAGCGAATCTTTGAAGCTGCACCACCCTACCTCCGCGTTGCGATCATTTTGCTCGTGCAGACGGGCGGAAGAAGGTACAGCGAAGGACTTTCCCTACGATGGGATCAGGTCGATCTCGAAAATCTGGTTGTTCACTCTGCCGACTGAAAGCTTCTCGCGCGAAAGCTTGTATGCGGGCCGGCTAGACGGCAGGGACGCCGTACCTCGTCGATAGCAACATCCTTCTCCGGTGGGTCAAGCCGACCACAGCGATTGTCCTCTTCGCTTGTGGCAGTGCACCATCCACGAACCAGATTCATAAGATAAACGACTGCGATAGAGACAAACATGTCGAAATATTATTCGAAAGGCATTACCGCCAAGACCGTCGTGCCTGAACCTGTTGAATTAATTTTCAAATTTACGCCTAGTTGACGCGCGTTTTCACGCAAGCCAGCAACACCCATACCGAGCACAACACTGCCTTCCTTAAAGCGGTCCAGAACGCCCGGCGGCAGCGCCTGGCCCTCGTCGGTGACATCCAAAATAAGGTTCCGCCCCTGTACTGTGATGCGCACTCTCACCAACGCGCTTCCCGTGTGGCGGAGGATATTCGAGAGGCTTTCCTGTACGATTCGGAATAACAGTAGCTCGGCGTCTCGCGACAACCGCGTCAGCTCCTCGGGAAACTTAGTTTCCACCGGGATTCCGGTTCGACTGGTGAAACCATTCAGATACCAACGTAAAGTCGTCAGCAAACCAGTTTCATCGCGTGACTGCGGATGCATATGGGAAGAGACATTTCTGATCACGTTAGAAGCATCCTCGGCAAGGTTCAGCATTTCGTCGAGAATGTTCGAGGTTGTGGCATCAAGGCCGTCGCCTCTTGGCTGCCTCAAACTATAGAGCTTCCCGGTAAGTGCCGTCAGGAGGGGGCTGGTCCGGTCGTGTAGTTCTAGCGAAATGCGTCGCCGTTCCTCGTGCTGCGTCTGAAGCAAGTGTCCTGGAAGCTCGCTGAGAGCCTCCTCCGCAACCTTTCGTCCCGTGATATCTAGAAGGACGCCGTCCATGAAATGCTGCGTTCCTGAGTCTCCGGCAACTGCTTGGCCTCTATCGAAGATCCAGCGAATGCGGCCGTTACGGTGGAGGACCCGATACTCCATGGCGTAGGGACTTCGTTTCCGAACGGCCTCTTCGAGCGTTTCGGAAAAGGCGCGCACGTCGTCGGGGTCCATGATGCTGATGTAGGCCCGTCGCCGTTGCATGAAATCGGAGGCCGGGTAGCCGGAGAGCCTGTCGATAGGATCAGTGACAAAGAGCATGTTGAACGGAGGCAATGCCTCACGACGATACATGGCGCCCGGAAGGTTCGTGACCATCGTCCGGAAACGCACTTCGCTCTGTCGAAGTTCCTCCGTCCTCTTAAATAGATCAAGGAAGGTGCATACCTTGGCCTTCAGCACTTCGGGCATGAACGGTTTGAAGATGTAGTCGACGGCACCCACCGAATAACCCCTGGCGATCTGGTCAGGGTTTGCGTCCGCAGCCGTAATGAAAATGATCGGCGTGTCCCGGGACTTTTGTCGTTTGCGGATGAGTTCTGCCGCCTCGAATCCGTCCATGTCGGGCATGCGCACATCGAGCAGGATCACTGCGAAATCCTGCCGGAAGAGAAGTCTGAGAGCCTCCTGGCCGGATTTTGCCCTGACGAGATTCTGGCCGAGGTCTTTGAGGACGGCCTCGAGGGCGACAAGATTTTCCTCTCGGTCATCCACAAGAAGGATGCTTGCTTTGCGCCGCGCGTCTTCCACGTCTGGGAGAGATGCGACAGATCCTGATCTGGTTACCTGTTCCTTCATTTTCTCGAACCCTACTTTCGCAGCACCGTGTCTGCAACGGCTCCTCAAACCGAGTTCTATGATTGCATGGCTTCGCTCGCGCTCTTCTCCGGCAATGGATCCGGTAGAAGAGCTCCGGATGTCAGTTCCTCGAGGGGGTTGAGGGCAAGCTCAGCAGCCATGACTCAAGTCACTCCTGGGGACAAAGCCACACTCGAAGCTGGGAAAGGAGTCGTTCCGTGTCGACAGGCTTTGGAATATAGTCTGAGGCGCCCGCTTCGATGCACCGCTCGCGGTCTCCTTTCATGGCCTTTGCTGTGAGAGCAATGATCGGCATGGCCCTGAAGCGCTCGATCTTCCGGATCTCCCGCATTGCCTCGTACCCGTCCATCTCGGGCATCATGATGTCCATAAGAACGACGTCAATCGCCGGACTTGAGGCCAGCTCCTCCAACGCCATCCTTCCGTTTTGCGCGAAGACAACGTTCATTTGGAGCTGCTCGAGCTTGCTGGAGAGGGCGTAGATGTTCCGCATATCGTCGTCCACCAGGAGAACGGTCTTGCCCGCGAGCGCAGTGTCCTGCTCGACGACAGTCTGGAGCATCCTCCGCTGGGGAGCACCAAGGCCGGTCGACGGGCGGTGGAGGAAGAGCGACACTGCCTCTACAATGCGTTCCGGAGAGGTCGCGTCCTTGACAACAATGGCGCTGGTCACTGTGGAAAGATGTGCTTCCTCCTCCGCGGAAAGGTCCCGCCCTGTGTGAACAATGATCGGGAGCTGAAGGAGTCCGACCTCCGATTTAATCCTTTCGATCAGTTCGAGGCCACTTATATCAGGCAGCTTGAGATCGAGTACCAAGCAGTCGAGAGGCCCGGACTTGAGGATCTCAAGAGCCCCGGCCGCGGTGCCTGCTGCCTTTGTTTCGACGTCGTCTCCCGAGAGAAGTTCAACGAGGTTATTTCGTTCGATTTCGGAATCCTCCACGATAAGAAGGTTTTTCTTTCCCCCGTCAAGGAAGGTCTGGATCTTGAGCATAGACCGAACGAGATCCTCCCTTTCAACGGGCTTCCTGAGGTAGGCAAAGGCTCCCAATCGGAAGGCACGCTCAGGGGCATCGCCCCCCGAGAGGACCTGGACGGGAATGTGACGAAGTTCGACATCATGCTTGAGGTAATCAAGGAGCGCCCACCCTTCCACGTCCGGCAACCGAAGATCGAGCGAAATCGCCTGCGGTCTAAATTTTCTCACCATCGCAAGTCCGGCCTCGCCCGTAAAGGCGATTAGGCCTTTAAACCCATGTTCCCGAGCAAGATCGAGGAGAAGACTTGCGAACGTAATGTCGTCTTCCACGATGAGGAAGATCTGATCGCCAGGCTTTAGATTGTTGCGATCATCCTGGATGTCGCTTGGCAGTGGCGCGAAAAGCGCCTCGTCCGCGATGGAAAACACGCCTTCTTCGCGGGACGTCGACGTCTCTGGGGAGACAACCGTCTCTTTCGGGCTCTTGGGCCTGAGAGGAACGTGATGCTGGGGAAGGTAAAGCGTGAAGGTACTCCCTTGGCCCGGTGTGCTCTCCAGTTTAATCTCCCCACCCAGGAGCTTGGCAACTTCCCGCGAAATCGAAAGCCCTAGCCCCGTCCCGCCATATTTTCTGCTCGTGGACGTGTCCGCTTGTTGAAAGGGCTCGAAAATGGTCTGGTACTTGTCGGGCGGAATTCCTATCCCCGTGTCCTTGACGGCGAAGGAAACCACCATATCCGCGTTACCGAGAATTTCATGGTCTCTCGTCCAGCCTCGCCCGGCCACACCCATATGCAACCGGATCTTGCCCTCGGAAGTGAACTTGAAGGCGTTCGAGAGCAGGTTCCGAAGAATCTGCTGGATGCGCTTCGAGTCCGTTTCGAACCCCGGGGGAAGGCTCGGATCGAGTTCGACTTCAAAATCAAGCTTCTTGGAGAGCGCGACTGGTCGGAAGTTCGCCTCGACCTCGTTTTGGATGTCCTTGAACTGGACTTGGCTCACGTCTATGGACATCGTCCCGGACTCGATCTTCGAAAGGTCAAGGATGTCATTGATGAGCGAGAGAAGATCGCTTCCGGCCATGTGGATCGTTCTGGCATGTTCCACCTGCTTGGCCGTGAGGTTTCCTTCCGTGTTCTGGTGCAGCATCTTCGAGAGGATGAGAAGGCTGTTTAAAGGCGTCCGAAGTTCGTGCGACATATTCGCCAGAAAGTCGCTTTTGTACTTGGAGGTCATCTGGAGCTGTTCCGCCTTCTCGTTTAGCTCCGCGTTCTTCTGCTGGAGCTCCGTCGTAAGAGCCTGGGAGCGTTTGAGGAGGTCTTCGGTACGCATGGTGGCTGCGATCGTGTTCAGCACGATTCCGAACAGCTCCATCAGCTGGTCGAAGAACGTTTGGTGGACGTCACTGAAAGCTTTGAAGGAGGCAAGGGTGATCACCGCCTTCACCTGCTTTTCAAAGAGAACTGGGAGCACCACCACATTGGCGGGCTTGGCCTCGGCGAGCCCCACGTTGATCCGCCAGCTCTGCTCCGGGAAATCGCGGACCACGAGTTTCTTCCGATCCCGTGCGCATTGCCCGATGAGCGTTTCCCCAAGTTTGAAGCGGGGCTGAAGTTCTCTCGTGCCTCCGTAGGAGCTGACCAGGGAGAGCGGCTCCTCGTCGCTATCCGAGTCGTCATAGGTGTAGAAGACCCCGTGCTGGGCTTCGACGAGCCCTGCAAGCTCAGACAGTATCTGTTGGGCCACGGTTTGGAGATCACGCTGGCCCTGTAGCATTCGGCTGAACTTGGCAAGGTTGGTCTTGAGCCAGTCCTGCTCCGCGTTCTTTTGCGTGGTGTCGCGGAGGTTGCGGATCATCTCGTTGATGTTGTCCTTGAGGACCTCGACCTCGCCCTGCGCCTCGACAGAGATCGACCTCGTGAGGTCTCCCTTGGTGACGGCGGTCGCGACATCCTTAATCGCGCGGACCTGGGTCGTGAGGTTCGCCGCGAGTTGGTTCACATTGTCCGTGAGATCCTTCCAGACGCCGGCCACGTCTTTCACCTGGGCTTGGCCGCCGAGCTTGCCCTCGGTACCGACCTCGCGCGCCACGCGGGTGACCTCGGAGGCGAAGGCGTTTAGCTGGTCCACCATGGTATTGATGGTCTCCTTGAGTTCGAGCAGTTCGCCCTTCACCTCGACGGTGATCTTCTTCGAAAGGTCGCCTTTGGCAACGGCCGTCGTCACGTCGGCGATGTTCCGGACCTGGCTCGTCAGGTTTGAGGCCATAAAGTTGACGTTGTCGGTAAGATCTTTCCACGCGCCCGCCACTCCCTTCACGACCGCCTGGCCGCCAAGCTTCCCGTCCGTTCCCACCTCTCGGGCTACGCGGGCGACCTCGGAAGCGAAGGAGTTCAGCTGATCCACCATGGTGTTAATCGTGTTTTTTAGCTGGAGGATCTCGCCCTTAGCCTGGACCGTGATCTCCGGCGAGAGATCGCCCTTGGCGACAGCCGTGGTCACTTCCGCAATGTTGCGAACTTGGTTCGTGAGGTTCGAGGCCATGGAGTTCACGTTGTCCGTCAGGTCCTTCCACGCCCCGGCCACGCCCTTGACCTCCGCCTGGCCCCCCAACTTGCCTTCGGTGCCCACCTCTCGCGCTACGCGCGTGACCTCAGACGCGAAAGCGTTGAGTTGGTCCACCATGGTGTTGATCGTGTTTTTGAGTTCGAGGATCTCGCCTTTTGCCTCCACGGTAATTTTCCTCGAGAGGTCGCCTTTGGCGACGGCGGTCGTCACGTCGGCGATGTTGCGCACCTGGTTCGTGAGGTTGGAGGCCATAAAGTTGACGTTGTCCGTCAAATCCTTCCAAGCGCCCCCCACGCCTTTCACTTTCGCCTGGCCGCCGAGCTTGCCCTCGGTGCCGACCTCGCGCGCCACGCGGGTCACTTCGGAACCAAAGGCATTGAGCTGGTCCACGGTAGTGTTGATGGTCTGCTTAAGCTGCAGAAGTTCTCCTTTTACCCTGACTGTAATTTTGCGGGAGAGGTCGCCTCTTGCGAGAGCGGTCGTAACTTCCGCAATGTTGCGAACTTGGTTCGTAAGATTCGAGGCCATGGAGTTCACGTTGTCGGTCAGGTCCTTCCAGGTTCCTCCCACCCCCTTTACTTGGGCTTGGCCGCCCAGCTTTCCGTCGGTGCCCACTTCGCGGGCCACGCGGGTCACCTCGGAGGCGAAGCCGTTTAACTGATCCACCATGGTGTTTATGGTGTTCTTGAGCTGAAGGATCTCGCCCTTCACTTCCACGGTGATCTTTTTGGACAGGTCGCCTTTTGCAACCGCCGTCGTGACGTCGGCGATGTTGCGCACCTGGTTCGTGAGGTTGCCCGCCATGGAGTTCACATTGTCGGTCAGGTCCTTCCACGCCCCGCCTACGCCTCGGACCTCCGCTTGGCCACCGAGCTTCCCCTCGGTCCCCACCTCGCGGGCGACACGAGCCACTTCCGACGCGAAGGAATTCAGCTGGTCGACCATCGTGTTGATGGTCTGCTTGAGCTGCAGGAGTTCGCCTTTCACCTCGACGGTGATTTTCTTGGAAAGGTCGCCTTTGGCAACCGCCGTCGTGACGTCGGCAATGTTCCGGACCTGGTTCGTAAGGTTCGAGGCCATGGAGTTCACATTGTCCGTGAGGTCCTTCCACACTCCCGCGACCCCTTTGACTTCGGCTTGGCCCCCCAGTTTGCCGTCCGTCCCTACTTCTCGCGCGACGCGGGTAACTTCTGATCCGAACGCGTTGAGCTGATCAACCATGGTGTTGATGGTCTGCTTGAGCTGCAGGAGTTCGCCCTTGGCCTCGACCGCGATGGTCTTCGATAAGTCGCCTTTGGCGACCGCAGTTGTAACCTCAGCGATGTTGCGTACTTGGTTCGTGAGGTTCGAGGCCATGGAGTTCACGTTGTCGGTAAGGTCCTTCCACACACCCGCGACGCCTTCGACCTGAGCCTGCCCTCCCAGCTTCCCTTCTGTGCCTACTTCGCGGGCCACACGGGTGACCTCGGAAGCGAAGGCGTTCAGCTGGTCCACCATGGTGTTGATCGTGTTCTTCAGGCGGAGAATCTCACCCTTCACCTGAACTGTAATTTTCTTGGAGAGGTCACCCTTTGCAACGGCCGTCGTGACGTCAGCGATGTTACGGACCTGGTTTGTAAGATTCGAAGCCATGGAGTTTACGTTATCCGTCAAATCCTTCCACACGCCGCCCACGCCCTTCACCCGTGCTTGCCCGCCCAGTTTCCCCGCGGTGCCGACCTCGCGGGCCACGCGGGTCACTTCGGACGCGAACGCTTTGAGCTGGTCCACCATGGTGTTGATGGTTTGTTTGAGCTGCAGAATCTCACCCTTCACCTCGACCGTGATCTTGCGCGAAAGGTCGCCTTTGGCCACTGCGGTCGTAACGGCCGCAATGTTGCGAACCTGGTTGGTGAGGTTCGAGGCCATGGAGTTCACGTTGTCCGTCAGGTCCTTCCACACGCCGCCCACGCCCTTCACCTGTGCTTGCCCGCCAAGCTTGCCGTCCGTCCCTACCTCTCGCGCTACTCGCGTCACCTCGGACGCGAAGGCCTTGAGCTGATCGACCATAGTGTTGATCGTATCTTTGAGCTGCCGGATTTCACCCTTTGCTTCCACGGTGATCTTCCTGGAGAGGTCGCCTTTGGCAACGGCGGTCGTGACGTCGGCGATGTTGCGGACCTGGTTCGTGAGGTTACGAGCCATGGAGTTCACGTTGTCGGTGAGGTCCTTCCACGCCCCACCCACGCCTTTGACTTCGGCTTCGCCACCGAGCCTTCCGTCTGTTCCTACTTCGCGAGCGACGCGCGTGACCTCACCTGCGAAGGCGTTGAGCTGGTCCACCATGGTGTTGATCGTCTCTTTGAGCCGGAGGATCTCACCCTTCACTTCGACCGTGATCTTGCGCGAGAGGTCGCCCCTGGCGACCGCGGTGGTCACTTCGGCGATGTTGCGAACTTGGTTGGTGAGGTTTGAGGCCATGAAGTTCACGTTGTCCGTAAGATCCTTCCAGACCCCGGCGGCGCCCCTCACCTCTGCTTGGCCGCCCAGCTTGCCTTCCGTTCCGACCTCTCGCGCCACGCGTGTCACCTCCGACGCGAAGGCTTTGAGCTGGCCAACCATGGTGTTGATCGTTTTGGCCATTTGGAGAAAGGCGCCTTTGACCGGCCGGCCTTCGATCTCCATGGGCATGGTTCGGGAAAGATTGCCGGTGGCAACTTCGCCGATGACGCGCGCTACCTCGATCGTCGGCTGAACAAGGTCCCCGATCAAGGTATTGACAGCCGCGACTGAAGTTCCCCAGGACCCGCGCTCGTCTTTCAAGGATGCCCGCTCAAGAAGCTTGCCTTCCTTGCCAACCACGCGGCTGACGCGTTCGAACTCATCGGCGACCCTCTCGTTCATGGCGATGACGTTGTTGAGCGACTGGACTACAGGGTTCGGGGAATGCTGGGCGGAAGCGCGGGCCGTGAAGTCGCCCCTCTCGACCGCCTGGAGCGTTCGGAGAAGATCCTTCCTTTCCCGCCGAAGTTCTTCCAACTCTCCCGCCATCCTTGCGTTGATGGAGAGGATGTCGTTCAAACCTTCCGCCACCTTCCGCGGGACAACGGAATGCCTCGTCGGGATGCGAACTTTAAAGTTCCCTCTCCGGGCCGCGTTCAGGGCCTTTATGAGATCTGCCGTCCCGAGAGTGACCTGAGTCGTGCCGTTTGTGCCCATGGATCCCCCTAGAAGAAGCGTAACTTTAGCGTTCCCAGTCCCTCGCGCCTATGCTAGCTCCTTCTCAGTTCCTAATTTCCGATTTGAGCTTCCGCCTGGCCCAAAAGGATACGTCCGCCACTGTGTCGACTCAACTTTGGATCGCGATCGGATACTCGTTAGTTATAGAAATCTCGAGGCAATATCTAAAAGTTATTGGTGGAGCCGAGCAAACGATTCACCAATGCCGTTAGGCGCGGGGCATCTTCGCGGTGCACCGAGGTGAATTTCAGCCCCATTCCGCTTCCGGGCCTTACGTATTTCACAACAGCCTCGGCCCGAATCGCGCCTTCCTGGACAAGAAACTCAAGCTTGATCGTTGTACCCAGGGCGCGCGTCACACCTGTCTCAAGAAACAGACCTCCGACACCCAAATCTCGAACGGGTGAAGTATCTTCAAATCCTTCGCAGCGTCAGTAGACCCTGACCTGTGCCTACCGAAAACCTCGTCTGGCCCATTACGGCTCCCGCAGGGCCCATGTAACATCTGACACAGCCTCTTTGCATCTTGTTGATTTCAAATGTGCTTCTAGTTTTGCCGAGGCACACCTCTATCAGAGATCGGTGGCTGCCTGATTTCTCAAAAATTCGTGTTCGCTGCGGTATCCGGTCGACCTCTGCAGAAACCTCGAATGAAATCATCCGATGTTCGCGTTCTCAGTTGCAGCGCGTTTCGCGGATCCGATCGTTTCACTGCCGCCGTATCAATTCGCCAGAGAACGATTCCGAGTTTCATGGTTTGTACGAGATGATCGGCACGGATGGGAAGCCTACGATTCAGAGCAAGGGGCGAATCCGAAAGGCGGCATATCACGACGGCCGCGCGATTCTGAACATCACCGAGCGCCTGCGGAAACTTGCCGAGAAATCGGCCCAATGATGCTTGGCTTCCCTAAATGTTATTTTGGGATGCAGAAAGCCAGCTTGGGAAGCCTTCCCTGGCGTGTCAACTTGGTTCTCAGCGCATTCTTCATTGATGAGATTTTGGCATCTTCGGTGAAGGCCGGATTTCCTCCGGAGATACAATTCCTTTCCCTTCCAAGACCGCGTAGAACCTATCGACGCCCAGGTCTTTCAAGGTATCCGTGGCTCCGGAAGGCCAGCGAATTTCGACTTTATCCATCCTCGTAGCCGATCCAAGGCCGAAATGCACGCGAAAGTCGTTCTGCGACAGATAGCTGCCGCCATTGTGAATTTCGTCCGTCTGCGTCATCCCTCCCGCGACGATTTTAATCTTTGCCCCGATCGCCAAGCGATGAAGCGGGCTTTGCGCCGAGTGTTTTGCTACGCGCTTCTTTCAGGCCCCGCCTCGCGGCGAGTGTTATTTCACCCTTGCGCTTCGCTATCACTTCACGTCCATCACGTTGTGAAGAGGACTTTCACCTCCAGGCTGTCGATCATGCTCGGCACACGAAAAAACGGGAGCGGGTGGAGCGCGCTCCCGTGAGAAAGATTGGAAAGTTCTCCGAGTTCTAAGGCTTGGCTGCAGCGGCTTTGGTTTTGGCGAGCTCAGGGACGACGCCGAGCTGCTTCATGAGGCCCAGAGCGTCCCAGTTGACATAGCCTTCCGCCATCATGCCGTTCGAGACGCGGGCGACGGTCATTCCAGAAATGGTGAACGGCTTCCCGGTTGGCGCAATCCCGCTGAGATCCCCTTTATGGGTACCGCGGCAGGACCAACGGGTCATGACTGTTTCGCCCTCGGCGATGATGTCCTCGATCGTCAAACGAAGGTCGGGGAAAGCAG
>WNGO01003534.1_pt1 | contig 16655 bp, 14 predicted proteins | sample 5400511 | NCBI WGS metagenome assembly WNGO01 (sample SAMN13153380, study PRJNA577476) | soil metagenome | isolation source: 20 cm soil or saprolite under Garry oak tree replicate 2 | place: USA:California | collected 2016-06-15 | reverse complement strand
TGGTCGCGGAGCCCGGCTTGAGCGTCGTCACTCCGGGTAGGGGCGTGATCAGGATCATCCCCGTCTCCGTCTGCCACCACGTGTCGACTACCGGCGTCCGGCCGCCGCCGATATTCTCCCGATACCAGATCCAGGCTTCCGGATTGATCGGCTCACCCACCGAGCCCAGCAGGCGCAGCGAGCTCAGGTCGTGCTTCTTGGCGTATTCGGGGCCCCACTTCATATGGGTGCGGATCGCGGTCGGCGCCGTATAGAGGATGTCGATCTTGTAGCGCTCGATGATCGACCACCAGCGATCCTTGTCGGGGAAGTCGGGGACGCCCTCGTAGATGACGCCGGTGGTGCCGTTGCAGAGCGGCCCGTAGACGATATAGCTGTGCCCGGTGACCCAGCCGATGTCGGCGGCGCACCAGTACACCGAGTCGGGCTTGATGTCGAAGATGTAGTGATGGGTCGTCGCCGTTCCCACCAGATACCCCGCGGTGGTGTGGACGATGCCCTTGGGTTTGGCGGTGGTCCCACTCGTGTAAAGCAGGTAGAGAAGGTCCTCGGCGTCCATCTCCTCGCAGGGGCAGGACGCCGGATCGGTACTGGCGCCTTTGACCAGGTCCTGCCACCAGACATCGCGACCGTCCTTCATGGGGGTGTCGGACGGCGTCCGGCGGAGGACGACCGACTTTTTGACCTTCGGCGCCGACTCGAGCGCGGCGTCGGCGTTCTTCTTGAGGGGAACCGGGTTGCCCTTCCGCAAGCCCTCGTTCTGGGTGATCAGCAGCTCGCATTCCATGTCGTTGAGCCGCCCGGCAAGGGCATCGGCGCTGAATCCGCCGAAGACCACCGTGTGGGGCGCGCCCAGCCGGGTGCAGGCGAGCATGGCGACCGGGAGTTCCGGGACCATTCCCATGTAGATGCCGACCGGGGTTCCCTTCTTGACCCCGAGCTTCTTGAGGGCGTTGGCAAAGCGAACGACGTCGGCCAGCAGGTCCTTGAAGGTGATGGTGCGCTTCTGGTCGACCGGCTCGCCTTCCCAGTAGTAGGCGACCTTGTCGCCCCGGCCCGCCTCGACGTGCCGATCGACGCAGTTGTAACAGACGTTCAGCTGGCCGCCCAGGAACCACTTGGCATAGGGAAGCTTCCATTCGAGGACCGTGTCGAAAGGCTTGAACCAGGAAACCCGCTTCGAGGCCTCCTCTTTCCAGAAGTCCTCCAGCGGCTTGGTGTAGATATCCGGCTTGGCGTTGGCATTCCTCGCAAACTCGGGGAGAGGCGCGTAGCGTCGCTCCTCCAGCTGCATCGACTCGATGGCATGCGTGCCGGATTGGATCGTCATCGCCTCATCCAGCCTCCTTCAAAGGAATGGCCCGCCCCTGTCCCCACTCAGATTACCGCTCCCCCGGCTGGGGGCCCTAACCCGGGAGAGGCGGAAATAGGCTGGCGGATCATTGACACGGCACTATTTGCGAGCGCTAAATGGTGAATTAGGGGAGTATTTTCCGCCCCCAAACTAGGGAAGGGAGGACTAATGGAAACACGCAATTGGGGTCAAGGTACTCGGGGCGCACCGGACGCCCAGGCGGGTACGGAAACCGCCCAAACCCGGGCCTCGGCATGGGAGGCACTGGCAGCCTCGCCCGAGTTCCGGCGGCTGATCTCGGCGAAGCGAAACTTCATCATCCCGGCAGTGATCTTCTTCCTCGTGTACTACTTCGCGCTTCCTCTCGGTAACGGGCTTGCGCCCAGCCTGATGAACACCAAGATCATCGGCAACATCAACCTGGCCTACCTGTTCGCCCTTTCCGAGTTCGTGATGGCCTGGATCCTGGCCGCGGTCTATATCAGGCGCGCCAACCGGGTCTTCGATCCGCTGGCGGTTGCGGTCCGTCGCCTGGCGGCCCGCATGGGGTTCGGGTCATGACCACCACCCTGTGGATCACGGCCGTCATCGTCGCCATTACGCTCGGAATCACGATCTGGGCGGCGCGGCAGACCCGCACGACCGTCCAGTTCTACGCCGCCGGGCGCAAGATCAGCGGCTGGCAGAACGGGCTCGCGATCGCCGGTGATTACATGAGTGCCGCCTCCTTCCTCGGGATCGCGGGACTGATCGCGTTCAACGGCTATGACGGCTTCATGTACTCCGTCGGTTGGCTTGTTGCGTATCTGACGGTCCTGCTGCTCATCGCGGAGCCGATTCGCAACACCGGCAAGTACACCATGGCAGACGTCCTCGCCTATCGCATGTCAGCCGGACCGGTACGCTCCGCCGCTGCTATCTCAACCCTAACGGTCAGTGGCTTCTACATGATCGCGCAGATGGTCGGCGCCGGCAGCGTCCTCCACTTGCTTGTGCCGGGGTTCTCGTTCAAGTGGGCAGTCGTCATTGTCGGCGTCCTGATGATCGGCTACGTGGTGCTCGGCGGCATGATCGCAACCACCTGGGTCCAGATCGTGAAGGCGACCCTGCTCATGGCAGGCGCCATCTTGTTAAGCATCATGGTGCTGAGCCATTTCGGCTTCAATCCGCTGCGGTTCTTCGATGCCATCGCGAAGGTCGTTGACAAGAAGTCCGGGCTGAACTACACCCAACCGGGCATTCTCTACCCGCACGGGAAGCACGTCTTCCTCGGCCCCCTGACGCTCGACAAGTCAACGATCGAAAACGTGTCGCTCGGCATGGCGCTCATCTTCGGTACGGCGGGCCTGCCACATATCCTGATGCGCTTCTACACCGTGCCAACCGCCCGTGCGGCGCGGACTTCGGTTGGTTGGGCCATGGGACTGATCGGTGCCTTTTACGTCATGACGACGTTCCTGGGTTTTGGCGCCGCCGTGCTGGTCGGCAAAACGGGGATCGGAGCCAACAACAACCTCGCTGCCCCCAAGCTCGCTGAGTTTCTCGGTGGCGGGCCGAACACCTTTGGCGGTGAGCTGTTGCTCGGGTTCATTTCCGCCGTCGCCTTCGCCACCATCCTGGCCGTCGTCGCAGGACTTACGCTGGCCGCGTCCAGCGCATTCGCCCATGACTTCTGGATGAACGTCGTCCGCGGCGGCAAGGAAAGCGAGTTTGAACAGGTCTTGGTGGCGCGCATCGCGGCAGTTGGAGTGGGCGTGATCGCCGTGCTTGTCGCGATCAACTTGCAAACGGCTAATGCTGCCCAGCTGGTCGCGGTCGCCTTCGCTGTGGCCTCCAGCGGTAACCTGCCGGTCATCCTCTTCACGCTCTTCTGGAAGCGTTTCAACACGGTCGGCGCCGTTTGCGGTCTGATCGGCGGAACGGCGGTGTCGATCTTCCTGGTGGTGATCGGTCCCGGCTTGGGTACGCCGCCGGCCACCAATCCAGCGTTCGCCCTGACCAACCCGGGCATCGTGAGCATCCCGCTCGGGTTCCTCTTCGCGATCGTCGGTACCTATATTGGTGAAGCTCTGGGCGGCGACCAGCGCGCTCAGGCGATGTACCCGGAGATCGCGGTCCGCTCGCAAACGGGCGTTGGGGCAGAGCCGAGCTCCGTTATTGAGGAGCGAATCCCCGCGGCCGTCTGAGACTCGATTTCGAAATAGGGGCGGGCCGCGGGCCCGTCCCTATTTCATGCTCGGGATCGAACGTGCCTAAGCTTCGGATGATGTACGGGTCGTTTTGCGTTACGTTTGGGCGGTGAGAGGCTCGAACTCCCGACATTCTGCGTGTAAAGCAGACGCTCTACCAGCTGAGCTAACCGCCCGCGGCGACTAATTATGCAACGTGGGCGGCGGGCGTCCCCGTCAGCGCGAAGCGCTCGGAGAAGCGGGCGACGACGACATCTTCGACAGCCGCCATCGACGGCGCCGCGCCGAGCTCGAGCGCCATCGACGTGACACCCTTATCCGGGATTCCGCAGGCCAGGATGTGTGAAAACAGGCTGAGGTCGGTCGAGATATTAAGGGCGAAGCCGTGGGTGGTGACGCCCTGCGAGACCTTAACGCCGATGGCCGCGACCTTGCGATCACCGATCCAGACGCCGGTATAGCCCGACAGCCGGCCCGACTTAACTCCGAAGTCAGCGAGGACGTCGATGAGGCAACCCTCGAGGTTGCGCAGGTAAAGGCCGACGTCCGGTGTGGGGCCCAGGTCGAGGATCGGGTAGCCAACCAGCTGGCCGGGCCCGTGATAGGTGACGTCGCCGCCGCGGTCGACGTCGAGGCAGGTGATGCCGCGCGCCGCAAGTTCCGCCTCGTCGAGAAAGACGTGATCGCGGGTGCCACTCCGGCCGATGGTGTAGGTGTGCGGATGCTCGAGCAGAATCAGCGTGTCGGGGATCAGGCCGGCGCGGCGCTGGTCTGCTATTCGTCGCTGGAGGTCCCAGGCTTCCTGATAAGGAACCCGGCCGAGCCGGCGAACCTCCATGATCAGCCCGCGGCGGCCCGGGCCGGGACCTGGCTGGCCGCGTGGTACGAGCTGCGGACGAGCGGGCCCGATTCGACGTGCCGGAAGCCGAGCTTGAGCGCCTCGACTTTCAACATGGCAAATTCGTCCGGCGTCACGTAGCGAGCGATCGGCAGGTGGTTGGGACTCGGACGCAGGTACTGTCCGACCGTCAGGATCTCGACGTCGTGCGCTCGGAGATCCTGGAAGACCTGGATCACCTCATCGATCTCCTCACCCAGGCCGAGCATGATCCCGGACTTGGTGTAAACCGTGGCGTCCATCCGCTTGGCACGTTGCAGGAGTTCCAGCGAGCGCGGGTAGCGACCCTTCGGGCGCACCTGCGGATAGAGGGCGGGTACCGTCTCGATGTTGTGGTTGAGGATGTCCGGCTTGGCGTGCATCACGGTAGCGAGCGCCGCCTCATCGCCCATGAAGTCGGGGATCAAGACCTCGATGCCGCATTTTGGGATGCGTTTGCGGATCTGCCGGATGGTCCCTGCGAAGATGGCAGCGCCGCCGTCCTCGAGCTCATCGCGGTTGACCGAGGTGATGACCGCGTGGTGAAGACCCATGCGCTCGACGGCCTCGGCCACCCGAATCGGCTCGCCAAGGTCGAGCACGCCTGGCCGCCCGGTCTTGACGGCGCAAAAGCCGCAAGCGCGGGTGCAGGTGTCTCCCAGGATCATGAAGGTTGCCGTACGCGCCTGCCAGCACTCCCCGATGTTGGGACAGCGCGCCTCCTCGCACACGGTATGGAGGTCGAGGCCGCGCATGATGCCCTTCAGCTCTGAGTAGTTGTCGCCGCCGGGAAGGCGTACGCGAAGCCAGTCCGGCCGCTTGGTGTCGATCGGAACCACCGCGTTTCGCTTGGAGCGGCCGTAGAACTTGATCGGGGCGGCTTCAGCCATCTGTCATAAGTATCCCAAAGGTCTGCCGAATTCCGGCGAATCTCAGTACAGTGGCACCTGGTCCGAGAAGCCTTCCAGCCAGCGGCGGACGCCTTGCAGGAAGCGGGCGGCGGACACCCCGTCCAGCACCCGGTGATCAAAGCTGAGGCAGAGGTTCATCATCGATCGGACCGCGATTGCGTCCCCCTCGATGATCACCGGCCGCTTGACGATCGCATCCATCGCCAGGATGCCGGCCTGTGGGGGCGCGATGATCGAGTAGGACAGGATGGTGCCGAAGGTGCCCGGGTTGTTGACCGTGAAGGTCGCTCCCTGGACGTCCGGGATGCCGAGCTTCCCCACTCGCGCCCGCTTCGCCAGGTCGTCAGTCGACTTCGCCAGGCCGGCGATCGACATCCGATCCGCCTGGTGGATGACAGGGACGATCAGCCCGTCCTCGACCGAGACCGCGATGCCGACGTTGATGTCCTTGTGCAGGACCACGCCCTGGTCACTCCAGCTGGCGTTGAGGATGGGCACCGCCTTCAGACCCTCGACCACGGCCTTGACGATGATCGGCACGTAGGTCAGGTCGATCCCCTCGCGCTGTTTGAAACTGTCCTTGACCTTCTGCCGGAAGCGCACGACGTTCGTCATGTCGATCTCGGCCACAGTCCACGCGTGTGGGATCGTCTGCTTGCTCTTCACCATGTTGCTGGCGATGGCGCGTCGCATCGGACTCAGCGGCACCGTGGTTCCGGGCGACGGCGCCGGTGCGGTTGCAGGGGATGCCTGCTGCCGCTGCTCGCCATTGACCGCCGCCGGCTGCGCCCGCTTGGCGACGTAGTCTTCGATGTCTTTCTTGCTGATCCGTCCGCCGATGCCCGAGCCTTCGATGCGGGAGAGCTCGGCGTCGCTGATGCGGTGTTCCTCGATCAAGGCGCGTACCGCCGGTGACAGCCGCGTCCGACCCTCGGTCGAGCCCTCACCCTGACCCTCGGTTGCGCTCTCCGCAGCTGGAGCGGGGGCAGCGATCGGCGGCGCCGCCTGCGGCGCCGGTTGCGACTTTGCCGCGGACGGCGTTGCGGCGGCCGTTTCCTCGATCACGGCGATCTCCGTGCCGACCGTCACCGTCGTCCCCTCTTTGACCTTGATCTCCTTGAGCACGCCCGAAAGCGGCGCTGGGACCTCGGCATTGACCTTGTCCGTGATGATCTCGACCAGGCCCTCGTATTTCTTCACCTGGTCTCCCGGCTGCTTCAGCCATTTCGAGATGGTTCCCTCGGTGATCGATTCACCGAGCTGCGGCATCTTGACGGAGGCCATGTGACGTCGGCCTAGACGGCCGCCAGCTCCCTGGCCTTGGCGAGGATCTTCTCGGGAGTGGGCATGAAGGCCTCTTCGAGGACGTGGTTGAAGGGCATGGCGGGCACATCCGGCCCCGTGACGCGCATCACCGGGGCGTCGAGCGCGTCGAACGCGTTCTCCATGATGATGGCCATCACTTCGGCGGCGACCCCGGCGAAGGGGGTGTCTTCGTGCACCACCAGGACCTTCCCCGTCTTGCGCGCGGTGGCGATGATCGCCGCCCGATCGATGGGCCTGATGGTGCGCAGGTCGAGCACTTCCGCCGAGATTCCGTCCCCGGCCAGCTTCTCCGCCACCTCGAGGCAGTACGTGAGCATCAAGCCGTAAGCGATCAGGCTCAGGTCCTTCCCTTCCCGCTTCACGTCCGCCTTGCCGATCGGGACGACCCCGTCTCCCTCGGGCACCTCCCCCTTGACCAACCGATAGGTTCGCTTGTGCTCGAGGTAGAGGACCGGATCCGGATCCCGGATCGCGGCCTTGAGCAGGCCCTTGGCATCGGCCGGGGTGCCGGGAGCGACGACCTTGAGCCCGGGGACGTGGGCGAACATCGCCTCGATGCTTTGCGAGTGGTAGAGGGCGCCATGGACGCCGCCACCCCAGGGCGCGCGGATCACCATCGGCAGATTGAAGTCGCCCGACGTTCGATAGGAAAAGCGTGCCGCCTCCTCGATGATCTGGTTCATCGCGGGCGCGATGAAGTCAGCGAACTGGATCTCGGCGATCGGCCGCATGCCGTTGACCGCCGCGCCGATCGCGACGCCGACGATGCAGGATTCGGCCAGTGGCGAGTCGATCACCCGGAGCTCGCCGTATTTCTTGTAGAGGCCGTCGCTCGCCAGAAAGACGCCACCGCGGTTGCCAACGTCTTCGCCGATCAGAAAGACGCTCTCGTCGCGAGCCATCTCCTCGTCCATGCCGTCGCGGATCGCTTCGATGACCGTCTTGACCGGCATCAGGGCTTGAGCTCCTGCTTGAAGACGAAGGTCGTCAGGTCGTCCGGCGTCGGATCGGGCGCCTGCTCCGCATAGTCGGTGGCGTCATCGACCTCCTGGTTGACCCGCTCGGTGATCTCCGCCTCAACCGGCTCTTGCAGGATGCCCGCTTCGCGCAGGTAGGTGGCATATCGCTGAATGGGATCTTTCTGCCGCCAGATCGCGACCTCTTCCGCCTGCCGGTACCGCTTGTCGTCATCGTCGCTGGAATGGGCAGTGAAGCGGTAGGTCTTGGCCTCGATCAATGTCGGGCCCTCACCGCGGCGAGCTCGCTCGACCGCCTGCCGCGCCACCTCGTAACAGGCGAGGACGTCGTTGCCGTCGACGACCACGCCGGGGAACCCGTAGCCCGCCGCCCGGTCGGCGACGTTCTGGATGGCCATCTGGTGCGACTGCGGCACCGAGATCGCGTAGCCATTGTTCTCGCAGACGAAGACCACGGCCAGCTTATGGATGCCGGCGAAGTTCATCGCTTCGTGGGTATCACCCTGGCTGGCCGCGCCCTCGCCGAAGAAGGCGGCCGTGACGGCATCCTCCTTGCGTTGCTTGGAAGCCAGCGCCACACCCGCCGCGTGCAGCAGCTGGGTGGCGACCGGGCTACCGCCCGTCACGATGTGCAGCCGGCGGCTGCCGAAGTGCCCGGGCATCTGGCGGCCGCCGCTGTTGGGATCTTCGCGACGTGCGAAGAAGGACAGCATCTGATCGCGCGCCGTCATTCCGAACCAGAGGACGACGCCCGCATCGCGGTAGTAAGGTGCGACCCAATCGGACCCCGGCCGCAGCGCCGCCGCGATCCCGACCTGGGCGCCTTCCTGACCCTGGCAGGAGATGACGAAGGGGGCGCGCCCCTGGCGGTTGATCAACCACATCCGCTCGTCGACGGCCCGGGCAAGGCGCATGACCTCGTAAATCCGCAACGCCTGCTCGTCGCTCAATCCCAGCGACCGGTGCCGGCTGCGGCCGCCTTTCGCCTCGACCTCCGTGGTCTTCAGGGCCATCGGTTAGATGTGGATCGCGACGCCGTCGACGGCCAGCGCGGCCTCCTTGACGGATTCGGAGACGGTCGGGTGCGGCGCGATGCTCGCGCCGATCTCCCAGGGCGTCGATTCGAGTAACTTGGCGAGCGCCGTCTCGGCGATCAGCTCGGTGGCATTGGGCCCGAGGATGAACACGCCCAGCAGGTCGCCGGATTCCTCGTCGCTGATGATCTTGACGAAGCCTTCGGTCTCCCCGAGGATCACGGACTTGGCGTTTCCCACCAGCGGGAACTTCCCGACCTTCACCTTGAGACCCTGGTCGCGGGCCTGCTTCTCCGACAATCCCAGGCTCGCGACCTGCGGGTAGGTGTAGGTCGCACGTGGGACCCGGTTGTAGTCGAGGGGCTTGGGGTTCTTGCCGGCGATATGCTCCATGATGTGCTCGCCTTCGTAGTAGGCGACGTGCGCCAGCAGGAAGTTGCCGATTACGTCGCCGGCGGCATAGACGTTGGGATGTCCGGTGCGGTAGTGCTCGTCGGTTTTGATGTAGCCCTTTTCCAGCTGGATGTCCAGTTTCTCGAGCCCAAAGCCGTCGGTGATCCCCTCCCGGCCGACCGCGACCAGCATCCGCTCCGCCTCGATCGTCTGCGTCTGCTCGCCGCTCTTGACAGCGACGGTCATCTTGCCGTTGGCCCGCTTGAGGGTGTCCGGCTGGACCTGGGCCCCGCTGAGCACCTTGATGCCTCGCTTGCTGAGGACCTTGGCCAGTGCCTGGCCGACCTCGGCGTCCTCCAGCGGCAACAGCGTCGGCAAGAACTCGACGAGAGTTACGTCAGCCCCGTAGCCGTTGTAGACGCAGGCGAATTCGGTCCCCACCGCTCCGGCACCGACGATGACGATCGACTTCGGCATCTGCTCGAGGTTGACGGCGTGATCGCTGCTGATCACCCGGTCACCGTCCATGGTGAGCCCGGGCAGTGACTTTGGCCGAGAGCCGGTTGCGACCACCAGGTTCTTGGCATTGATCGTCTCGCCGCTGCCGTTGACGACGACCTTGTGCTCCGACTCGATGACACCTTCGCCCTTGAACACGCTGACCTTGTTCTTCTTCAGCAGAAATTCGGTGCCGCGCCAGAGCTGGTTCACGACGGCTTCGACCTTCTCCTTCTCGATGACTGCGACTTTGAGCCCCAATTGGGCTCCACGGATAGCGCCGACATATCCGGCGGAGCCGCCGCCGATGACGGCTACGTCAAACGCCTCATCCGGCATACAAAACGATTGTAGGCGACATCCGGCCGCCCACCTAACTCTCCAGCAGCGCCAGTGCCGCGGTCAGTTGCGTGTCCTTTGAGAAGTCGTTGGGGGTCCGGTCAACGGCATATTCGTCCTGCGCGTTGGCGAGCGTGACCGTCTTGTCGGGCATGATGCCGGTCTTGTCGATCGAGTGATGATTGGGCGTCAGCCAGATCGCGATGGTCAGATGAAGGTCACCGTCCCGCAGGGGAAAATCCTCCTGGACGGACCCCTTGCCGAAGGACTTGACGCCGACGAGCTGGGCCCGGCCATGATCCTTGATCGCGCCCGCGGTGATCTCCGACGCGCTCGCCGAGTTTTCATTCAAGAGCACAACCAAACGATTGCCAAAGGCGCGTCCGGTGCCGGTCACCTTCTTGACCTCCTCCTTGCCGCCTCGTGACACGAGGATGGTGCTGGTCCCCTGGCTGACGAACTCGCTGATCACGTCGTTGGCAGCGTCAACATACCCGCCGGGGTTATCGCGCAGATCGAGCACGACCATGTTGACCGAGCCCTTGAGATTGTCCCTGAGCGCCTGGTCGAACTCGGTCGCCGTCCGGCCACCAAACTCAAAGATTCGCACGTAGAGCACATGGTTATTGAAGACATGGGTAGCGACGCTCGGCACGTTGATGTTCTCGCGGGTGATGTCGAAGCTGAGTGTCTGGCCGTTGCGGCTCACCTGGAGCTTGACTGTGGTTCCCGCTTTGCCGCGGATGTGACTCACCGCGTCGTCGGCGGTCCACCCCTTGGTGCTCTGTCCGTCGACGGCGGTGACCACGTCCCCGGGCTTGAGCCCCGCTTTCTCCGCCGGCGTTCCCGGCATGATGCTGACGAGCACGATCTGGTCCGTCTTCTGCTGCACCGAGGCGCCGATCCCCGCGAACTGGCCGCTGAGAAAACTCTGGTTGGCCCGGTACTCGTCGGGCGTCAGGTAACGGGAGAACTGATCGCCTAGCGCGTTGACCATGCCGGCCGCGGCACCCTCGGTCAGCGTGACGCCGCTGGCATCGGGCTTGACATAGTGCTGCTGAATGGTCGTAAAGACCTCGTCGAGGCTGCGGTAGTCGACACTCGATTTCGGCGGGGTATAGAAGAGTAGCGACTTCGTCCAATCGGGCGCGAAGGCACCAAACTGAAACTCGGCGAGGCTCCCGCCGTAGAACGCGCCGATCGCCACCACCAGCAGGATCGCGATGTTCTTGCCTTTTGACATCAGTCGATTATCGTTCCGACCCCGTGCGGGAGGGTCAGCGTGGGAGGTGACGTTGGGATCGATCACGCCGGGAGGTAGGCAAGCGGGTCGACAGGCATGCCGGCCAGGTCGATCTCGAAGTGGAGGTGCGGCCCCGTGGAGTTCCCGGTACTGCCCTCGTAGCCGATGACGGTGTCCTTGTCGACCTGGACGCCGTCACCGACGGCCCAGCCCGAGAGGTGCCCGTAGAGCGTGGTGAAGCCGCCGGCATGGACGATGACCACGTAGCGTCCGTAACCACAGAGCCCACCGCCCCAGCTGCAGCCCATCGTGAAGTTGTGCACGATTCCACCATCGGCGGCGTGCACCGGGGTGCCGTAGTCGGTTGCGATGTCGAGGCCGCTATGGAAGTGCATGCTGGGGCAGCTGGGGTCGTAGGGCTCGAAGGGATAGGTCGTGCACCCGAATCCCTGGGTGATGACGCCGTCCAGTGGCCACTTCCACTTGCCCGACGAGCGCGCGCGGAAGCTTTCCCGAATCAAGGTGGCAATCTGTGCCTGTAGTGCCGCGCGCTGCGCCTGCATCTCGGCCAGCTGTTGCTGGAACTGCGCCTCGATGGCGGCGATCTGCTGCTTGCGCGCGGAACGCTGGTCCCGCACTACCTGCAGCTGCGCCTTTTGATCCTGGATCTGTTTGACGACTGTTTTCTGTTCGGCCTGCTTGGCTTCGAGGTCGGCCTTCATCGCCTCGATCGCGGCCCGTTCTTTCTGCAACTCGGCAAGCTGGCGGCGGTCTTCACGAACGATGTCGTTGAAAAAGAAGACGCGGTTCATCAGGTCGGTGAAGTTCGCGGCGGAGAAGACCAGCTCGAGGCCGCTGACCTGGCCACTCTTGTACATGATCCGCATACGATGGCCGAAATCGGCGATGTGCTTCGCGAGCTCGGCCTGCTTGATCGCCAGCTCCTCCTTGGCCTGGTCCACCTGTTGCCCGAGGAGGACGAGCTTCGCGGTCTCCTGTTCGATCTGGGCCTGAACCGAGGCGAGCTGCGCGTCCAGGGCGGCGATCTGCGCCTGCAGGGCGCGCTCCTGGTCGAGGAGTTGCCGGATCTGCGTCCGGGTCGCGACGATCTGCCCATTGAGACCTTGCAACTGGTGCTGCTTGTCGTAGATCGTCTCCGAGACCGTGCTGAGAAGCACCAGGGTCAGCACCGCGATGGCGAGTGCCGCGTGCCGGCGGGCCCGCCTCACTGCTTGAGGAACCGCCTTACGCCCAGATAGCTCCCGACGCTTCCCAGTAACAGACCGAAGCCGAGCATCGCCGCCAGCACCACCCGCAGGTAGGAGGGGTCGAAGGCGAGCGGAACGAAGATCAGAACGCTTTGGAGGTTGATCACCGCCGGCCGGTAGCCGAAGCCGACGATGAGCACCGCCACCACGGCACCGACAACCCCGACGATCAGGCCCTCGACGATGAAGGGCCAGCGCACGAACCAGTCGGTGGCGCCCACCAGCTTCATCACCTCGATCTCCTTACGGCGGAGATAGATGGCGGTCCGGATGGTGAGCATGATGATGAAGACCGATAGCCCGGTCAGTCCGATGATCAAAACGAGGCCGGCAATGCCCGCCACGCGCGCCAGAAGAATGATCTTGTCGATGACGTTAGGCTCGTAATTGGTCGCGGGTGATTTATCGACCAGCGGCGAGGTCCGCACCTCCTGGTCGATCGCTCCGAGGTCGCGAATGTCCTTGACCGTCACGTCGAGGCTGGCGGGAAGCGGGTTGGTGCCCAGCGTATCGATCACGCTCGGGTCCAACGCGGGCAGCTGCCGAAACCTTGCCATCGCCTGGTCCTTCGACACGTACTCCACGCTGCTCACCCGCGGATCGCTCTCCAGGTGAAGCTTGAAATCCATCGCGCTACTGAGCGGTGTGGTATCGGCCAGGTAGACGGAGATGGCGCTCGCCTTGGTTTTCTCCAGCGCGACGATCTGGTCGAGCGAGTGCAGGACGAGCAGCAGGCTGCCAAGGGCGAGCAGCACCACCCAGACGATGAGCACGCTGGCGATGCTGACCGCGGCGTTGCGCCAGAAGTTCTGCCAGGCGCTGCTGAAGGCAAAATCAATGCGATTCCAGAGCCGGTGCATGGTACCCTCCTGCATCCTCGTCTCTGACGATCTGGCCGCCTTCGATCGCCACCACCCGGCGTCGCATGACGTCGACGATCTCCCGGTTGTGGGTCGCCATCAAGACCGTGGTACCGCGTGCGTTGATCTGCAGCAACAGCTGGATGATCTCCCACGAGGTAGCCGGATCGAGGTTTCCCGTGGGCTCGTCCGCGAGAAAAATCCGTGGGTCATGGACGAGGGCTCGGGCGATCGCCACCCGCTGCTGCTCGCCACCCGAAAGCTGGTCCGGGTATTTGCCCTCTTTTCCTTCGAGACCAACGATGCTCAGCACTTCCTCGACTTTCGGCTTGAGATGGCGCAGCGCGCCCTCGGTCACGCGCAGTGCGAAGGCCACGTTCTGGAAGACGGTCAGGTTGGGAAGCAGCTTGAAATCCTGGAAGACCATGCCGATCTTCCTCCGGAGGTAGGGCAAGTGGCGCCGCTTGAGCCGGCTCAGGTCCTGTCCCTCGACGTAGATGCTGCCCGCGGTCACTTTCTCCTCGCGGATCAAGAGGCGCACCAGCGTCGACTTCCCGGCGCCGCTGGGACCGACGAGGAAGACGAAGTCCTGCTTGGGAATTTCGAGGCTGACGTCGCGCAGCGCGACCGTGCCATTGGGATAGGTCTTCTGCACACCCTGCAGGCTGATCTGCGGGGCGGCAGGGGCTACCGCGGCCACGCGTGCCTTCGCTGGCAGCAGCGTCGTCCGTGTCGGCTGGGTCGTGATTGTTGCTGGCACGTGAACAAATCCATTCCGAAGGCCGGGGTCACGGCACGCAGGGCCCTCTCGGGCCGAAATGACTCGCGCAGTATAGGGCATCCCGTCGCGTATTGCTGCATCTTTTCACTGAGCGTCCAAAGCGAGCCGGACTACCCTCTTTATACTCAGCCGAATGCCGAACCCGGCCGCGCCACTCGTCCGCGTCGAGCGGGGCGGGGTCGAGGAGGCGATCCACCTCGGCCACCTCGCCGTGGCCGATGCCGGCGGCCGGCTGCAGGCGAGCCTCGGCGACCCGGGACGCGTAACCTACTTTCGATCCTGCGCCAAGCCCTTCCAGGCGATTGGCAGTCTGAGCGCCGGGATCGCCGCGCGCTACCAGCTCGGCGCTGAGCACATTGCCATCATGGCCGCCTCGCACAACGGCGAGCCCCGCCACGTCGAGATCGTGCGCGACCTGCTGCGGCGTAGCGGGATCGCCGAGTCGGACTTGCAATGCGGCGTGCACTGGCCCTACTACGAACCGGCCGCGACGGCGGCGCGGCACCAGATGGACGAACCGCTGGCGGTCTTCAACAACTGTTCCGGCAAGCACGCGGGCATGCTGGCCGCCGCCCGCGCGCTGAACGCACCGCTCGACACGTACCTCGACCCCGCCCATCCGGTCCAGTACCGGATCCGCGATACGATCGAGGCGTTCACCCGCTGCCCACCGGCGGAGATCCACTACGGGATCGATGGCTGCAGCGCGCCGAACGCCGCCGTGCCGCTCACCGCCATGGCGCGGAGCTTCGCCGCGCTGCTGACGGCCACGGACGAGACGCCGAGGACGGTGGCGGCGGCGATGACGGAGCACCCGTATCTGATCGGTGGCACCGATCGCTTCGATACCCGGCTGATGGAGGTCACCCGCGGACGGTTGCTGGCCAAGGGGGGCGCAGCCGGCGCGCATTGCACGGGTGACCGGCGCTCCGGGCGCGGCCTGGCGGTCAAGCTCGATAGCGGTGATGGGACATGGACGGCGGTCGCGGTGATGGCCGCGCTCGAGCAACTCGGCTGGCTCGACCAGGGCGAGCGTGAGGCGCTCAGCAGCTTTGCGATGCCAACGCTGCGCAACCACAAGCGGGTAGCGGTCGGAACCGTACGGCCCGTTTTGCGGGACTTGTGACGGCCATGTAACGAGAGGCGTGACCGCGCCGTGTCCGTGGGTTATAGAGGCGTGCGTCGATTGCTGGGATGGCCGCAACCGCGCCAGGTCGCCCTGAGCGCCGTGATCGGGATCCTGCTCGCCTTCTACGCCTGGCGCTTCCTGCTGCCGTTGCTGGGCCCACACGCACCCCGCGCCGATGACTTCCAGGATTACCTCTTCGCGGCCCAACAGGTCGCGACCGGTGGCGATCCGTATGCCAACTTCGTCAGCAACCATGTGCCCTGGGACTGGTCTTTGAGCAGCGGCTACCTCTATCCGCCGGCATTCGCCGTAACCCTGATTCCGCTCACCTGGATCTCGAACGATCTCGCCGTGCGGATCTGGCTGTTCCTCATCCAGGCCGCGGTCCTCCTCAGCGTGCTGATCATCTACCGGGTGATCGGACGGCCGAGCCGTGCCGAGTTGCTGGCCCTGGTGGCGGTGCTCACGACCTTCTTCCCGCTGGCCAACACCGTCCTCGCCGGCACGATGAACTCGCTGCTTTTGCTGTTGCTCACGATGGCATGGGCATGCTGGCAACGGCGCCGCGACGTCGCCGGCGGCATGCTCGTCGGCGCGGCGGCGGTCTTCAAACTCTTTCCCGCAGCCCTTCTCCCTTACCTTGCCTGGCGCCGCCATTGGAAGCTGCTCGCCGCGGTGGCGGTGACGGGACTCGCCGGCATCGGGCTCGGTCTCGCCGTCACGAGCGTGGATCACAACATCTATTACTTCCGCGAGATGCTGCCGCACCTGGCGGCCGGCACCGGCTATCGCGAGAACCAATCGCTAGCGGGGGTGGCAGCGCGGATCTGCGATCCCAACACCGCGAACGCCGGCGGGAGCGCCGGCTGGTGCGGCCGGCTGATCGATTGGCCCGCCGTCCTGGTCCTGCTCGCCATCGTGTGGCGGATGACGTCGCGCGCGTCGCGGTCCGCGCTCGAGTTCGCCCTGGCGGTCACCGCCCTGCCATTGATCAGCAGCGTCACCTGGAGCTTCCCGCTCGTGATCCTCATCCTGCCGATCGCCCTGCTCGTGCGCCAAGCGCTGTGCGGCCGGATGTCCCGGGGGCAAATCCGCGGGCTGCTGGTGGCCTGGGTCTGTTTCTCAGCGGCACCGGCTATCCATTACCTGCTGATCGTCTATCCCCTCCCCCACTGGTTCGGCCCGCTCGACGTGATCCCGCTGGGCGTCACCCGGCTGGTGGGCGAGGCCTACGTCATCGGGACGATGATCGTCTTCGCCAGCATCGTTGTCGCGCTCCGAAAGGAGCGTCGCACCGAGTCAATCCTCTCGGCGCCCGCGATCGCCGCCTGATCCGATCGGCTAGGCGGCCTTGCCTTCGCGACCCGCGTCCAGGCGCAGGAAGGCTTCCATGAAGTTGTCCAGGTCGCCGTCGAGCACCGCCTGGACGTTGCCCGTCTCAAAACCGGTCCGGTGGTCCTTCACCAGCGTGTACGG
>WNGO01001194.1_pt1 | contig 16659 bp, 14 predicted proteins | sample 5400511 | NCBI WGS metagenome assembly WNGO01 (sample SAMN13153380, study PRJNA577476) | soil metagenome | isolation source: 20 cm soil or saprolite under Garry oak tree replicate 2 | place: USA:California | collected 2016-06-15 | reverse complement strand
CAGAGAGTGGCGCTTTACCGCGCGGTAACGCTTTCTTCGAGCGCTTCGGCCAGCTGTTCGTGAACGAACTCGAGTGCAAAGCCTTCTTCCAGGTTTCGTACCACCCGCGCCTGTACCTTGCCGAGCATGATCACCGATTTCAGCGGCGGCCGGTTTTCCGCGGCGATGGCGGCGCCGGACAGCGACATGTCGATGATCCGGCAGGTCATCTTGGTGCCGTCCTCAAGCGTGAGCATGGCGATCGGGTTGCGCGGCACGATACGATCGTGGCGGCGGTCTTCCGGCAGATTGAGAATGTCGCGGTTGGCGAGCCAGGTCAGCTGTGCGGCGAGCTTGTCGCGCTTGCGCGCAGTGGCCCCGACGGTCATGGCGAAACCGTTGTCGATAATTCGGGTAATCCTGCCCTCGACCCTGCCAATATGGTCGAGATAGGCGATCACGCGGTCGCCGACATTGCCGATGCCGGGCGCCAGGAGGGCCAGCCCTCCAGGTGACATGTTGATGATCTGGCAGGGGAATTCGCGCCGGTCGGGGAGCATGTAGCGGCCGAGCAGGTGCACCTTCACGCGCTGAAAGCGCCGTCGCTCCTGGGAGGCCGGAAGAGTCTGTTTTTTTTGCGGAAACGCCATCTTCCCCACCAAACAATCGCTTCCCCGGTGTCGTCTGACCCTACGGCCGGCAAGGTTAATGAGGGGTTAGCAGCGGTTGCGCGAAGGAGGGGCATTCACACCAATTTTGGCAGGTGCTGCCGGAAGGCGATTGAAGGCCCAGAGAATTACCGGACAGATTCACAAGCGCGGCGGCGCCGGAATCGAATGCCGCAGCGCTGCCGGCCCGCGAGGTCCCTATCAGGTTCAGGATCGATGACCCGCCTACAGTGATCTTGTCGCCGAACCTTCGCCCGATCGCACCGCGCGGCAATGCTAGCGCAACGGCTGGCGCGAAATACAGGCCGATCAGGATTCCGGTGTCAGCGAGACCAATGCCGAACCCGCTACCGGATAGTGGTGCGACCGCGCGGCATCGCTTCGAATTGGAAAGCCATGGCCGGTCCGCGCAGCCCGTGCATTGGCAGCGCAGCCGGTTTCCCATAGGTTTCTGTCCGCCCAGCACAGCAATCAACAATCGCCGAAGGGCCGGAGCAATTTTCATGGAACAGATTCGAGTATGCACCTATGACGGTCCCGGCGCGCAGCCGGTTATTCGCAACGTGCCATGGCCGAAAATTCCAAAGCAGGCGGCGCTGATAAAAGTCGGCGCCTGCGGTGTTTGCGGCACCGATCTGCATATCCTGAAGGGTCACTGGCCGAAGCAACTGCCGTGGCCTTTCACGCTCGGCCACGAAATCGGCGGTGTGCTGGTCGAGGTCGGCTCGGAATTCAAGGAAGACTTCATGAGCAAACCACTCGGCGTGGGATCGAAGGTGATGATCCCGCCGCTGATGCCGTGCGGCCGCTGCTATTACTGCATTCATTATCCGGAAAGCGCCAACAAGTGCCTGACGCCGGTCTATTACGGCCGCTATCTCGGCTTCGACAAGGCGCCGCATCTGTGGGGCGGCTGGGCCGAATATGTCTATGTCGATCTCGAAATGCTGCCCGGCACCAAGATCTACAAGCTGCCCGATGATATGTCGCTGCGGCTCGGTGCGCTGTCGGAGCCCTTGACTTCATGCATCCGCGCCTTCAACCGCGCCAGTCGCGCCGGCGGATTCACCTGGGGCGACACCGTGGTAATCCAGGGCTCCGGTCCGATCGGAATTTTGGCGGTGGCCGCCGCGCGGGAAATGGGCGCCGGCCGCGTGATTTGCGTCGGCGCGCCGGAGATGCCGCGGCTAAAGCTGGCGCGCAAGTTCGGCGCGGAAGCAACTGTAAATATTGAAGAGGTCACGACACCGGAAGCGCGGATCAAAGCCGTGCGCGACATCGTCGGCGGTTTCGGTGCCGATCTGGTGATGGATTGCTCGGGCCATCCAAGCGCCGGCCCGGAAGGCATCGAAATGCTGCGCGACGGCGGCACCTATGTCGAAATGGGCCAATTCACCGACGCGGGTTCGATTGAGACCTCATGGCATCGCATCTGCACCAAGGACCTCAACGTTTTGGGCTCGTGGGGATTCACCGGCAACGACTTGCCGCTCGGCGTCGATATGCTCTACCGCACGCGCGACAAATATCCCTGGCTCGAGATGCAGACGCTATATCCATTCTCGGAGGAAGCTATCGGCCGCGCGGTTGCGGACGCGATGGCGATGAAGACGGTGAAGTCGACCATCGTGCCATGGCCCGAGCTGGCGGAGTAACCTTTTCAAGCCAAGTGGTAGCGGTTCGCGTGAAGAAAACGTGGCAAAGTATAAAATGCGAGCTTCCGGTCCGATCCAATCGGAACGGAAGCAATCCTAGTTCAGACCTTCGTAAACCATGAAGCCGCGCGCGATCTTGAGTTTTCGCAGTGCGCGCGGAACGAGTTCTTCCGGCTCGGGGTCAAGATAGCGCCACGATGTCAGTTCGAAATTCCGGAGCACACGCGACTCGCTTTCGAATGGCGCCAACAATCCGGTCAGGCTTATCGGCGCGTGGGCGGCAGCGTTGAAAGGCAATAACAGCAATTCAAGATGCGCCGGTGAACCATCTTCCGATGTCGCGGTAATGCCGGCGACGGCGGCCTGCATTTCTTCGGCCACCGCCGTAATGATGTCCTCGATCTCGCGTCGGCTATCCGGCGCGAACAGCGCGGAAAAGCTTCGGTCCTTCAGATCGCGGCCAGCCAGCGCGCAGATGCGCGTGCCGGCGACCCGAAACGGATGACCTGATGGTGCGTCGTAAGACAGCACGAAGACGTCGCCGAGCAGTTCGCGCACCGCGCCAGGCTCGATCTCGCTACGGTCAGGCGCCCGGGCGTGGCCGCGCTTTTCGTCCCAATAGGCGAAGAATTCACGGCTTGATGGATGTTTCATGACTCTACCTTTCTCCGCGGACTGCCTAAAGTGGGACAGACCTGTCCCACTTTCGCGCACCCGCATTCTCGGGCTTGCTTTGCAAGGCAGGCTTTGCAGCGTCCATGCCGCGGACGTGTTTTCGAGCCGAGCGGGCGGAAGAATTGCGGCAGTAACGTTAAATCAGCGCCGCGGCTTGAGTTGGTGGCACTATTGGTGCCGCACCCTTAACTCTGCGGCTTCGCGTCAATTCTGCCCGAAGTGGGCGCTACGGGAGGAGTCAGGACCTCCCATCATTTGTTCGGTCCGGCGCCTTTGCGGACCATCAATTTTCATTGCGTTCAAGAATCCCGTTCACGGGCTTTTGACCTCCCTGGAATTAATGTTCGGCATTCAGGTGCAGCCGGTCACGGCGTTGCACCGGAGCGCGTGCTGCGCGGTTTAACGTCGATTTTAGCCGCACGCGGCGATGCTGTGCTTGCGCCGCACGACTAAGCCGCCTATTGGGGCGCAATCGCGCGCGTAAGCCGCCCATTCAGGTCTTGAGCCCTTGGAATCCCCGCCAGAATTGCCCTCGGACACCCGGCAGGGCACCCCGCGCGAACCGATCCTGACGCTGCCCGGAGCGCTGACCGCCTATGTGTTGCTGCTTGCGGTCATCCATCTGCGCGTGCTGCTGCCGCCGGAACTGGAAAACTGGACCGTTGACGCGTTCGGATTCATTCCAAAGCGCTACGATTCAACGCTGCTGGCGATCAACTTTCCCGGCGGCGCCGGCGCCAAGGTCTGGACCTTTGTGACCTATTCGCTGCTGCACGCCAATCTCAGCCATATCGGTTTCAACGTGCTGTGGCTGTTGCCGTTTGGCAGCGCACTGGCGCGCCGGTTTGGCGCGATCAGGTTCTTCATATTCATGGCGGTAACCGCCGCCGCCGGCGCGCTAGCGCATCTCATCACCCATGAGCACGCCGTGGCGCCGATGATTGGCGCATCGGCGTCGGTGTCCGGTACAATGGCGGCCGCGATCCGGTTTGCGTTCGTGCGGGGCAGCTTCCTTTCGTTCAGCCGCGGCGATGCGGACGCCGCGGCGCGCGTGCCGGCGCTGTCGCTGACGCGCGCGTTACGCGACCCGCGCGTACTGGGCTTTCTCGCGGTCTGGTTCGGCGTCAACATCATCTTCGGCCTCGGATCGATCGCGATCGGCACCGACGGCGCCAGCGTCGCCTGGCAGGCGCATATCGGCGGGTTTTTCGCCGGCCTGGTGCTGTTTTCGCTGTTCGATCCGATCCCGCGCGCCGCGACGAATGCTGCGGATGCGTCATCCCGCGACGTATCGAACAACGGGTGATCGCCGCTTGCGGGGCAAGCCGATTTCATCCATCATCTGCCACCTTATGAAGCAAGGCATAAGCCAGTGCGCGCGCCATGTCAGCGCTTGCGAATGCGCCCGCAACGAAACCGGCGCTAACCTGTTGATTGAAGACTCAAAGGGAATAAGATCACGCCAGGTTAAGGCGTGATCGGCTCAGGGAGGCGACAATGACGGTACGTGCAATCCTCGATACCAAGGGCCATCAGATCGAGAGCGTCGAACCGGATGCGAGGCTTTCGGCCGCGATCAAGACTTTAGCGCAGCGGAAGATCGGCGCCGTGCTGGTGATGAGCCAGGGCGGTATAGAGGGCATCCTGTCGGAACGTGACATCGTGCGCGTGCTCGGCGAACGCGGTGCAGCGGCGCTCGACGAGCCGGTCAGCGCGGTGATGACGCGCAAGGTCGTCAGCTGCAAGCAAGCCGATACCGTCGCCGCGATCATGGAAATGATGACCTCGGGCAAATTCAGGCATCTGCCGGTGGTCGAGGAAGGTCGGGTTGTCGGCCTGATATCCATCGGCGACATCGTCAAATGGCGGGTCAGGGAATACGAGGCCGAACAGGAAGCGCTGCGCGAGTATATCAAGACCGCCTGATCTCAAGGCCGAAGCAGATCAGGGCATCTTCTGGATTGCCGCGGTCGGACCGCTTGGAGCCGGCGCGAGAATATGGATCGCTTCCTGGATGGAGTCGATCGCACGCTCGGCGGCGCGTGTGCCATGCGCGATCAGATCGTCGGCGCGGTGGAAATCGAACCAGCCGATTTCACCGACGCGCGGCGAGATCAGCAAATCGGGTGGATCGCCGGCGAGGCGGGCACGGGTGATGCGGTCCTGCATGATGTTGAAGGCATCGACCATGACCGAAGAGATGCCCGGCCGCCCGGCGGTACCGAAGAACTCGCGCTTCATGGTGCGCTCGGCAGAGAACAACCTCCCGAGGCCGCGTTTCGGTGCGGCCGGCTCGATCATGGTGTCCGGCGCGACCGCTACCGTCAGCTCGGCCGACGGACCGTGCGAATAGATCGTCGTGCTATGCGCAAAGATATCGCTGGAAAGATTGGCGGCGATGACGATTTCCGCGCCGAACGCGCGCGCTGCCGATACCGGCACCGGATTGACCAGCGCGCCGTCCACCAGCCAGCGGTCGCCTACCAGCACCGGCGAAAATATCCCGGGCAACGCATAGGAGGCGCGCATCGCCTCGACCATGCGGCCATGGGTCAGCCAGATCTCGTGGCCGGTGCGGACTTCGGTGGCCACGGTGGCAAACTTCATCGGCAGATCCTCGATCAGGGTCGGGCCTATGGCCGCCTCCAGCTGTGCCGCGAGTTTGTCGCCGCCAATCAGCCCTGAGCCGTTGAGCCGGATATCGAGATAGCCAAGAATATTTCGCGGCTGCAATCGGCGCGCCCATTCTTCGAGCGTATCGAGATGACCAGTCGCGTAGGCGCCGCCAACCACGGCCCCGATCGAGGTGCCGACCACGACATTGGGGACGATTCCATGGGCAACCAGCGTCCGGATGATGCCGATATGGGCAAGCCCCCGCGCGGCCCCTCCGCCCAGCGCCAGCCCGATCACCGGCCGCCTGATACTGCCGAGCCCCACCTTATCGCGGCCGTTTGAGCCGTTTTGGCCGCGTCCGATCAAACTATCCAGCACCTGATATCTCCTGATAGCGCAAGACTATGCGCTACCACTTGGCCCCGCCAGAATGTACCACAAGCATGGTTTATGCCGCGGTAGGGATCGGGCTAAGCGGGGATTGTGACTGGACCGCGACTGCGGGAGTAACATTCGTGCTACGTGCTGGTTCCGCCGACTGCCATCTTGCCCGGGCCTGAGGCTTGAATTTGCCGCGTTTTGAGTGAAAAGCAGGCGCCATGAGGAACGGGGGGAACGGCATCGATCGATCCGGCCGGGGCGAGCGCCTGCTGCCGGCGGTTGTGCTCGCGGCAATACTTGTTTTCGCGATTTCAACCTCCGTTTCGGCCCAAATGTTTACCGATCGACCGCCGCCGGTGCCTCCTGCCTCGGTTCCGGACCCCGGCAGTGCGATCAGTCTGGCCCCGCCCTCCGGTCCTGCCTCGATTCCGGGCCTGCCCGCGCCATTGACGCAACCTTCCGCCGCCGCCATGCCGCCCGTGGTCGCGCCGCCAGCCGTGTCGGCGCCCAGTCAGGCCGTGCTGTCGCTCAGCGCACGTTACGGCAAGGACCTGCCGGTCATCACCAGCGGACTCGTGTGGCGGGTATTTTCGGACCGGCCCGACGAGACCGGCACGTTCAAATTGATCCGCGAGGAGCGCGGCGCGACGCCCAATATTGTGCTGCCGCCGGGGGGCTATGTCGTCCATGTTGCCCTTGGACTGGTCAGCGCGGTGCGCGCGGTGACGCTGAAATCCGAGACCGATCGCCAATCCTTCCTGCTTCCAGCCGGAGGCCTGCGCATCGAAGGCCGGGTCGGCGCCAGCAAGATCCCGCAAAACCAGATTTCGTTCGCGATCTACAAGGGCAGCCAGTTCGAGGTCGGCGAGCGCGCCGCGCTGGTGCCGAACGTCGCCGCCGGCGACGTCGTGCTGGTGCCGGAGGGCACCTATTATATCGTTTCCAACTACGGCGACGCCAATTCGATCGTGCGTTCGGATATCCGCGTGCAGGCTGGCAAGCTGACCGACGTGATCATCACCCATCGCGCCGCGGTCATCACGCTGAAGCTGGTCAGCGACAAGGGCGGCGAGGCATTGGCGAACACCGCATGGTCGGTGATTACGCCGGGCGGCGACGTCATCAAGGAATCGATCGGCGCATTTCCTCGCGTGGTGCTGTCCGAAGGCGAATATCGCGCCATCGCCAAGAACGAGGGCAAGGTATACGAACGCCCCTTCAACGTCGTCAACGGTGTCGATGGCGAAGTCGAGGTCGTCGCGCGCTGATTTCTAGAACCGCGTCACGATATCCGAAAGCGCCGGACGCGGGCGATCTTCGTTGGGCTTCGTTTGCGTGCCGATGTGGATAAAACCTGCGAGTTTCTCGTCGGCATTCAATCCCAATCCATCGAGCACGTCGCGATCGAATGCGAACCAGCCGGTCAGCCAGCACGCACCGTAGCCGAGCGCGGTAGCCGCGGTGACCATGTTCATCGCGCTGGCGCCCGCGGACAATTCCTGCTCCCACGGCGGCACCTTGGGATGAGGTTTTGTAAAACTGACGACGCCAATCACCAGGGGCGCGTCGGTAAGCCGGTGTTTCTCGACTTCGATATCGGCAGCCGTGGCCTGCGGATTTTTTCGCGCGAACACCTTTGCGATCACCTCGCCGGCCCGAACACGGGCGTCGCCCTCGAACACAATGAAGCGCCACGGCGTCAGCTTGCCGTGATCGGGCACCCGCGCGCCGATGGTCAAAATGGTTTCCAGTTCCGCAGGTGATGGACCCGGCTCGCTCATCTCGCGCGGCTTTACGGAGCGGCGAAGTTTCAGGAGTTCGATGGCGTCCGGCACTGCGGATTCTTTCATGGGAAATATCTACCATGGAGCCAGGCAGGTAACGAGATGGTTGGAAGTGAATTTAGATTGATTATCGAGGCTGAATTCACCGTCATGCCCGGCCGTGTGCCTGATCTCCACGTCCTCACGACGTCGCGGCAAGCACGACGTGAATGGCCGGGCCAAGCAGCCATGACGCAGAGAGATTCAAGCCGCGGCCCGCGTCCGCTTCACGTCCGGCGGTGTCGCTTCATCGACCAGCGCGGCAATGGCTTCATCTGTCGGCATCACCTTTTGTCCGTCGCTTCCGAGGCGCCGGACCGACACCGAATGCGTTTCGGCTTCCTTCTTGCCGACAACGAGAAGCGCCGGGATTTTCGCCAGTGAATGTTCGCGGACCTTGTAGTTGATCTTCTCGTTGCGCAGGTCGAGCTCGACACGCAGGCCGGCGCGGCGGGCGGCGGCTGCGACAACTTCCGCGTATTCGTCGCCTTCCGAGGTGATGGTAGTGACCACTGCCTGGATCGGCGCGAGCCAAAGCGGGAAGTTGCCCGCATAGTGTTCGATCAGGATGCCGATAAAACGCTCCATCGAGCCGCAGATCGCGCGGTGCACCATGACCGGCACTTTCTTCGAGCCGTCGGCATCGATGTAGAACGCGCCGAATCTCTCGGGCAGGTTGAAGTCGACTTGCGTGGTACCGCATTGCCAGTCGCGGCCGATGGCATCGCGCAGCACGTATTCGAACTTCGGTCCGTAGAACGCGCCTTCGCCGGGATTGATCGCGGTCTTGATGCGGTGGTTGTGGCCTTGCGCCTCGATCTCTGAGAGCACCGTCGCCATCACGCGCTCGGCATGATCCCACATCTCGTCAGTGCCGACGCGCTTGTCCGGCCGGGTCGAGAGCTTTACCGTGAGATCGCCCTCGAAGCCGAAATCCGCATAGGTCGACAGGATGAGATCGTTGATCTTCAGGCACTCGTCGGCGAGCTGGGCTTCGGTGCAGAACACATGCGCGTCGTCCTGGGTGAAGCCGCGCACCCGCATCAAGCCGTGCATCGCGCCCGACGGCTCGTAGCGATGCACCACGCCGAATTCGGCCAGTCGTAACGGTAGGTCGCGATAGCTCTTCAGGCCATGCTTGAAGATCTGCACGTGGCCGGGACAGTTCATCGGCTTCAGCACAAACCAGCGCTTGTCCTCGGCATCGTCGCCGGCCGATTGCGCCGCAAACATGTTTTCGCGGTACCAGTCCCAATGGCCGGAGGTTTCCCACAGCGCCTTGTCGAGAATCTGCGGGGCGTTCACTTCGCTGTAATCGCCCGCCAGGCGCCGGCGCATATAGGCAATCAGTTCCTGGAAGACGGTCCAGCCCTTCGGGTGCCAGAACACCACGCCGGGGCCCTCTTCCTGGAAATGAAACAGGTCGAGTTCGCGCCCCAATTTGCGGTGGTCGCGCTTCTCGGCTTCCTCGATCTGCTTCAGGTAGGCGTCGAGGTCTTCCTGCTTCGCGAACGCCGTGCCGTAGATCCGCGTCAGCATCGGATTGTTGGAGTCGCCGCGCCAATAGGCGCCCGCGACCTTCATCAGCTTGAACGCATTGCCGATCTTGCCGGTGGACGTCATGTGCGGTCCGCGGCACAGATCGAACCAGTCGCCCTGCTTGTATATCTTGATGGTCTGGTCGGTCGGGATCGCGTCGACCAGTTCGACCTTGAACATCTCGCCGTTGTCGGCGAATACCTGCCTGGCTTGCTCGCGGGTCCAGATTTCCTTGGTGAAGGGTTTGTCGCGCGCGATGATCTCACGCATCCGTTTTTCGATTGCCGCAAAATCGTCCGGCGTGAACGGCTCGTTGCGGAAGAAATCGTAATAGAAGCCGTTCTCGATCACCGGGCCGATCGTCACCTGGGTGCCCGGCCACAGCGACTGCACCGCTTCAGCCAGCACATGCGCGGCATCGTGCCGGATCATTTCCAGCGCGCGCGGGTCGTCGCGGGCGACGAATTCGATCTTGACGTCATGCTCTATATGGTCGGCGAGATCGGTGAGTTCCCCATCGAGTCCCATCGCCACCGTGCGCTTGGCCAGCGACGGCGAGATGCCTTTGGCGATATCCAGGCCAGTGATGCCTTTGGGGAATTCGCGCCTGGCGCCGTCGGGGAAGGTGACGGCGATCTTTTGCGTGGGCTCGGCCGGTTTCAGGTTGGTGATGCTGTACTGGAATCCAGAGGCGGATTCGTGCTTGTCGGGCATAGGTCTCTCCTGTGGCTCACTCCTGCGAACGAGCGCAGGTAAGCGGGAAACAGCGGTATAGCAGGGGATTCGGGCGGTGCAATCGGCACCCTCAAGAAAGTCAGCGGAGAACCGGCTCCCGGATTGAACGGCCCTCCTTCCCGAAGCAACCAACGCGGATATGCCATGCGCCGGAGCGTCGCTCGCGCGCTCGCCATCACGTATGAGCTCAGCCGATGCCGGTGACACCGGAAATTCTCAGAACGAGCAAACAGCTTCGGGACATGTTGTGGCCGTTCGATTTCGTGGTGGTCGATAACGAGGAATATGGACCGGTCTGGTTCGACACCGCGCCATTGGAGCCGTTCGAGATCGTGGCGCAGAGAAGCACCGGCTGCGTGTACGCGTTGACAGGTGCGCAACGCCACGTCCTGCTAGCCACATCCGAAGGCAGCCGGGCATCATGGCGGCGAGCCTGCAGGAATGTCTGAGCTCGTGATCGCGCGCCCTTATTGGCAGGATGTCCTGCGCTATGGAAAGGGGGACTTGTCGGCGATGAGAGACGTCCTGCGCGACAGGATCGAGGAATTCGAGGAGGAGGCGCTCGACGACAATCCAGAAATCGAAGAGTTTCGGCCGCTGCCTGCGCCCACGGCTGGGATTGGCCGAGCCCAGCGACCCCGCAAAACTGCTGCATCATGGGGTCATGGTGCTTGGTGCCAAGGTGGTCGTTCGCGATTCGGACGGTTATCCGTCAGAGCCGCTGGCCGGCAGATTCAAGAAGCGATAATCGCGGCTTGCAGCAATCCTTCTCCCGGCAACGAGATCACCTGACGCTCCCGCTTTCCTTCCGCGTGGATATGATCTACATGCATATGCATGAAAAGTACCCATGTCGAACGCCGCTTCGCTGCCACAGCCTTGATGCTTGGAAATTTCATCACCGGCACTTCCATTCTGGCGCCGGCAGGCATGTTGGGCGAACTGTCGGAAGGACTGCAAGTCAGCATCCGCGACGCCGGCCTGCTGATCACGTTCGGCGCGATCGTGCTGTGCATCGGCTCGCCGCTCGCGGCATGGTTGACCAGCCGGATCGAACGCCACGCGCTGCTCACCGCGACGCTCGCAGTGCTGGCGATCGCCAACGCCGCGTCGGCGTTCGCGCCTGACTATGCGACCCTGCTCGTCATCCGCCTGATCATGCTGGCGGTCGCCGCGCTCTATACGCCGCAGGCCGCAGGGACCGCCGCGCTGATTGTGCCCGTGGAGAAACGCGGCGGCACCATCGCCTATATCTTCCTCGGATGGTCGCTCGCCGCGGCGATCGGGCTGCCGCTGGTGACGTTCATTGCCAGCCGCTACGGCTGGCGCGCGACCTACGGCTGCATCGGCGTTGCCGCCTGCTTCAGTTGCCTGCTGCTAGCCTGGCGTCTGCCCGGCGGATTGATCGGCGCACCGGTGGACCTCAAGACATGGGCCGATCTCGGGCGAAACCGGCTGATCGTTCTGCTGCTATTGATCACGGCCTTGCAGGTCTCGGGACAGTTCGCCGTTTTCACCTATCTGGGCCCGTTGCTGACGCGGCTGACCCGGGCGAGCCCGGACGCGGTCGGGCTGGCGTTTGCGACCTATGGCGTGTTCGGATTTCTGGGCAACGTGATCGCGACCCGCCTGGTCGATAGTTGGGGCAGCTACCGGACATCGCTATTGTTCATGGCCTTGCTGCTGGCTGGGGCCTGCATCTGGGCGCTTGGCGCCGGCAATTTCACGATCATGGCGGCCGCGGTTGCCGTCTGGGGGCTTGGTTTTGCCTCGACCAATTCCATGCAACAGGTACGGCTGGTTGGCGCCGCCCCGGCGCTCGGCGCCGCGTCGGTGTCGCTGAACACTTCGGCCCTCTATATAGGCCAGGCGATCGGCTCCGCGGCCGGCGGGGTACTGTTCGCGCGCGACCTGCTCCACGGCGCGGGCTACGTGTCGGTGGCCTTCATTGCGCTGGCGCTTGGCGTGGTGACCCTGACCAGGCCTCGCCCTACTGTGGCCTTGTCAACATAAGCGGGACGCCTTATCCGCTCGAACCCGTCGACAAGATTTTCGCCGCGTGCTTTTCTTCAGGGCGCGGGAATCTGGAGGGGGTGAAATGAGAACAATATTTGCGGTCGTCTTGGCGCTGTATTCGGGCGCGGCAATGGCTCAAACCAGCCCGCCGACGGTCGGAGGAAAGCCGCTGGTCCAGGTGAAGCCCAGCGGCGAAGCTGCCAAATCGAAATCGAAAGCAACAGCGAAACCGAAAGCCCCGTCAACCGCCGCGAAGGTGCAGGCTTGTCTCGAAATCGACGACGCAACGAAAGAGCGGTTGAATTGCTACGATGGCATTTTCCCGCCGCAGCCAAAACCCAAGGCGCCCACGGCAAAAGCCGTCAATGATTGCCGGTTCCACAAGGAAGAAGACGAGCGGCTGACATGCTTTAACGGGTTCGCCGAGAAAATACCCAAGCTCCCGCAGTAATCCGTCGCCGCTCGGTTTTTTCCCGAGGGACGGCGTACCGGCTTATCGGCTTGCGGGCGCAGAGGCGCTTGCCGCCATTCTCGTCAGCGCAGGCGCCATCTTGAGGAGCACCTCCTTGACCGGGTTTTCGGTCCAGGCGTGGGTGACGTAATCACGATGGGTCACGCCTTCGGGGGTCTCGACAAATACCGCGCTGCCGGGCCGCAACGGCCCGTCCATGTCCTCTGAGATCGCGATGCCTTTGTCTTTCAGGATTTGCATGAGCTCACGATCGTGCCGCTTGGTGTAGCGCGTATACGCGCTGACGAAAAAGCCGGATCGGTTATTCTCGATCCAGGAGGCGAACTTGTCCAGTTCGCCATAGACCGCATCGAGCAGGAACACACCGCGTACCCGATTGCCAAGTCCGCCGACTTCCAGGCTCCATGCTGCCGGCAGGAAGCCGCCGCTGTAGCCGATGATGACGACCGGCATGTTCGCGAAAGCCTTGGCGGCACCGGGGTCGCCGTAGAGACGGGCGAGGTGATCGGTTGACTCCGCCACGAAGCGCTTGAGCCCGCCGGGCTGCCAGAACTTGCCGGCGCTGGAATCGGCGGCATCGACCGCGAGCTGCGGCGCCAGCAGCACGGCATTGACGCCGGAATCGGAAATCTGTTGGGGCACGAGTTGCCGGTCACGCACGTCGCGCTCAAGTGTCGCGCCGTTGCCGTGGAAGAAAACCACGATGACGCCCGGTTTGCGGACATCGAAATGCTCGGGGACGTGCATCAGGACGCGGTTGTCGTTGTAGGTCTCGTCCTGCCAGTAAACCCGGCCGCCATAGCTGCGATGGCCCCGGCGGTCGCCCTTTGCGACGTTCAGGAACGGCTCGTCCGTGCGCGGATTGTTGCCGAGATACGGAAACGCCGAGGATTTCAGGCCGATCAGCGCGGTCTGATCTTCTCTGGCCGGACGCTGGTATGGAACCGTCGGTGCTAACGAGGCGACCCGGTATGGGGCGGGCTCCGCCTGCGCCGTCCGTTTGCGGGACGAATCGGGAGCCTGCCGCTGCACAAAACTCTCATTTGCGCTCGGGAAGCGATCCCTGAACTGCGGCGCCGGGAAGCGATCGTCGAAGGAGTCCCCGGCTCCGGCCTGCGCATTGGCTGCGAGCGTGCCGGGGCTCGGCGCCCGTCCGCACTGAATGAGAACGAACGACAACGGCACCAACGCCGACAAGAGGGCGATCCAGCGCAATCGATGAGAGCCGGCGCGGCCTTGGGAAGCTTCCGGCCGCGCATGCCGCGGAACGCCGGGTGACGTCACCTGGCACGCGCGATCGTATGTCTGGAATCTCGCCCCGATCATCCACCCACTGCCCCAATGCCCACCGGCGGCCGTCGTATATCAGCGCGCCAGTGTTGAGGTGACGTTAAGCTTTCGGGAAAATTCTCCCCACTTCCCGAAGGCCTCAGAAAACACGAAATCGTGTCGCGATTGTGGGGCGGCAAGCGTGTTTTCGCAATGCCGCAGGCAAGCCGGCCGATCAAAGGTATTGAAATACCTAATCGTGGTCGGGAGTTAAACCATTGTTAAGACTACTTGAATTGATCGGGGCGGGGCGGCACGATGAAAAAACTGGGGGCGCTGGGACCGGCATGACGACATCAGAAACGGGAAGCGTGGCGTGGACTGGCCAGCTCCCGAGAAGCGGGTCCACGGTCTCGATGCTGGTTGCCACCGCCATCGTCGTGGCCGACATGGTCGGCGTCGGCGTCTTCACTAGCCTTGGCTTTCAGGTCAAGGATATTCCATCGGGGTTTTCGATCCTGTTGTTGTGGGCCGTTGGCGGCATCGTCGCGCTGTGCGGGGTGTTTTCCTACAGCGAACTGGGGGCGATGTTTCCGCGCTCGAGCGGCGAATACAATTTTTTGGGCCGCGCCTTTCATCCGGCTTTCGGTTTCGTGGCGGGCTGGGTGTCGGCGACCGTTGGCTTCGCAGCACCGGTGGCTCTGGCCGCGATGGCTTTCGGGGAATACGGCAAATCGGTGCTTCCGGGCGTTCCGCCGCTGGCGCTTGCGATCGGCATCGTCTGGCTGGTGTCGATCGTGCAACTTACAGGCGTCAGGCACTCCAGCACCTTTCAGCTCATCTCGACCGTGCTGAAAGTCGTGCTGATCGTCGCCTTCCTGATCGCGGGATTCGTGATTGGCACGCCGCAACCGGTGTCGTTTGCGCCTGATGTCTCCGACTTCGCCCATGTCACCAGCGCGCCGTTCGCGATCGGTCTGGTTTTTGTGATGTATTCGTTTTCAGGTTGGAATGCTGCGACCTACATCATCGGCGAAATGCGCATGCCGCAGCAGAACCTGCCGCGCGCGCTGCTCACGGGGACGCTGATCGTTCTCGTGCTCTATGTTGCCCTCAACGCGGTTTTCCTCCACACCGCGCCGATCGACAAATTGTCCGGTCAAATCGACGTCGCCCGGATCGCCGGCAGCTACATCTTCGGCGAGCTCGGCGGCCGCATCGTGGGCGCCATGATCTGTATCGGGCTGGTGTCCTCGATCAGCGCGATGATGTGGATCGGCCCACGCGTCATGATGACCATGGGAGAGGACATCCCGTCGTTGCGGGTGTTCGCCCGCAAATCGACCAGCGGAGCGCCGGCCTATGCCATCCTTTTCCAGCTTGCGGTCGCGAACCTCATGCTGTTCACCCGCAGTTTCGAGGCCGTGCTCGATTTCATCCAGTTCGCGCTGTTGTTCTGTTCGTTCTTCACCGTGCTCGGAGTCATCAAGCTGCGCATCGCCCAGCCCGATCTGCCGCGGCCCTACCGTGCCTGGGGCTACCCGATAACGCCAGCGGTCTTCCTGCTCGTGACAGGTTTCATGATGTACTACCTTTTGACGGAACGGCCGTTGCAGTCGGCTCTCGGTACGTTGATCATGATTTCGGGCCTTCTGATCTACGCCGTTTTCCGCAACCGGGCCGTCCCAGGCTTCCCCGCCGCATCCCCAAGCCGCGAATGAAGATGCTTCAGCCGGTGCGAATTGCAGCCGTTGCTGCAACCGTGTTCCTCGCGGCTGCAGCTGCTGCGCGCGCCGCCGATACGGTGACCGCCGACGACACCGCGCGTTTCCTTGCGGGGATGGCGCCATCGCCGGATTCGCCGCTGGCGCCGCTGACCAGGGATCCCGCCTGGCAGCGCCACGCCAGGTTCTTCGATGCGGCGTTCGCCCAGCTCGAGCAGCGCCAGCTTTCGAAAATCCGCAGCTGGGCGGAGATCAATCTGGCGGCGCCGCGGCCGACGATGTTCTACATGTTCAGCGGTCCGGACTTCCTTTACGCGGACGCGTTTTATTCCAAGGCCACGACCTACGTATTGAGCGCGCTCGAGCCGGTGGGCTCGGTACCCGATCTCACCAAATTGCCGCGGGGTGGTATCGGATCGACGCTGTACCATATCGAGCGTTCGCTGAGCTCGGTTCTGAGCTTCAGCTTTTTCATCACCAAGCTGATGAAGTCAGATCTGCACGCCGGACAGGTCGGCGGCACCTTGCCGATCCTTTATGTGTTTCTGGCGCGCTCGGGGAAGACCATCCGCGACGTCAGCTTGATCTCGCTCGACGACAAGGGCGCTGCGTATTTCGCCAACGAAAATGCCGGCCCGAACGCGACGCGCGGCGTCCGCATCCTGTTCGCCGGAAGCGACGCCCAGGAAAAGACGCTGTATTATTTCTCCACCGATCTTTCGAACAGCGGCGTGAGGAGCGCGGGCTTCCTTAAATTTTGCGGGACGCTGGCGCCCGGCAATAGCCTGATCAAGAGCGCCTCCTATCTGCTGCACTCCGGCAATTTCGCCACGGTGCGCGACTTTTTGCTTGCCAACAGCGCCACCATCATCCAGGACGATTCCGGCATTCCGCTCGGCAGTTATAATTCGAAGAAATGGCGGTTCTTTCCGTTCGGCCGCTATGCCGGTCCGATTGCCGAATTCCCTGGAAGGTACCAGCCGCAATATGCCGAGCTGTTCAGGCGGAGCCAGTCGATGGATTTCGGCATTGGCTATCGCTGGCGTTCGCATGAGTCGAACCTGCTGCTGGCGGTCAAGCTGCCCTCTGACGATTCAGGGCACGTTG
>WNGO01003119.1_pt1 | contig 16662 bp, 15 predicted proteins | sample 5400511 | NCBI WGS metagenome assembly WNGO01 (sample SAMN13153380, study PRJNA577476) | soil metagenome | isolation source: 20 cm soil or saprolite under Garry oak tree replicate 2 | place: USA:California | collected 2016-06-15 | reverse complement strand
CGATCGGCTCGCCGACAGCGCCCCGGCGGCCTGCCCGGCGCGCCTTTCGCTACGCACCCTGTCGGGTGAGCGCAATCGTGCGGGCCAGCAGCTGCGTGAGACCATACACCGCCTCGATATGCGGGGTGGGCGTGCGTGTGAGACGGCCCAGCTCCACGACCGATCCGACCAGCGCTTCGAGCTCCGGCAGGCGCCCCGCCTCGACGTCCTGCAGCATCGAAGTCTTGTGCTGGCCGACTCTCTCGGCGCCGGCGATGCGCTTCTCCAGGCTGACGCGAAACACGATGCCGAGTTTGTGCGCGATGGTCTGCGCCTCGGTCATCATCGCCGCCGCCAGCGCGCGCGTGGCTGGAAACTGGCAAATGTCGGCGAGCGTGGAGCGGGTCAGCGCGCTGATGGGATTGAAGGTGAGATTGCCCCAGAGTTTGAGCCAGATCTCGGCCCGGATGTCCTCGAGTACCGGCGCCTTGAATCCGGCGCGCGCGAAGCATTGTGAAACCCGCCGCACGCGCTCGCTGCTCGTGCCGTCGAGCTCACCGACGGGGAAGCGATCACCCTCGATGTGCTGCACTGGTGGAAATACCAGTAGGGGATGCCGTTCTGCATGGTCACCACGACGGTGTCGGGGCCGCACAGATGCGGCACATCGCGGGCGACGGCCTCGAGCTGATGGGCCTTCACGGCGAGGATCACCAGCTCCTGTGCGCCCGCGGCAACGTAGTCCTGCGTAGCCATGACGTCGCTCGCCAGGTGCTCGGTGCCGTCGGCGAGGATGAGCCTGACGCCGCGGCTTCGCACCGCCTCGAGATTCGCCCCGCGCACGATGAAGGTGACCCGCTCACCCGCCAGCGCCAGCTTCGCGCCCACGTAACCGCCGATGGCACCACAACCGATGATGGCGACCTTCATCGCGCTCCCTTCTTGTCTTTGGCGACCGGCAGCGCCGGCGAGCGGCTGATCTGATCAGGCAGGCGCAGGACAGTCTGCAGCGTGGGTCTGCAGCGCGGCAGCTCGACGCTACGCCGGGGACTGCGATTCCTGCCGACAGCGGTCCTTGGCGGAGAGCACCAGGTTGCGCAAGAACGCCTTTTCGTAGACCCGCAGCAGGTGCGGCTGACTGCGCTCCACGTAGGCGCCGACGACGTCCCGGTCAGGCGCGACGCTCACGAGATGACGCAGCGTCTGGGCATCCCATCGCCATGGCAGTTCCAGTTCGCAGAACGCGCGGTTGTACGCCTCGAGTTCCGCGGCGAGCAGGTCGCTTGTCGCACTGGCCGGCACGGTCTCGCTGACAAAGTCTGGCATCGCTGACTCCCTGTATCCTGGAACCACGTTACCCCCGCCCGTACCAAAAGAAAAATTAAAGCTTTCTATCGCGACCATAAGCTTTTCAGAATACCTGGACTGCGGGCATGCTGGCGGCGAATGAAGCATGTGACGCTCCGGCAATTGCGGGTGTTCGCGGCCGCAGCGCGGCACATGAACTTCTCGCGTGCCGCCGAGGAGCTGCACCTGTCGCAACCGGCAGTCTCGACTCAGATCAAGGAGTTCGCGTCCCACGTCGGCTTGCCGCTGTTCGAGCGCATCGGCCGCAAGACCTACCTGACGCCCGCCGGCGAGGAGATGCTGCAGTGTGCCAGGGCCATTACCCAGCGCCTCAAGGAGGCCGACGAGGCGCTGGCGCAACTCAAGGGCGTGACCGGCGGTCGCCTCAACGTCGCGGTCATCAGCGCCGGGGACTACTTCTTTCCCCGCGTCCTGGCGGCCTTCGGCGCGGGGCATCCGGGTATCACGTTCCATCTCACCGTGCACAATCGCGAAGGCCTGCTGCGCCAGCTTGCCGACAATCTCACCGATCTCGCCGTGATGGTCCGGCCGCCGCGCGATATGGACATCATCGCGCTGCCGTTCGCACCGCACCCCTATGTCATCGTGGCGCCACCGAGCCACCCGCTGGCCCGGGTGCGGCAGATACCGCGCGCGGCTCTCAACCGCGAGCGCTTCGTACAACGCGAAGCGGGATCGGACACCTGGAATTCAATGCGCGAAGTGTTCGGCCGGCAGTTCTCCCGCCTCACCATCGCCATGGAGATCCGCAGCACTGAGACCATCAAGCAGGCGGTGGTCGCCGGCATGGGCATTGCCTTCCTCTCCGCCCACACCATTGGTCTTGATCTGCTGGCCGGCAACCTGGTGGTGCTCGATGTGCAGGGCTTCCCCGCCATGTTGAACTGGTATCTGGTGCACAACCGCAGCAAGCGCCTGCCGCCGGTAGCGGCGGCGTTCAAGGATTTCCTGATGCGCCAGGGCGCGCCGCTGATCGAGCGCCTGGTGCACTTTGAGCTGTCGGGCCCCGCGCCGCGGGCGCGCCCGCAAACCGCTCCGCAGGGGCCGTCACGCGGCAGAGGGCGACGCGGCCGCCGGGGGAGCTAATCGAGGAAGTCGCAGTAACGTTCGACGTGCGCGGCGAGGTCGAGGGTGTGCTGGCGCGTCAGCCGCTCGGCGAGCTCGGTGTCGCGCCGCTCGAGCGCCTCGATGATCTTCAGATGATCGATGATCGAGCGTGCGGCGCGTCCGTTCTGCGAGATGGTAGCCCGGCGGATCGCGCGCACGTGCAGGAACAGGTTCTTGGTCGCGTCCGCGATCAGTCGCGAGCCGCCCAGGCGGATGATCATCTGATGAAAGGCGATGTTGGCGTCCGAATACTCGTCAAGATGCTGCGCGGGTGGGGAGTTCTGGAACTCATCAAACAGATGACGCAGCTTGCCGATTTCCGCGTCCGGCGCATGCAGGGTCGCCAGGCGCGCCGACATGCTCTCGAGCGCCGCCCACATCTGGATCATCTCGATGATCTCGCGCTTGGATCTCCGGACGATGAAGATTCCGCGGCGTGGAACCGTCCTGACAAAGCCCTCCTGCTCCAGGATCGACAGTGCCTCGCGCACCGGGGTTCGACTCACGCCGAGCGCCTGCATCAACTCCCGCTCATCGAGTCGCAGGGGCTCCCGCTCGCTGTATATGTCGGTGCTCGCGATGGCGTCCTTGAGCAAGGCATACGCCTGATCGCGCAGGCTCACGGAATTGAGGGGCGCGAGCGCAAGCTGCCCCGCGGGTCCGTGCTTACGCAGGCGCGTCGCGATCGCCCTCATTCAACCCCCCGTTCCTCGTCGGGCAGTTGCGCACCGTACTCGATGAGCCTCGAAGAGATCAAAAACACGCCCCTGCACCTTAGGTTCCCAGGGACCCACGGAGCCTGGAACGCATCAGGCGCTGTTTCAATCAACTCTCGGTATATCAGATATCACCGCAGGGTGTTTCTCCCCAAATTGGTGCGCCGCGAGTCGGGTTTACCCTCCAACCTCCTGGACGGCCCCCTTCACGCTCACGCCTGCACGCCTCCAAGCGCTTGAGACCCAGTGTTGACAGCGCCGAGATATATCACATATCGTCGGCCGCGCTTCAAAAAAACGCTGATCCTATGCACCGTTCCAGGGCCTCATTCTGGTGCCGGCAATCGAACCACGGGTCCCGAGGGCGCGATCCGAGCCCAGCCGCATGAGGGCACCTGACAACAACCCATCGCGGAAACTCAGGCCAACCGGCTGACGGTTCAAACAAACGACGAAGGGGGAGCATCGATGGTTACCGAATCGAATTCTCAAGGCACTTCAGTGTTCGCCCGACCCTGGGCGCAGTTGATCATCGGCCTCATCTGCATGGTGATGGTCGCCAACCTGCAGTACGGCTGGACGCTGTTCGTCGGCCCGATCGGCGCCAAGTACGGCTGGACCAAGGCCGCCATCCAGATCACGTTCACCATCTTCGTCCTGTTCGAGACGTGGCTGGTGCCCGCGGAAGGGTACCTGGTCGATCGGTTCGGTCCGAAGTGGATGATCGTGATCGGCGGCGCGCTGTGCGGCCTCGCGTGGACGGTCAATTCCTTCGCCGATTCCCTGGGAATGTTCTATTTCGCCGCGGTGCTCGGTGGCATCGGCGCCGGTGCTGTGTACGGCACGTGTATCGGCAATGCCGTGAAATGGTTCCCGGGCCGGCGCGGGCTCGCGGCGGGTCTGACGGCGGCCGGCTTCGGCGCCGGTTCTGCGGCAACCATCATCCCGATCGCCAACATGATCAAGAGCTCGGGCTACGAGCACACCTTCCTGACCTTCGGCCTGTTTCAGGGCATCGTCGTCGTGATCGTCGGCCTGCTGATCCTCGCCCCGTCGGCGAGTTTCTTCGTGGCGGCCCCGAAGCTAAGCCCCGGCGCCAGCCGCTACCAGGCGAAGCCGCTCGAGATGCTCAAGACCCCGGTCTTCTGGGTGATGTATGTCATGTTCATCATGATGGCGGCGGGCGGTCTGATGGCGACCGCACAGCTCGCGCCCATCGCCAAGGACTTCAAGGTGGCTGAGATCCCGGTGAGCCTGATCGGCATAACGCTCCCGGCGCTGACCTTCGCCCTCAGCATCGATCGCATACTGAATGGTCTGACCCGGCCATTCTTCGGTTGGGTGTCCGACCAGATCGGGCGTGAGCAGACCATGTTCATCGCCTTCCTGATCGAAGGCGCGGGCATCATCGCGCTCGCCAATTTCGGCAACGACCCGGTGGCGTTCGTCCTGCTGAGCGGCCTGGTGTTCTTCGCCTGGGGTGAGATCTACAGCCTCTTCCCCGCCACCGTGACGGACACCTTCGGTGGCACGTACGCGACGACCAACACCGGCCTCATGTACACCGCGAAGGGCACGGCCTCGCTGCTGGTACCACTGGCCAACGTCATGGTCGCCGCGAAGGGGAATTGGCACGGGGTATTCATCACCGCCGCCACACTCAACATCCTCGCGGCGCTGATGGCCATCGCGATCCTGAAGCCCATGCGCGGCGCGTACACGAATCGGACCGGCACCGTTGGTGCCGCGGCGAAGCTGGCGACGGGCTGAGGCGTGAAGATCGCGCCCTTCCGCCGCTTGGCGGAAGGGCGCCTGGTGCGCACTCCGGAGCCAGCTCGAGTGCGGACGGGAACCGTACCGTCGCGGACAGTTGTTACGAATGGAGGCATCCATGCTCGAGACGGCGACCAAGACCACGGACGGCAAGGCTACGACAACCGCGGAAGACACACTCAAGCGGAAAAGCCGTGACGCCGACGTCATTTCCGGCGGGCACCTGGTCGCCAAGGCGCTGAAGAACGAGGGCGTCGATACCATCTTCACCCTGTGCGGCGGGCACATCATCGACATCTACGATGGCTGCATCGATGAAGGCATCCGCATCATCGACGTGCGCCACGAACAGGTCGCGGCGCACGCCGCCGACGGTTACGCGCGACAGACCGGCAAGCTCGGTTGCGTGGTCACCACTGCCGGACCGGGCTGCACCAATGCCGTGACGGGGATTGCCACGGCCTTTCGCTCCGAGAGCCCGGTGCTGCACATCGGCGGGCAAGGTGCGCTCACGCAGCACAAGATGGGATCGCTCCAGGACCTGCCGCACGTCGATCTCATGACGCCGATCACCAAGTTCGCCGCCACGGTGCCGAGCACCGAGCGCGTCGCGGACATGGTCTCGATGGCGGCGCGCGAGGCCTTCAACGGCGCCCCGGGGCCCGTATACCTGGAAATTCCGCGCGACGTCCTCGATCGCGAGGTCGAGATCTCCAAGGCCATCGTCCCGAAGCCCGGTCACTACCGCGCCTCGACCCGCTCGCTCGGCGATCCCCGCGATATCGAGAAGCTCGCCGACCTGCTGGTCAATTCCGAGCGCCCGGCGATCCTGTACGGACAGCAGGTGTGGGCGGCGCGCGGCCACGAGGAAGCGATCGCGCTGCTGCGCGGACTCGACATCCCCGGCTACTTCAACGGCGGCAGCCGCGGGCTCCTGCCGCCGGGCGATCCTCACCACTTCGATCGAACCCGCGGCAACGCCTTCTCGGATGCCGACCTCATCCTCATCGTCGGCACGCCGTTCGACTTTCGCATGGGCTACGGGCGGCGAATCAGCACCAAGCTCAAGCTGGTGCAGATCGACATGGACTATCGCACCGTCGGCAAGAACCGCGACATCGATCTGGGGCTGGTCGGGGACCCGGGGGCCATTCTCGGGGCGGTGTTGCAGGCGGCCTCCGGGCGCCTCAAGCAGGACAAGCGCCAGGCCCGCCAGCAATGGATGAAAAAGCTGACCGAAGCCGAGGCGGCGGCTACCGAGAAGCTGATGCCGTTGTTCAAGTCCAATAACACCCCGATCCACCCCTATCGGGTGGCCTACGAGCTCAACGAGTTTCTCGCTGACAACACCATCTACATCGGCGACGGCGGCGACGTCGTGACGATCTCTGCCCAGGCCGTGCGCCCGCGGCGGCCCGGTCAGTGGATGGATCCTGGAGCGCTCGGCTCGCTCGGGGTCGGCACCGGCTTCGCGATTGCGGCAGGACTGGCCCATCCGCGCAAGGAAGTGCTGTGCTACTACGGTGACGGCTCCTTCGGCATGACCGCCTTCGATATGGAGACCGCCAACCGTTTCGGCGTGCCCTACATCGCGGTCATCGGCAACAACTCCGCCATGAATCAGATCCGTTACGGTCAGCTCGCGAAATATGGCGAGGAGCGCGGCAACGTCGGCAACCTGCTGGGCGACGTTCCATTCGGCACATTCGCCCAGATGCTGGGCGGTTACGGCGAGGAGGTCCGCGACCCGGCACAAATCGCGCCGGCGCTCAAGCGGGCGCGTGAGTCGGTGCAGAAAACACATCGCTCGGCGGTCATCAATATCTGGGTGGACCCGCGCGAGTACGCCCCGGGGACCAAGAACCAGACCATGTACAAGTAACGCTAGACAGGGAATACGCGAATGGCAAAGGCACTGGACGGCGTGCGTATTCTCGACTTCACGCACGTCCAATCGGGCCCCACCTGCACCCAGCTGCTCGCCTGGCTGGGGGCGGACGTCATCAAGGTGGAAAAGGCCGGGATCGGGGACATCACCCGCGAGCAGCTGCGCGACATTCCCGACGTGGACAGTCTCTACTTCACCATGTTGAACCACAACAAGCGCTCCATCACCCTCGACGCCAAGAACCCCAAGGGCAAGCAGGTCCTGGAGCGCCTGGTGAAGCGCTGCGACGTGCTGGTGGAGAACTTCGCTCCGGGCGCGCTCGATCGCATGGGGTTCACCTGGGAGCGCATCCAGCAGCTCAACCCGCGCATGATCGTCGCCTCCGTCAAGGGTTTCGGTCCGGGCCCGTACCAGGACTACAAGGTCTATGAGAACGTCGCGCAGTGTGCCGGCGGCTCGGCTTCGACCACCGGTTTCGACGACGGCCCGCCGCTCGTCACCGCCGCGCAGATCGGCGACAGCGGTACCGGGCTGCATCTCGCCCTCGGCATCGTGGCCGCCCTGTATCAGCGCATGAGCACGGGGCGCGGGCAGAAGGTGCTCGCCGCGATGCAGGACGGGGTGTTGAACCTCTGTCGCGTCAAGTTGCGCGACCAGCAGCGCCTCGCCCGCACCGGAGTCATGAAGGAATACCCGCAGTACCCGCACGGCCACTTCGGCTCGGCCGTACCGCGCGCGGGCAACGCCTCCGGCGGCGGACAGCCGGGTTGGATCCTCAAGTGCAAGGGCTGGGAGAACGATCCCAACGCCTATCTGTACTTCATCGCCCAGGCGCCTGTGTGGAAGGAAATCTGCAAGGCGATCGGCAAGCAAGACTGGATCACCGATCCGGACTACGCCACCCCCGATGCGCGCCTGCCGCGCCTGATGCAGGTGTTTGCCACGGTTGAGGCCTGGACGATGACCAAGACCAAGTTCGAGGCCATGGAGGAACTCAATCAGCACGATATTCCGTGCGGCCCGATTCTGTCGATGGAGGAGCTGGCCGCGGAGCCTTCGCTGCGCGCCACCGGCACCATCGTCGAGGTCGATCCTCCCACACGCGGCAAGTACCTGACGGTGGGCAATCCAATCAAGATGTCCGACAGCATCACGGAGGTCAGGCGCTCCCCGCTCCTCGGTGAGCACACGCAGGAGGTGCTGACGGAGCTCGGCCTGAGCGAGTCCGAAATCCGGGCGCTGCGAACCGAAAAGGTCATTTGAGCCGGCACGCCGCCGCGGCTTGCGGCGAGGCCGATGCAGGGCGGGAGAGAGCATGGGATACGACAAGAGCGCGGTCCGCGAGATCCTCGATCAGGCCAAGGCCGCAGGCCGCAGCGCACTGACTGCGCCGGAAGCGAAAGGCCTCTGTGAGGCCTACGGCATCGCGGTGCCGAAGGAAGGCGTGGCGGGCACCGCGACCGAGGCGGCAAAACTCGCCACCCGGATCGGCTACCCGGTGGTCATGAAGATCGTCTCACCGCAGATCCTGCACAAGACGGAAGCCGGCGGCGTGGTGGTCGGCGTCAGGAGCGCGGAAGCTGCGCTGGAGGCCTTCGCCACGATCGTCGACAACGCGCGTCGCTACGATGCCAGGGCGAGCATCGACGGCGTGCAGATACAACAGATGCTGTCGGGCGGTCAGGAAGTGATCATCGGCGCGGTGACCGATCCGGCCTTCGGCAAGCTCGTGGCCTTTGGTCTGGGCGGCATCCTGGTGGAGGTCCTGAAGGACATCACGTTCCGCCTGGCGCCGGCGACGCGCGACGATGCGTTATCGATGCTCGACGGCATTGCGGCGGCGGAAATACTGCGCGGAACTCGCGGCGCACGCCCGGTGGACCGCGAGTCCCTGGCCAACATGATCGGCAATGTCTCGCAACTGGTGGCGGACTTCCCCGAAATCTCGGAGCTCGACCTCAATCCGGTGTTCGCGACCCCCCAGGGCGCCACCGCGGCCGACGTACGCGTGGTGCTGGACTTCAAGCCGCCGGTGGTGCGCTACCGGCCGAGTCAGGAAGTGATCGTCCGGCAGATGAACCGGATCATGAAGCCGGACGCGGTGGCGGTGATCGGCGCCTCGGCCGAGAGCGGCAAGATCGGCAATTCGATCATGAAGAATCTCATCAACGGCGGCTATCAGGGCGCGATCTATCCGATCCACCCGAGCGCCGACTCGATCATGGGCAAGAAGGCCTACAAGAGCGTCAAGGATGTCCCGGGGGTCATCGACGTGGCGGTGTTCGCCATACCGGCGAAGTTCGTCGCCCAGGCACTCATCGAGGTGGGCGAGAAGAAGATCCCGGGCGCGGTGCTGATTCCCTCCGGTTTTGCCGAAACCGGCAACGTGGCGGGCCAGGAAGAGCTGGTGGCCATCGCCCGCAAGTACGACGTCCGGCTGATGGGCCCGAATATCTACGGCTTCTATTACACGCCCAAAAACCTCTGTGCGACCTTCTGTACGGCTTATGACGTCAAGGGTGGGGCGGCGCTCTCCTCCCAGTCGGGCGGCATCGGCATGGCGATCATCGGTTTCTCACGCTCGGCGAAGATGGGGGTGTCGGCCATCGTCGGCCTCGGCAACAAGTCGGACATCGACGAGGACGATCTGCTCACGTTTTTCGAGCAGGACGACAACACGCAGATCATTGCCCAGCACCTGGAGGATCTGAAGGACGGTCGCGCGTTCGCAGAAGTCGCCCAGCGGGTCGCGAAAAAGAAGCCGGTGGTGGTTCTCAAGGCCGGTCGCACCAGCCAGGGGGCGCGCGCGGCGAGCTCGCACACCGGCGCGCTCGCCGGCAACGACAAGATCTACGACGACATCTTCCGCCAGGCCGGCGTCATCCGTGCGGGCTCGCTCCGTGATCTGCTCGATTTCGCGCGCGCCATACCGGTGTTGCCGACGCCCAAGGGCAACAACGTGGTGATCATTACCGGAGCCGGGGGCTCCGGGGTGCTGCTCTCGGACGCCTGCGTGGACAACGGGCTCTCGCTGATGGCGATGCCCCCCGACCTGGATGCGGCTTTCCGCAAGTTCATCCCGCCCTTCGGCGCGGCCGGCAATCCGGTCGATATCACCGGGGGTGAGCCGCCGACCACCTATCAGAACACCGTGCGCCTGGGGCTCGAGGATGCGCGCATCCACGCGCTCATCCTCGGCTACTGGCACACCATCATCACTCCACCCATGGTGTTCGCGCGGCTCGTGGCGCAGGTGGTGGAAGAAATGCGCGCCAAGGGCTTCGTGAAACCGGTGGTCGCCTCGCTCGCGGGCGATGTCGAGGTGGAGGAAGCGGCGGAGTATCTGTATCAGCACGGCATCCCCGCCTACGCCTACTCGACCGAGATTCCGGTCGCCGTGCTGGGGGCCAAGTATCGCTGGGCGCGCGGCGCCGGGCTCATTCCGCCGCTCTGAAGAACGACGATAGCCAAAATTCAAGAGGGGAATAACTATGAGGTTCCAGAAGACATCGGTAGCGATTGCAGTTTCTCTCGCGCTCGGCTGTGTGGGTAATGCGCATGCAGATCAGGCGTCGGACATGCAGGCAAAGTTGGACGCGCTGCAAAAGGAAATTCAGGAATTGCAGGCGCAAATCGGCGCGCTCCGGAAAAAACAGGAGCAAGCTGCGCCTGCGGCGGCCGCAGCTCCCGCCAAGGCTCCCGCCAATGAGGTGAAAGCCGGCAAGGAACTGGTCTTCAAAGTTGGCGGCGGCGAGGTCCAGCTTTACGGCCACGCCGATGTGTCTTTGGATGATCAGACCAATGGCATGACTGGCTTCATCCACAATGGTCTGCCGGTTACGGGCCACAATGGTTGGGTTCCTGATGTCTCCAGCAACCTGTCGTTCTTCGGGGTTCGTGGCAACCGTGCTGTCAGCGACGATTTGAAAGGGGTTTTCCAGTTTGAAACGGAAATTTCCTATGCCGCCACGCCGGGTGCATCAGATCAGGCAACAGACACAACGGCACAGAAGTACAGTCTCGGATCGCGCAACAGTTTTGTCGGACTGCAGAGTGAGGAATATGGCGCCATCAAGCTTGGCAAAACCGATACGCCATACAAAACCGCTACCGCCCGCCTGGACCCCTTTGCCAGTACACCGGGTGATTACAATGCCATCATGGGAAATAGCGGCGGTGACAATCGAACCGAATTCGACTTTCGCGAGGGCGTGCATGCCAATTTCCTGGTTTCACCCGGCCAGAATCGCAGTACCGATAGCGGACTGTATGCCCAGGGCGAACCGGATTGCAGCGGCGGTAATTCGACTGGAGGCTTGAACGGGAATGCCGGTCAACCCACTTCGTGTACGGATGGATCTTTCGCTACTCTTTACAGTGTTGATTTCACCTATGAGTCTGGTCCGCTTTATGCCACCTTTGCGTACGAGCTCCATAAAGATGTAAATCGCACAGGCGACGAGCTAGTTCCAGGCACCATCGGAATCCGTGATGAAAGCGCCTATAAGCTGGGCGTGCAATATACGTTTCCGACCAAAACGACTCTCAACGTCCTCGTCGAACGATTGCAGCGCGATGCAATCACCAACAGCCTGGATGAGCGCACCCATACGGCTACCTGGCTGGCGCTTACTCAAGGTCTGACGGCCTTCGATGACCTGAATCTTGGCTGGGCGCACGTTGGCAGGACACCGGGGCAGCCGGTGGAAGGAGTAGAAGACAAATTTGGTAATCCTGCGCCGGCCGGTTCCTCGAATAACGAGGCCAACCTGTATACCATCGGCCTCAAACACCGCTTCGTAGACAAGCGGACCACCGCATATCTGACGTATTCAAGCCTGGTCAATGGCTACTGGGCGCATTACTCCCTTGGTGCGGGCGGTCACGGCCTTCCCACCAGGAACTATGTCGGTGACAAATTTATCGGAGGCTGCCAGACAGGAGGTAATTGCGGTCCCCCGTTTTCTGGAAATAACGCCGAAGCAGTCTCGGTTGGTGTGACCTACGATTTTTGACCCGGTTGAGAACCACGCAAAAAGGCGCCCGCGGGCGCCTTTTTGCAGCTCGCCGTGACGACGGCTATTGATCGCGTGCGCGCGTGCGCATAGCACACTGCGAATGTTGCATGTTGACCAGAGCTTGTCGCCGCTGGCCACGCGCTGCTGCATCTGCACCTGGAATGCTGGCGGGCCGAAGGCGAACCAGTCCTGATCTATGCGATAGAGCAGGAGCCGCTGATGTTCCGAGGCGAAATTCTTGAACCATTCTATAGTCTTGTCATCTGGTCCATCGCCGACTGGTACGGCAACATCAACATCCTGACCGTTCCATTTGAACTGTGCAGGAAGGAAGATGACTCTGGCCTTATCGGGGCGGAGCCAGTCCGGTAATGGACTTGTTGGCATGAGCCAACCACAGACGAAACGCTGGCACGGGTCGAGTGGCCGCCGTTCATAGATCAAACAATGGTGGCCGGAACTGTGGGGGCAAGGGTGGCCGGGATAAACCTCGACGCCGTAGACATTGATCTTGAGCCACCCATCGCAGCAGGCCGTGCACTCACCGCACCGGCGGCTCGATGCTGCCGCTCCTGTCAAGCGCACCGAAACACCTCAGTTGGCTTGCGCTTCGCCGCGCGCAGGAATTTCTCGCAGTCCTCCAGGCGCGGGCAACGGCACCGGAAGCTGGTCTCCAGGAGTAACTTCATCCGCCGTGCCCGGTCCATCAGGGCCTCGACCTCCTGCAGCTTGCGCGCGGCCAGGGTGCGCCAGCGCGCCGCCGGGGGCGTCTGCTCGGAAAAGCCGGTCAGGAACAGCCGGGTCTCGCCGATCGTGAAGCCTGATTCCAGCGCCAGCCGGATGAGGCAGATCCGCCCGAAGACCGCTTCAGTGTAGCGGCGCTGCCGGGACCTGCGGGGTGGCGCCGGCAGCAGGCCGGCTCTTTCGTAGTACCGAAGTGCCGAGGCCGACAGGCCCGCCTGGCGCGCGACCTCGCCGATCGAGAGCTCTTTCATCTCGTGTTCCGCCCGCTTGACTTGAAGTGCACTTTAACTCGTAGAGTGCCCTGGCAAAAGGGGCATGCCGCCCAAAAGGAGACGGAACATGGCTCGTGATATCAGTCGCGCCGGTCTGCTGCTGGCGGTGTTGAGCCTGCTGGGATCGATCCCGGGGCACGCCGCGGATGGGGTCCCCGACTACGTTACGAGCGCGATCGCCGATCCCGCCCGGCCAGCGCAGCAGGTCGCGCGCGACGCGGACCGCAAGCCGGGCGCGCTGCTGGCATTCGCAGGCGTAAAGCCCGGGGACCGGGTGGCGGATTTCATGTCGGGCGGTGCCTACTTCACGCGGCTCTTCAGCCGCATCGTCGGCAAGACCGGACATGTGTACGCCTTCCTGCCCGAGGAGCAACTGAAGAACTGCGCGCCGGAGGAGACCGCCGGAACCCGTGCCGTCGAGCGCGACGGCGGCTACGCCAACGTGAGCGTGTTGAGCGGGCCGGTCGCTCGCTTCCGACCGCCCGAGCCGCTCGACCTCGTCTGGACGTCGCTGAATTTCCACGACCTCTATGATTCCTTCATGGGGCCGGCCGACGTGGCCCAGGTCACGCAGGCGCTGTTCGACGCGCTCAAGCCCGGGGGCGAGCTGCTGGTGATCGACCACGTCGCGCAAGCCGGATCGGAGGTCCGTGACACCGAAACGCTGCATCGCATAGACCCCGAAGTCATCATCCGGCGCGCGCAAACGGCGGGATTCCGGCTCGAAGCGCGCAGCGATGTACTGCGCAATCCGCGCGACACGCACCAGCTGCGCGTGTTCGATGCGGCGATTCGCGGACATACCGATCAGGTGATCCTGAAATTCACAAAGCCGCTCGCCGCCACGTCCACCGCGGCGTGCGATGCCGCGCGCGACCGGCGCCTCCGCACGCGACACGCGTGGCTGTAGCCTTCAGCCGCCGGAGGCCGCCTGCACAGCGCTTCGCCTGACCACGAACCAATTCGCACACGCGGCGCCGACCGTGGCGAGCAGGATGAGCGATTTGCTGAAATCCACCCGCGTGAGGAGCACGGCGCAGATCGCCACGCCCACGATCGGAACGCTCACACCGCCTGGAAGTCGGAATGCCGCGGCTGCGGGTTGCATGCGGCGCAGAACCGGAACGGCGAGACACACCGCGGCGTAGAAGAACAGCCGTGCCACGGCCGACAGCGTGACGTTCCAGGAGAAGCTCGCGAACTGCGAGAAGCCCCACAGCAGCAACGCAAATACCACGATCGAGCCATGCGGCGTGCGGAATCGCTGGTGTACGGCCGCGAACCAGGCCGGAAACTCGCCCCGTTCGGCGAGCGCGAAGATCCCGCGCGGCACGGTCAGCATGTTGGCGCTGATGTAGCCGTAGACTGATATCAATGCCCCGGCGGAAATGAGCGCGGCTCCCGCCGGCCCCATCAGCACCCGGGCGGCATCCGCCAGCGGTCGGGCACTGCCGGCGGCGTCCGCCAGCACCCCGACCACGATGAGCTGCAGGAGCGCATACAGCGCAATAAGAATAAGGAGTGCCACGAACAGGGCGAAGGCCGCATCCCGTCGTGGATCGCGCGCCTCGCCCATCGGGTTGAGCGCGGCTTCATAGCCACCGTAGGCAAACAGCAGCAGCAGCATCGCCTGCAACCAGCCATCCACAGAGGCGACCACCGGCGCTGCCGCGACCCGCGCATGGACCGACAGGTACAGCATCCCGGCCACGCACACCAGGCCCAGCGCCAGCAGCTTCGCCACCACGGTCGCATTGCTGACCCGCGTCCCCGCCCCCACGCCGCGATAGTTCGCCGCCGCCAGGGTCCCGAGAAACAACGTGATGACCGCCAGCCTCGGCAGCGGCTGGGTCGCCGCCGGCCAGAATTCCCCCAGGTAGATGACGAGCAGATTCACCCCGGCGGCGCACGCCGTCAGGCGACTGAGCAGCATCAGCCAACCCACCTGCAGGCCCGCGAACCTTCCGAACGCGTGGCGCACATACAGATAAGTGCCGCCGGTCTCGGTGAACTGGGACGCGACCTCGGCGTAGCAGGCGATGATGACCGCCATGCCCGCGCCGGCGATCAGCACGGCCGCCGGACTCGCGCTCCCGACCAGTCGCGCAATCACCGAGGGCAATCCGAAGATGCCGCTGCCGAGGATGCTGTTGACCGCGAGTGCTACCATGCTCCAGCGGCCGATTGCGCGGACCAGTTGCGGCTGCGAGGTGCGCGGCGGCTCGTGCGTCATCGCGCCCTTGTATCACAAGCCGGCAATCAGGACCGCCGTCCCTGACTCGAGGAGCCCCCGTGCGCTATTCGTATGCGACGCACCTGGAGTGCAGTGTCAGCGCGGAAACGTACGACATCGCAAGGCTCCAGGGCCTGTCGGCGGCCAACAAGCCGCTGCTGGCGCGCTATGACCTGGATGCCCTGAGGCGTACGGTGCCGCGCGAAGAGATCGCGGCACGGCCGGCGGGCCTGTGGCAGTGGCGCGAGCTGCTGCCGGTGGCGGATCCGGCTCACATGGTCAGTCTGGGTGAAGTGGAAACACCGCTGGTGTCCCTGTCCAACAGCCGGCGACCGGCCGGGTTCATGCCTCCTCTGGTCAAGGACGAGGGTCGCCTGCCCACCGGTTCGTTCAAGGCGCGCGGCCTGTGCGTTGCGGTATCGATGGCGAAGGCCCACGGCGTGCGGCGCATTGCGATTCCGACCAACGGCAACGCCGGCGCGGCGCTCGCCGCCTATGCCGCGCGGGCCGGTATCGAGGCTTACTGCTTCTGCCCGGACGACACCCCCGAGATCAACCTCAGCGAGATCGCCCTGCAGGGCGCGACGGTGTGGCGGGTCAACGGCCTGATCAACGATTGCGCCCACCTGGTGGAGTTGGGCAAGCCACAGTTCGGCTGGTTCGACATGTCGACGCTGAAGGAGCCGTATCGGATCGAAGGCAAGAAGACCATGGGGCTGGAGTTGGCTGCGCAGCTGCAGTGGCGCCTGCCCGATGTCGTGTTCTATCCAACCGGTGGCGGCACCGGCCTGATCGGCATGTGGAAGGCGTGGCAGGAACTGCTGGCCCTGGGGTGGATTTCGGCTCCCCTGCCGCGTCTCATCGCCGTTCAATCCACCGGCTGCGCGCCGATCGTGCGCGCATTCGATGCCGGGGCAGACACCGCCACGCCCTGGGAGAATGCCGCCACGATCGCCGCGGGTATCCGCGTGCCCGCGGCGCTGGGTGATTTCCTGATCCTGCGCGCGCTGCGCGACAGCGGCGGCTGCGCGCTGGCGGTGCCGGATCCGGACATCGAGTCCGCCCGGCGGCACGTGGCATCACAGGATGGCCTGCTCCTCAGCCCCGAGGGCGCGGCGACCTACGCCGCGTACCTGCAGGCGGCCGCGCGCGGCAAGGTGCGGACGAGCGAGCGAGTGGTGCTGTTCAATTGCGCCAGCGGCCTCAAGTATCCGATGCCGGCGGTGACCCGACACATGGACGTGCGCCGGCCGTTCGCGCCCGAGAATCAGGATGCCGCCGTCGGCCCCTTGAGTTGAGCGCAGAGCGGAAGACGGTGGATCACCAGCGCGGCTTGCGCTTCTCGATGAAGGCCTGCACGCCCTCCAGCGCCGCGCCCTCCATCATGTTGCAGGCCATGGTCTCACCGGCCGCATCGTACGCCGCCTCCATGCCGAGCTCTGCCTGCCGGTAGAACAGCTCCTTGCCCATCGCCACCACCGCGCGCGGCTTGGCGACGATGCTCGCCGCCAGCGCCTCGATTTCCGCATCGAGGCGAGGCGGCTCGACCACCCGGTTCACGAGC
>WNGO01001192.1_pt1 | contig 16667 bp, 14 predicted proteins | sample 5400511 | NCBI WGS metagenome assembly WNGO01 (sample SAMN13153380, study PRJNA577476) | soil metagenome | isolation source: 20 cm soil or saprolite under Garry oak tree replicate 2 | place: USA:California | collected 2016-06-15 | reverse complement strand
GTCTTCCAACTTCGGCGGAAGGTTAGGATTGAGCCGCACCGGAGACACAGGCGGGCGTTCCAGAATCGCATTGAAAATAACTCCTGAACTCTCTCCACGGAAAGGTAGCTGCCCTGTCGCCATCTCGTATAGAACCGCCCCAAACGAGAACAAATCGGTGCGCGCATCGAGTTCTTTGCCTCGCACCTGCTCTGGAGACATGTAGGCGACCGTGCCAAGCGCACTGCCGGGACTGGTCAGGTGCTCTTCCAGCGTCACAGTCGATTGCGCCGTCGTCCCATCCTCTCCCACGTTGCTGGGGACGGGTGTTACTTTAGCCAACCCAAAGTCGAGAACCTTGGCGTGCCCGCGCTTGGTAACGAAAATATTCGCGGGTTTGATGTCCCGATGAACGATCCCTTCGGAATGAGCAGCGTCTAGCGCGTCGGCGATCTCAATGCCGACCGAGACAATGCCATGCCAGAGAATGCCGCAATCAGTGCCCAGTCCCCACTGATACTGGAGAAACCTGCGTTCTCGGCCACGCTCAGAACGCGTCAGAAATCACCGAAGACATTTTTTCAGATGGAGGGGAACACAGGTTCCTCCGGGAGAGCTGCCCGCCATTGCGGCGGGAGATTTCTTGGAATGACTTACAGTTGGCGAAAGAGTGGCACTCGATTATCGCCATTTGCCGCAAATCGCAGTGAAGACTAGACATAGTGATAATATTCAGTGTTTATGCCGGAACTGGAGGTTCGCAGAGCGGAGACGCCCAACAGCATTCGACAAGAATTTGGAAGGAACTAAGGATCGAATTTACAAAAGGAACTAAGGATCGAATTTACAAGTAGACAAGCTCCAGGAGAGAACTGCACCCTCCGACGCGCACCCGTGATATCACCTTGATACCACCGTTATACCGCGGAGCGGATCATAGGGGGTTAGAGACTTTTACTCTCCGCCATCAAAAAGTGATACCAGCGATACCGTTTTCATGGTCAATAGAGGTCGTTAGGAGTCGTGGGAGGCAACGGACCCAAAATTTAAAAAGTGCTTGAAACGCTTATAAACACAGGATATTATCTCTATGTCTAGTTTGCACTATGACTTGCGGTAAATGACGTGAATCGAATCCCACTCTCTCCGCCAGTTTTTTGTTATCTAGCACCTAGAAGCGGTGATAACTGGAGTGATACCACAATCAGGAAAGGCTCACCATGAAGGGCGACGTCATCGTCACTAAGCGCGTCAAGACTCCCCAAGGTCTCCGCTACTGCCCGGTCGTGCTTTCCGCATCAATTTGAAGCACCCGACCGTGCGTGTCACCCACAAACCGGACCGGAGGTGGACGCCGAAGCTTACAAAGAACGCGAAATTCCGATTCCGTCGAATCTGGTCGAGAGTCCACCATGAAATAGCCCGTTCAGATCGGGCGCAGAACACCCTCATTCGAACGATACCATGCAGACTTTATGAGCCTTGCAGCAGATCACTTGGCGATAATCGCACCCTTCATACCTGCTCTGACTAAAAGGCGGGAATATCTTGTTTGTAACTCTGCTGCTGAGGATTCAACCAGAATCCCTGTCAACTTACTGAGGAAGACCGAGGCGCTGAGGGGCGAATCGGGGATTCGGACGAATGGGATCGAACGTAGGTTCGACTCCGAGCCACGTGAGGTTATAGTCTCCTTGACGATCCGCCTCCTCCAGCCACTGAAAGGCCTCGTCGTTCCTGCCTAATCCAACACAAACCCACGCCACAAAGTAACCGGAAACGTACTTGCCTTGTGAGGCTGATTCCATCGCCTTGAGCACCCGCTCGGCATCACGTTTCTTCCCCAATTTCGCATAGGCGTATCCCAGGGGAGCCTGCATCATTGGGTCGCCAGCTGGATCCCGTGGCACTCTATCGAGCGCCCCAATACTTTCTCGAAACATGCCTTTTTGCGCGTAAGTGTTGGCAAGGGAATTGGAGGCAGTATACGAGTTAGGTTCCTGTTCAATGGCCTTCAGCAGCACCTGCAGGGATTCGTCGTAGCGATGCGCTTCGTAAAGCGCCTGTCCAAGAACTACATTCGCAAATAGCAAAAGCGGATCTAATTCCCTGGCGCGCTCCGCTTCTGCCACGGCCTCATCGTGCCGTCCTACCTTCGACAGAAAGAAAGAATATCTCCAGTGTGCCATGGAGTAGCTAGGATTCAGAGCAAGCGCGCGCTTGCATTCCTTCTCGGTTGCCGGCCAATTGCGTTCTGCCTGATAAACTTGCCCCAGCGCAGAGTGAGCCTCCGCCATGGTGTCGTCAAGAACCAATGCCTTCAGGGCTGCTGCCTTGGCCTTGGGGAATGCTTCGCGAGGCGAGAGCCACTCAGTTCCGCCAATGGTAATGTAGGAGTCTGCGATACCGGCATAGCCATGAGGATCTTGCGGATCCAACGTCACTGCTTTCTGAAAGTAATTCAGACCGGTTAGCAAGCTTTCGTGGGTCCGTTTGTTCCAATAGAAACGACCCATGAGATAGGCTTCATGTGCCTCAGCATTTACTGGTCGGGCCGATTCCAGTCGCGCCATCTCAGGAGCCGTCAAGCGGAGTTGACTATGTCCCGCGATCGCTTTAGACATTTCATTCTGCACCTCGAGGATATCGCGAAGTTCGCGCTCATAATTGTCAGCCCAAAGCTGAGTCTGGTCATCGATCCGGATGAGCTGGGCGCTGATGCGCACACGGCCGGTTTCGCGGCGAACACTGCCTTCCAGCAAGTACTGCACACCCAGTTCGCGTCCGATCTGCACGACAGACTTGTCGCCATGCTTGTATTGCATTACCGAAGCTCGCGCCATCACGCCGAGCCGTTCAGGGTGCACTCCTCCTAGCGCAGTGATCATTTCCTCGGTCAAACCATCGCTGAAGCATTCCTGCCTCGGGTCGCCGGTTAAATTCTGAAATGGCATGACTGCAAGCATCACTTTTCCAGAATTTCGTCTCCCTTGACTATCCCGGCAGCACATTAACCGCGGCTCGCGGGATCAATAATCGCGGCGATATTGTGGGTTCGTACAGCACCGTTCCGCCACCTCCCTATCATGCTTTGCGTATTCACCGGGGACAATTCATGCCGCTTGCCCCCTCAATCTTGTTGGGTGCAAATCAGAGCGAGGCTTTCAAAATAAATGATCTCGGCGATGTGGTTGGAGAATTTGTGGGTGATGACGGCGGATTTCTTCTCAGTAAAGGTGTAGTGACCACGCTCAACTTTCCGGGAGCTAGCGACACGTATGCTTTTGGAGTAACGAATTCGGACACTGTCGTTGGTCAGTGGGACATCCTCGACGCAGACGGCAACACCCTGGCACGGCACCTTTGCTGAATGGAATTTCCCCGGTTCCGTAGGACACAGGCATCTACGGCCTTAATGAACGCGGAGACTTGGTCGGCGGATGGGATGCTGGCATTACCTCGATGCAGCACGGCTTCGTCTGCTCGGAAGGGCGGTGTTCGAGCTTCGATGTTCCGGTCCCGGGAGCCACTCTCACGAAGGTCAACGCGATCAATATGCGCGGCCAGTTCGTGGGTACATATTTGGACGCCAATGGTGGATTCCATGCTTTCTCGCCGTCGGTGCAAAATATGCCAGCTTCGGTTTCCCCGGTCGCGAAGTTTACCAGTGCCTGGGGCATCAACTCCAGTGGGCACATCGTCGGCAGGTACAAAACTGCCGATGGCCAGCTTCACGGATTTAAAGCGGAGTTCGGAAACTGACTCTCCGCCGAGTGCCACGACTGTCGCCATCGTGTACCTAGAGCGAATTCGCGGAGCAAATCACGATTGCCTTTAGCAATTGTTGCAATAAGCGCCGCTCCGCCCTCGCTTCCGCGCAATAGAGAGCTGCTTCGAATGTGCTTTCCTGGACCGGGCTAAACCCTCAGGGGCGCGCGCGTCAGTGCTGGCGCCCCGGTGCATCCGGCAATGACCGCTTGACATTGCCGTCGCTCGACATTTCGCTCGTCGCCGGGTTTTGGCGCGCCGCACTGTAGATATCGGGTCATCCCGAAAACAATTCTATTCGGAACCCCAATGACCTTTGGGTAACCCAGGCGGTCTGAGAATTTGTTGATCCGAGTGAGTAGTCACACCGGCTCCAGATTCAATCTGTCAACCATGTATTTCCTCTGACACTGGCGGATACGATCGAGTGCTGTGTTTCTGTAGCGCTTGATGTAGAACTTCTCTTTCGACTAGGTTCGCCACGGCCGCCTTCTTTGATAGCTCGATTTTCTCCCGGTGAGGTCCAGCGACACATGTGCCAACGGTGTCGTTTGTTCAGTGACTTTTTCAGAGCCACACGAGATTTTCTCAGCTCCGGGGGAGTAAAATTATTTCATCTTTCTTTGAGTCTCCTTCGGGGTTTGCGTTCCGCATTCGCCAATGCGGCATGCCAAATGGGGCCGGGGGATCAGATACTCGAGAGGTGGCCCAGCATGGACGACAAGCCTGAGGTCATAGCGAACCGCGAAATCAAGGACGTCTCACGGCGCAACTTCATCAAGGGAGTCATCGCGGGCGGCGTCGCCACTTCATCGGCGGCTTATCTGTTTCGAAGCTCTTCCGTTTTCGGCCAACATCCGCCTGGCATGGGCGAGCGCCTCATCACTCTCAACGTGAACGGTCAACAGCGTCGCGTCGATGTGATGAAGCAGGAAACCCTGGCCTGGACCCTTCGCTACAAGCTGGGACTTACCGGCACCAAACTCGGCTGTGACCGCGCCGAGTGCGGCGCCTGCACAGTCTTGCTTGACGATGTTCCTTACTACTCATGTTCTGTCTTGACGCACACAGTGCGTGGCAGAAAAATCCTGACAATTGAAGGAGTGGCTAACCCCGATGGCACGCTACACCCCGTGCAGCAGGGTGTCATCGATGAACAGGGCTTTCAATGCGCTTTTTGCATGTCTGGCTTCATCATGTCGGCGGTGGCGTTCTTGAAAAACAATCCAACTCCAACTCGGTCAGAAATGGCGCACGGGCTGTCGGGAAATCTTTGCCGCTGCCAGGACTATGACAAGATACTCACTGCAATGATGCGCGGCGCAGAAAACATGAGGAAGGCGCACCATGTCTAGCTCGGAGTGGAAACCCAATCAACAGAAGTTCGGAGCGCAGTACAAACTGATCGGCAAGGATTATCCCACACCGGATTTGTACGCGAAGGTCACTGGAAAAGCCAAATACGCAGAGGACTTTCGCATCGACGGCATGTTGTTCTGCAAGTTGCTGCTGAGCCCGGTACCGCACGGACGCGTGAAACATCTGGACATCAGGAAAGCCATGGCAATGCCGGGCGTGAAAGCAATCCTGACACAGGACGATCTACCCGCTCCGGCTGATAGTGTCACCGACCTTGGCGTCACGATCAAGGCGAACCCGTTGGGCGAAAAGGCTCTCACAAACGAACCCCTCTACCACGGCGAACCCGTGCTTGCGGTGGCGGCAGTAGACGAATACACGGCAGCGGAAGCCATCGAAGCAATCGATATCGAATTTGAACCTCTACCTTTCGCCGTCGACCCGTTGGATACGCTACGCCCGGGTGGACCGAATCCGCGTGTCGGTGGGAATGTGTGGATCAGACCGCCGATGCCACAACCGAAGCCGGGAGAGAAACCGTCCAGCCCGCCGCTGCCCCACATCGGGGAACTCAAGTGGACCGAGGCAGATTTTGCTGAGGGGAAACATGGCCGCTTGCCGATGGGAAAAGCACAGGACGAGTGGGTTGTCGGCGATTTGGATGCCGGTTTCAAGAGTGCCGCACTGGTCCTGGATGAAACATTCGTTACACCCGATACCAGCCACGAGACTCTGGAGCCGCGTACGACTTTAGCTTATTGGCAGAACGGCAAAGTTTTCGTTCATATGGGAACCCAGAGTACGGTGCAAACGCTGGCCAGCCTGGCGCGCTGGTTGAACATGGATCCGAACCAGATCGTCCTGATCAGCGAGTACACGGGAGGAGGTTTCGGTAGTAAGGCCACGGGTTACATCTTCGCAATCATCCCAGCCCTGTTGGCGAAAAAGGCGAATGCGCCGGTCATGATGCGCATTAGCCGCGAAGAGGAACATTTCATCGGGCGCGCACGCCCCGGGTTCAACGGGCGGATGAAAGTCGGTTTCGCCAGCAATGGACGCATTACCGCGCTCGATATGTTTGTCATCTGCAACAACGGTCCCTATGATGCCGTGGGGGACGCGAACACTTCAGGGAATATCGTTTCCTTGCTTTATCAGCCGCTTGCCATGCGGTGGAGAGGAACCACCATCCTGACGAACACTCCGCCGCGAGGCGCGCAAAGTTCACCCGGCGGCATGCAAGGAATCGTAATCATGGAAACGATCGTTTCCAAGGCGGCACGCAAACTGGGGCTCGATCAGGTCGATATTCGGAAAGCTAACTGCCCCGAGGGCAAGTCGCCCGTAGGTCCTCTGAGAAACGGCACGCGGAATCATTGCACGAGCGCGTTCCTGAAAGAGGCCTTCGACCGCGGAGCTGAACAATTCCAATGGAAGGACCGTCTCGCTCGGCCGAAGAGCAGCGGAACCAAGGTGCGAGGCGTTGGTGTTTCTTCGAGTTGCTTCGTCGGAGGATCGATCGGATTCGACGGTCTGTTCGTCATCAAACCAGATGGACGCATCGCGATCCAGTCCGGAGTCGGAAATTTGGGGACGGAATCCCTTCTGGATGTACACCGTGTCGTCGCTGAGGTTCTGGGTGTGCCGTGGGAGAAGTGCGATGTGACCTGGGGCAACACCTCAAAGAACCTGCCGTGGACATGCGTCTCGGGAGGAAGCCAGACCACGCATGCAATGACTCGCGCGGCGCATGCTGCCGCCATGGACGGTAAGCAGAAACTGCAGGAGATCGCGGCCAAAGCTCTGGGTGGCAAGCCGGATCAATATGAAGTCTCCAATGAGCGCGTCTTTCGCAAGGGCGGCAGAGGGATGACCTTAGCGCAAGCAGCGCAGCATGCGATTCAACTGGGCGGCAAATATGATGGACACGAGCCACCCGACGATGTGAATAAGGTAACGAAAGCGTCAATTGCCGCGTTGGCCGGGCTGGGTCTAGTGGCCGCAGCTAAGGACAAGTACCCTCGCGACGGCCAGTCGTTCTCGTACGTAGCCAGCTTCGCAGAGGTTGAAGTCGATATTGAAACCGGCAAATACGACATTACAGATTTTCTCGCCGTGGCCGACGTAGGCACTGTCATCCATCCCAAGGCGCTCTCTGGCCAAATCCTCGGTCGATCCATTCTGGGTATCGGTCACGCCATCGGCCAGAAGTGGGTTTTTGATCCTCATTACGGGCACACCATTTCACTGCGTTTTCATCACACCAAGCCTCCGACAATTCTGGACGTGCCAGTCAATATGCAATGGGCTGCTCTGGATATTCCGGATCCTGAGACTCCGGTCGGAGCCCGCGGCATTGGGGAGCCGCCGGTGGGCGGTGGCTGTGGAGCGATACTGAACGCGCTCTCGGACGCTTTGGGCGATGAGATTTTCCGTCGAGCGCCCGTTAACCTCGACACGATTCTTACATCACTCGAAGCAGGGCGGCCGGTGCAGGACCCGTTGACCGCGCACATTTAGCCGATTTAACAAAAAAACGGAGAGCTGTATGGCAATAATCCGAGACGTGATGGCGACGTTCCAGTTGTATCAGCCGACGTCAGTTGCAGACGCACAAAAGCTTCTGCAACAGCACGAGTCCGATGCGTTAGTACTGGCGGGCGGACTCGACAGCATGGATTGGCTAAAAGACCGCATCAGGAAGCCAAAGGTGGTCGTCGACCTGGGCGGCATCAACGAACTAAGAGGAATCCGCGAGACCTCGGATGGTGTGCATATTGGAGCGATGACCACGCTTACCGAAGTTGCACAGAATGTGGTCATACGGCAGAAATACGGCGTGCTGGCACAGGCATCCGAAGTGGTCGCTTCCCCCCAAATCCGTAACCAGGGGACGGTGGGCGGCAATGTCTCCCAGGATACGCGCTGCTGGTATTACCGCGCCGGCTGGCCGTGTTATCGCGCGGGAGGAAACATCTGTTACGCCGATACACCTGTGGGCAGAAATCGTGAACACGCAATCCTGCATGCGGAGCGATGCATCGCCGTGAATCCCTCCGACACTGCGCCAGCTTTGATCGCGCTGGACGCCAAGTTCGTAGTATCGACTCCGAAAGGCGAGCAGGTGGTCGACGCGGAAGATTACTTTGTCGGCCCGGATCTGGACATCACGCGCATGAATATACTGCGCCCGGGATATTTGTTGACTGAAATTCGAATTCCGTCGACGTGGGCTGGCGCGGAGTTTTATTTCGAGAAAGTTCGCGATCGAAATGTCTGGGATTTTCCGCTGATGAATGTTGCATCGGCGATAAGGTCATCGGCAGACGTGATCCAGAATATTCGGATCGCAGTGAATGCTGTTGCGGCGCGGCCACTTCGGTTGAAGATGGTGGAGGATGTCGTCCGTGGCAAGCCCCGGAACGCGGCCACCGGCGAATCGGCAGGAAAGCTGGCAGTGCAGGGAGCAGTCCCGTTGCAGTTCAACGCCTACAAAATTCCGCTCATGCGAAATCTCGTGAAGCGAGCCATCTGCGGAGTGCAGGGGGCGGCATGGGCATCCTAGAATGGGCGACGAGTCCGTTAGGACAAAGAGTCCCGATCCATATTGCGTGGTTCTTGATCTGGGTCGCGCTTATTGCCGGACTTGTTTTTCTGATCGTGCATGCGATCTACGTCCGCTACTTCGCCGGAGAAATGGACTTCGCTTCCGATACCTCAACTTCAGAAACGCTCGAGTTGCCCCCGCGGATTCCGCGGCACTCCCTGGCCGCCAGATTGTTTCACTGGATCATGGCAGCGGCGATGTTTGTGTTATTGTTCACCGCATTCCTTCCCAAAGTTGGAATTCAGTTCAATTGGGTGACATATCACTGGATTGCCGGGACGGTGTTGACCATCTCAATCCTGTTTCACGTTGTTCACGCCACTTTTTACTTAGACTTCTGGTCGATCTGGCCTGACCGATCCGACCTTGAAGACACCTGGAAGCGCTTACAGCGTTTCATCGGAAAGCGGGCGGAATCGCCGAGAAAGTTTGCCAAATATCCTTTGGAAAACAAGCTCTATCATGGCGTAGTGATGTTGAGCGGCTTGGCAGTAATCATCACGGGCATTTGCATGATGTTTCGAGTGCGCACCATCTTTTTCCCGCGCAATCCTTATCTATTCAGCGACATGACGTGGGGCCTGATGTACGTGCTCCATGGACTGGCGGGCGTGGGACTGATCACCCTGACCATTGTTCACGTCTACTTTGCCGTCCGTCCGGAGAAACTGCCGATCACTGCGTCGATGATTGTGGGCTCCATGAGCCGCGAGTTTTATTTGAAGGAGCATGACCCGAAGCGGTGGCTGATCGAAGGTTTGTCTCACCCCAGGAGAACAGCGGATGGCGATTGAGTTTCTCGAGCGCTGTGAAGTCGTTGAAGAATGTTACGAGTTCCTCTTAGGCTACGCAGCGCAGGGCTTGCAAAGCGATGAAGGCAGTTCTGCAGGTCGTGAGGTTCGAACCCAACTCGAGCAAGCGCGTGAAGCGCTGATCGGGTTGCCCGAAAGCTGCCGACAAGCGATTCATGATCATCAGCTAGAACCATCCGGGAAGTATGACGCGTTCTGTCGCACGCTAGAGCGCGATGGAAACGACTCTCTAGTAGCCCTCGAACTCGTGCTCGCGCAGCCTGCGATTAGTTCTCAGTTGATTGACAATCTTAATGCTTCAAGCCATCTGCGTGCTTTACTGACGGATCTGTTCCTATTCGGTGAAATATTGCGGACACGTGTCAAAGTTACCGTGACAGTCGAAGGGCAGTAGAATCAAACGTTGGCCCTGTTGCGCCCCCGGCTCCCAGAGTCATGAAATCGGATGTTCGCGCTCCGATCTACCCGATCATGTGGCGATGGGAATGCCTGTATTATTCGGCAACAAACGTTGACGCCCGCCGAACGTGAGAGCTGGTTTCATTTTGCCGAACGAATGTGAAGCGCTGACCAGATTTGCCAGGCATACAACGCAAGGTTCAAAGCGCATACGAATACACCTGCTACCGTAAGAATCGAGGGAGAGACATTTGGGTAGACAAGCCGGTCAAGATAGTGCAGAAGAAATCCGCCCTCGTATGGCACGACGCCTGCCTCAGCTTCAAGCCAGTTCTCTAACAGAGTCAATGGGCACGGCCACGGGATCAGTTCGGTAAGGACTCCCCAGACAAGAGAAGCGATATGCAACCAGCGAAGGACCGGGCGTGAGCGAACCAGTATGGCGCCGAAGATCACCCAAAAAATGAACAGCCCATGCAGGAAGAGCACGGCAGTTGCAAGCGCAGAATAGAAATTCGAGACCAGAAGGACGGCATTCATCTTCTAGAATTTACTGCAAGCAGGGTCAACAAAGGCGGCCGCACGGTTCACGGATGTCTTAGAGTGCGGGATAATGTTTTGCGAGTTCATGATGCGGAAAATCATCCACGTGGATATGGACGCCTTTTACGCCTCCGTCGAGCAACGCGATGATCCGCAACTGCGCGGCAAGCCCGTCGTTGTTGCCTGGCGCGCCAAACGCTCGGTCGTTTGTGCGGCTTCGTACGAGGCCAGGGCTTTCAGCGTGCGTTCAGCCATGCCGGCAATACGTGCAGAGCGCCTATGTCCTGATGCCGTCTTCGTCGCTCCTGATTTCACACGTTATCGAGTGGTCTCGAGCGACGTGCGAAAGATTCTCCAACGGCATACGGACCTGATCGAACCACTGTCGCTCGACGAAGCCTACCTGGATGTCACTGAGAATAAGACTGGCTTGCCGACAGCCACGCTTGTCGCGCGCACTATTCGCGAGCAGATACGGCGGGAGTTGAATCTCCCTGCCTCCGCGGGCGTAGCGCCCAACAAGTTCTTAGCAAAACTCGCGTCTGACTGGCGGAAGCCCGATGGACTCTTCGTCATCCAGCCAGAAGAGGTAGACGCGTTTCTTCTCCCGCTGCCCGTTGGACGCCTGCCGGGAGTCGGAAAGGTCACCGAGGAGGCACTAGCGAAACTCCGTATACACACTGTTGGAGAGTTACGAGGCTTGGAACTGTCCGTGCTCGAAGACGAATTCGGGCGCTACGGTGTGCGTCTGTATGAGCTTGCCCGCGGCATCGACGACAGCGCAGTGGTGCCAAATCGGCCCACGCAATCGATGTCCGTCGAGGACACGTTTGAAAAGGATGTGCTATTGATGCAGACCGAGCCGATGATCCGACGACTGGCGGAAAAGCTTTGGTCTGCTTCGCGCAAGGAGCCACGAACCGCACGAACCGTAGTTCTGAAGCTGAAAACAAGTGAATTCAATATCCTTACGCGTAGCCATACACCAGATTTTCCGCCATCATCCTGCGAAGAGTTGACGGACATCGCCCTAAAGTTGCGAGAACGGGTGGAGCTTGGTTCTCAACAACGCTTTCGCCTTGTAGGGATCGGTCTGAGCAATTTTCGCGAACCGACGAATGCGCAACCAGGTCTATTCGAATCAAGATAACTCAATACCAGTAAGGTAAGCACACATGAGCTTTCAAAATCAGGTTTCGCCCAATACTAAACGTCACGGGTACATGAAAGACGTCACCGAGCAAGTGGACGCCGTCGTGAACTCCTCGGATATGTCGATGGTTGGAGATTGAGGACGTTGACTCGGAAACTAGTGTAGAGTTCTCTGCTATGGTCAAGCGTGCACCGGCCCGGCGGCGGCCTCGCAAGGCCAAACCTGGCACGAAGGGTCTCGCCCCGGCGGAATGCCGACTCGAGCAGCCGACAGGAGCTGCGGCCGAGGCCGCAGAAGCAATCTCCAAGGCCGGCGGCTGCGTTGTTGGATCGTACAAGGATCCGCTCGCTGGTCACCCGGTATTGCTGTGTGTCCTGCCGATCGATGCGGTCGAACCAACGCCCTTCCAGCGAGATCTCTCCGACGCTCACCACAAACGGCTAGCTGATGTCATCAACAAGACGGGGCGTTTTCTCGACCCGATTATCGCAGTTGTCGCCCCGCGGGTCGGGTTCTGGACTCCCAACGGCCGGCATCGCCTCGAAGCGATGCGCCGCCTCGGGGCGAAATCAATTACTGCGCTCGTTGTGGCTGACCGCGAGATAGCATGGCAGATCCTCGCGCTGAATACGGAGAAGGCTCACAACCTCAAGGAACGCTCACTGGAAGTCATCCGCATCTACCGTGGTCTCGTGGACGAAGATGCGACACGCCCCGAGTCCCAGTTCGCGTTCTACCTCGACCAAGCCGCCCTGGTCACTCTTGGCGTCTGCTATGAACGTGTCCCACGTTTCGGCGGTGGTGCTTACCATCCGATTCTCCGGCGGCTGGAGAGCTTTACCGATGAATCGCTCCGCTCAGCCGTCAAGGATCACGAGAAACGGGCCACAATGGTGCTCGACCTCGAGGAGAAAGTTGCAGCAGCGGTCAAGAAGCTGAAAGAACGTGGTCTTGTCAGCCCGTACCTGCGCTCCTTCGTGGTAGCGCGGGTCAACCCGCTGCGTTGGATTAAGGGCGAACCGCCTCCACTCGAAGAAGTGCTCAAGACGATGCGAGAGCGGGCGGCGAGATTCAATGTCGAGAAGATCAAGCCTCAGGATCTCGCCGGTGCCGGAGGTCCGCCCGACGAAGAAACATAGGAGAAGGCCACGAAATGACAATCTCGTCGAGCAGAAAACATGCCGGCCCTGGGCCGGCGAGCGACCAGCCTCCCGTCCCCGAGCCTACGTTCGCGGAGCGTGCGCGTACGTTGTTGTATTTGGGGCGCATGGGAAGCCTGTCAACCATGTCGCGGAAGCAGCCCGGTTTTCCGTTCGGTTCGGTGATGCCTTACGGACTGGACGATCACGGCCGTCCCATCTTCCTTATCAGCACAATGGCCATGCACACGCAAAACTTGCAAGCCGACCCCCGCGCCAGCTTGCTTGTTACCCAGCAAGACACGGAGGGTGAACCGCTCGGCGCATCGAGGGTCACCGTAGTAGGAAATGTTCTGCCGGTACCGAACGCCGAGTTGGCCGAGGCGCGCAAGCTCTACCTGGAGCGTCACGCCAATAGCAGGTATTGGGTAGATTTTGAAGACTTTTCGTTCTACCGCATGGACGTCATCGATGTGTACTACGTGGGCGGCTTCGGGGTCATGGGCTGGGTATCTGCATCTGATTATGACCGCAGTCAACCAGATCCCCTTGCGGACTCCTCGGCCGAAATCATTCAGCACATGAACGCCGACCACAAGGATGCGCTCGTCTTGCTTGCCCGGACGTTTGCTCGCATCGAGTCAACGGAAGCAACGATGACTGCAGTCGATCGCCTCGGTTTCCATGTCCGCGTAAAGACTGCGGATGCCTTGCGTGGTGCCCGAATCGCATTTCTGCGAGAGGCAAACAATCCGGCTGAAACTCGAAAAGTGTTGGTGGAAATGGTGAAACAGGCCCGCTCGGAGGCCAGGTGAAACTGTGCATTGGGCAATGCATATGTTCATGGGAAAATGAACCGCGACCCCGAGCACTATGACGAGCGTCCTCGCATGATTAAGTCGGCGCCCAGAGTCGCCAAAGTCGCGTCCTCGCTTGACGACAGTCCGCTGACGGCTACTGAGCCTGCTACCTCGCCTTCTTTCCAGAGGGGAATGCCCCCGCCCCATCCGACGAATTTTGGATCGCCATAGTACGCGATATCGTGGCCTTTTGCGGGGTGTTTAACTTTTTCGCCGATCTCCGCTGTAGGCTTGCCGGAGCGTGCGGCAGTCCACGCTTTGTTCATTGCGATGACGACCGAAGACACGGGGGCTGCGTCCATACGGGCAAATGCGATGAGTTCGCCGCGGCAGTCCGCCACAGCGATGACTACGGCCTTCTGCATCTCAAGAGCTTTCTCTACGATGAAATCGACGGCTTGCTTTGCCTCAGAGTAGTCAATGGTGGGAATGGCTCTCATGGGCGCCAAGCTTAACAGAGGTGGCTACAAAAGGTGCGGCCGGAAGAGGTCTTCCGGCCCGCCAGATACAATAATGATCCCTCAGAAAATGAACTTTAAGCCGAACTGAGCGATCCGGAAGCTGTTGTTCACCGTGTTAGTAACAACCCCAAAGGTGGGACTGGTTGCAGTTGAGTTCGGGGGCCCGAATTGAGGATGGTTAAACAGGTCGAAGAACTCGGCCCGGAACTCAAAGTTCATTCGCTCTCCGATGGAAGTCCGCTTGAAGACCGCGAAGTCGAAATTCACCACACCCTGCTGGCGAAGCGAAGCGTCGACGCGCGGCTCGTTACCAAAGGTCCAAGGATTGTTCGGCGTGCTGATGTTGCCGTTGTTTCCGCTGGGTGCCGTGAAACACGTGGTATTGAACCACTCTGAAACTCTGGACAAAGAACTTCCACCTACGTTCTTGTCACAGCCAGACACATAGTCGGGTCGAAGACTGCCGACTCCAAAACCGGCGGAGGTCAGGGCATCGCCCCCGCCCCAGCTGATCTTTACTGGGAAGCCGCGCTGAAGCGTCGTAATGCCATCCAGGCCCCAACCGGAAACCATCGCTCCAGCGAAACCATTCACGCCGGCGAGGTATTTCTTGCCCTTGCCAAACGGCAGATCAAGCACGTAGCTGACCACCAGGCGTTGTGGAATGTCCTGTGAGGAGAGCGAGCGTTCTCCCTTCAGATTGTTCCAGTCCTGGATGCCTCCGACGCCCCCGGTTGTCCCTCCCTCTAACCAAGAAGTAAGAGTATCGGTATTCGACATCAGCTTGGCGTTGGTGTAGGAAACGAGCATGGTGCCACCACCCTGGAAACGACGTGTTACCGTTGCCTGCAAAGCGTTGTAGTTGCTGCTGCAGCAGCCGTATCCGTTCAGGTTCAGGCCCGAATACTGCGGAAAGGGACGATCAAGTTGGCCCTGCAACAGAACTCCAGGGCCAAGACTACCCGGAAGACTCTGGCTGAACGGATAGGTACCCACTGGCTGCGCGATCGTAACAGCAGCCGAGCCTCCAGTGGCGTATTGCTGAGCAGCGGTTGTAATGAAGCTGTCCGGAATCTGGTTGACGTTGGTATTGAACTGCGGCAGGTGTACGCCGTGAGACCCAGCGTAGGCAACGTCTGCAAAGAAGCCTCCGGGTAGTTCACGCTGAATGTCAAAATTGTACTGCTCAAGGTACCCATATTTCTGCACTGTATATCCGGTTGCTGAAAAGTTATTCTGGTTCAAAATGTATTGCGAGACATTGGGCAAAGGATTCCGGCCCGGCACCGCAGTCAAGTCACTAGCCCCCGTCTGTGGCACTCCACCGGCGTATGTACCCTGATTGAACGGACCGGCTCCCGTGCAAGTAATCGCACCGCCGCCAGGTGTGGGCTCGGCGCATGTGTTGGCGCTGAGCGTGGCCGCGGGCGAGACGCCGTGATCGTTACTGGAGAAGAAGTTGGACGTGGCGCTGCTGACAGGATCGACGTAGGGGTTCGTTCCAAACGAAACATAGTTCGGAATGAAGAAGATTCCGAATCCGCCTCTAATCACCGTTTTCTTATTCAAGCCATAGGCAAATCCCAATCGAGGCAGAATCTCCTTCTTGGAAAGGGGTAGATTGTTGCGGCTACTGTTCACGCCGGTCTTGACGAGGAACAGATCCCCCAGACACGGACTTCCCGCGGTACCGTTGCAGCCCGTCACCGACGAATTGGTAGCCGTCGGGTTGAAGTAGGTCATCTTGTCGTAGCGCTCGGACCACGGCCCCTGTAATTCGTAGCGGACACCCAAATTCAGGGTGAGCTTGCTGGTCACGTGCCAGGTGTCGCCGAAGAAGAACGCCCGGTAGGTTTGCTTCCCTGAGATTGGGCCGGAGATTACCAGCGATCCGCTGGTCTGATTACCGAATGCGGCTCCCTGCCCATTGCCGTAGCCGAGTAGGAAGTCAGCGAAGTCCTCACCATTTCCGCTGCCGTTGCCGTCTCCCACTGTCCCGGGCGTGAGGGATGTCCACGATCCGCCGAAGGAGATCAACCCGCCCCCGGTGTTGGTTTGCAAGTAGTTGTCGTACCCCTCTTCGAGCTGCATGCCGAATGTATAAGTATGGTGGCCGCGAATCATCGTCACGTGGGGCGAGATGTTGAACTGTGTGTTGTAATCGGCGATCGCGCTTTGCCCCTGGCTGCACCCCACCAGGCCATCGTTTTGACCAAAGCAGGGGGTCAGCGGGGTGCGCTCCAGGTTGGGAACCAGAGAGTTGTACGCCGACGGCCAGCCTTCATTTGTCATGTCGAAGCTGCTGTTGATGGGATCGCGCAGGTAAATAAACCGGCTGAGGCTCGCACTCAGGTTAAAGATGGTATTCGGGCTGATGACGTAGTTGTAACCGATGGCCACGCTCTTACTCTTGGTATTCTCCGCGCAGCGGTCCTTGCACAGTCCTGTACCGAATGGATCCTGCGCCAAACTGAGCAGTTTCCAATATGTGAAGCGGCCAAAAATGGTGTGCTTGGCATTGATCGTCTGGTCTACGCGCGCCACATATTCGTCGGTGTCGCCGCCAGTACTGGAGTCCTTGAGGAAG
>WNGO01004236.1_pt1 | contig 16670 bp, 17 predicted proteins | sample 5400511 | NCBI WGS metagenome assembly WNGO01 (sample SAMN13153380, study PRJNA577476) | soil metagenome | isolation source: 20 cm soil or saprolite under Garry oak tree replicate 2 | place: USA:California | collected 2016-06-15 | reverse complement strand
TTAAATTGGTTGCGACCATCTGGACTCGATCGACGATGAGGTCGACTTTCGGATTTTTCTGAAAGTCGCGGTAATGGATTTCACCGTCGTGAACGCCGAAACGATTGAATTTCAGCGGAAACAATTGCTTGATTTTCTCTGTCCACGGTTTGTCGATCCCAACTTGTGAATTCGCTTTTGCGGAAGCGTTCACGAGATTCATTTGCGGCCGAAAAATGTCGAGCTGTCCGACGACGGCGCCGTCGAAAAGGGCACGCCATTGCAAGGAAAGGTCGACCAGAGGTGCGGAGAAGAACGGCACCGGCACGTGTCCGGTAGTTTTCACGATGTCGACGTAGTGAATCTGGTAGGCGCCTCTCCACAGATGCAGAGTCACGGCCGAAACATGGCCGCGATACTCCGGGATTTCGGATAACTTGCGATTGACATAATCGCGAACCCAGAATGGCAGCAGTGCCCGCAGGATAACGAGCATGATCAAAATAAAAAGCCCGACGTAAAAAGGCGCGCGATACCAATGAAATTGCCGTTTCATCGCCACGGACGAGAGCGCGCAGCGCTCGGGCTCATGAGAAGAAACGTGCTTCGACCGCCGATTGGCCGTGCCCAATTCAGGGCGCAGCACTAGGCGATGGGGTCGGAAAGGCGAACGTCGGCACCGGCGGTGCGCTCGGAAAGAGGGTCGGCGACGGGGAAGTCGTCTCAGCAGGTGAAAGAGAAGCAGTCGGGGTTGGGGAAGGGGTCGGCGTAGGNNNNAGTGTTTTCCCAATGATGCAGCGGCACGCTCGCGCCGCCGATCTCTTTTACAAACGTTTCACAACGCGCTTGCAGTTTTTCCAAATCCGGCGGACCCCACGATGAATCTGCCGTTCCATTAAAAATGAGATATGTGACCTTGAGATCACTAACTGGACGATTGTTCGGGTTCGAAAGCGAGTTGATTTCCTTCCCAATCCGTAACGATGCCTCGCCAACTTTGTCATTCGGTCCCACATCGCCAACGATCGCGGGATAGATTGCGTTTCCAGAGACAACAACAGCGTAATCACCGACCTTCACCGCATCCGGACCTTTGGTGAAATTCCCCGGCACAACAATGAATGGGTCGTAGGTGCCAATGAGATAGCTGAATTTTTTCATCGCGTTGATCTCGTCTCGCAATTCGGCCGCCGCGCTTCTCAAATCGCGTTTACGCTCCGGCGTTGCCGTTGTTTGCTCCGCATCGAGATGCCGCAAGCGATCCTCGGTAAGAGGCAGATAGGGATTGGGCCGGGCTGTTTTCTTGTTCCACCGAAAGCTGGTGAAGGGTTTGAATGTCGGTGAGACGCCGTTTCCGGCTGGCACCCGATCGCCATCAGAACCGTCCGCGTCCACATCCATATCGGCCTGCAAGAGAAGCGCGCGGCGGTGGCTCTCCGGCTGACGCAGCTGGAGGACGGTTTGGCAGTCGTAAAAATTGTGGCGCGAGAGCAACTGATCCAGTCGACTAAGATTTTCGCGCAAGACGCGCACCTTGGTTTCGTAAAGCTGACCGAAGAATGGCGCCACCGCGTCTGGTTTCACCATTAAAGCCAAATTCGGAAATAATTTTGGAAGCTCGGGACTAACCTTGGTGAGCTCGTCCATGGTGTGGTTCGGCGTCGGCACCCGGGTTCGCATTTTCAAATCAATCGCGTAACTCATCGGATCGATTCGCTCCTCTGCGGCCGCAGCACCGGGAATGGTTTCAAGTTCGGTGTGTAATGTGATTCCATTGAAAAGTCGTGGCAGATCGAATTTGCCGCTGATCGAGGGCGGGCGGCTCGCGGCGGGAGAGGGCGATGCCGGCGGAGGGGTTGGTATTTCCACCGGCTCAGCCCGCATCGCTTCCCGGTGCCAACGCTCGAGTGAAATCCAGCGCAGTGTGATCGCGCCGAACAACGCCAAAAAAATGACGAGCACGATGCGCCGCAGCGTTTTCAGGCGCAGCTTCTGCACGGAACTATTTCCTCAGCCAGGATACAACTGCAGCAACAATGCCTAGCACGCTTAAAATCGACATCATCCCAGCCGGCATCATTTTCCACGTCGCGAAAAATTTTGGGACGAATTGTGCCGCCAGTAGAAGTGAAACAATCAGGGCGAGGACCAGCCCAGCGGTGTGGTGTTGAGGTAGAAGAAATGCTGCGGCCAGAAGGAGTATGCCCGAGATGGAGCCGGCAACGATCGAAGGCACGCTGCCCTTACTGACATAGCCAATAATGCCGCCGACGATCGTGAGAACGCCGAAAACAATGAAGTAAATCTTGACCGCCCCGGTCATGGTCGACGCGATTGGTAATGCAACTGCACCGCGCTGTCCAGCCGGATGCGATTCCCTTGGAAACGATGGCACGCAATCGTTTAACCGAAAATTCGGCTTGCGGTTTGCTCTTTAGAACAAGAATGTCGCGGCCAATGGGTCTTAGGCTCATTCGTGGTCACGCCGGCAGGGGTTTCGCGCTCCTGCTGCTCGCGGCCTTTCTGTGCGCGGTGGCGGTGGCGAGCTCGCCGCGGCTGCATGAGAAAGTGCATCACGTCGGTAGCCGCCACGAATGTGCGGCGACGCTCCTGGCGTCTGGTAATTGCGAGCAGGCTGCGGCCCCGCAGATTATCCCGACCGTCGAGAAGGCGTCTGTTGCGCTGGCGTTTCTCTGGCGGCGATGCCAGCTCGTAATCGCGACTGCTCTGTCTTCGATTCTGGAGCACGCACCGCCCGCACACTAGAGCGACAACCAGCCGCGTTGCTTCGCGGGGATCAGAATTTTTCTGCTTAAGCCGCAGCGGACTGGGTGTAACAGCACGTCCCGTCGCGCCGCGAATTCACCTGGCGCGATTCGCCACGATTTCACCAAACCAATTTCGCAAAGCTCTTCATGAACAAATTTTTAATTACATCCATCGGCATTTTGCTCGTCGTCGCTGCCGCACGCGGGCAGGATGCTCTTTCGTCGCCAACTCCTGCGCCCGCGGGACCACCTGCCGGAGCAACGGCGACGGCAGAACAAGTCGTAGTCACCAGTCAAGAACTGGATATTTCGCGTGAAGAAATTGTGCCCAGCCTCGGCGCTACGCGCTATACCGTAGGGCCGGACCGGATCGACTCACAACCGCAGGGTGAGAACGCACCTTTCAATCAGACTATCTTGCGCTTTCCGGGCGTGGCGCAGGATTCCTTTGGCCAGCTCCACGTCCGCGGTGAGCATGCCAATCTGCAATACCGGATTGATGATGTCCTCTTGCCCGAAAGTATTCCCGGTTTCGGTCAGGAGTTGGAGACACGATTTGCCGACAGCATTTCACTGATTACCGGCGCACTACCGGCGCAATTTGGTTTCCGCACTACCGGGGTGATCGATATTCACACCAAAAACGGCGCCGTTTACCAGCAGGGTGAAACGTCGCTCCAGGTCGGCAGTTTCGACACGATTAATCCCAGCTTCCAGGACGGCGGCATCTACGGGAAGCTTAACTACTACCTAAGCACAGGTTATCTGCATAACGGTATCGGAATCGAAAATCCTACGCGAAGCAGCGACCCAATTCATGACGACACCGATCAGTACAAGCTTTTCAGCTATTTGTCCTACATCTTCGACGATACTAGCCGACTTACCCTGCTCATCAGCGGCAACCACAGCGACTTCCAAATTCCGAATAATCCCGGTCAGATCCCGGCTTTCACGGACATGGGCCGATCCACCTTCGATTCGTCGAAGCTCGATGAAAATCAGACCGAACAATCTTCCTACGCCATTCTGACTTACCAAAAGAAGGCAGGCGATCTCAATTTCCAGGCGTCCCTCTTTGACCGCTACAGCTCGATCCTGTTTCGGCCCGACGAAGTCGGTGATCTCATTTTCAATGGTGTCGCTTCGCGCGTTGACCGTGACATTCTGTCGAATGGACTCGAATTCGATGCCAGCTACAAGCTAAACGATCAGCACACGCTCCGAGGCGGTCTCCTTTTTAACGAACAACACGCCAGTGTCGGCACCGTCACCCTCGTCTTCCCGGTCGATGCCAATGGCAATCAAACCAGCGATGCTCCAATTCGTGTCGTCGATAACAGCGACAAGTATGGCTATTTTTACGGCTTCTATTTACAGGACGAATGGAAGCCGTTTGAGCAGCTTACTATTAACTTTGGTGGCCGTTTCGATGTGGTAGATGCATTTTCCCACGAGAACCAACTTAGCCCGCGCCTTAATGTGGTTTACACGCCTTCGGCCTGGACCACCTTACACGCCGGTTACGCGCGCTACTTTACACCACCACCGCTGGAGAACGTCGATCAAAGCACAATCGCGAAGTTTATCGGCACGACGAACGAGCCGGCAGTAAAACTGAATTCGCCGGTGACTTCGGAGCGCGCCCATTACTTCGATGTCGGTGCGACGCAGAAAATTACGGACGGCTTTAATATCGGACTTGATGGTTACTACAAGAGTTCGCATTCGACCCTGGACGAAGGTCAGTTTGGGCAGGCGCTCATCCTCTCCTCCTTCAACTACAAACGCGGCGAAATTTACGGCGCTGAGTTTACCTCCAGTTATGACAAAGGCGGATTCTCCGCATACTTCAATGCCGCCTACGAATGGGCGCGCGGCACGAACGCCAGTTCGGCGCAGTTCCTCTTTGATCCCGCTGAGCTCGCCTTCATCAAAAGAAACTGGGTCTTTCTCGATCACGATCAACGCTTCACCGGTTCGGCTGGCATTTCCTACATGTGGAACGATTGGAAAGCCGCAGTGAGCGGTCTTTATGGCAATGGCCTGCGCCGAGGATTTGCCAATACCAAGAAGAATCATCCGTACGAAACCTTCAGCCTCAGCTTGGAACGCCGCATCAAAATCACGGACAAGAAGTCCGTCCTGGTGCGATTCGACGTCGTCAACCTATTCGATAAGATCTACGAACTGCGCGATGGCAGCGGCATCGGCGTAGGCGCTCCGCAATTTGGTCAACGCCGCGGCTTCTATGGTACGGTCGCCTACGATTTTTGAGGGTCTAACGTTCTCGCCACCGAGCCAGCGATTCTTCGTGGAGATGATGGCGCCGAAGAAATTTCGACAGCATCCCGTACTTGGGGCTGAAAAGATAAGCCGCGAAAAAGATGACGCCGAGCACGAGCACGATGCACGCGCCGGAGGGAAGATTGAGCCAATAGGAAACAAATAAACCGGCGCACGAACCAAGCGTGCCGATAATGCCACCGCCCCAGAACATGGCGGCAAATGAATCAGAGCAGAGATAAATCGTGGCTGCGGGCGCAATCAACATGCCCAGCGCGAGAACGACCCCGACTGCTTGCAACGACGAAATCATTGAAAGCACGAGTAAGCCCATCAGCATATAGGTGAGAGGTCTTACCAATACACCCTGACTGGCCGCTACCGACGGCTCGAACATGAGGAGCAGCAGAGGCCGCTGAAACGCGACCAGCAGTGGGAGGACGATGCAACTAATCAAATAGATAATCCAAAGATCGTCGTCGGACAGGCCGAGAATGTTGCCGAATAAGTAATGCGTCACGTTCACTCGAGCGGGCGAGAGGCTCAAAAGTACGAGACCGAGCGCGAAGGAACAGGCGAAGAGCAACCCGAGGGAGGTGTCCTCTTTGATGCGCGAACTGCCGGAAATAATTTGAACCCCAAGTCCGACCAGCAGAGCCGCGACCAGTCCGCCGAAGAACAGGTTGGCGGGTGCGAGGCCGAAAAAGATCAGCGCCAGCGCGACCCCCGGCAGCAAAGAGTGAGCCATGGCATCGGCCATCAGCGCCAGCCGGCGAAGTACGATGAAGGCGCTCAACATGCCGTTGGTAAATCCAATCAGGGCACAACCAAAAAGGGCGCGTTGCATGAACTCATGCCGGAAAGGTTCGCTCAGCCAGTTCATGTCGGTCTTGCTAGTCCGGAGCGATGCTCGTGCGTCCCGGAAAAAACGTGCGTGCGATAAGTGCGCGCGATGTTTTCGTCATTAAAAACTTCGCCTGTTTCTCCAAATGCGATGAGCTCGCCGTTCAGAAAAACTACTTGGTCGAAAAGTTCCGGCACCGATTTCAGATCGTGATGCGACGCGATGACAAGATTCCCGGCAGCCGCGAGGCTCCGAATCGTTTCGCCGAGCAAATCCTGCGCGGTTTGGTCCAAGCCAGTGAACGGCTCGTCGAGCAAAAAGACGTGTGCGTTCTGGGCCAGGGAACGAGCCAAAAAAGCGCGCTGCTGCTGGCCGCCAGAGAGGGCGCTAATTTGCCGTTCGGCCAGGTCGGTAAGGCCGATTGTTCGCAGGGCGTCGTCGACGGCCTGCGCATCCGCTTTGCCGAAACGCCGCCAGACGCCGAGGCGCATGTACCGGCCCATCTCGACCATGTCGCGCGCGGTTACCGGAAAATCCCAATCGATCACGCTGCGTTGCGGCAAATAGGCGATATCAGTATCTGCTCCGACCTTTCCGTGACCGCCGAAAATGATGGCTCCGGTTTCCTTCGGCACTAAACCGACGAGGGCTTTGAAAAATGTGGTTTTGCCCGCGCCGTTTGGACCGAGCAGCGCCACGCAATGACCGCATTGCAGGTCGAGGCTCACGTGATGCACCGCTGGCACTCGATGATAGGCTACTGTTAGATCCTTTATCTCCAGATGGTGGGTAGTCACGGCGCGGCGGTGTTTACGGCTTCGCGAACGTCAGCACGCCGTTGACCCGGGTGGTCCCCCAGAGCGTTCTCGCGATCGCATCGCCCCCTTCCGGTGTCACTTCGAGTTTGACCGCAGTATCCCTTCAGATGGGAAGGTCATCTTTACCTCGCGCGCAACACTGTTCTCCGTCGCTTCCCCTTTCCAGATCGTTTTACCAAGATGCGAAATCTCAAACGTGAAAGGAACGGTCGTCGAGGTCAGAACCAGCCGAACACTCGATTGTGCCGCTGGCGCTCTTTGGGAGATATCCGGCGGTTCCTCGGTGCGATGGGTCGTCAAGCTTCGCAACGGCCAAAGGACCGCAAGCAACGCAACCACAACCAACAAAACACGCAGCAGCGGCGATCCTCTCATCCGCTTTTCAGCGCATCAACGATGGTCGAAACGTTATGTTTCATCATGCCTTCGTAAGTGCTTGCATCGCCAGTTCCGAGACCGTCCGGGTAAAGTGACCCGCCGATTTTGGCGCCGGTTTCGCGCGTGATTTGCGTGGTCACTTTAGGGTTGAGGGTATTTTCCAGGAAGATCGCTTTCACGTGTTGTTTTTTGATATCATCAATCAACTCCGAAACGTGGCGGTTTGATGCTTCAGTCTCGGTAGTCAGCCCCTCGATCGCTTCGATCTTAAACCCGTAATCGCGCGCGAGGTATTGGAAGGCATCGTGCGACGTGACCAGCCTGCGCTGGTTGCGCGGCAGCTCGGCGACTTTTCGCCTAATCCAGTCTTCGAGTTCGTCGAGGTTGGCGAGATATGCTTGCGCGTTCTTCTCAAAGTCAGCTTTGTCCGCCGGATCGAGCTTGATCAGCTCGTCGCGCACAAGCTTTGTCGCCTCCTTCACATTGCTCACGCTATGCCACCAGTGGGGATCTTCTTTCATGCCGCCCGCACCCGCGTTCGTACTTTGTTCACCATGCTCTCCTTGTTTCATTTTCAGCGAGGAAAAATGGTCTCCAACCTTGAGCAAATCGGCCTTTCCGCCGGTGGCTTCCTGAAGTTTGTTCAAGTAATTCTCCATGTGTTTGCCGGAGGTCAGGAGCAGCCGCGCTTCGCTCACCTTGCGCAAGTCCGCCGGCGTCGGCTCGTATTCGTGCGGGTCAACGCCTGGTTGAACGAGGGCGGCGACTTCAACGTATTCGCCGCCGACTTGCTGCACGATTTCCGTGTCGACAGTAGAAACGGAGGCAACTCTCAATTTTTCGCCCGCTGCCGAGAGATTCAGCTGTGAGGTAGCGAATAGAAACGACACCAATAACAGGTTTCTCATGCCGGAACCGTGGTTGGTTCGGACTGGGCCGCCGGCTCCTTTCCCTCGAAACGCAGTAGTCGCGGGGTATTGCTGATTTCATCGTCCGCTTCAACGATCGGAAGTGGGGTTTCAATGGGCATGCTTCGTTATCGTTTCGTTAGTTTGTACCTGTGGTGGTGGATTTTCTTCCGCGGCGGTGGTGGCGATGGCGCCGGCAGCGGATGCGATCGCTGCTCGATAACCCCAGCTGCTATTTGTTCCGCGACGCGCTGACGATAACTGGGAGAAAGCGCGAGCGTCGCCTCGATCGGGTTGGTCAAGAATCCGCACTCGACCAGCACGGCCGGAATCTGGCAATTGCGCAGCACGTAATATTCCGCGCGTTTTACGCCGCGATTTTCGGCGCTCACCTGGGTGAGGATATCACGCTGAATGCGTGCAGCCAGCGGCGCGCCGGCGCTGTCTTCGCAATAAGTTTCAATCCCATGAGCGCGCGACCGCGGCGAGGCATTATAATGAATGCTGACAAAGATCGCGTCTCGTTGCGCATTCGCGATTGCGGTTCGCATCGGTAGCGGAACAAAGACATCGGTGGTGCGTGTCATTACCGTGCGCACACCAGCGCGCTCAAGAATCTTTTGCAGGCGCAGGGCCGTATCCAGCGCCACCATTTTTTCCGGCACGAGCTGCCCCGGGATTCCGCCACGATCAAAACCGCCGTGACCGGGATCGATCACAACTGTGGAAAAAGAGCCTGCTCCTTTGGCAAAGTCCGTGATCAAGCAGTCGGTCGCGCTGACAAGGAAAAGAAAAACAATTTGGCGAGAGAAATTCATTGGGCGGCGCTAATAAATGTATTTCTCGCGAGGCGCCGGCGTGTTCGTGATCTTATCGGCAACGAGCACCGGCTCCGGATAGTCACCGTAATCCGTTCCGTCAGCGTCCACACTCTCCGCGCGCGGACGGAAGTGGACAACGCCAGTGACCTTCAACCAGCTCATCTCGCGCAGCTGGGCCGGCTTCCGATCAGCCTGAATCTTGACTGCGGCCGGCATCATGTCGGCCGCACAACAGACCATAACCAACCGCATGAGATGGAACGTGTTCGGATCCGCACTCGCAGTAGCTTTCCCTCTCCGCGTTTTCTCGCCGACAAACTGCCCGATCAACTCGACCCGTTTTCCATCGAAGTCCTTCCGTGTGCTCGGCTCCTGGGCCGCATAAAGCAAATCAGTGACCTTCACCTTAATATTGCCTTGCTTGTCTGGGGTAAGGAAATCGTTCTGATACGTGACTACGGCATCGCCGATCACCTGTGTGTCGCCCTGCGGAGATCCGTTCGCAGGCAATGCGATGCTGTCGCTCATTCCTTCTGATTTTTCTGTGCTTGCAATTGCTGAAGACGAAGGACGTGGGTCTGGCGAGGCACCCCGTCCTGGGGAAATCCCCGGGTTCGTCGACGCCATCGTGGGAGAAGGATGTATGGATTGGGCAATGCTGCTTTTGATCCCCGGCAAGCTGTGGATATCTTCGACAAGTCCGCGATTCCTAATCAGGGTCGCACCGTAATCGTCTGGCGAAATCTTGGCGGCAAGCGCCAGCGGGAGGAGCAGGGTAAGGAAGGCGAGATAGCGGCCAAAGCTCAGTTTTCCTCGGGACTGAGTGTGCTGGTCTTGGTCACGTTCGTGCCCCGCGAGGTCATGTTCATAATCATGATCGTCGGACGTGTGCGAGCAGTCTTCCTCAGAGAAAATAGCCACGCACATCGCCGTCAGCACGAGCAGAATCCCCGTTAGAAGCACAAGCGGCCGAAAAAAAGGGTGCAAAAAAGCTGCGATCCGGCCGCTGCAATAGAAGTAAATGAGAATGCCGCCCCATTCGAGAAGCGTGAGCGGAGCGAGAATGCGGCCAAAAGTTTTCATCGCAGAAGGGGAATGAGACTCAGAGAAAGCAGTCCAATGAATACGAACAAAGCGACCGCGCACGAGAGGGTGAACCGCTTTTTGAAGACAAGCCCATACATGAAGAGCAGCTTCATATCCATCATTGGACCGAAGACCATGAAGGCCAGTTTGGCCGTGACAGGGAATGCCAGGAAATTCGCCGCAATGAACGCGTCGGAAGTGCTGCAAAGAGAAAGCAACAGCGCCAGCACCATCATGGTGATGGTGGCGAAGAGGTGATTGCTCGCTAACGGCAGGAGAACCTCTCGGTGGATCGCGGTGTTGAATACGCTCGCGATCCCCGCGCCGATGATTAGGTAAAGTCCCACGTCGAGGAAATCGAACGCTGCGCAACGGACGGCGCCGGCCATCTTCTGGCCGAAGCCTTTTTTCGCGTGGGCATCATCGTGCAGGTGCACCACTTCCTCTGCCGGGACGATCGGAAAAACAACGTTGGTTTCACTCGGCATACCAGCATATGCACCAGCCATCACCGGTTCTCGCAGCCGCCGGCTGTGTGCAGTCGATAACGCCGGACGTTTTCGCAACGCCGCCATCATCGGCCGATTGAGCACGTCTTTAAGTGGAATGCGCCGCACAATCATCCCGCACACAAGGGCGACTCCAAATCCCATGAACAGCCGCATCGATGTTACAATCGCAGGATGCTGACCCCGAAACGCGGCGAACGTACTGAGCGCAACGATCGGGTTCACGATCGGTGCCGACAGCAGATAAGTTAGAGCGCATGAGACGGGCAATCCTTTGCGAATGAGCCGCCGGATGACCGGAACCATTCCGCACTCGCACATCGGAAAGACCACGCCGAGCACTCCGCTCAACGCGATCGCTGCAATCGGATTTCGTGGCAGAACTCCCTTTATCTTCTCCGAAGGAACAAAGGCATCAATAATCCCGGAGAGGAGCGTGCCAACGAACATGAATGGCACGCCCTCGAATAGGATGCTCAAAAATGAGATCGAGAAATCTTGTAAATTAAACGTGAACCAATTCATTTATAACCCGCATACGAAGCCTGGGATTGGACGTGGCCCGAACAAGGGACCGCGGCCGTAAATGCAACGGCGGCATCGGCCTGAACTCGGTCAACCGCGGCCAGGCATTACCGCCTAACGCCTTATTTAGACGAGTGGGGGAGCGTGTTCGAAGACGTGAGCACTTAAAAAAAGTGGAGCAACGTCGCCCGAATGCGTCTCCGGTTGAAGAAAGTCGAGAGCGACCGGAAGAATAGCACCGGCTTCGAAAACTTGGGGCACAGGAGAATCATCGCTCCCGCCGGAGACCATTACCGTAACAGCACACTCATGCTCGCTGCGGTCGGCATCATGATGAAACAGCTGATGAAGCTGGGGGGAAGCAGCAAGAGCGACGACAATCAGCAAACTAGAGATGAGCAAACAAACGAATGCGCTCTGCCAAACCTGCGCGTTCCGAAACCGCGTCATTTCGAATGATTTTAAGCACTTTACGGGCCCTGGCAAAATGATTGCCGTTCGGCGAGTGGTTACTACAGGATGATCGGTCCTATTTTTCTGAGCTGACGTTTGCCTGGCTAGGATATCTTTTGGCTCATGCATCGGATTAACATCTCCTTGAGAATGCTCGGCCCCTAGGCCGGCGTCTTTTTCACTCGTGCACTCGTTTCATTACCTGAATGGCCGACTCTTTTGCGAAGAGGTCGAACTCGCGAGCGCTGCCGAACGATTTGGGACGCCGCTCTATGTTTACAGCGCGGGAACGATTCTCGATCATTACAAGCGTTTAGATGAGGCCCTTGCCGGGCTCGACCACCTCATCTGCTATGCCGTCAAGGCAAACTCAAATCGGGCGATTCTTCATCTCCTTGGGGAAGCAGGAGCCGGGTTTGACATCGTCTCGGGTGGCGAGCTCTATCGTGTTATTAGGGCCGGCGGCGACGCCTCGAAATGCACCTTCGCCGGCGTCGGGAAATCTCGCGAAGAGATCGAATATGCCCTCGAGCAGCACGTTTACTCGTTCAATATCGAAAGCGAAGCTGAGCTCGATTATGTCAATCAAATTGCCGCCGCTAAAAATCAGCGCGCAGCGATCGCGCTGAGGGTGAATCCCGATGTCGCAGCGCCGACGCACAAGTATATTGCGACCGGCCAAAGCGAAAACAAATTTGGCGTTCCGCTCAATCGCGTAGCCACCGTTTACGAACGCGCAGCCAGAATGCCGAACATCATCATTCGCGGCATTCAAATGCACATCGGCTCGCAAATTACCGAAGCTGCTCCATTCGTCGCAGCAATCCGGGCGATTGCGCCTTTGGTTGGCGAATTGAAGTCGCGCCACGCGCTCGAATTTTTCAGCATCGGGGGCGGACTTGGCATTGCCTACGAATCCTCAATTGCGAGCGGCCGTGCCGAGTGGTGGGCGGCGAATCGATCCCATCCACTCAGCATTCGCGATTACGCAAACGCAATTGTTTCCCCCCTGAAAAAAATCGGACTACGCATTTTGCTCGAACCCGGCCGGTTGATCGTCGGAAACGCCGGCGTCTTACTAACGCGGGTTCGTTACATCAAGGAGAGTGGGCACAAGAAATTCGCCATCGTCGATGCTGGCATGAATGATTTGATTCGGCCCGCGCTTTACGGGAGCTATCATGAAATCGTTCCTTTGAAAGAATCGCACGCGAGCTCGACCAAGATTGACGTGGTGGGTCCGGTGTGCGAGAGCGGCGATTTTCTTGCGCAGGAACGCGAGATGCCACCGCTGCAGGCGGGTGATCTCGTGGCGATTATGAGTGCCGGGGCTTACGGGTTTGTCATGGCTTCGACCTACAATTCGCGGCCGCTGCCGGCGGAAGTGCTCGTGCGCGGCGACAAGGTCGCACTCGTCCGCGAACGCCAGGAGCTTGATGATTTAACGCGCGGCGAGGTCGACCCGGAGTGGTAGCGTGAGAAAAGGTGATCGTGAGCCAGTCACACTCGCTTGCGAATTGCTGACTTCAGCATAAATAGTGCTCCTCCCCAGCGTATGGCGAAACGGACGGCGCTACTTCTTGCGATTGTTGCAATCTCATCCGGCCGAATGTCGACTGCCGCGACGCCAGCCAATGGCGAGTGGATCATCGTAGTGGGCGGTGTGTCGCTCCATCAGTGGGAACAGTATAAAGCTCAACCGCACGATCACTGGTGGGCCAATTTCGTGCATGCCGCCCGTATTCGGACCGAGCAATTGCGGGGGCAGCTCGGCCCGGATGCAAGAATTACGTGGCTCGTTTATAAGCCGGGCTATGTCGATCGCGGGAAGCAGGATGGCCAGGATCTGGTCGCCAACATTAATTCTGTCCGCGATAGGTACAATCTCCGCCTCGTTTATTTCAGTCATGGCTCCGAAGTGATCGATTACTTGAATAACGGCGAGCCGCGTGCCCAGGTGAAAATTGCCGGTTTCGAATACTTCGGTCACTCGAATCGAGCCTGTTTTATGTTCGACTACAGCAACGTCGTGGACAGCTCGTCGAAAGCATGGCTGCACGAAAATGATCTTGCGAAAATCGATCGGCACGCGTTTGCCAAGGGAGCGTTCGTAAAGAGCTGGGGTTGCCATACGGGTGAAGAAATGAGCAAGCATTGGCACGCGGCCACGGGGGTTCGGATGTGGGGCGCGCTTGGCAAGACCCAGTTTATGGACGAGGAGTTGCCGATCCTCGTTTCCGACGGTGGCAAGTGGGTTAATTAATTTTCGATTGCCGATTTCGATTTACGACGGGTGGTAGGGGCAGCCCGCCCGCTCGCGAAAGATTTCGGAGTGCGCCGCTGCATTTTGTAAATCAGGCCTGCCGCTGTTACCCTCGTCGAGGGCGCGATAAGGTTGAGCAACTCTCCAATCTCTAATCATCAGCGGCTCCTTGTCATTCCGAGCGAAGTCGAGGAATCTCTGATTATTCGGCTCGTGAATTGACTTTGCCCGCCTAATGAATTTCGAAGAAATCTCGGCCCTCTATCACCAGCCTTTCTTCGATCTGATCGGCCAATCCCGCGCGATCCATCTCGAACATTGGCGCGGCGAGCACGTTCAGCGCTGCAGTTTGCTCAGTATAAAGACCGGAGGATGCAGCGAAGATTGCTCCTATTGCGCCCAAAGCGCCCATTACTCGACCGGGATCGACCGGGAAGATTTGATGCCGCTTGATCAGGTTTTGTCGGCCGCGAAACACGCGCGCGCACAAGGTGCGACGCGATTTTGCATGGGCGCGGCCTGGCGGGGCGTGCGCGACGACAGTGAAAGGTTCGATCGCGTCCTCGAAATTGTGCGCAAAGTCGGTCAACTCGGGATGGAAGTCTGTGTGACGCTTGGTCAAATCGGCGACCGGGAAGCCGTGAAACTCAAAGCTGCCGGCGTCACCGCTTATAATCACAATATTGACACTTCACCCGAATTTTACCCGGAGATCGTTACTACTCACACGTTCGCCGATCGTGTGAATACCATTCGTGCGGTGCAACGGGCCGGCATCTCCGTTTGCAGTGGCGGAATTATCGGTATGGGCGAGTCAGTGGCTGATCGCCTGCGCATGCTCGAGGTGCTGAGCGACTTCAATCCGCAACCGGAAAGTGTTCCGATCAATTGTCTGATGGCGATGCCAGGCACACCCCTGGCCGGCTCGCCGCCGCTCGATATTTTTGATTTGGTGCGGTTGATTGCAGTTACCCGCATTGCGCTTCCGCGGGCACGCGTTCGCCTGGCCGCTGGTCGTACTCACATCACGCGCGAAGGTCAGGCCCTCTGTTTCTTCGCCGGAGCGAATTCCATTTTCTTCGGTGACAAGTTGCTAACCGCCGAGAACCCGGCTGCGACTGCCGACGTCAGACTCTTGCAGGAACTCGGGTTGCAAATCGAAGCCTGCGGTCTGGGAAATCATTCCCAACAAACTAACGGTCGAATATAGGACCGCGGGGCCCACGGGTTCACAAACGGACAACTCTCGGTCATCTGCCGGCGCAGCCGGCGATTTCCTTACGATTGCGCCGGTCTATCGGTATTTGCGCGGGCTTGTCGCTCCATTTCCCGCCGAATCATAGCCTCTTTTCGCGGACCTCCCCAACGGTAAGAAAACGTTTCCATACCGTGCACAATGATACCAATTCCCCAGCCGAACGCCGGCCATTTTGCCCACAGATAACCATTCCAGTGCAGCAGATTCACTGCGAACAGGAATGCATTAACACAAAGATAGAGGACGAGATGCCGATAGAAGGCGAGCTGTTGCTCCACGCGCGCTTTCGCTCGCCGATAAGCAATCTCGTCCATAGAAGGATTGCAGCATTATCAAGTATAGATGGCGAGCCTGAAATTGGCCCGGTCAGCGCAAGCCGTGCCCAAAAAATACCCGTTCCCGCTCCACTTTCGCGCCGCGGCAGACAAGAAAGTCGCGCAGCTCCGGAGTATAGAAGTTGCCCGAAACCCCTGGATTCAGTTCGAAGTACATTTTACCTCCGGGCTCAAGGTGTCGCTGCCGCAAGTCTTCGAGCAGAAAATTCCACTCGCGCGGTCCCCACCGTGGCCTGCCGTTGACCGCGCGATCAAAACTGATCGAGAAAGCTGTGATCCAATCAAAGCGGTGTCCCAGATCCGGCAACGGGTCGAACGGCTTGATCATCCAAACAACGCGTGGGAGAGCGAACAGCTCTACTAAGTCGCGATAGAGGGGTCGCTCATCAATATCGAGACCCAGCACATCGTGACCGAGCTGTTTGAGAATGAAGAGGAAAAATCCGCCGCCGCAGCCGAGGTCGAGGACTCGTTGCGGGGACGTGCGATGTAATTTGAGATCCTGCGCGCGCTCGCGAGCGAGATACAGCCAGCGGCCGACATCGGTGTATTTTGCGAATCCTCCGGCTGCATCGGCATATCGGTTTTGAATTTCGCGCAGCTGGGCCCGATCGATCTTTGCAGTAATGGATGCGAGTGGCAGCGGAAAAATCGACGTAATTAATCATTCTTAGATGGCGGCAAGATCAACAGCCCGCCTCAGCGAGAAAGACCTATTATCTCCGTCTGGAATAAAGCATGATGGGTGGCGCCTTTTCGCGCAGTTGCCGGATAGTACGAACATAGAAAATCGTGCCGGCCGCCCCAAAAGCAGCTGCACCAACGAAATTAAGACCCGGGCCAAGTTTCCAGAGATAGGCGCCTAGTATCGCCGCCACGCTCACAATTAGGTCACGTACCAAGTAATAGGCGCCTATGGTTTGTCCTCTTTGCTCTGCGTTGCTCTGGGCGATGATGAGTGCCTTGCGCGATGGATCGCCAAATTCCTTCAGACCGCGAATCACGAACGCGATCATCAACATGGGGAAGCTGCGCGAGATCAGGAGAGTGATCGGAAAAAGCGTGAACATGATGAACGTGATCAACACGAACGGTTCGCGCTCAGATCTGTCGGCGAAGTGTGAAGTCGGAATGATACAGAGGGTGGCGACAAGAACTTCTACCGTGGTCAGCAGGCCAACTTCCTTTGCGCTAGTACCGATGTAGTCCATGGCAAAGATTACCACCCAGGCGTACGGAATGCGTTCGCAGAACCGCACCAGGATATCGCTCAGGAGCAAACGCCGCATTGGCCTGTTGAATTCGCGTAAGGTCTTCCAAACAGTCCAACGCTCAATACTGGTCGCCTTCTCCGTCACTTCGTCGCGCAACTGGCGCTGGACAAGAATTGTCGAGGCCGAAAGCAAGACGGAGATAAGTAACCCCATGCGCACACCGAC
>WNGO01001190.1_pt1 | contig 16680 bp, 18 predicted proteins | sample 5400511 | NCBI WGS metagenome assembly WNGO01 (sample SAMN13153380, study PRJNA577476) | soil metagenome | isolation source: 20 cm soil or saprolite under Garry oak tree replicate 2 | place: USA:California | collected 2016-06-15 | reverse complement strand
GATCTACTTCGCCTGTCTCCGTCGTGACGGCAGCTTCGCGGGGACGCGGAACGGCAGCCTCGGCCGGGCAGGCGGGCCGCTCTATCCGCGCCACTACTTCTTCCTGCACAACCGCGGATCGGCCGCTCCGGACCGCTTCCGGGCCGGCTCGCTGTATCTACTCTCGCCGAGGACCTTCGTCGCGGACGAGCCACTCCCCGGAGGGATCGACACCGCACACCTCGTCTCCCACGAGCCGGTGAGGCCGCTTGCCCGGATCGACGTAACGCCCGCCGATTTCCCGTTCCGCAACCGCATCCGCTACTTCCGGGACCGAGAGCCGGTGTGGATCTCGCTCCTCCGCGCAGGGTCAGGGCCTGCCCGAACGAGGCAGGCCCTGAATGAACGTCAGGCGAGAGCTAGTTGAAGAGGATGTAGGTGCCGTAGTCGCCGGGGACGTTGTTGTTCGCGGTGATCACGGCGACCTGTGAGCCAGACGGACAGACGCTCGCGGTACCCAGGGCGGCGTGTGCGACGGCACTCGTGGACGTTGCACCGCTAGCCGCATCGACGGTCGAGACGACGTTCTTCGGCGTGAAGGTCAAGCCGGAGAAGCAGTATTCGCCTGCCCCGTTATGCACGTAGTTGGCCGCCGTAACTCCCGACGATCCCGCTGCGTCGAACGTCCCGTCGGAGTTGATATGGGCATACGCGATGGCGCTTCCCGCCGGGCCCGCCGGTCCGGCGGCTCCGGCAGGCCCGCGGAGGCCACGCCGGCCGTGCAGAGCTTTGATCGCGCCCTTCGTGAGCTTCTTCGCTGCGATCGAGTGGTTCTTGATGTGAGAGCCCGACATGAGCCCGCTCGCCCAGGCGCCGCTTCCGAGTGCCACGAACAACGCAATGGCAGCGATCACAGTCGCCGGATGCCTGAGATTCTTCATAGGAGATCCCCTTTGCTTCGGGTTCGGCGGTCCACCATCGGGCCGCCTGATCGCGCGGGTAACCCTCTCAGCCGTTCTCAATCGTCGATCCCGGCCGCTCCCGTTTCGGCGAAACCCCAGACGCACAGCCTCGACCGCATGAACATCGGAGCGCGCCGGACATTGTTTGAAAAATGTAATAAGATCTCGCCATGCCCATGCTCCACAGTTGCGCCTTCCCCGGCTGCGAGATCCGGACGCTCAGCACCTATTGCCTCGAGCACGAGGTCCAGGTCCGAGCCAAGATGCTGGCCGAACGTGTGCAGGCTGCCGACGATTGCGACGAGCCTCTGTCGGCCGAGGCCGCCCAAGTAGCGCCGGCCTGAGGTAGAGCGGGTGGCGGGAATCGAACCCGCGTAACTAGCTTGGAAGGCTAGGGCTCTACCATTGAGCTACACCCGCGGAGCGCTGGGTACGGTAGCGAGATGCATCTCTCGGCGGAGGCGATCGGGCTCGCGCCGGCGCTCGCGGTCGGGCTGATTCTCGCTCACCGCGGCGGCCCGGTCTCGCGTCCTCGCCTCGTCGCCGGCGCCCTCGGCGTCGGGCTCGTCTTCGCCGCCTTCGTCACGCAGCTCCAGCCGCTTGCGATCCACACGTTCCTCTGGGCGCACCTGCTGCAGAACGTCGTCCTCGCGGAGTGGGCGCCCCTGCTGCTCGTGCTCGCGGTCCCGCCGCAACTCGCCGAGCGGGCGGCCGGGTTCCCGCTCTTCCGGCCGTTCGTCGCTCTCCCGCTCTGGCTGGCCGCCTACTACACGTGGCACTTGCCCTGGATCTACGACACGGCGCTCCGCCACCAGCACTCGCTCCTCCACGTCGAGCACCTGACCTATCTCGCCGCGGGGATCTGCGTCTGGTGGCCCGTCGTCCACGGCAGATACTCCGCCGGCGCGAAGGCCGCCTACCTCTTCGCCGCCTTCGTGCTTGCGTCGCCGCTCGGCCTACTGCTCGCGCTCATCCCGCGGGCGATCTATCCCTTCTACGTCCACGCTCCGCGCACCTGGGGCCCAGGCCCGCTCGCGGACCAGCAGATCGCCGGCGTGACGATGGCGGCCGAGGAGGCGATCGTCTTCTTCGGAGCCTTCGCGGCCTTCTTCCTGCGCTTCCTCGCGGACGAGCAGGCCGGAGGGGTCTTCAGCCCGAGCGCGTCGGCACCAGTAAGCGGCGTTCGGCCGGTCGACCTTCGCGCAGCTCCCGGCTCCGCTCGGCCTCGGCATTGATCTCGGCCCCGAGGAGCAGTGCGATCCCGGCGAGCCACAACCACGTGAGCATGATGATCACCGCGGCGAGCGATCCCCAGGTCTTGTTGTAGGAGCCGAAGCTCGAGGTGTAGAACGCGAAGGCGCCGGAGACGGCGAGCCAGACAACGGTCGCGAAGAGCGACCCCGGCGTGATGAAGCGCCAGCGCGGATGCGCGACGTCAGGGCCGAGATAGAGGAGCGTCGCGAACGCAGCCAGGAGTCCCGCGACGAGGATCGGCCACTCCGCGATCCACCAGATCCAGCCGATCGCCCCGGAGAAGGGGCCGGCATGGGACGCGACGAGCTGCTCGACCGACGGCCCGAACATGAGGAGGACGGCCACGAGCAGGAACGCGAAGCCCATCACCGCGACAAGCTCGACGGCGACGAGGCGCTTGCGGAGGAACGAGCGGCCGTCCTTGCGCTCGTAGGCGAGGTTGAGCGCCGTCATGTACGTCGTCATCGCGGCGGTCGTCGCCCACAGGGCGAGCACGAAGCCGACGATCGTCATGGCGACCCCGGTGCCCGGCTGCTGGTCCAGACGCTGGAGGCTCCCGCCGAGGAGGCTCGTCGCCTGACCCGGCATGACGTGGGAGAAGTGCGCCATCAGAGACGAGATCGTCTCTGGGCCGACGACCAGCGTGAAGACCCCGACCACGACGAGGAGGACGGACGGGATCGCGAAGAAGGTCGAGTATGCGAGAGCCGAGGCGAGCATCGTCCCGTTGTCCTCGAGGAACTCCTTGACCGCGCGGACGAAGATCGCCCGCCAGTCCCGGAAGGAGAGGTCGAGCAGCCCGGGGTTCTCGAGCCGCGGCTCGCTCCGCTCCGGCTGCGGCATGGGCGCCTGCCCGGCGCGCGCCTCCTCTAGCTGCGCCTCGTCGGGCAGCGGTCGCTGCTCAGTTGCCCGCATGCCGTCTGAACGGAACCGGCCGCGATCCGGTTGCGGAATCGGGGCGGGCAGATTCGAACTGCCGGCCTCCCGGCCCCAAACCGGGCGCTCTGACCAGGCTGAGCTACGCCCCGAGGAGACTCAGTGTAAGTCCGCTACTCGGACTCGATCAGCGCGCGCAGCTCGGCGAGCTTCTCGCCCCGCAGCTCGTCGCGCTCGCCGCGGTCGATGCGGACGAGCAGGTCGCGCACGAGCGGGGCGAGGTCGAGCGGGTTGAACGGCTTCGTAACGTAGTCGACGCCGCCGATGTCGAGCCCACGCGCCCGGTCGCGAAACTCTGCGCGCGCCGTGAGGAAGATGATCGGGATCCCGCGCGTGCGGTCGTCCTCGAGCAGCTCCTCGGCCACCCGCCAGCCGTCGAGGCCGGGCATCATCACGTCGAGCAGCACGACGTCGGGCTGGTCGCTCCGCGCGAGCTCGAGTCCCGTCGTTCCGTCCGCCGCCTCGAGCACGGCAATCCCCTCCGCCTCGAGGTTGACGCGGCACAGCAGCCGGATTGGCGCCTCGTCGTCGATCACCAGCACCCTCACCTCGCCTCGGTCCGGCATCGGCCGCGTATACCCATCCATGTCGGCACTCATACTCGTTCCGCTCCGGTCGCCGTCGGCCTAACCGCCGGCAGCTCGAAGGAGAAGCGGGAGCCCTCCCCCTCGCGCGACGAGACCCAGATACGACCGCCCATGGCGGTCACGAGGCCGCGGGCGATGAAGAGCCCGAGGCCGGTCCCGCCGGCGCCTGTGCGGAGCTCGGCGTCGGAGCCGCGATAGAACTTGCGGAAGATCTGCTCCTGGTCCGACTGCGGGATACCGATCCCCTCGTCCGCGACGCTCACCTCGACGGTGTCCTGACGCCGGGTGGCGCCGACGGTCACCGTGCCTCCTTCCGGCGAGTAGCGGAGAGCGTTCTCGAGGAGGATCGAGCACACCTGCCGCAGCTTCTCGGGATCCGCCCGCGCAGCGAGCGGCTCCTCGGGCAGATCGACGACGAAGCGATGCCCGTTGACCTCGGTCGCCGACACCGTGTCCAGCACCTGTCCGACCACGTCACGTACATCGGTCTCGGCGAGGTTGACCTGAAGGTCGCCCGTGTCGAGGCGCGCCACGTTGAGGAGCGTGTCGACGATGGAGGTCAGCCGCTGCGACTCGGAGGCGATGTAACGGAGGAACGTCTCGCGCTCCTCCTCTCCGAACATGACGTCCTGGCGGAGGAGCGTCTCGGCGAAGCCGTAGATCGAGGTGAGCGGCGTGCGGAGCTCGTGCGAGACGGTGCTCACGAAGTCGGACTTGACGTGCTCGACGAGCCTGTCGCTCGAGATGTCGCGGAAGGCGAAGATGCGGCCCGCGACGGCGCCGAGCGGATCGCGCATCACAGCCTCGGTGACCGACAGCCAGACCTCCTCGCGCCCGCGCATGATCGGGACGAGCCGGTCGCCCCGCGCTCCCTCGTCGGGCAACTCGAGGCTCCGCTGCAGCACGTCAACCGGCGCGCGGCCGAGCGCGACGGAGGCGGGAACGCCGGTGATCACCTCGGCGGCGCTGTTCCAGAGGACGACCTTGCCGTCACGGTCGACGGCGACGATCCCCTCAGCGATGTTGGCGAGGATCGCGACCGACCGCTCCCGCTCGAGCGCGACGCGCTGGTAGAGCTCGGCGTTCGAGAGCGCGGCCGACGTGCTCGCAGCCACGGCGAGCAGCGCCTCGATCTCCTCCTCTCGCCACTCGCGCGGCGCGGAGGCGTAGACGGCGAGCACGCCGAGCGCCGTTCCCTCGGAACCGCCGACGGGCACGCCGAGGAAGGCGGCATGGCCCGCCTGCAGCATCGGGTCGAGTCGCCGGAGACGCTCGTCGTCGCCTGCCTGCGCAAGCGCGACGGGAGCCCCCGACTGGAGGACGTCGCCGGAGAGCCAGCCTCCGGCCGGGCTCCGCGAGTCGAGCGCGGCCTCTGCACCTACGCCATCGGCCGCAGTGACGACCAGCTCCTCGCCATCGAGCAGGCGGAAGGCGGCAGCCTCCGCGTTGAAGAGCGCCGGCGCCTGCTGCACGACCTCGTCGAGCACGGCCACCGGGTCGAGCTCACTCGTGAGCAGGCGGCCCGTGCGCGTCAGCTGCTGCGCAAGCGCACGGGCTCCGCGCTCGGCCTCGAACAGCTCGCTTCGGTCGAGGGCCCCGCGGGTGGCGTCGGCCAGGTGGCGCGCGAGCTCGAGGTCGTCGTCGCTGAACGAGCGTTCCTCGGCGAAGAAGATGAGCACCAGGCCCCGGCCCGCGTCACGCGGCGCGTCCACCGGCACGGAGATGAGCGACAGGTAGCGGTTGGCGGCGGCCGTGCCGCGCAGATCGGGCAGCAGCCGCTCGTCGTCCGAGATCGAAGAGGAGACGAGAATGCGTCCCTCGGCGGCGGCGCGGAAGAGCGGGCTGTGGTCGCCCCAGGCCCGCTCTCCCAGGATCTCGCGAAGGTCTGCCGGTAGCTCGTACGCTCCAACGGCCTCAAGCCGCCCGCTGGAAGGCACAAGCACCGCAGCCGAGCTCCCGCCGAGCGCTTCCGCCGCGGCCTGGGCGATCGCCTCGAGCGTCGCAGCGCGGGACAGGGACTGTCCGAGCACCGACGCGATCCGGTAGAAGCCGCGCTGGATCCGTGCCTGCCGCGCGCTCTGCGTGAACATCTCGGCGTTCCGGAGCGCGAGCGACGCAAGCCCTGCAAAGGCCTCGAGGATGTTCGCGTCACGGTCCGTGAAGCGGCGCCCCTCGCGGCGGCCGACGCCGAGCACCCCGCGTACCTCGTCGCTCCAGAACATCGGCGCGGTGATCACGTCGGTGAAGCCGTCGTAGGCCGGGTGCGGAACCGGCGCCGGGATCGCCCCGTATGCACCCTCTATCAGCGGCCGTCCTTCGCGGACGGCGAGGCCCGCCAGGCCCTGGCCCATGGGAAACTCGAAGCCGAGCAGCGAGCGGTCGAATCCGTGCACCGCCACGCAGCGGAAGAGGCCGCGCTCGCGGTCGAGGAGGTAGCAGTCGGCGGCTTCGGCGTCGAGGAGCTGCGCGAGCTGGTCGGCCAGCCGCTGCAGGACGACCGGCAGGTCGAGCTCGCTGCTGAGCACGTGCGCCGCCCGTAGCAGGGCGCTCTGCTGCGCGAGCTGCTCTTCGTTCCGCTTCAACGCCTCCTGGAGCGCGACACCGGCGCGCAGCCGTTCGAGTGCGACGGCAGCCTCGGAAGCGAGCGTCTGCATCACCGCGAGGTCCTCGCGCGAGAACACCCGCGGCTCGTCGAGGGTCGCGAGCGAGATCACCGCGGTCACCCGGTCCTCGACGAGCAGCGGGACGAAGGCGGCGCTCTTCGCTCCCACGGCGTCGGCGAGGCGGCGGCTGACCACTCCGGAGCTCTGCGTGTCGTACACGGTCAGCGCCGTCGCCTCGAAGACCGCGCTCGCGACTCCCGACGGCTCGCGCTCGAGATCGAGCTGCAGCTCCCGCCACCAATCGACGTCCTGGCCACCGGAGCGCGCGAGATAGCCCGACGCCTCGCGCGCGTCGTCGGAGACGAAGGTGAGGGCGGCAAAGCCGAGGTCGAAGAGCTCGGTGAGCTCGTCGAGCAGTGTGCGGGCGACGCCTTCGACGTCCGCGGTCCGTGCCAGCTCGTCGGCGACGCGGCTGACGCTCTCGAACTCCTTCGTGCTGCCGGCTCGGCGGCCGGGCTGCGTGCCGCCGCGGCGGAGAACGGCAGGCAGGATCAGTACGGCGGCCGCGGCGCGGCCGAGCGCGCGGACGGTCGGAAGCTCGTCTGGGATCCGCACTGGGGGGTCAGATTGTACGGAGCCAAGTCCAGCCCGGCCAGAATCCGGACCCAGACGTGGAAAAGCCCGCCGCTCGGGGGGTCGGTGCGGCGGGCTCTCCCGATTGCTCCCCGCAAGACGTCTTGAGACGCCGCGGTTCGCATCGCCCAGTGCCTGAGAGGGTAGAGACCGTTTGCGGGCCGGACAATGGGCCGGACGGCCCATCTTTGCGAGCAGGAAAGATCGCGTCGTGCAGTTCTTCTCACCCGCCCCTCACTGGTCACGGCTATCGTGGCCGCGCCGTGGTGAAACGCCTTCTTCTCGCCTCGCCGCGTGGCTACTGCGCGGGGGTGGAACGGGCGGTCGAGACGGTCGAGCGGGCTCTTGCGCACTACGGAAGCCCGGTCTACGTCCGCAAGCAGATCGTCCACAACTCACACGTCGTCGAGGACCTGCGCTCGCGCGGAGCCGTCTTCGTCGACCAGCTCGCCGACGTGCCGGAGGGCGCAACCGTCGTCTTCTCCGCGCACGGCATCGCCCCGGCCGTGCGCCGAGAAGCTGAGGGACTGCGCCTGACCACGATCGACGCGACCTGCCCGCTCGTCACGAAGGTGCATGCGCAGGCCCGCCGCTACGCCGAAGCCGGCTACGCGCTCGTCCTCATCGGACATGCGGGGCACGAGGAGGTCGAGGGCACGCTCGGCGAGGCGCCCGACGCGATCGTCCTCGCCCAATCGGCGGAGGACGCCGAGCGCGTCTCGCTCCCGGACGACCGGCCGCTGGCGTACCTCACGCAGACGACGCTCTCGGTGGACGAGACGGGCGAGATCGTCGCGGTGCTGCGCCGCCGGTTCCCACACATCGAAGGGCCGGCGCGCGAGGACATCTGCTACGCGACCTCGAACCGCCAGTGGGCCGTGAAGGAGCTGCTGCGCGAGAGCGACCTGCTGCTCGTCGTCGGCTCGCCCAACTCCTCGAACTCCCAGCGGCTCGTGGACGTCGCCCGCGCAGAGGGGACTCCAGCCCACCTCATCGACGACGTGCGTGGCATCGACGAGAGCTGGCTCGAGGGCTGCGAGACGGTCGGCCTCACCTCGGGCGCGTCCGCGCCGGAGCGCCTCGTCGCCGACGTGTGCGCGTGGTTCGCGGCTCGTGGGGCCGAGGTGTGCAAGCAGGAGCCCGTGCACGAGGACGTGACCTTCAAGCTGCCCGTCGAGCTGAGACGGGCCGAGCGCGCAGCCGCTTAGGACTTCCGGATCTCGAGCGTCTCACCGACGTCGATCGACGTCGCGAGCACCTCGCGCGAGATCCACTCGCCGTGGCGGTCGGCCAGCTTCCGCTGCGCCTCGGGCACCGTGAGCGCGATCCGATCGGTCAGCTCGAAGCCGCGCTCCTTGCGCAGCGAGTTGACCTGGTGGATGAGCTCGTACGCCTCTCCCTCAAGGACGAGCTCGTCGTCGAGGCCGAGGTCGAGCGCGACCGTCACGCCGTCGCCGGATGCGACCGCCCAGCCCTCGCGCCCGCCCCGCTCGACGAGCACCTCGTCTGGCGCGAGCTCGTGCGCGGCGACCCGGAACCGGCCGTCGGGCAGCTCCTCGAACTCGCCGGCCGCGAGCGCCTCCCGCACCGCGCCGAGCTCCTTGCCGAGCTTGGGCCCCAGCTTCGGCAGGTTCGGCTTCACCTTTAGCTCGACCGCCTCGACCGGGCCGAGCTCGACCTCCTTCACGCGCAGCTCGTCGGCGACTTCCTCGAGATGGCCGTCGAGGCTTGTCCCCTCGACGACGAGCCGGCGCAACGGCTGCCGCAGCTTGATGCCCGAGCTGGAGCGCGCCTGTCGACCGAGCTCGACCACGCGCCGCACGGCCGCGATCTCGTCCAGGAGAGCCCGATTCGGCTCGGGGACCTCCGGCCAGCCGGCGAGGTGCACCGACTCCGGCCCGTCGAGGACGAGCGTCCGCCACAGGTGGTCGGTCACGAAGGGAAGGATCGGCGCCATCACGCGCAGCGTCTGGACGATCGCGTACCACAGGGTCTGGAACGGCGCGTGGTCGTCGCCGTCCCAGAAGCGGCGTCGCGAACGACGGATGTACCAATTCGAGAGGTCGTCGAGGTACTCCGTGTATGCGCGCATGACAGCGACCGTGAGGGTTCCCTCGTACGCGCCTTCCGCGTCCCGCACGAACGCGTGTGTGCGCTCGACGAGCCAGCGGTCGAGCGGATCGAGCCCGCCTTCGAGGTTCAGCGCGGACCACGAAGGCCCGAAGCCGACGGTGTTTGCGTAGTCGACGAAGAACTTGACCGAGTTCCAGAAGGTGAGGAACTCGCGCTTGATCGTTTCCGCCGGCCCGAACCCGAACAAGAGGTTGCGCTCGGGGGGCTGCGCGCAGTACTGCCAGCGCATCACGTCGGCGCCCATCCGCGCGAAGGCGTCCTCGGCCGGGATGGTGTTCCCCCACGAGGCGTGCATCTCGCGACCTTGCTCGTCGAGCATCTTCTCGTAGCCGAGTACGCGCTGGTACGGCGAGCGCCCGACGAGCGCGACCGACATGAAGAACTGCGAGTAGAACCACAGCCGGATCTGCTCGCGCATCTCGGAGACCCAGTCGGCGGGGAACCACTTCTCCCAGTACTCGTGATCGGGGAGGTCTGCCTTCGTCAACCCGCGAGCCGCCCCGGTCGCATAGCCCTCCTCGACCCACTGCGGGTTCTCCCACCCGAGCGTCGCGAACGGGACGATCCCGGCGTCGAGCCACACGTCGCCGACCTCCGGGATCCGCTCGACCGGCTCGCCGCACGACTCGCAGCGGATCGGGACCCTGTCGATCCAGGGCCGGCGCAGCTCCTCGAGCTGCTCGAGCCCGCCGAGCGCCCGCTCCTCGAGCTCGGCGCGCGACCCGACGATGTTCAGGTGGCCGCAGGAGCAGGGATAGAACGGGAGCGGCAGGCCGTAATAGCGGCGGCGCGAGATGTTCCAGTCCCCCATGTTGCGCAGCCAGTCGTCCATGCGCTTGCCCATGTACTCCGGCACCCACTCGACCTTCGCGTTCTCGTCGAGCAGCGTCGGCCGGATCTCGTCGACGGCGATGAACCAGTCGTCCGAGAGTCGGAAGATGAGCGGGGTGTCGCAGCGCCAGCAGTGCGGATACGCGTGCGTGAACAAGCCGGCTTCGACGAGGAAGCCGGTCTCGCCGAGCCGCCCGACGATCTGATCCGCGGCCTCGGTCGTCGTGAGGCCGTGGAGCCAGCCGTAGTCGTCGTAGAAACGGCCCGACTCGTCGACCGGCGAGAGCACCGGCAGGTCGTGCACGCGCGAAAGCTCGAAGTCCTCGCCGCCGGCGCCGGGCGCGATGTGCACGACCCCGGTCCCCTGGTCCATCGTCACGTCCTCCCAGGGGATGACGCGATGCTCGACCTGTGAGCCCGGTGGGAGGTCGTCGAACGGGCCGCGATAGCGGCGACCGACGAGCTCGCGGCCCGGGACGCGCTCGACGAACGTGTCCTCGGGGAAGAGCTTGACCGCGACCCATTCGCCATTCGCGCGGCGCCCGTACTCCTCGTCGGGGTGCACGGCGGCCGCGACGTTGGCCGGCAGCGTCCACGGCGTCGTCGTCCAGACGACGACCGACTGCCCCTCGAAGTCGAGCAGAGGAAAGCGAACGAAGAGCGACGGGTCGGCGCGCTCCTGGTAGACGCCTCCCTGGGTCAGCTCGTGCTGCGACAGCGACGTGCCGCACCGGGGACACCATTCCGTCGCGCGGTGACCCATGTAGAGCCAGCCGCGGCCATGCAGGATCTTGAGAAACTTCCAGATGTACTCGATGTTCGTGTCGCTGAACGTGAAGTAGTCGCGGCCCCAGTCCATCCACTGGCCGAGGCGGATCGACCCTCGCGTGAGCGCCTCGGACGACTGGACGACGACCTCGCGGCAACGCCGTGCGAACTCCTCGAGGCCGAACTCCTCGATCTCGCGCTTCGAGTTGAGGCCGAGCGAGCGCTCGACCCCCACCTCGATCCAGAGGCCCTGGCAGTCGAAGCCGTTCTGATAGCGCTCGTCGAAGCCGCGCAGCGCCTTGTAGCGCTGGAAGACGTCCTTCAGCGTCCGCCCCCACGCGGTGTGGACGCCGAGCGACATCCTGTTGGCGGTCACCGGGCCGTCGACGAAGGAGAAGGTCGGGCCGCCGCGATTCTGCTCGCGCAGCTTCGCGAACGTCTCCTCCGCATCCCAGCGGGCGAGCATCTCCTGCTCGAGGCCGGGGTGGTCGGGTTTGTCCGATAGGGGCTGGAAGATTGGCTCCGGCATCGGGAAGGCAAGTCTAGGCTGAGGCGTTCCTACCTTTGGAAGGCTGGGTAGAGCCCCTCCGCAATCACACGAAAGACCGAAAGGAAACGATGGCAACGAACGTCACCGACTCCACCTTCGACACCGAGGTCCTGCAGGCGGACAAGCCTGTCCTCGTGGACTTCTGGGCCGAGTGGTGCGGGCCGTGTCACGCGGTCGAGCCCGTGCTCCAGCGCATCGCCGAGGAAAACGACCTCAAGCTCGTCAAGGTGAACATCGACGAGAACCAGGATCTCGCGATGCGGTACGGGATCCAGTCGATCCCGAACATGATGCTCTTCGAGGGCGGGGCCCCAAAGGCCTCCGCCGTCGGCGCGATGCCGAAGGGCATGCTCGAGCGACAGCTCGGCTTCGAAAGCTGAGAGAGCGCGGCGTCGCCGCGTTCTCTCTACGCCCTCACGAAAGCTTGGTGAGCTAGTCCGTCGCCTGGGCCGTGTCGCGGCCCTCGACGAAGCGGAGGAAGTCGGCATGCTTGGCGAGATACGCCTCGAGCTCTCCAAGACCCGCACCCGCCCAATCCTCGAGCCACGTCTCGGCGATGTCGTCCTCGATGCGATGGAAGCCGCGTTCGCTCACTATGGGCGCATGATCGACACGAAGCGGGGCATTGGCTATGGGCCGTTCGGCTCAACTTCGCGGACGGCCGGACCTAAGCGATTCGAGGAGGAATGAGCAATGCACGAAGACCCCCGTCCTACCGAGGAGGAGCAGGAGCTCACGCAGACCGAGCGGATGGACGAGGAGGAGGAGCAGCGCAGCGGCTACGCGCCCGCCGAGGCCGCCGACGAGGACGAGGAATAGCCTCGCCGCGCCGCTCTGCCACACAGCACGAGCTCGCCCGGATCGAGCTGCTCGCCGGGTTGCCGGGTGAGACGCTCGCCCGGCTCGGGCAGCGCATGGAGCGCGAGGAGGTCGCTCCGGGCACGGTCCTCGTACGCGAGGGCGAGTCCGACGACCGGTTCTACGTCCTTCTCGCCGGAGTCCTGGCCGTCAGCCAGCGCGACCTCGGCGCACGTAGCGTGCTCCGGCCCGGCGACTACTTCGGCGAGGTCGCGCCGGCGATGAGCGTGCCGCGAACGGCGACCGTGTCCGCGATGACTCCCGCGGTGGTCGCGAGCTGCGACCGGGCGACCTTCGACGAGCTGTTGCGGCCGCTCTTCGCCGACGATTGACGTCTAGGCGACGTCGGCGAGGACGGCGTCGCTGAACGCCGGCCACGCCTCCTTAGCCCAGTCGCCGAACCACCGGTCGGTGAGGACCCCGCACGCGACTCCCGCGTCGGGATCGACCCAGAGGAACGTGCCGCTCGCGCCGAAGTGGCCGAACGTCCGCTCGGAGTTGCGCGAGCCTGTCCAGTGTGGCGACTTCGCGTCGCGCAATTCGAAGGTGAGACCCCAGTCGTTCGGCTCCATCCGGCCGAGGCCGGGCAGGACGCCGTCGAGGCCGGGGAACTGGACGGTCGTCGCCTCGCCGAGGGTCTCGGGCGCGACGAGAGTCGGCTGGAGAAGCTCGCGGCCGACCGCCAGGAGGTCGCCGAGCTGCCCGCGATAGCCGTGGGCCGGCGAGCCGTCGAGGCGGCCGGAGAGGCCGAGCGGCTCGACGACCGCCTGTGCGAAGTAGTCGGCGAAGGGCATCTCCGCCCGTTGCTCGAGCAGGCGGGCGGCGAGCTCGATGCCCGTGTTCGAGTAGATGCGGCGACGGCCCGGCTCGGCGATCGGCTCCTCGCCATCGATGGGGAGGCCGGACGCGTGGGCGAGCAGATGGCGAAGCGTCGAGCCGCCCGGCGGCCCGGCCGGCTCGTCGAGGTCGACCGTCCCCTCCTCGAGGGCGACGAGGATCGCAAGCCCGGTGAGGAGCTTCGTGACGGAGGCCCACGGCAGCTCGGCGTCACTCGGCCCATGTGTCGCGACGACGGCGTCCACGAGCGCCACTCCGGCGGCAGCGGTGCCCGCGCCCCAGCCTTCGATGGCGCGCAGCGCCTCCACCCACGGGATACTAGGAACGTGGCGCGCGCCACCGTACCCGCGGTCTCGTCCTACGCCGACACGGTCGGGTATTGCCGCGCCGTGCGGGACGGGCGTCACATCTACGTCTCCGGGACCGCTCCCGTCGGCATCGAGTCGGACGACCCGTACGAGCAGGCGAAGCGCTGCCTGACGATCATCGTGGAAGCCCTGCGCGAGCTCGGCGCCGAGCCCGAGCACGTGGTCCGCACGCGGGTCTACATCGTCGACCCGGGCGATTGGGAGGCGGTCGGACGCGCGCACGGCGAGGTGTTCGGCGAGATTCGTCCCGCCTCGGCGATGCTCGTCATCACCGGGACGCTCAATCCGGCCTGGAAGGTCGAGATCGAGGCCGACGCCCTCCTCCCCGAATGAGACTCGCGATTCTGGCGGGGTTGTACGTCGCCGTCGTCCTCTCGGCGCAGATCGGCGCGCAGAAGTTCATCCGCCTCCCGTTCACGCACCTCGTGGCCCCCGGCGGGGTCTATTCGATCGGCGTCGCCCTCGCCCTCGTCCAGCTCGCGCACTACAGCGGTGCGACCCGCCGCGACGGCGCGGTCAACGCCCAGCTGCTGATCGGCCTCGGCTTCGTCGGCTCGGCATTCTTCGCCGGCTACATCGCCATCCTCGTCCACTCGCATCCCGCCTTCCCGGGACAAGACTTCGACCGCGTGGTCGGCTCCACTTGGCGCATCGTCGCCGCCAGCCTCGCCGCCTTCCTCGCCTCCGAGACGGTAGACAACCTCGTCGGCGCGCCGCTGCGAGGCCGCGTCCACGACGGCGTCCGTGTCTTCGTCTCGGCCGGCGCCAGCGCCCCGCTCGACAGCTTCGTCTTCCTCGTGCTCGCGTTCGGCTGGTCGGGTCTGCACTTCTTCGACGGCCAGCTCGTGGGCAAGATCGCCTCCTCGGTCGTGATCGGGATCCCGCTCGTTCTGCTCGGCCGACGCTTTCTTGCTGCAAAAAGGGGGGATATCGTCACGGTATGAGCGTAGGCTGGACGGAGCTCATCAAAGAGCGGAGGCGCCGGCATGTACGGCGCCGGAGCGGGGAATGAGCGATTCGCTGATCCCGCCCTCGATCACGGGCAAGGGCTCCGCCTTCCCGCCCGGCGGCAGCGTGCTCGACCACGCGTTCGGCGCGAGCGACCCGTACACGCTCGGGGTCGAGGAGGAGTACATGCTCCTCGACGGCGAGACGTACGACCTCGTCCAGCACATCGATACCGTGCTCGCCGCTGTCGCGGGCCACGAGCTCGAGCCGCGGATCAACTCCGAGCTCATGCAGTCGGTGCTCGAAGTGGCCACGCCGGTCTGCCACACGCCGGCGGGCGTGCAGCAGCAGCTGCTGCGCATCCGGCGCTACGTCACGGACGTCGCGCGGGAGAAGGGCCTGCGCGTGGGCTCGGCCGGCACGCATCCCTTCTCGCTCTTCGAGGCACAGCGCATCACCGCGAAGGACCGCTACCGCGCGCTCGTCGACCAGATGCAGTACATCGCGCGGCGGGAGCTGATCTTCGGGATGCACGTCCACGTCGCGGTCGACGATCCGGAGAAGGCGATCCAGGTCGTCAACGGGCTGATCGCCCATCTTCCGGAGCTCGTGGCGCTGTCGGCGAGCTCGCCGTTCTGGCGCGGCGAGCCGACCGGGCTCCGCTCCTCCCGCCACATGATCTTCGCTGCCTTCCCTCGCTCGGGCCCTCCTCCCCGCTTCCGCGACTACGACGAGTACGCGCAGGTCGTGAACCAGCTCGAGAAGACCGGCTGCATCCAGGACTACACGCACATCTGGTGGGACATCCGCCTCCACCCACGGCTCGGCACGATCGAGATCCGGATCTGCGACGCGGTCACGCGGCTCGAGGACGTGATCGCGATCACGGCGTACTGCCAGGCGCTCGTCAAGCACTACGCGGAGCTCGTCGACCGCGGTGAGGAGATCCCGTCCTTCCACCGCATCCTCACGACCGAGAACAAGTGGCTCGCCGCGCGTTACGGCCTCTCGGCGCCGGTGATGGACCTCCACACGGGGCGCCGCAACCGGCTCCCGGTGGCGGCCCTCGTGCGACGGACGCTGAAGACCCTGCGCGGGCACGCGCGCGACCTCGGGTCGGAGGAGGAGCTCGCGGGCGTCGAGGAGATCCTGCGGCGCGGCAACGGCGCCGACCGGCAGCTGCACGTCTTCAACGCGAACCGGGACATCGTCGAGGTAGCGCGCGAGATCGCCGAGGCGACGGAGGTGGCGCCGGACCCCGAGCCCGCTGCTGCGTAGACTCGGGCAGATGCTCGAGATCGGCGCAAAGGCTCCGCTCGAGGCGGTGGTATGGACGACCCCGCGCGAGCGCGCATCGATCGGCGACCTGCTCCACGACCGCCCCTTGCTCCTCCTCTTCTATCTCTTCGACTGGTCTTCGGTCTGAACGAACGAGCTGGAGCTCCTGCGTGACAGGAGAGCGGAGCTGCAGGAGGCCGGGGTGGAGCCGTTCGCGATCTCGCGCGACTCGCCGTACACGCACGTTGCTTGGATGCAGGCGCTCGACCTCAACTTCCCGCTCCTCTCCGACTGGAATGCCGAGGCGACCTATGGCTTCGGCGTCGCCTATGAGCACAACGGGATGCGCGACGTCTCGGCGCGAAGCGCGTTCCTCGTCGGCGTGGACGGCGTGGTCCGCGGCGCGTGGGCCTACGAGCCGAGCGAGCTGCCCGACATCGACGTGCTGATTGCAGCGGCCAGCGATTTGTAGTCGTCAGCCGGATCGCGTTACTTGCCCCACGGAGACTCCTCTTGACATGTGACCTTTTGGTCACGTAAGATCCCCGACATGGACGACGACCAGGTCTTCAAGGCGCTCGCCGACCCGACGCGGCGCCACCTGCTCGACCGGCTCTTCGAGCGTGACGGCCGCACGCTCACGGAGCTCGAGTCCGAGCTCGAGATGACCCGCTTCGGCGTGATGAAGCACCTGCGCATCCTCGAAGAGGCCGGGCTCGTCGTCACGCGCCGGCAGGGCCGGGAGAAGCTCCACTATCTGAACCCGGTGCCGATCCGGCTGATCCACGACCGGTGGATCGACAAGTACACGGAGCGCCGTGTCTCGGCTCTCCTAGATCTCAAGAAGGAACTGGAGGAGACAGGATGACGACCATGACGGCACAGACGACGCAGGTCTACCAGCTGTTCATCAGAGCGACTCCCGAGCAGGTCTGGGACGCGATCACGAAGTCCGAGTTCACCACGAGGTACTTCTTCGCCTCCAAGGTCGAGATGTCGAACGGCAGGCGCCGCGCATACGGCCCGGACGGCGAGCTCTGGGGCGACTCGGCCATCCTCGAGGAGGACCCGCCGCGCCGGCTCGTCCACGAATGGCAGGGCCTGTACGACCCAGAGCTGGCCGAGGAGGAGACGAGCCGCGTCACCTGGGAGATC
>WNGO01002943.1_pt1 | contig 16684 bp, 18 predicted proteins | sample 5400511 | NCBI WGS metagenome assembly WNGO01 (sample SAMN13153380, study PRJNA577476) | soil metagenome | isolation source: 20 cm soil or saprolite under Garry oak tree replicate 2 | place: USA:California | collected 2016-06-15 | reverse complement strand
CCGAGCCGCCGGCCGATCTCCTCGAGCGTCTTCGGCTCGGCATCGTCGAGCCCGTAGCGGAGCACCAGCACCTGACGCTCGCGCTCGTGCAGCGCGGCGAGGGCCTGCGTCAACGCCTGCGAGCGGAGCGACACCTCGACCTCCTCCTCGGGCAGCGGGTCGTCACCTGCGACGAAGTCGCCGAAGACGGCGTCCTCCTGCTCGCCGACAGGCTGGTCGAGCGACGCTGACGCGCGCGCGGCGGCCTTGACCTCGAGCGCCTGCTGCAACGGCAGGCTCGCCTCCTCGGCGATCTCCTCGAGGGTCGGCTCGCGTCCGAGCTGGGTCCAGAGCGTGCGCTCGGCGCGATTCATCTTCTGGAGGCGTTCGACGATGTGCACCGGCATGCGGATCGTGCGCGCCTTGTCTGCGAGCGCCCGCGCGACCGCCTGGCGGATCCACCAGGTGGCGTACGTCGAGAACTTGTAGCCGCGGCGCCAGTCGAACTTCTCGACGGCGCGGATCAGGCCGAGCGTCCCTTCCTGGATCAGGTCGAGGAAGGGCAGCCCCTGGTTTCGGTAGTTCTTGGCGATCGAGACGACGAGGCGCAGGTTCGACTGGATCATGTGCGTCTTCGCCGCCATGTCGCCGCGCTCGATGCGCTTCGCCAGCTCGACCTCCTGCGCGGCGGTCAGCAGCTGGTGACGGCCGGCCTCGCGCAAGAAGAGCTGAAGCGCGTCGGTGGTGGTCTCATAAGAGGTCTGGAGCGGGGGAGGCGGCGGCTCCTTCTCCTTCTCCTTCTCCTCGTCGACGATCTCGATCCCGCGCCGGTCGAGCTCGTTGAACAGGGCGTCGCTCTCGAGGTCGTCGAGCTGCTGAGCCTCGATCAGCTCGGCAAGCTCAGGCTGCCGGATCGAGCCGGTGGCCTCGGCGTTCTCCAGCAACGCCTGGATGTCCTCGTGCTGGAGGATCGACTCGATCTCGACCTGCGTCATCAGTTGCTCGTTGTTTGCCTGGGCGTCCGGAGTTCCAAACGCGCACGCTCTCAGGCGGGACGCATCGAGTCAAGGCCCGGTAGAGACACGGCGGGCCCCCGAAGGGGCCCTGCCGAGGTGAGACGCGGTTTACAGGTACCCCTGAACCGAGTGCAGCGCGTTGGCGATCGCACCGGACAGCGCGAGCAGCGCCGCCACGACGAGAGCGGTGATCACCGCCAGGACGACGCCGTACTCCGCCATCGTCTGGCCGTCTTCGGCGCCGAAGCGCGCCCGAAAGTAAGTGACGAGATCCGTGAACGTCATTTGCGTCATTCACCTGCCTTTCCGAGGCGCGCCGCTCGCCTTAGGACTTGAGAGTCGAGTAATTGCTTATCGCCGCTTCGAGGCCCGCACCGCAGCCCTCGGCTCAGTGATCATTTCGAGCGTGATTAGGCTGTCAAGCCAGTGCACGAGAATCATCGTTATGTCAAGTCGGCCTGGAAAGGCCTGGCTGGACTGGTCGTCGCGCTGGCCCTCCCCGGCTTGGCCAGGGCCGAGATCGTCGCGCCGACCCACAGTGACGCGCTGCTCGGTGCGGCGCCCGATGGGAGCCCGCGTGTCGCGTACACGTCCGGCCGAGACGTCGTCGTCGCCCGGCGGACGGCGGCCGGCTGGAAGTTCGCACGCGCCGGGAAGGTGCCAGGCACGAGCCCGGTCCTCGCCGGCCTCGTCGTCGACCGCCGGGGCCGGACGAGCCTGCTCGTCGAGGCGCGGAACGGGTCGTGGCTCGCGCTCGCGAGCCGCGGCGGCAAGCTCCGCGTCGTCGCCCGCCCGCGGAAGGGCGCGTCGTTCGGCCCGGCCGGGCTGACCCTCGACGCGCGGGGACGGCCGGCGTTCGCCTACGCGCTCCGGCTCCGGTCGACGAAGACGTGGCTGCGGCTGGTCACGACCGACACACGTGGCCGCCTCCACACGCACGGGATCACGAAGGGCGGTTTCCCGTCCAGCGCGTTCGTGCCGGGAGCCGCTCCGGTCCTCGTGCGCGGTCACCTGCACGTCGTCGAGGCTTACACGGACGCCGCGATCGACTGGGGCCCGAAAGCAGGCGGCGGTTGGGAAGGCCAGTTCCTGTTCGCGAGCCGGGACGGAACGCCCGCCGGCCGTGTCGCGGCGACGGCAAGCAGCTCGGGCCTCTGGTCGGCATGGACGGAGATGACAGCGGAGACGCTCGGCGTGCTGCTCAACCTCAGCGCCGAGACGCAGTCGACGGCGACGGCGCTCGAGCACGGGATCTTCGTGTCGCTGATCGTCGACCACGGCAACGCCCAGGTCGGGGCGTATGACTGGGCGCTGCTCGGAGATTCGCCCGTCTACGCGGGCGTTCTCGCCGATGCGAACGGACCGTTCGCCGAGCTGGACGGACGGCTCGACGGATACGTGCGCACCCGCGACGGCCGGTATCAGGTCCTCCTCTCGACCCCCAGCGGGCTCGAATGGTTCGAGTCCCCCACCCGGCCCTCGGTCAGGGTCTCGATCGCCGCCGACGCGAGCGGCCTCGTCCAGGGCCATGTCGACGGAGCGTCGGGCGGCGGACTCCAGATCTACCGCGAGACAGCCACGGAACGGACCCCTGTCGGAGTCGCCGAGCTCGCCGCTGACGGGACCTTCATCTTCCAGGACGCGGCGCCGACCTCCCCCACCCTCTACCGCGCCGTGTACGTCAACGCCGCGACGAGCATCCCGTTCGCCGCCCTGCTGCGGACGCCTGTGGGGTAACGTCCCCGCGATGCGCAGAGACCAGGTGCTTGCCGCGGTGGCGGCACTCGTGGGCCTCGTCCTGATCGTCGTCGGCGTGATCTACCTCGCCTTCGACGAGCACAGCATTCCGTCGTTCTTCCCGGGGCACTCCTCGCACCCCTCGAGCCACCACCACGCGAAGCACGGGATCGCCGCGATCCTCCTCGCCTTCGCCTGGTTCCGCACCGGGCCGCGGCAGCGCGCGACCACCTCCGCCTAGTGCTGGTCTTCGCCGCGAACAGCGGCCACCACGTGATCACGTACTTCCAGGCGATCGTGATCGGGCTGCTGCAGGGTGTGACGGAGCTCTTCCCGATCTCGAGCCTCGGTCACGCGGTCATCCTGCCGAAGCTCTTCGGTTGGAACCTCAACCAGAAGGAGCCGTACTACCTCGCGTTCCTCGTTGCGACGCACCTCGCGACCGCGATCGTGCTCTTCCTGTTCTTCCTGCGCGAGTGGGTGCGGATCCTTCGCGGGCTCGGCCGCAGCCTCCGCGACCGGCAGATCGCGCCGGACGATGCCGACGCGCGCCTTGCCTGGCTCCTCGTCGTCGGGACGATCCCCGCCGGGCTGATCGGCCTGCTCTTCGAGCACCAGCTTCGTTCGCTCTTCGCGAACCCGACGGCTGCCGCAGCGTTCTTGATGGTGAACGGCCTGATCCTGTTCGCCGCGGAACGCCTGCGCCGGCGCGCGCCGGGCGCGCCCGAACGCGCGCAGCTGCTCGCACGCAGCGACGAGTCGCCCACCGGGCCCGAAGCCGAGAAGCGACTGGCGACCCTCGGCTACGGCGAGGCCGTCGCCGTGGGCACGGCACAGGCGGCGGCCCTCTTCCCCGGGATCAGCCGCTCCGGCGTGACGATGGGCGGCGCCCTGTTCGTCGGCCTGACGCACGAGGACGCTGCGCGCTACGCCTTCCTGCTCGCAACGCCGATCATCGGCGCGGCTGCGCTGCTGAAGTTGCCGGACCTCTTCGGGCCAGACGGGAACGGCGTGCGCGGCCCCGCCCTCGCCGGCGCGCTCTGCGCGGGCCTCGCCGCGTGGGCGTCGGTGAACTTCCTGATGCGCTACTTCGAGACGAATCGGCTGACGCCGTTCGCGTGGTATTGCCTGCTTGCAGGGTTCGGCGCACTCCTCGTCTTCGTGCTCTAAGATCGTCTCCACAGCCTTGTCCACATGTTGGAAGAAAGGCTGTGGAAATGTTGAAAAGAGAAATGTCCGCAAATTGCGGCCACGTCTTTTTTCGACACCTTGACCCGCTTGTTGCACCCGTTAGTGTCGTGTTTGCGCCGAGCACGGAGCGCAAGTAGGTCGAAACCGAATCCGAAGGCAGTACCCGGAAGGGGAAGGTCAGCGGAAGCGGTGGACGAAAGCGAAACCGGCTCGGCGAATTTTTTTGGTCCGACACGCAGGGACTGGCTTCAGCCCGTCACAGCCGTACATTTCTCCTTTTTGAACGTGCCCGGTCACATTGCAAGATTGACTGCTGCACCGTTGGAAAAAGAAAAGTGCGCAAATTGCGCACATGACTCTTTTGGACACCTTGACCCGCTTGCTGCAGACGTTAGTGTGCTGCTTGCGCCGAGCACGGAGCGCGAGTAGGACGAAGCCGGTTCCGAAGGCAGTACCCGGAAGGGGAAGGTCAGCGGAAACGGTGGACGAAAGCGAAACCGGCTCGGCGAACTTTTGGTCCCGTATAGTCATTCGCGGCCATGCACCTGCGTCCCCCCTCGATCGATCCCGGCATCACGTCCTTCATCTGGGCGTTCTGCCTCGCACTGTTCATCTGGGTCGGCCAGCTCGCCGTCGGCGTCAGTTCCGGAACGGCGCTCGTGATCGCGATCCTGTCGTTCGGCGCGATCTTCCTCTTCGTCCGCCTGCAGGGCGGCGACGACCCCGTCCGCTAGACGGTCACACGCGGCGCGCGCCCGCGCGCGAGCGCGACCACGAGCAGGCGCGTGAGCTCGCCTCCGAGTGCATGTTCGAGCCGTTCGACAGCAGGCGTGCGCGCCGGCGTGATTCGGGTGAGAGCGGCACAGTGTTCGAGCAGGAGCTCTGAGCCGCGCTCGCCCTGCGGAGGCGAGACCTCGTACATGGCTCTTTCGCTATCGGCCGTCCCGGCCGACCGCGGATCCCTAGGACTGAGCTAAAGCCGCTCCCCGCCCGTGACGAGCACGGGCGAAGAGCGGCTTATTGGCTATCTGGTCGTTACGCGATCGCGATCGCGGTCCTCGACCGGGACATCGCCGTCGGCGCCGGCGCGGTCACGCGTGACCGGTTCGTCGGCGTCGTCGACACCGTCACGGTCGACGTCCGTCGTGCGCCGGCGGCCCAAGAAGCCGCCACGCCTCGCGGTCGCCGCCGGTGCGGCGACCTCTCTGCGCGGCCCCGTCGTGTCGAACGAGAAGCCGAACACGAGGCCGATGCCGAGTGCGAAGAGCGGGACGTACTCCTTCAGGTCGTTGACAAGGCTCCGGATGTGCAGGCTGTTCGACCACGACAGGACGTGGCGATGGAACCAGCCGTTGCCGGGCTCCGCTGCGAGGATGATCCACAGCGAGACGATTGCGATCGGGATGAACGCCGTGAGGAGGAACGTGGCCGACAGACGAGGCCAGCCCCACTTCGTCCAGCCCCCGAGCAGCTGCGACAGGGCCATCAGTAGCCCGGCCCCGGCGATGAGCCCGTAAACAGCCCAGAAACCGCCGACGTGCTTGTCGTCGATCTGCGTCGCGAACCAGATCAGCAGGCCTGCGGCGGCCGCCGCGATCAGCGTCGTCGTAGCCCTGGTGAGTCCGTACATTCGATCACCTCGCTCCGTTGGTACCCGTGGGATACCCGGCGCGCGGCGTTCTAAAGCCCGATGCGCCTGGTGTCGAACGAGGCGGAATACAGCTCCACGCGGAACTCCTCGAGCGTCCGCGCGACGTCGTCGCTGAACACGTGCTCCACGACCCCCACCTCGGGGTCGTTGTGGAACGGCCGGTCGACGTGCTCGTGCGAGACGAGGTTGCCACTCGCCGGCCTGGATGCGGCGCGCGGCGAGGTCGGACAGCTCCGAATCGACGAGGTCCAGCCGGGAGGTCATCAGGTTGTAGAAGACACCGCCCTGCAGACCGAGCGGCGCCCAGTCGAGGTCGTCGTGCGTGACGAGCCCCTCGTGCTCCTCCCCGCACGCGCACGCGAAGAGCACATGGAAGACGGCGGGATGTGCGGCGCCCGGGAGACGTTCGAGCTGCCGGAACGCCGACAAAGTGACGCGCGTCTCACCCCGTGCGGGACACGGGAACGTGAACCGTCCCGTCAGCGCGTCGTACATCGTGTTGTTCTTTAATCGACACGCCGGACGGTAAACCTGAGAGCCGTGCTAGTACTCGATGAGAGCGTGTAGGTCGTACTTGGAGAGACGCTCGCGGCCGTTGAGGAACGTCAGCTCGATGATGAAGCAACAGCCGACGACCTCGCCGCCGAGGCGCTCGACGAGCTGCGCGCCGATCGCCTCCACCGTGCCGCCCGTCGCGAGCACGTCGTCGTGGATGAGCACGCGGGCACCACGCGGGATCATGTCCGGGTGCAGCTCGAGCGCGTTCTGGCCGTACTCGAGCGCATACGTCGCGCTGATCGTCTCCGGCGGGAGCTTTCCGGGCCGGCGTGCCGGGACGAACCCGCAGCCGATCTCCCGCGCAATCGCGGCGCCGAGGATGAACCCGCGCGCCTCCGCGCCCAGCACGAGATCGGGTTTCTTCTCCCGCCCCCACTCCGCCAGCTGGTCGATCGTGTACTTGAGCGCTTCTGGATCGGCGAGCAGCGGCGTGACGTCTTTGAAGCCGACGCCCGGCTGCGGCCAGTCCGGGACCTCGCGGACCTTTTCGGCGAGATTCACCGCGCTAGCTTGACGCAAGCCGCCGTAGCGCGCGCCAGGACAGGAGCTGCGACAGCTCCGCCGCCAGCGAGCCGAGCGCTTCGAGGTCCTCGGTCCCGGCGCGCCGCCGCTCGGGGTTGCGCGAGCGCAGCGCGGGCCCGACGACCTGGTCGATCAGGCCGGCCTCGCGATCGGCGGCGGTGCGGAACGAGCGGAGATGACGCGGCGCGATGCCGTAGTGCGCGAGCCTGCCGCACGCCTGCGCGATGTCCGCCTCGAGCTCCGCATAGCGCTTCTGACCGCCCTCGGTGCGCGATGTCAGGAGACCGAACTCCTCGAGCTCCCGTGCCAGCCGCGCGTCGATGCCGGCGCGTTCGCACAACTGGTCGAGGTCGAGCTCGGGCTCCCCGGCCTCGAGGACGCGCCGGCGCTTGCGCTCGCGCGCTGCAGGCGACGCCAGCTCCTGCCGGATCACGCGGAGCGGCAGGAATTCGTCTCGCTGGAGCCGCAGGATCGTCTCGAGCCGCTCGACGTCGTCCTCGCTGAACAGCCGGTAGCCGCCCTGCGTGCGGCGCGGCGCGAGCAGGCCCTGGTCCTCCAGGTAGCGGATCTTGGAGATCGAGATGTCCGGGAACTCGTCCTTGAGCGTCCCGCACACGGTGCCGATCGTGAGCATCCGGGTTTTCGCCGCCGTCGCCATCAGCGTGCGAAGTAGGTGAGGCGGTACTTGCCGACCTGGAGCTCGTCCCCGTCCTCGAGCTGCGCCGATTCGACGCGCTTGCGGTTGACGAACGTGCCGTTCAGGCTCCCCTGGTCCTCGATGAAGAAGTTGCCGTCGCGCTCACGCAGGACCGCGTGCTTGCGCGACACCGTGACGTCGTCGAGGAAGATCCCGCAGTCGGGCGAGCGCCCGACCGTCGTCTCGCCCTCGAGCGGGAACATCTCCCCCGCCCTGCCGCCGCCCGAGCGGACGACGAGCGCGGGGCCCTGGACGCCGAGGTTCTCGAGCGCCTCGGCCGGCGTGTCCTCGGCGTCGTCCGCCGTGAACGTCTGCGTCGCCTCGGTGCCGCCCTCGTCCTTGACGAGCAGGGCGCCGCAGCGCGCGCAGTAGTTCGCGGCCTCCGGGTTCTGGAAGCCGCACTCCTGGCAATAGATGTGACTCAAGCGGGCGGAGCGGCCTTCGAGGTCAGGATCTCTGTCAGATGGTCGACGTCGACCTGGTCGAGGACGCTCTGTCCCCCGGTCTTCTGGAGCCGGGCGACCGCCTCAGCGCGGAGGATGTCGATCTTTCCGTGCAGCAGCCGCCGCTGGTAGGAGATCTCGTTCTCCTGCTGCGTCAGATCCTTGATCAGCTTCTTGAGGTCGTCGTCGGACAGCGAGCCGAGATCGGGCAGGGGTTCCAAAAGACCGCCTTTCGTCGAGGTTCAAGTTGTACTTGAGAGTTTAGACCGTGGCAGCCGTGGATTCGGTTTCCATGATCTCTTCGACCATGTGGCGGAACTCGTCCTCGAGCTCTTTCGAGTGCTCCCGCGTGGTTCCTTCGGCGTAGATGTGGATCAGCGGCTCGTCCGGGTCGGGGAGAACCTGCGCCCAGCCGCGCTCGTCGAAGACCTTGATGCCGTCCAACAGGTCGAGCCGGCGGTCGCGGAGACGCTCGGTCAGAACCCTCATGACAGTTCCCTTGAGCGCCCACGGGCAGGGCAGCTGCCGGTGCACCAGCGTCGGCGCCGGCAAGTCCGCCACGAGCTCGGAAAGCGTCCGCCGGACGGGCGCGAGCAGCTCCAGGAGGTTGCAGAGGCTGGCGACGGCGTCGTAAGCCGGCAGGAATTCCGGGAAGACGTAACCGCCGCCGACGGCCCCCGCGAAGATGACGCCGTCCTCAGCGGCCGCCTTCGTCAGATCGGCGAGCGACGCGGGCGTACGAACGACCTCGAGCCCGCTCCCCTCGAGCAGGCGGTCGACCTGGCTGGTGACCGTGATCGGGAACGCGAGCTTCCCGCGCCTCCCGTTCGACCCGATCAGCCGCAAAAACAGCAGCAGCGCTTGTTCGACCGGTATCTCTCTCCCCTGTTCGTCCACGAGGTAGAGCCGCTCCGCGGCGCGGTCGAACACGACCCCGAAGTCCGCGCCCACGGCGGGCACGAGCTGCTTCACCTGCCCGATCGCCTCGCGGAGCAGCGCCGTGCCGGGATCGCTGCGGTCGGTCGTGAACCCGTGCGCGGAGACCGCCTCGACGCCCAGCGGCCCGAGCACCTCCGGCAGCACGTACGACGCCGCCGAGAAGCCGTAGTCCACCACGAGGCGAAAACCGCGTGCGCGGATCGAGTCGACGTCGAGGCTGGCGAGCAGGTCCTGTGAGTACGTCTCGCGCACGCGCGCCGGATAGATGATCCGCCCGGTGTCGGCGAAGCCGACGCGGCGTAGCTCTCCGCGCGTGTAGTTCTTCTCGATCTCCTTTTGCAGCGAAGCCGTGAGCTGGATCCCGGGTTGCTCGAAGAAGCGGATCTGGACGACCTCCGGGTCGATCTGGCTCACGCCGACGTGGAACCCGGCGTCGTAGCCCTCGGCCCTGAGCAGGTGCCGGGCGACGGCGGAAGGCAGCACGCGGAGGTCCGCGACTTCGAGCCCGGTCGACGTGAAGCCGCTGATCATGGCGCGCTTGATCATCCGGCAGGCGGCAGCGGACTCGCGGCTCGCGACGATGCGCGCGTCGCGCTTGAGCGCAGTCCCGAGCGCGGCCGCGATGCGCACGGCCACCTCGGGCGTCAGGTCGACGTTGACGAGGCCGGCGACGCCGTCGCGCCCGAACAGGCGTGTCGACGCGCGAGACTCCCAGATCAGGCTCTCGTTGATCTGCGACCCGGACTCCACCTCCTTGTACGGGTAGATCCGGACGCCGGGCATGATCACGCTCTCGGCGCCGATCGTGACCTCGTCTCCGACCGCGACGCCTTCGTGGATGCGCACGTGGGCGCGGATGTCGCACGAGCGTCCGAGGATCGCACCCTCGATCAGCGAGCTGCGCCCGATGTGCGAGGACGCGTCGATCACCGAGCGCGTCGTGCGCGTGCGCTCGCGCAGCGTCACGCTCCTGGCCAAGACGGAATACGCGCCGACGGTCGCGCCCTCGGCGATCCGGCAGTAGTTGCCGATCAGCGCCGGGCCTTCGACCTGGTCGAGGTCGGCGATCTCGACGCTCTCGCCGAGCCAGACGTTGCCGCGGATGCGGATGCCGGGAATGTTCAGCTTCACGTGCTGGTCGAGCGCGTCGAAGTTCGCCTGGCGGAACTGGTCGAGATTGCCGATGTCCTGCCAGTAGCCGTCCATCACGAACCCGTAGAGCGGGCGGCCCATCTCCAGCAGGTACGGGAAGAGCTCCTTGGAGAAGTCGTACGGCCGGTCGGTCGGGATGTGCTTCAGCACCTCCGGCTCGAGCACGTAGATGCCGGTGTTGATCGTGTCGGAGAAGACCTGGCCCCACGACGGCTTCTCGAGGAAGCGCTCGATGCGTCCGTCGTCGTCGGTCACGACGATCCCGAACTCGAGCGGGTTCTCGACGGACTTGAGCCCGATCGTCACTGCCGCGCCCCGTTCCTTGTGGAACGCGATCAGCTTGGTCAGGTCGAGGTCGCAGAGCGCGTCGCCGGAGATGACGAGGAAGGTCTCGTCGAGCTGCCGCGCCGCAAGCCGGACGGAGCCGGCCGTTCCCAGCGGCGATTCCTCCACCGAGTAGCCGATGTTCATGCCGAGCGTGTCGCCTTCGCCGAAGTAGCTGCGGATTGCCTGCGGCAGGAATGCCACGGTGACGATGACGTCGGTGAGCCCGTGCTCGCGCAGCAGCTCGAGGATGTGCTCCATGCACGGCTTGCCGACGATCGACACCATCGGCTTCGGCTGGTTGGACGTCAGCGGCCGCAGGCGCGTGCCCTCGCCGCCCGCCATCACAACGGCTTTCATCTCCGCCTCACCTCTCTCCAGGCGCCGTACGCATACACCAGCCCCGCAAGCACGGCGAGAACGAGGCCGGTCCAGAAGATCCAGTACGGCCACTCGGTCGACGCCTCTGTGACGATCATGAAGGCGATTCCAGCGTAGAGCAGCCACGTCGCGGCCTTGCCGACGAGGTTCACGTTGAGCTCGTACCCCTTCGGCGCGATCGCCCTGTAGCCGGCCAGCAGGAGGAGGTCGCGGCCGAGGATGACGATCAGGCCGGCGAGCGGCATGTGGTCGTAGATGAACAGCAGGATCACGGCCACGTCGATCATCAGCCGGTCGGCGAGGGGGTCGAAGACGCGGCCGAACTCCGACTCCACGTGCCAGCGCCGGGCGAGGAACCCGTCGATCTGGTCGGTGATGCCGGCGACGCCGAAGACGATTCCCGCCGGCCAGCTGGGCTCGCCGCCCGCACTCACCATCAGCGCGACGAACACGGGGATCAGGATCAGCCGCGCGACCGTCAGCGCGTTCGGCAGCAGTTGAAGCGGCGCGGGAACGACGCGGGTCGCCATCGGTGTGGAAAGGATACGCCCGTGGCCGAGAGCCTCTCGCTTCCGGGATTCGTCAACGCCCATTGCCACGCCTTCCAGCGCGCCTTGCGCGGACGCGGCGGCGGCGCGGACTTCTGGGGCTGGCGCGACCTGATGCTCGCCGAGGCAGAGCTACAGACGCCGGCGACCGTCCGCCGGGACTACGCCGCCGTCTACCGCGAGCTGCGCGCGGCCGGATACACGGCCGTCGGCGAGTTCCACTACCTCGGCTTCGACGAGGCGCTCGCCGCGGTCGATGCCGCACAGGAGGCCGGCATCCGCATCGTCCTGCTGCTCGCGGCGTATGAGCGAGGCGGGCTCCCGCGGTTTCGGCAAGAGTCCGTCACGGAGTACCTCCGCCAGGTCGAGGATCTGCGGGCGAGAGCCATCGACGTCGGGCTGGCGCCCCACTCCGTGCGTGCGGTGACGGCGGAGTGGCTGGAGGAGATCGGCCGCTACGCGCAGGCGGAGGGGCTGCCGCTTCACGTCCACGCGGACGAGCAGCCGCGCGAGATCGAGGAGTGCCTCGCAGAGCACGGCATCCGGCCGATCCAGCTCCTCGACCGCACAGGCTGTCTCGGCGAACGGACGACGGTCGTGCACGCGACGCACGCCGACGGCGCCGAGCTCGACCTGCTCGCGCGGGCCGGCGCCCGCATCTGTGCATGCCCGACGACCGAGGCGAACCTCGGCGACGGGTTCCTGCCCGTCGAGCGCATCTGCTCCCGGAGCATCGGGATCTGCATCGGGTCGGACTCGAACGTTCGCGTCGATCCGCTGGAGGAGCTGCGTGAGCTCGAGGGCATCGCCCGCCGTCAGAGCGGCCGCCGCAACGTCATCGCCACCGAGGCGCTCCTGTGCTTCGGCGCAGACGAGGGCGCCGGCGCGCTCGGCCTCGAGCGTTGGGACGACGTCGACGTCGATCTCGCGCACCCGTCGTTGCGGGGCGTCCAAGACGTCTTCGAGGCCTTGATCGCCGGCTGCGCCGCCGACGTCTTCGCTAGCGGCCGGTGAGCTGCGTCCAGTGCTTGGTGCGCGTGATGTATGCACGCGCGGCAGCCCGTCCATGCAAGCCGTACGCGCCGTCGTAGCTCTCATAGCGCCCGCCGTGGCCGGCCGGCTCGATCTGCGTCCCCTCGCTCCACTCGTTGTAGCTCGTGATCGTCACGACGTCAGCGCCGGCATCGTTCGCCGCGCGCCACATGGAGTCATAGGTACCGCCGTTGAGCCGGGGCTTCACCCGCGTGTCGCCCGTCGCCGCCGCGGCATCGTAACCCGGCCCCACCGACGGCGCGCAGAGGATCCCCGCCGCGCGCGCCTGCTCGCACATCCGTCCGAGCTTCGCCCCGTCGTAGACGAGGATGTCGTACGTGTAGAAGCCGGCGAATCCGGCGCGAGCGGCGAACCCGACGCGTCCCGTCTGGGCGAAGAGGCGCATCCCGTTCGGCTGGCGCGTCACCGGCCACCACTCCTCCGCCCCGAAGTCGTTCGAGCGGTAGACGTAGACGTCGCGGATGCCGAGGCTCCGCAGGTAGAGGATGTCCGCGCCGACGGAGTCGACGCTCCGCCCGGGATACGGCTCCAGCTGGATGCCGACGCGCAGGTGATAGCGCTTCGCTGCGCGGATCACCGGGCGGAGGCGGAGGTCCTCGCGCGATCCCTGCCCCCACCACGAGCTGACGACCTCGTCGATCCCGGCCCCGGCGATGTCGCGCATCTGGGCCCGCAGCACGCTCGGATCCCCGCTCGAGTACGCCCCGCGGAGTGGATAGAACTGCGACGCAACGTCAAAGGGTGGGGTGTGTCCGCCCTGCGTCCAGTGGGCGTACGCGCCGTCGTGCCGCATGTTCGAATACCACGGATAGAAGAAGATCGCGCTCGTGGGCGGACCGGCCTGTGCGATCGCAGGCAAGGCGAGCAGAAGGGTCAGGGCCAGGACGGGAAACCGCAACCGCCATAGCATCCCACGGTCGTCGGATTCCTGGAAGAGGCCGGGATCACCAGGTCGAGGCATGTCGCCGGGCACCAGGAAGGCCGATCCCTGAGTCATGCGTCCCTCTGGCCGGATTGACCGCATTCGCTCCAGCTGGCGCCGAGACGAAGCTCAGACGATGGCCGAGTACGCCGTCATCCTCGGCGTGATCACGCCGATCGTCATCCTGGCGTTCGCAGGTCTCAGCGGCGCGGTGCTGTCCGCGATCGACAGCGCGCGTAGCTTCCTCTAAGCCGCTCGGCGCTTGCGCGTCGACGAGGACGACCGCCTCGTCGACGTCCGGCGCTTGCGCGCCTTCGTCGTCCCGCGGCTGCGCTCGACGCTCTCGCGTAACGCCGTGAGCAGATCGGTCGGCGCTTCCTCTTCGACCTCCGGGGCCGCGTGGACCTCCTTGCCCTTCCGCTTTGCGCGGATGATGGCGCAGAGCTCGTCGCGGTAGGTGTCCTTGTACTTCTCCGGCTTCCACTCCGTCGTGAACGACTCGATCAGGCGCTCGGCCATCTTCAGCTCTTCGGACGAGACGCGCGTGCGCGACGCCTTGATCTCGGCGACGTCGCGGACCTCGTCGGCGTAGCGGAGCTGCTCGAGCGTGATCACGCCGTCGCGGACGCGGAGCGCGCCGAGGTTCTGCCGGTCGCGCATGACGAACTTCGCGATTCCTGCGAGCTCCGAGCCCTCCATCGCCTTGACGAGCAGGGAGTACGTCTTCTCGGCTCCACGGTCGGGGCCGACGTAGTACGTGTGCGCAAAGTAGATCGGGTCGATGTCCTCGTACGGGACGAAGTCGACGATGTCGATCGCCTTGTAGCCCTCGACCTTCGCGGCCTCGAAGTCCTCGTCGTCCATGAAGACGTACTCGCCCTTCTCGAACTCGAACGCCTTGACGATCTCGTCGTCCGCGACCGGCTTGCCTTCCTTCTTGCAGATCTTCTCGTACCCGATCGGGCTCGAGTCCTTCTCGTGCACGAAGTGGAAGCGCAGCTTGTGCTCCTGCACCGCGCTGTACAGCCGCACCGGAACGTTGACGAGCCCGAACGAGATGGAACCGGACCAGATCGAACGAGGCATCGTTCTGATGTTTGCCTCGCCCGGCGAGCGACAAACGTCGTGCGAAAGGACGTCGACGATCCGTATCCCGACCGATAGGCTGCGGCTGCTTTGGTGACGGTCGAGCGGGAGATCGACGAGCTCTTCGATCTTCCGCTGGATGAGTTCACCGCGGCTCGCAACGACCTTGCGAAGCGGCTGAAACGGGACGGTGACGCGGACGCGGCGGAGCAGGTGCGGTCGCTGCCGAAGCCGAGCATCGCCGCGTGGGCCGTGAATCAGCTGGCGCGACGCGAGCCCGAGGCGGTTCGGTCGCTGTTGAACGTCGCCGCGCGCTTGCGCAGCGCGCAGGAGCGTTCGCTCAAGGGCGAGCGCGCGGCAGACGAGCTGCGTGGCGCCCAGGCGGAGGAGCGCGAGATCATCCGCAGGTTGACGCGGAGCGCGGAGGGGGTGCTGCGCGAGGCCGGGCGTCCGGCGAGCGGGACGACGCTCGAGCGTGCCGCGTCACTACTACGGGCGGCCGCGGTGGGCGAGCCGGGCAGGACGATGCTGCGCGAGGGGCGTCTGACCGGCGATGTCGAGGTCTCGGGATTCGACGCATTCGCCGGGCTGGAGCTTCCTGCGAAAGGACGCGCTCGCGGGGCTGCGCGTGCCGGCGACGATCTCGCCGAGCGGCGGCGGCAGAAACTGGAGGCGGAGCGGCACCGAAAACGGCTGGAGAAGCGCGTCCGCGAGCTGACGTCGCACGCTGACGATGCGGAGCGCGACGCCGTGCAGGCCCGCAAAGAGGCGGATGCTGCGGAGGTCGTCGCAGAAGAACGCCGGCGCCAAGCCGACGCCGCAGCGGCTGAGCTCGCCGAGCTCGACCGCCGCCCAGGCTGATCTCGGTCTGCTCACCCGTTCGGGTGATGGCATGCGGTTCCCCAGGACGTAGCGTCGCTGGTGGCGTCGCGCGGGTGCGCATCTGCGGCCAGACTGCCTGCCCGCGCACGCCGGCTCGCCCACATTCGCGCTGAGCCACTCACTCTTGTCCTTCGTTCGGAGGGGGGCGGCGCATTGCCCAGGCCGCAAGTGGGCACCGCCGCCCGCTCCCCCACTGAAAATGACGCGCACTCCGCGAAAAACCTGCGCGGGCGGGGTGCGGCGACATGTCACGTGGGTACAGAGTTCTGGGGGGTCGGTCTCCGCGGGGGGCTCTGGCCGCAGGATCCCCCGCGCCCGGCCCCTTTCCGCCCGCGGCGGAGATGACCCAGCTGGTCAGGCGGTCGCGGAGGGCCCGCTCGTACCGTCGCAAGCGGGCAGCTCCTCCCGCCGGCACCCACAGAGGCCGGCGGCGTCCCCAGGGAGCTGCCCTCAGCCCCCGTGAAGAGGTGAGCCGGGCGGCAGCGCAGGCTGGCGGCCCAACCCCCGCGCCTCCCGGCTCACGGCACGGTTCCCGGGGACTGAGGAGTCACCCCCGAAACCGTGCGGGACGACATTAAGCGCTGCTCTCTCGCCTCGTCGGCCCATCCGCTCGGCGCCTCGCCCTCATGGAGGGCGAGCCCCCGTCGGGAAAGGCGCGCGGCGGCTGCGGCGACACCGCGCACACAAGAGACGAGGGCCCGACCCCCGCGCTAGACATTCCGCCTCGGAGGCGCATCTCCTCGGAGTACCTTTTGTCACAAACGGAGCTATCATCTGAGGGCTGCAGCAAACCGAGGAGGGGTCGACTTCTTGGGGGACTGACTTAGGGGGCGGCCCCTCCTATTACTGAACCGCCGGTGCAGCCGGACGATGGCGGCCCATCGTCGGCGCTCCGGCGGTTCAGTTCAGGGCGAGCCTCTGGAACAGGCGAATGCGAAGGCGGCCCTCCGAGGAGGCGCGCACCCCGCGTTTGCGGCCATCCGCGCGGGCGCGCTTGCAAGAGAGAGCCGCCCTGGGCCAGCGTCGCACGGAGTCGCCGCACGACGGAACGCCCAAACGGTTAGGAAGCCGGCGAAGGCAACCCAGGGTCACCCGCGGGTTCGCAGATCGGCTGGGGCCGCACGTCCGAGCGGGTTGTTCCAAAACGACGGCGGCGACCGCAGGGCCGCCGCCGTTCAGGTCGACCAAGTATCGCTTCCTAGAACCCGCGCGCGAAGAAGCCGAGCAGCGCGAGCACCAACACGACAATCAGAATGATCCAGAGAATGCCCAACGCGTTCCCTCCTTCCCGTATGCGTGCCCCTTCAACGGTGTAGACGGGAAACCGGTTACGCGGGCGCCGCCGGGCGGGTTCGTCCAGACGATCTTGGGTAATCGAGCGAGGACAGGACGCAATCGAAGCGAAGGGGGATGAAGTGGCCACCGCGAAAGAGCTACGCAAGAGGATCACTCGCAGTCTCCTCAAAGAAATCAGCGAGGTGCAGTTTCCGAGCGTCACGATGCTCAACAGGATCGAGCCGGAACTGACCGATCCAGACGATTTGAGTGACTACGCCGAGGTCCTCGTGAAGAAGATCGAGGCGACACGATTTCCGAGCATCTC
>WNGO01001696.1_pt1 | contig 16686 bp, 20 predicted proteins | sample 5400511 | NCBI WGS metagenome assembly WNGO01 (sample SAMN13153380, study PRJNA577476) | soil metagenome | isolation source: 20 cm soil or saprolite under Garry oak tree replicate 2 | place: USA:California | collected 2016-06-15 | reverse complement strand
GCAACCCTCGGCAGCGCCGATGCTGCCCGCAAGCGCAGAGACAACCTCAGAGCAGTCTCTTGAGGTCGCAAAATGCGACCTCAAGATAACAAGATGATCAAGAGGTCTGTTATTTTCAGATCACTTCCGCCAAAATATTGATTCCAAATAACTTGCACTCGCACGATCCGCTTCGATCCGCACAAAATCTTGATTCCAAAGATGTTACCCGCAAAATCTTCGGGAATAAGGACTTGCGCCTAGCCCGAGAGAGCCGCCGAAGATTGGAATGCCAAGCAGGCCGGATGCAGCCTGCTGTTCTCAGAAGACATCCAGGGACACCGCGAATTCGACGGTGTCCATATCGTCAATCCGCTTGTCGGCTCCGGAAAGAGCTAGAGCGAGGCCACGGTCACCGTCCCGGCTGCCGACATTCCGCATCCATCGAATCCCCTCTCTCCCCCGGATGCCGAGCGCGCAAATCGCGCCACGCTTCCGGCAACACATCACACGGATGCCGGCACTCCCGCAACGCCGTCAAACACGAGAAGTTGATGCCGAGCGCGCAAATCGCGCCACGCTTCCGGCAACACATCACACGGATGCCGGCACTCCCGCAACGCCGTCAAACACGAGAAGTTGATGCGAAACGCTTTGTCTCTCTCGGCACCGGTGGCTTCCGGGCTGAGAAGAACCTTCAATCCTTCATTAGGATTTCCGGTGACATGAGGTTCAAACACCTCATAGCTGGCCCACTCCGGAGGATACGAAGGACCCCGTTGGACCACGTCGACCCCAGACATCAACACACACCCATCAGACCTCATCACCATAAACCTGATATTCGTCCGGACCAGTCGCCGATCCCGCATCACCAGCTCGACATCTGCGATCCACAGCCTGCGCCCGGGAAGCGTGTGGTATCCCTCCGCGCCCTTGATGTATGGGCTCGAATAGCCGAGAGAGTAGGTGGAGGTCCGCGGCTCTGTGAAAGTACCCTCCGGCGTGAAGCGGCCCCCGTACCGTTCCGACAGCGCGCGCACTTCCTCGTCGGTCGTAACGCCGACTTGCAAAGTCTTGATCGTTTGCACGAATGCTTCGAGGCTCTCGCGTCGGTGCCATTCGATTGCGTATTCACAAACGTAAGTCAGGCAGACAAGAACGAACATTCCAACCGCAATTCGCACCAGGACCCGGTGCAGCCTGCTTCGCCAAGATGGCCGTTCCGTCGAGAGAGTCACTTGTCCCTGATGCTACTGCCCCCGGGAGGCGAGTGAAGGTTCCCTCGGATCGGTGCTCTTTGCGGAGAGTTGGAGAGATGGACTACATGATCGGGGCTAACGATCTCAGATTTTGCAGCATCACTATCCACCCTTGCAAAGAACGCACTGATGGGCCACCAGAGGGTTGGCCCGCCCTTTGTCCGTTGTTTTTTCTTTCCCGTTTCGAAACTGTGGGTGCCCCGCTCTTGCGTTCTTTGCAAGGGCGGGTACGATGCTGCCGATACCATGAGCTGTTCATGCCTAGCGGATTGCATCGCACCTACGGGACGCACCATCTGCACTTTATCACCGGGTCGTGCTACCGGCGATTGCCTTTTCTGAATTCTCCGCGGGCGCGGGACCGGTTCCTCGCCATCCTGGACCAGACGCGGCAGCGCTACAGCTTCGTGGTCGTAGGCTATGTCGTGATGCCCGAGCACGTCCATCTTTTGATCACTGAACCGGAGGTGGGAGTCCTTCGACCGCAATGCAGGTGCTGAAACAGCGCACGGCGCGCGCGTTGTTGCCGAAGAGAAGGTGTCGTAATCCGCGGCAGAGCGAGCTGTTTGGCGAAGAGCCGCGGCGGGCGTTCTGGCAGGCGCGCTTCTACGATTTCAATGTGTGGAGTGCGAAAAAGCGGGTGGAGAAGCTGCGCTACATGCATCGCAATCCAGTGAAACGTGGACTGGTGGTGTCGCGGGAACAGTGGCGGTGGAGCAGTTATCGATTTTATCTGTTGGAGGAAGCGGGACCAGTGCAGGTGAATGTGGGATGGAGAAAGATATCGTTTCGGAATCGGGTAGCATAAGCGAGGTTTCTGGTCTCAAGAAACCCTCGCTGTCGGCAGCCCGATTCCCGCCCTTCGCAAATTGCGCGAAGGACGGGGCACCCACAGTGTGGTTGTATCGGCGAAATCAAAAGCCCGGCGGGTGGCCCACCTTTGATCTCTTTGGATGGTGCCACGACTGGGCGTGGCCCATCCTTGCGTTCTTTGCAAGGGTGGGAACCTCGACCTATGCGTTCTTCGGATTTTAATTTGCGGGGCTGGCCCAGCCTCCGGCCTTTGGGCAGTGAGCCACCACAAAATCGGCTGTCCCACGCTGCATTGTTTTCGAAGCGTCGGCACCACGCGCCTAAAAGATAGAGTGTTTTCGGAGTGGAGTGATGCACGAACGCCGTCAGCGGCACGAATCCACATCCTTCGAAAATCGCGAAGGGTGGGCCGCCCGCCGGACATATCATGTGCTAACGACAAAGTATCTCTTGGCCGTTGCCAAGGCTTTGTTGGCATGTTACAGTCGCGGCTCTTTCAAGTCTGGCCCCCCGGTCGGTAATCGGTAATTTGGGTGTGTAATCGCCTTCATCGAGAAGGGGTTCTATGGCGCAACAGACAATCCAACATACGCTCTGGGTAATCAACGCCTCGGCTCGAGCCATGATATTTAAAAGTCTTGACGTAGTTATGAGCCGACTCAACAATCTCTTTCTTGCGAATTGCGTAGGTGATGTGAATGCCAATTTCGTGATAGGGGCTGCCACGAGTGCACTCGCGATGCCACCAATAACGCCAGCGCAATACGATGCTGTCGTCTTCCTGGTTGGGGACGTGGGGCGAAGCCTTGGGCCCAAAATCGGTCAACAGGTAAGGCCGACTACGGTAAGCAATCGATTGGTATTGGGGTCAACTTTCATGGCCGGATCTGTTGCCGGACTGGCAGAAGTTTATTGGGACCGATGCATCAACAACGAGGAAGCTGCCGGTGCGATTTTCCACGAAGCGGCCCACCTGAAGTCGGGGCTTGCCGACGCGATGCATACTTGGAAGTCAGCTGTGCCACATGGAGGACCGGGCTTGAAAGTGCTCTCCGCAACCGGCGGTAAGTTCCCCACCCCGTCTTGGGACGATTTCGAGTTCTATTCGAATGCCATTACGAAGCAAATCACTGTACGGGCCAACATTCCGTAAGCATCACTTTTGAGAAGGGGTCCCAGGTGGTACGGTGATGCGCGTTTGGCAAGGCCCTTCAGCAACTCTCGCGAATGCGTTCTTTTCTGTCCTTTTTTCGATGGTAATTATGCTTGAGCAGAAACCTTGTATTGGGACATAACACCCCATTCCGAGAACACAAAACCGTCTTCAGTCGCGTACACCTCTATCCCTTCTGACCATGCGTCTTCAATGTTCATTTTGAAGTGCGCCATGACATCCGCCCTGTGAAAGTTCTGGTACGGATCAGCTGCATCGTTGGCAAAAGCTTCCGCAAGGCGCTGCAGGTTTTTCCGCGTGACCTTGAGTGCTACTGTATCTTCCATGCCCCACCCCCACGCACAGACTAGCAACCTGCAGCCAATTGCACATCGCACGATGGTGTGATTGCCAATGTCTCGAAGGTGGGGTTTCGCCGGTTTTCCACGCAACGGCGGGTAGCGCATGCTTTCGACCCTGGCACCACAAATGCTGAGGGTGGCCCCATTCAAGCCTGACTTTGGCTTGAGTGGGGCAGTCCCATGCCTGGATAGAGTCTCCCCGCCACGGACCTCGACAGAAACGATTTACGCGGCGGTTCCCAGAACGTCGCAAATTGACACATAATACGTGTCCACATATACTGTGGCTGTGAACGTCACCCTCTCCATCGACGAGCAACTGGTCACCCGAGCCCGCAAGAAGGCGGAAGCTCTGGGCAAGAGCCTCAACCAGATGATCCGCGACTACCTGCAAACCGTGGCTGGCGGAGACGACCCGGAGCGTAGCATCGAGGAGTTCAAGCGCCTCTCCGGTCAAGGACACTCTCGCGGCTGGCGCTTCCAGCGTGACGAGATTCATGAGCGTTCGTAGCTTTTTCGACACCAACGTTCTCATCTATGCCGACGACAAGGCGGCGCCCGCCAAGCAGAAGCGAGCGGTAGAACTTGTGTCCGAGCACCGGCGGTCCAGGACCGGCGTGATATCCCTTCAGGTGTTGCAGGAATATTTCGTTACCGTCACGCGAAAGCTGCATGTAGATGCCCGCATTGCCCGCCGAAAAGTCGAACTGCTGGCAGAGTTCGACGTTGCCTCGCCTGACGTTGCCGATGTTTTGGCAGCGATCGACCTTCACCGGCTTCATGGCATGAATTTCTGGGACGCGTTGATCGTGCGCTCCGCTAAACAGGCGGGATGCAGCGTGCTCTTCTCCGAAGACATGCAAGCGGCCCGCGAGATCGACGGAGTCCGGATCATCAATCCGTTCCAGTAAGTGGCCCATTCAAGCCCGATTTTGGCTTTGAGTGGGGCAGTTCCAGGCTTTTCCACAGGCGCATGTGACATCTGACCTTGCGCACAGCCCCGCAATCTTGCGATCATCGTCGAGGCCGTGACGGTGGGCAGAGAGCGCATCCGTCCCGTTCCGGGAATTGATCCCGGGAGCGCGAACGCTAAGCTCTTTGACATCAAGATTTTGCCCGCAAGTGATTGAACGCCAAGATTTAATTTGCGATTTTCTCCGAACTCGATGATTCCAGAGATCGAGGGGGAGGGGGCACCCTCCCGGCAGAAGCCAGTCCCGTTTCAGGAACGCCGAAACCAGAATTGGTCCGAAAAAAATCAACAGCAGAAACGATCATTGGGAGCAGCGGTTGTCATGGCTCGAAGCCCGCGGCTGCATCTCCACACGCTCGGCTTCGCCTCGCGGGACGGACGAATGCGTTCGTCCCTACACAACCTTGCCTAGGCGCTCCTGCAAGTGCTTGCGGTAACGGCGGCTTAAACGGACGCTGGTTCCGGTGTCGAGCAAGACCTCATATTCGCCGTCCGGTGTGAGCTTCAGTCCGCGAACTCGCTCTAGGTTCACGATGCTGGAGCGGTGAACGCGGCAAAACGCATTTGGGTCAAGGTCCTCTTCCAGATCCGATAGGCTGCGTCGCAACAGGTGACTTCGCGCCCCGACGTGCAGGCATGCGTAGTAGTCGGCGGCTTCGATCCAATCGATCTCTGAGATCTTCACGAAGGAAATCTGCCCGGCAGTTTTGATGACGACGCGCTCGAGTTTTGGCGCGCGGTCTCTGCCCAGCCTGATCCTATGCTTGGCTCGACTGAGGGCCAGTTCAAAGCGCGCATTGTCGAAGGGTTTCAGCAGGTAATCGAGTGCGCCCGCTTCAAAGGCGCGTAACGCATACTGGTCGTAGGCGGTAACAAAAACAATCGCGAGAGGCAGATTCCTTCCCAGGAGTTCGAGCACATCGAAGCCGTCGCATTCCGGCATCTGAACATCGAGAAAGAGCAGATCGGGATTCGCGACCCGGATTTCGCCCAGCGCCTCCTCTCCCGAACCGCATTCGCCAACGACTCCGATTTCCGGGTCGGCTCGCAACAAGACGGCAAGGTTGCTGCGCGCGAGAGGCTCGTCGTCAACAATCAGTGTGCGAATCTTTGCGGAATGCGCATCGGCATGCACGAGTTCACCCTTTGCTTGTGGCGGAAGGCGTCGGTGAAACGAAGGGCACGGACACGGTTGCCTCCACTCCTCCGGGCTGCCGATTCCGCATGCTCAGCTCGAAGCGATCTCCATACAGACTTTGCAGGCGCGTGCGCACATTCTGAATCCCAATTCCCGACTGGCTCTTTTCCCATCCCGCCGGAAGACTGGGCCCATCGTTATATACGCGCATGGTCAGCGTTCCATTCGAACGAAACGCGGTAATGCGGATCGCTCCTCCTTGCACTCGCCGTGCAATGCCGTGTTTGACCGCGTTCTCCACCATGGGCTGCAGTATCAGGCTGGGAACCTGCGCCGGGAGAAGTTCCTCGGGAACATTCACGCTGAACTCAAGTCGTTCGGCAAAACGCGCCTTCTGAATATCGAGATACTTCTGCGTGAAGTCCAGTTCTTCGGCAAGTGGAACCTGCTGCCGATCGGAATCGTTCACTACCCTCCGCAGGAAATCGCTCAGGCCCACGATCATGCTCACGGCTGCGTCATTTCTTTTTTCCCGGACCAGTCCGGCGATGGCATTGAGCGTGTTGAACAGGAAATGAGGCTCGATTTGTCTGCGCAGCGCGCTGAGCTGCGCCTTCGAGAGTTGCTCGTTGAGATGCGCCGCCTCGGCTTGCTGCAAAGCCATCTGTTCCCTCGAATCAAGCACGTGATTGACTAGCAGAATCAGGCTGTACAGCACCAGGTCCGAAAGAAGGGAACCGTAGAACTTGTGGATCCAGAGTTGCGGAAACGGATCTGGTCCCGGCATCATCGCCCATGGATTCAGCCACTCTTCCCACATGGCGACCCATCCGGCGTAGAAGACACCAATACTTCCGCAAGCTGAAAGATGCACAGCCCACGTCGAAACCCGACTCCATCGTGTCGGAGAGTAGCGGTGAGCCAGGCGCAAGACGAAGGGCGTCGCTACAATCCAGGGCAGCCAGGAAATCAGCAGCGTCAGAAACAGGCGGCCCCAGTGATGATGCATGCCTTCTGCCCGCATCACAAAAACATTCTGCGACGCGTCGAACAGGCCCATAGCGCACCAGACAGCGGCCATCAGCATCCATCGCGATGATCCGGATTGGGTGTTGCGCGTCTCGTCCATAGGCAGAATCGTATTCTACGACCGGCGCAAAGGGTCAACAAATGCAGCCAATCGCCCGGTGACTGCAGCGGACGGTCTGGTTTCTTCGCGGGAATCCGGAGCATACTGCAGCCCATGAAGAATAAGAAAATCGCCCTGCTGGTCGCTGCGCTGGTTTTATTGTCTTCGGCCCTTCTGCTTAACTCCGCAACGCCTCCTCGTTCGGGTCCGGAATATACCAGCGATGCCCAAATGAAGCTGCCCGAAAACTATCGGCAGTGGGTCTATCTGACGACGGGGTTCGACATGAGCTACAGCCCGAAGGCGATGGAGATGGACCATCACATGTTCGACAACGTCTTCGTGAACCCTGAGTCGTACGCGGCGTTCTTGGAGACAGGAACATGGCCCGACAAGACGATGCTGGTGCTCGAAGGCCGCATGGCCCAGGGCAAGGGATCGATCAATCAGAAAGGTAATTTTCAGAGCACCGAAGTGATGGGGATCGAGGTGCACGTGAAGGATGAAGCGCGTTTTCCGGGGAAGTGGGCGTTCTTTATTTTCGGGGACGCCAAGACCTCCAAGATGGTTCCTACGAATATGGAGTGCTACAGCTGCCACTCTGACCATGCGGCGGTCGACACCACGTTCGTCCAGTTCTATCCCACGCTGCTTCCAATCGCCAGGAGCAAGGGGACACTCAGCGGCGCATATCAGAAGGAGAGCGCGGGGTCAGGGCAGAAGTAGCGCTGCGGTTTCGGAAGAAAGTCAGCGCGGGCACGATGGTTGGAGCTGTGCCCCACAGCGGCTGAAGCCACGTCCTTTTTTGCGGATCGCCACTAGTGGAACTTGTCCGTTTGCCGCTGTTGCTCGTGGCTTGCGCTTCGGAGTTCGACCGAGTATCTCCAGACGCTCGGCTTCGCCTCGCGGGACGGACGAATGCGTCCGTCCCTACACAACCTTGCCTAAGCTCAAGGGAACTCTAGCCGCGTGAGCACGACTATCGCGACCGAATCGTGGAAACCCGCTTGGCTGAAAGCCATGCCGCCGCAGTCAAAACTATTGTTGTCACGATTGAGAAAACGATAGGAATCATAAAAAAGTATTTCCAGCTCAAAAAAGTGATGGCGGCAAAGCAAAGGGCGAACGTCCACGCAGTGCCGCGCAAGAGAGCCAAAGATTCTGGCGGAAGGCGCCCGAGCTGCCACGCCAACACCACCGCGAGCAGAAGAAACACGCTGACAAAGAGTCCGAACCCAAGATAAAAATCCCAGTAAGTCCGGCTAAATCCCATGATGTAAAAGTGGGTTGACCGCATGGAGGCAAGATCCACTCCCCACTTGGGATCGGACCAGGGAAAACCAGATGTGTGCCCGGCGTCAAAAAGCAGCAGAAGAACGGCAGCGATTCGATACAACGTAGATGCTCGCATTGCTTCCCTCCAGAAGCTGCATTGGCACGACCAGAGCTCGTGCCTTTCCCGGTTCTGCTCGTGGCTCGCGGCTCGAAGCTCACCGCTGCCTCTCCGCACGCTCGGCTTCGCCTCGCGGGACGGACGAATGCGTCCGTCCCCACACGATCAATCTCCCACAGCGCGTACTTCTTCCCGTGCATCCGCACGAGCAACCTCAGCAGCCGCGCCGAATTGCAGAATGCCATCTTCCAGGCGGCTGATCCTCATGGTGAGCATGTCGCGGAGATAGTTTTGACGAATCAGCCACGGCGCGGTTGCGGCTTGCTTGGGCAGATTGGCTGACGCCCGCTGGACGTATCCGGATTTGAGATTCAGCAAAGGTCTTTCTTCAAGCGTTGACGGATCGCACGCTGGCTTGCACGTGCGGTAGCTGTGCCGATCCATGTGGTTCAAGACGCGGCAGACATACGTGGAAGCCAGGTCGGCGCGCAGCGTCCATGAGGCATTGGTATAGCCGATGCAGAAGGCGAAGTTGGGCACGTTGCTCAGCATCGTGCCCTTGTAGATGAAGTGCCGCCCTGGAACAATCGCCTCGCCATCGACATTGAGCTGCACCGCTCCCAGAGCGAGCATTTGCAAACCGGTCGCTGAGACGATGATGTCTGCTTCCAGTGCGTCGCCAGATTTGAGACGAACTCCGCGTTCGCTGAAGGTCTCGATCTCATCGGTCACCACCGACGCGCGGCCCGCGCTGATGGCTTTGAACAAGTCGGAATCCGGAACCAGGCACAAGCGCTGATCCCACGGCCGATAGCGCGGGTTGAAATGCTTGTCGACCTCGTAGCCTCGCGGCAGAACCTTGGCTGCGCCGTCGCGCAGCATGCGGCGCATACGGTTCGGCGCACGCTGGCTCAGCTGATAGATCCCCAGGCTGATCAGAATGTTCTTCCAGCGCACCAGGCGAAGGGCGGCGCGCTGCGGCAACACACGCCGGATCAGATTGGCGAGCGGATCGTGCTGCGGCAAAGTCATGACGTACGTTGGCGAGCGCTGCAGCATGGTGACATGCGCGGCGGTGTGCGACATCGCGGGAACCAGCGTGACTGCGGTCGCTCCGCTACCGATGACGACGACCTTCTTGCCAGCGTAGTCGAGATCTTCCGGCCAATGCTGCGGATGGACGAGGCGTCCGCGGAAACGTTCGGCGCCGGGAAAGGCCGGCTCGTAACCCGCGTCGTAGCGGTAGTAGCCTGTGCATCCGTAGAGAAAGCGACAGGAGTAGTGGACGGTCTCTCCAGTCTCATCACTCTTCGTCTTGACAATCCAGCGCGCGTCTTGGGATGACCACGACGCCGAAAGCACGCGCTGCCGGAATCGGATGTGGCGATCGATGCCGAACTCGCGCGCAGTGTCGCGCACATATTGCAGGATGCTCGCTCCGTCGCCGATATGCTGGACCTCCTTCCACGGACGAAAGGGATATCCGAGCGTGTGCATGTCGGAGTCAGAGCGCACGCCGGGATAGCGGAACAGGTCCCAGGTGCCACCGATCTCCGCGCGCGCTTCGAGGATGAGGTAGCTCTTGCGAGGGCAGTGCGTTTGGAGACGGTATCCTGCGCCGATACCGGAGAGTCCGGCTCCGATAATTACCACGTCGAAGTGTTCCGTGAAAGGCGTCAACGCCACCCCGCGACGGCTTCCGTATGGGAAGCAAAAGTTCCTCATTATGCGCCGGACGTGGCGGAATTGCCAAGGTCGCGTGAAGGGTGTCGGCAGCGTAACGGTCGCTGCGCGACCGGGACGGACGAAGGCGTCCGTCCCTACACAAGCTTACTTCGCGGCGCTCGCTACTTTTACGCCTTTGGAATTTGACGCGTAGCGCGCGATGCCTTTGTAGAGGGCTTCGGCGATTTGTTCGCGATAGCCGTCGCTGCGGAGTTTCTGTTCGTCCGTGGGACTGGACACGAAGGAGACTTCTGCCAGGATTCCTGGCATCGCGCTTTCAGTGAGGACGACGAATCCCGCTTCTTTGATGCCGCGATCGCGCAGGCCGGGATTCTGCCCCGACAGCGTTCCGTAGAGCGAGTGCTGCACGCTTGACGCAAGCCGCCTTGATTGCTCGATGCGGTCGCGTAATTCTCCCGGCGTAAGCGTTGGAGTCGGAACATTATGGGGTGTCGAACGCATGGCTGCTTCTTTCGGTCCGGCAGGATTGCTGAGATCTTTCGAGCCAGGCGCCGAGAAGAGATTCGTGTAATAGGTTTCAACGCCGCGGGCTGAAGGCGTATCGCTGTAATTGGCGTGGACGGAGATGAAGAGATCGGCCTGCGCCGTATTGGCGATCACGGCGCGCTCGTCGAGCGGAATGTAGTTGTCGTCTTGCCGCGTGTAGATCACGTCCGCGCCGAGGCGCGATTCGAGCAGCTTGCCCAGGCGCTGGGAGATTTCAAACACCAAATCTTTTTCTAGGAGACCGCGTCGGCCCACGGTGCCAAGGTCCCATCCACCATGGCCGGCGTCGACGACGATGCGCATCTTCGGTACCTTCAAGCGCATTTGCAGGTCTTCTTTGGTCGGCGGCGGAACCACGATGGCGAGCTTGTTCTTCTCGACTTGCGGAACGTTGGGGAAGAGATTGACTGCGGTTTTCGGATCGGAGCCGGCCTTGTTGACCTGAATCACCAGGCGATAAGGCTCGCGTTCGAGACTGACCTGCGGGGCCGAAAGCGCCGCGTTGTTCTTTGCTTCGAGCACCACGCGCGTCATGCCCGAGACCGGTTGCGCTAAACGAATGTGGCTCAGCAGCGCGTCTCCTTCAATTGTCTTGCCCTTCAAGTCGGCCGCGAGTTGCGTGTCGCGAAGATCGAAGTAAAAGCGCTCGGGGTTCGAGAGATGTCCCGGCTCGTACTGGACCTGGTCTTCAAGGTCAAGAACGATAGTGCTGGAGTCGCCCGACGACCAGTGACGGACACCGGTGACGTGCGGAAACTTCAATAACTCTTGCGGATTAGCAGGCGTATTTTCCGGCTGATCGGAATCTGGAATGTCACTCGCAGTGGAGTCTGCCGCGGCTTCTGCCGACTGATCCGAATTCGGCTGCGCCGCTGGCGCGACAGGTTGGTTCTGCACCATCTGGTCGCCGATTTGCGCGGTCTTCAACTTCCACCACACTCCTACGCCGAATGCGGCGGCAATGACGACGCCTACCAGCATGAACACCATCCAGGGACGCTGCGACTTTTCGCCATCGAGTTGTCCGAACAGTGCGGGCTCAGGCGTGGCTTTAGGCTTGGCTTCAAGAAATGCAGGAAGCGATGAAGGTGACGCGGCCAGTGGACTCGCAGGAACTTTAGAGACTGCGACGGGAGCCGCGGCTGTGGCCTGAGGCACCGGCACTGGTTTCGACGCGGGCGGCGGAATCGCTGGCTTCGCCGGTGCAGCGGACGCGGAGGTTGCCGGAGTAACAACAGGCGTCGCTGCTGGAGTCGGAGAAGCTATCTTGGCTGCCATTACCGGCTGTGCCGGAACTGGCGCTGCGGGCACCGGCTTCGGAGGCAACGGACTTGGAGCAACAGCGGTTGGCGCAATTTTAGCTTCGTACTTGGGCGGCTCCGCCTTCGGATGCGCGGGCTTCGCTGGTTCGGTTTTCGCCGGCTCCAATCTGGTCTCTGCCGCCTCCGCTGATTGCGCAAATCGATCTTCGTCCTCCGGCTTGAGCGCGCCAAGGACAAGTTCGGCTAGGAGCGTGAGGTTGCGGATGTCGACTTCGTTGAAGGCGAACGGCCACGAGGAGAAGGCTTCAAGAATTCCGATCACGCGGCGCCGTCCGCACAGCGGCACGGCCACCATGGAGCGGACACCCATCTTGCGGCACGCCTCAAGATTCACGCGTGTGTCGGTCTCGGTGTCGTCACAGTTGATGATTTGCGCGGTGCGGAAGCAGGCTCCCGAAAAAGCCGAGGTGCGGTCGATGCGCGTGCCGGGATCGGGACGAACGGTGCCGGCGGCGGCGCGAAGAACGATCTCTTCGTTTTCCGCGAGCGCGATGGCTAGCCCATCAGCGCCGGTAATAGCCACCGCGCGCTCGGCCACAAGTTGCAAGACTTCATCGAGAACAAAAAGCTCAGTCGGCTCGAACTCGGTTGGCGGAGTTGGCGAATCGAAACCGTTGCGCTGCGAGGCCAGCGCTTTGCGGCGGCGCACTTGATCGTGCAGAGCGGAGAATGCGAGCAGCGCTTGCAAGGCGTCTCGTTGTGATGGCCTGCTGACATCGTTCGCGCCTGCATCTTTCACAGGCGCGTGCGGCCACGCGGGCAGATTGGCGCCCGAAACGTCGGCCGTTTCAATGTCAGGCTTAGTGGTTGTTGTCGCCATCGACAGATAGCTCACGCTTAAGGTATCGAGGATTGCGGTGACTTTCAATTACCGGTGGATGACCCTTTGGCCATGTACTTCCGTGTATACCGACTGCGGCGGTTCGCTTTCGCGAACAATTGGCGAAAGTGAGTACCGGGAACAGGTTCGGAGTAGAATCCTGCGAAATCACTAACCACGAAGGACACTAAGGTGCACGAAGGAAAAACAATTATATCCCGGCCTCGGATTCACGGGTCTCCCTCCACTTCGATCGCGGCGGGAATCGTCATCGGGATGCTGGCGATGATGATCATCCCTGCGGCCATTGCACTGCATTCGGTGAGTACCCCGGCCACGCTGCAGGTCCAAGCCGACGCCTCACCGCATGGATATACCTGGAGCCTGCTGCTGTTCCTTGTGCCGATCGTCGTGATCGCGGCGTGGTTTCTGCCGGGTGAGGGACTGGAGATCCCGCAGCGGTCCTTCTGGCGTACGATCGTGATTCTTGCGCCTGTTGGCTGCCTACTGGATGTGATTTTCGCGCAGTGGTTTTTCGTGTTTCCGAATCCGCGTTCGACGCTGGGTGTCCTCGCACCGGCCTTGGGACATTGGGTCCCGGTCGAAGAGTATGCCTTCTATTTAGCCGGGTTCATCACGATTTTGCTTTTGTATGTCTGGCTCAGTGAGTATTGGCTGGCTGCTTATACCGTGGAAGATTACCGTGGGGAGGCGCAGGCACTGCCGAAGTTGCTGGAGTTCCATCCGATGTCGTTGGTGATCGGAGGGGCCCTGATTGCCGGAGCCATCATTTACAAGAAATGGTTCTCGGAGGTGCGCGAGGGATGGCCGGGATATTTCATTGTGCTCGTCGTGGGTGGCTTAATCCCTTCGGTCAGTTTCTATCCGGTGACGCGGAGGTTTATCAACTGGCGCGCGCTGAGCCTGACGATGTATTTCATCCTGCTGATCAGCATGCTTTGGGAGGCGACGCTCGCTCTGCCTTATGGATGGTGGAACTACCAGCGTGGGGCGATGATGGGCGTGTTTATCGGGGCGTGGTCCGGTTTGCCGGTTGAGGCCGTCCTGGTGTGGCTGGCAGTGACTTACGGGACGGTGATTTTGTTTGAGGCGGTGAAGATCTGGCAGGCTTCGGGGAGGCGGGCGCGGAATGCGTTTTTGGGGTTGGCGTAGAGACATGCTCTGCTTTGACCCTGCGCTCGGCTTCGCCTTCGCGGGACGGACGAATGCATCCGTCCCCACAGGATGCGGGCGAACCAGCTTGGTTACTCAGAAGTTACTGCACGCGGGGATAACATTCTTGAACACCCTCTGGCTGAGAGCGAGATCCGGCGGCGAATATGGAAGCAGGAACCAGTCCCGCGCGTCAGGCACGTGCTCAGCATCGGCACGAACTCCGTACGCTTGCCTACGTCACGCTCGACCAGGCGAACGGCGGGATCGTGCGCAATCTCACGAACACGGGCATCGGGGTGCAGGTGGTGGCGGCGGTGCGTCCGCGGCAACAGTTGCGCGTGCGCTTCGAGTTGCGCTACCCGCGGCTGCAGGTGGAGACGCGCGCCGAAGTCGTGTGGGCGACGTTTTCGGGCCAGTGCGGCATACGCTTTCTCGACATGCCCCCAGTGTTGAAGCAGCAGATTAACCAATGGATATTTGGCAATCTTCTGGAAGGTATTTCGCTGCATGCCGAGCATTCTGGATCGATCTTCGCTCCCAAGCCTGAGAACGAGGTGCACGTCCATGCGGCAGGCAATGGTCGCTCTTCGACTGTGGCTGCGGAGGAAGACGGCGGGCTCATGGTCTCGGCCAGTCCGGTGAAAGTGATCGCGCTGCCCGTTCGGAGGGAGCCACCGGAACCTGTGATCGGGGAAGAAGGCGCGATAGACGAGATGCAGCCTCCTTCGGCCGATGCCGACTGGCTATCGCAGCCACTGACCGGGCGGACATTGGCGTGGACGGAGCGGCGCTGCCTTGACCATGGCCGGGTTGTATTGGGCATTCTTTCGGTACTTCGCTGGCGGAAGTCTGGGGACGAAACTGGCGCGCATTGCCGAGTCTGACGGGCGGGATCGTGAGATTAGGGAAGAGACCTTTCGATAGCATCGAAAGGCTTTCATCACAAAGGACACGAAGGACACGAAGGAAATCCATCGTGACGCGTGGGGTTAGTTCGCCAGGAATTGCTGGGCCAGCCAGAGTTCCAATGCCCTTTGTTGATGTGCCGGGACACTCACAAAGCGAACACCTACGTTGCCGCTCTCATCCTGCCAGACGACTTCGGCTTGTGCCTTCAACTCCGAGGTGGCTCCGGGAAGCTCGCACGAGATCTGCAGATTGTCGGAATCAACGGGCTGGTGGGTTGAGAGCCGCATTCCTCCCTGACTGACATTGACAAGGTGCGCGTCCAACTTTTTGTTTCCCTTGGGCTTGAGGGAAACGGGGATTTCAACTCCTATGCGGTGATAGCGTAGGCGCCCGTCGAGGATCATGCAGCGCGCGGCCGATAGCGTGCGCACGGCCTGCTCGACCGAGATCGGCTTTTCGAAAGCGAACAGCGCGCCCATCTGATTCAGGGTCGCCATGTCCTGGTGCTTGCCCATTACGACGAGAGGAACGGTGTTGAACTGTCTCCCCGGCATCTGCAGTTCGTGGAACAGCTGGGAAGTTCCATTCAGGTCGCAATCGACAATGAGCGCGTCGATCTTCGAGTGGGAGAGCCGCTCCATCGCTCGTTGAGGTTCGCATTCGACCGAAACGTCCATATGAAGGCCGCCCAGGATGCACTCCAGAACGCTGATTTCCTGCCAGTCGCGCGAGACCACCATCGAGGAAAGAGTCATGGCTCTCACTGTAGCGTGGGCGTAATCGATACGTAGATAACCAACGTAATGACGGGCGTGGGTGTCGGACCTCAGACCCAAGACCTCGGACCCAAGACCTCGGACCCAAGACCTCAGACCCAAGACCTCAGACCTCAGATACCTCTGCGGATTGTGGAACCTTCGGACCTCCGCAGACGTAACCTTTATTGGAGACGGCCGTCTTACTCTAAGGCGGTGAGGCTGGGGTGCGTTTGCCTCACTTACTCGCGAAAAATGGTTCCCCAGATCGTAATTTCTGCATCACAGTGGGAAAAGGCCGGATTTCCTCTGTAATTAAAGCATAGGTTTCACCGTCTTTATTCATTGGGCCAAGCTTCAGGCGCGCTCCCAAAGATATTTTCGAGGTTCTTGTTATGCGGAGTATTACAGACATTTTCGGACAGATTTTCCGCAATCTGTGGGCGCATAAATTGCGCTCGTTCCTCACCATGTTCGGCATCGCATGGGGAGTGGGATCTTTGCTCCTGCTGGTGGGGGTTGGCGAAGGCTTTCGCTCGGGCAACAAGCGCGAACTGGCCGAATTCGGCAAAGACATCATGTTCCTGTTCCCCGGGCGGGCGCCTGCGGTGAAAGGGAATATGACTTCGGCGCGGTCTTATCTGCTCACGTACCAGGACTATGAGGACATACGGCACGCTCCAGAGGTGCGTAATGCTTGCCCCATCATTTCGCGTGGAGACTTGCACGAGGTAAGCGAGTTTTCCAACGGAAGCGGGGAAGTTCTTGGGACCGAGCCGCAGTTGAACGAGATCAGTTACCTGCCGCTGCAGGAAGGGCGCTGGCTCAACAATCTGGATGGCGCGCAGCGCCGCAACGTGGTCGTGCTGGGAAACCAGCTCGCCAAGGTGCTCTTCCCGGGACGTCCGGCGCTGGGCGCGTTCATCCTGATCAACGGCCTGCGCTTTGAGGTGGTCGGGAGCATGCCCCACCTGGGCCGCGGCGACAACATGTGGCTCAATAACAGGGCTTACATTCCGTATGAAGTGATGTCGGCGAATTTTCCGCTGAAGGGCGAGAACCACCAGAATTCGATCTCGTTCATCGAGTATCAGCCGCATGTGACCGCCGAACATGTCATCGCTCGCAACGCGGTGCACAAAATCGTCGGGCATAACCATGGGTTCGATGCCAGCGATGAGAATGCCTTTGACGAGTGGGATTCGATCGAGGAATCGAAGATGGTGGGAACCATCTTCGACGTGATGAACATGTTCCTGGGAGCGGTGGG
>WNGO01001188.1_pt2 | contig 16686 bp, 18 predicted proteins | sample 5400511 | NCBI WGS metagenome assembly WNGO01 (sample SAMN13153380, study PRJNA577476) | soil metagenome | isolation source: 20 cm soil or saprolite under Garry oak tree replicate 2 | place: USA:California | collected 2016-06-15 | reverse complement strand
GCCAGATCCTCGCCAAGCTCGGTTTGTTCAAGGAAACGACGGGGCACGTGAGCGCGCGGAGCGCCGACGGGAAACGCATGTTGATCCGCGGCAGAGGTCCGGAGGAGAGCGGACTTCTCTTTACCAAGCCGAACGAAGTCGTGCTTGCAGATTTCGACGGGCACAAACTCGATAAAAAAAGTCTGCTCAAAACGCCCAACGAGTCGGTGATTCATGGCGAGCTTTACAAGGCGCGGCCCAACGTCGGCGGCATCGTTCACGCGCACCCGCCATCGATTGTGCTGACCAGCATGGCGGGCATCGAGCTCAGGCCGATCTTCGGTGGTTTCGATCCGCGCGGCATGCGCATGGCGATCAAAGGAATCCCCGTCTACCAAAGCAGTTTGACGCTTCATAAAGTTGAGCACGTGCACGAAATGATGGACGTGATGGGCGACAACGATATCTGCGTGTTGCGCGGCCACGGGGTCGTGGTGTGCGGCAGCAGCCTCGAGGACGCCACAATCAAAGCGATCAAGCTGGACAATCTAGCGACGATGAATCTTCAAGCCGCAGCACTGGGAAACGTGGCGTCGATTTCTCAGGAAGATCAGCATGCTTTTCTGACTCGGAAGAGTACCGGCATGGGTGGCGGCGGTGCGGAGACACTGTGGCGATATTATTGTGAGTGGCTGAAAAAAAGTTAACGTTCAGATCGTTCAAGTCGTTCAAAACGTCAAGGCTGTTCAAGGTTTCAAGGTTCAAAAGTTCAATGGCAACAATCCAAAATCCAAAACCTGTGCTGAGCAAAGCCGAAGCATCTAAAATCGAAAATCTCAAGCGTCGCCTTGTCGAAGGGATTCAAGTCATCACGGGCGAGGGCGTGCTGTCGGGATCGGGACACCTGAGCGCCCGCATTCCGGGGACGGAGACGTTTCTCATCAATCCGCGCTTCGCCGGCGTGCTCGCCGATCCGAAAGACATCTGCACGGTCACCTTCGACGGCAAGCGCATCGCCGGCAAAGGGCCGATCCCTTCGGAGTCGCCGATTCACGCGGCGGTTTATCGGGCGCGTCCTGACGTGAACAGCGTGATCCACTGCCATGCGCGCTATTCGATCCTCGTCGGACTGCTCGACGGCGGACTCGTACCTTTCAATCGCGAAGCGCGGATCTTCGCCGACGGCGTGCCGATCTTTCCTGTAAGTCGCGGCATCAACGACTTCGCGCTCGCGCAGCGCATGGTTGAGAATCTTGGACCGCATTGGGCGACGTTTCTACGCGGTCATGGCATCGTCGTTGTCGGCCCCGGCATCGAGGGCGCTTGTATTTCGGCGATTCAACTCGAGCGCGCCTGCCAGGATCAGCTTTTGATGATGAGCATATCGACAGTCAAGCCGATGACCGATGCCGGCCGCGGCCGAAACAACGCGCGTCTGGAGAATCCCTATCGCGCGTGGCCATTTTTGCTTTACAAGCACAAAGTGAAGTCGAAAGCGCAGATACGCGCCGGTATTCGCACACTCAAAGAAGGCGAGCATTACTGAGCGCGGCGCGGACGAAAAGGCGTGGGTCGAGCATAGAGGATCGAGAATCGATAGGGCGAGAATAAAAACAGCTCAGCTATGAAGAAACGTACTTGGTTATTTGCCGGTCTGGCGTTTGCGTTGATGCCCTGGACAGCGTTGGCGCAGGAAAAGAAACTCGACGCCTTCACGATCTCCTACGCCTCGGTGTCAGGCACACGCGGGCCACTGTGGATCGCCAAGGATTTGGGGCTATTCGAAAAATATGGCTTGGACGGCAACTTAATTTACATCGCCTCCGGTGTGATTTCGGTCAATGCACTGCTGGGCGGCACCGTCGACATTATAGCCGCGTCAGGTTCATCCGCCGTCGGCGCCGCCGCGCGCGGCGCGCCGATCGCGATCATCGCCAGCCTTGGACATATTTCCTATAAGCTGATCGCGCTTCCCTCGATCAAAACCGTCCAAGAGCTAAAAGGTAAAATCATCGGTTCGAGCCGCATCGGCGCGGGTTCGGATTTTGCGTTGCAGCGTTTATTGCCGAAGCTTGGACTGATTCCCGGCAAGGATGTGCAGCTTATTCCCACCGGCGTGAGTGAGTCGGATCGTCGGTTGTTGATGATGATGCAAGGCAAGATCGACGCCACGCTAGGGACGGAGGACAACATTCTGCAACTGGGAAATCGAGGGATGAAGTTTTCCATCCTCGCGGATCTCTACGATGCCGGCGTCTATACGACCGGCAGCGATATTGCGACGAGCCGTCAGCTGATCAAACAACGCCCGCGACAGCTCAAGGCGTTTCTCATGGCGCTGAGCGAAGGCACCTGGATCGGCCGAAACAACAAGGAACTGACCATGCGCATTTACCGCAAGTACATGAAGATCGAAGATCAGAAGCTGCTGGAGTCGATGCACAAAAGTTATCTGCTGGGATCGATTCCCGTGCGGCCGTTTCCCAATGAAGAAGCGATTCAAAACGATATCGAAGATCTTAGTTCCAGTCTGCCGCATTTGCGCGGCAAAAAAGCCGCGGAGTTTTTAGATCTGTCGCTTTTGAAAAGCATGGAAGAAGAAGGATTCTTCAAACGGCTCCAGGCGAAATAATGTTCGCGCTTTTACCAACGGTCCGACTTTGAGCGGCGCTAAACCCCGCATCATCACCTACGAGCTTCCCGGTGGCTGGATGGTATTCGCTGGCGCCACCGACGCCGACAACGATTACTTAAGCACCGAAATAGCTGAGCCCAACGATTGGTGGTTTCACGCCGACAAAGTTCCCGGCAGTCATGTGATTCTGCGAGCGAAATCCGATGCAGAGCCGAACCGGGATACATTGCGTCAAGCCGCGGCGATAGCGGCGTACCACAGCAAGGCGCGCAATGCGGGAATCGTGCCGGTTCACTGCACCCGGGCGCGCTACGTGTCGAAACCGCGCGGAGTCAAAACCGGTACGGTCAATGTTGCGCACGGCAGCGTTTTTAAGGTTCGTCCTGACGTTACCTTCGCCACGCGCCTGCGTGCGGCAACATATTCAGAGTGTCGATGAACTCAAAGGCAAAGCCATGGCCGTGCGTACCCACGGCCAGCCGCACGCGGTGACACTCTGGCTCAGAATGATGGGATTAGAAAATGCTGTGACGACTATTTTAGTTCACGACAGGGACGTCGGTCGCTGGGGCCAGTGGAAAAAGGTCATCGGTGGTGAATGCGGCGCAAGCTTCATGTCACCACTTTATCTTGCCGATGCGATAAACGCCGGATTGAAAGTTCTGCCGGTGCCAGACATTCCCATCATCGGTCAATTTGCTCAGGCTTGCCTTTCGCAGTTCGCCGCCAAGAATTCCGGATTGCTGCTGGCCTATATCAAAGCGATCGTTCATGCGTTGGTTTGGCTTGCGGCTCGCCCTCAAGAAGCGCTGGCCGTACTCGCGCCGGAACTGAAAACCTGCATGCGGCTTAACGACGACGCCGAGCTTAAACGCCGCTTCATGTCGGTCGTGAGCGGCGTCAAGATGCGCCCCTACCCCACGCCGCAAGCGATCGCCAACACCTACGAGATCGCGACCATCGAATACCCTGCCGCAAAAGGTTTGAACCCTCTCACGCTCTGGGATCTTCACTGGGTCAAGGAGCTTGATGACACGGGTTTCATCGACGGGCTGGTGAAGCGGCTGTCCTTTTAGCGGAGAGCGACAATTGTCGTATCTGAGGAAGAAAGTAGTTGACCCTGTTCTGTCATTCCGGCGGATGCCGGAATCCAGGCTTTCCGAAGAAACCGGACGCCGGCTTTCGCCGGTGTGACGAGGGAATCGAACCACTTGCTCGCTTTTCAATTCCTGGATAAAGTTTTTGCCTTGGGACGGGACCGGCATGACCGGTAGACCGACAAGATGAAACTGCCTTGCGTGTACCTGCTGGCCAGCAAACGAAACGGCACCTTATAGGTGGGCGTAACATCGGATCTGGTTCAACGTATTTGGCAACACAAAAATGACCTTGCCGAAGGATTCACAAAGCGCTACGGAGTGCACATGCTGGTGTGGTATGAGGAATGCGGCACTATGGAAGCTGCCATTTCGCGCGAAAAGGCGATCAAAGAGTGGAAACGGGCCTGGAAGATTCGCCTCATTGAGAATCGCAATCCCGAATGGAAGGACATATACAATGAGTTGCTATGACTGGACACCGGCCTTCGCCGGTGTGACGGTTATCTAAGTGTGAGTTTTGGGCGGTAGCTGACTCTGTAAGGAGACGCGAATATCGTTAAAGAGGAACAGATCATGATCACCGCTGAAGAAAATCAACTACTCACTCAAACCAACCCCCAGACGCCGTGCGGCGAGCTTTTGCGGCGCTACTGGCAACCCGTCGCGTTGAGCGAGGAACTGCCAAAAGACGGCGCGCCGCTGAAGGTTAAAATCCTCGGCGAAGAGTTGGTGCTGTTTCGCGACGATCACGGCCAGCCGGGATTGATCGGCCTGCACTGCTCGCATCGGGGCACCGACTTGAGTTACGGCCGCATCGAAGACGGCGGACTGCGCTGTCTCTATCATGGCTGGCTTTACGATGTCTGCGGGCGGGTGCTCGATCAACCGGGCGAGCCGGGCGGCGGCGCCAACAAAACTGAGATCCGCCATCGCGCCCATCCGTGCCAGGAAGCCGGCGGGGTGATTTTCACTTACATGGGGCCTGGCGATCCGCCCTTGCTGCCGAATTATGAATTTCTCACCGTTCCGGGAGAATACCGGACCGTGACCAAGCTCTTGGAGACATGCAACTATCTCCAAGGCAACGAAGGCAACATCGATCCCGTCCACCTTTCGTTTTTGCACCAATGTCTCGACGAAGCGCAGATTGCGCGGCGAAGAACGGTGCCGGGCAGCAACGCTACTGACAATAAATTACTCGCTGAAGATATTGCGCCCACGATCGAAGTCGAAATCACCGACTACGGGCTGCGGATCTACACGCTCAGAGCCGCCGGGCGAGAGAAGCACTATATACGGATTACCAATTTCGTCATGCCCAATCTCTCCGTCTTCGGCGGCTCCTCCGTGGAGCAGGGATACTCGATCCACTGGCACGTGCCGATCGACGATACCCATCACTGGAAATATATTTTCGCTTTCAGCCGAGAAAAACCGCTGGATGATTTCATGCGAACGAGAAGCCGGACGGAGCTGACGGCCGATTATCGATTGACGCGGAATGCATCGAACCGCTATCAGCAAGACCGCGACTCGATGAACACGCAGACCTTTACCGGCATGGGTTTGAACTTTCAGGCGCACGACGCTTTCGCCACCGAGAGCCAAGGGCCGGTGCAAGACCGCACGGCGGAGCACCTCGTGACTTCGGATAAGGCAATCGTCGCCGCGCGCAAATTGCTGTTGAACGCGATGCAAGACGCAAAAAATGGCCGCGATCCTCGACATGTCATCCGAACTCCTAATTCGAATCACCTCCTGCACCTGCAGGCGTTGTCGGAGGTCATCCCCGCCTCGATAGACTTCAAGCGGCATATTAGCGAGCGCATCGCGGAAATCGAGCGCGCCTACGGCAAGTAAACGAGATGACAGTCGGGTTGTCGCGCGAGCATAGGTTCACATCCCGCGGAAAGGTCACCGATGATTCGAAAGCTATGGCTGGCGATTTCTTTGCTGCTGCTTGTGCCGGTTGGCTCGCGCGCGCAAGAGCGCTACACGATTGCGTACGCTGGATTCGCGGGATTTCAATCGCCCCTCTGGGCGACCAGGGACCTTGGCTTTCTCGCCAAGTACGGCCTCAACGGCGACTTGGTTTTAACACCCGGCTCGACTCGCCAGATCCAGGCGCTGGTGGGCAATAGTGTTCACTTTGCCCAAGTGGACGCGGTGACGACGGTAAACGCCATCACACAGGGCGCCGATTTGGTCATGATCTCTGGTTCGCTCAACACTTTTCCGTTCAGCTTCGTTGTCCAGAAAGATATTCGAAAACCGGAAGATCTTACCGGCAAGAAGATCGGTATCGTCGGCTTCGGCGGCGCCAACGAGCTGGCGATCCTGCTTGCGCTCAAAGAGTGGAATGTCGCGCGTCAGGCGGTGACGCTCTTGCAAGCAGGCGGTGCACCGCAGCGGCTGGTCGCGATGAGCGCCAAAGCGCTCGACGCCACGGTCCTCGCCCAACCTGAGCTCGGCGAAGCGCAGCGCATGGGCATGAACGTGCTCGTGCACATGCGCGACATGAAAGCCGCGGCGTTTCCGATGAACGCCATAGTGGTGCGCCGGTCGTTCCTCCAGCAAAATCGCGACGTGGTCAAACGTTTCCAGGAGGCCTACGCCGAAGCGACCTATCAGTTGTTGAACCATAAAGACAAAGCGACCGCCGTATTGGCGAAATGGTTGCAGCAAAAAAATCCCAAGGCGATCGAGGAGACGTATCAGTACATCGCGACGAGTTTTTCTTTCCCGACGCGAATCGCGCCCCAGGGTATCCGTAACACGCTCGATATGGTGGCACAGCGCAATCCCAAGATCGACATGAATCCTGCCAAATATATCGATGAAAGCACGCTCGACGAATTGGAAAAGGAAGGGTTCTTCAAGAAGCTCGCGGGTAAATGACCCGCGCCAAGCCGACCGAAGGGAGGCCCATGTTAACCCGAATTCAGCACTTCGCGATCGTCAGTGAAAACTTCGTCCGAGAAGCAAAATTTTACGAAGCAGTATTCGCCATGAAGCGATCGAAGCCTGGCTCTGAGGAAGAACAGAAGGCGATTCGGACCAATTATGCCGTCAGCATCAGCGACGGCTATGTCGGCGTGACTGTGATCGGCAGAAAGCCGGGTTACGTGCCGGGCTTGCACCATTTCGGCGTCGATGTCGACGACGTCGACGAAGCGATGTCGCGTATCAAGAAAAATTACCCGGAAGTCGCGGTGCTCAAGCGGCCTTCCAACCGTCCCTTTGCGACTTACGGCGCCCACGATCCCGAAGGGAATTATTTTGATCTCACGCAGGAAGGCAGGTCAAATCGCCGCGACGTTTATGTCGAGCAGCAACGCGAGCAGCCACGGCGCATTCACCATCTCAAGTTGCGGGTCATGAATGCGCCGGCGATCGCCGCCTTTTACCGCGACATGTTGGATTTGCGCGAAGCGGACAAGGCGCTCGAAGACCCGAACTTCTATCTCACCGACGGCAAGTTGACCTTGATCATCGCGCCTTGGAAAATGAGCGATTTCGAAGGCGCCGGCATCGACCGCCCAGGCTTGGAACATATTGGTTTTAAAGTCGAGAGCGTCGAGTCGGTGAAAACAGAATTAGCCGCATTGCGCGAAGCCAATCCCGAAATGCGCGAGCGCATTATCAGCGAGCCGAGTGAAGGAGAAAGGCGGCTTGCATTGATTGCGTCATGCCGCCATGGACAGCATCAATGTTCGAGTCCGGACGGCGTGTTTATCGATCTGTCGGAACGATAAATCGATCCGGATAAAAAAATTGCAATTGTAACCCTGGTCGATAGCGAACCTGTTGTCATTGATTTGTTTATCGCGGTGTCGGCTCTGATGAAAATTAGAACGGGAGACCGCCGATGATGCCAAGCAAATGTCGGGGAAAAATGCCGGCAACTGTGACGCTGTGGTTTGGCTTTGCGCTCGCTTTTCTTTCCTCCCGTCTAGACGCCGCCGAACGAATCTACACGGCTTACTTCTCTCCCGCTCCTGGAGCCTCGGCGGTGATCTGGGTAGCGAAAGAAGCGCGGCTCTTCGATAAATACGGTCTCGATGTCGCGCCCGTGCTCATTCCGAGCAGCGTGCGTACCCTTCAGGCCGTCTTGGCTGGGGAAAGCGCGATTGCCGAAAGCGCCGGACCGGCCGTCGTGAGCGCGCGTCTCGCCGGCGGCGATGTCGTGGCGATCGCCGGAAGCGTCAACATTCTGACCTATTATTTTGTGACGCTGCCGACGATCAAACGGCCCGAGGATCTCAAAGGAAAAATCGGCGCCAACCAAAGCCCCGGCACGATTGCCGACTTTGCTCTGCGCGTGAGCCTGAGAAAGCTAGGCCTGGATCCGGCAAAGGATGTGAGTCTGCGCTCCATCGGCGTTCTTTACGATCGCATCGCGGCGATGCAGAAGGGCATCGTACAGTTCACCGTGCTTACTGAAGCGGAGAAGCCGGTCGTGGACAAGCTGGGGTTTCCGGTTTTGCTCGATCTGATCTCGCTCAAAATTCCCTTTCCTCAACGCGGCATCTACACCACGGGAAAATACATCAAAGAGCAGCCGGACACGGTGCGGCACTACGTGCGGGCCTATGTGGAGGCAATTCACTATTTCAAAACGCGCAAGGAGGAAACCATGCAGATCCTGCGCAAATATTCGCGCGTGGAAGATCGCGGCGTCCTCGAGCACACGCAGTCGTGGTTCACAGAAAACATGCCGGATTATCCCTATCCCCCGGTTGAAGGATACCAAGTCGTTGCCCAGGAAATGGCGTCGACTCAACCCAAGGCGGCGGGGCTCAACGTCAAAGAGTTAGTCGATGCTCGCTTCGTCAAGGAACTGGAAGACGCGGGCTTCGTTGCCAACCTGTCTAAAAAATAAACGGCATCTCACGTTTGAGCGCGGCCTTGTTTCGCCAGACGGCGGCTTGGCTCAAATCTGATCGCCGGCTCGACAGCGACGTTGAAAAAGAAATCGCTGCGGTGCGAGGGAAGATCAAGCCGTGAGAAATATCAAAATGAACAGCCACGACCCCTTTGCGCCTCGGCAAATGCATGGCGCACCTCTTCAAAAACATTCTTCACTACTCGCTCAACGTTCATCGCGTATCCCCTTTGTGGGCATCGAGTCAAAGCGAGTGATTCAGGATTGGTTTGCTCTTCCTACTATCTGCCAGGGCAAGTCCGACTTCCGACTCCTCAGTCAGCCCGCCCCATTGAATTGGCAGACGAGGGCTGCCGTTATTCCTGAAAGCCATCATCGCGGCGCCGGTTGGTAATTTGGCGGAGGGGGAGGAAACGACGATGAGGGGGCGATTGCTGGAGGACTCGTCTGAACAAGACCTGGAATTTGGTTTCCTTTGGCGTACATGCACTGCTCGTAAGCAATATTGTAGCGTTGTTGCAGCGTGAATCCTGTTCCATACCCGGCATGCGCACCAACCGCGGTGCCTGCGAGCAGCCCCGTTCCGGCGCCTACGCCTGCGCCGACTCCAGGATGACCTGCGGCGGCTCCGATAGCCGCTCCAGCGACGGCACCCACCGCTGTCCCAATCGCCGCACCACTCACAGTGTCTTGCGCGGCGGTTGTTTGAGGATTGACGCCGATTTGCCGATCAGCAAACTGCTTGCACACGGTGTCATCGTCGACAAAAACTTCGAAGGGTTTTCCCGGGGCGGGCATCACCGCTAGAGTTGGTCCGGTCGGGATCATGGCGCACCCTGTGATCGTCGCCAATAAAATGATCAAGAGAAATCTCGCGTTCATATTTACCTCCACTTACCGCATAGGAGGTGGAGGTGCACTGGGTGCGGCAGCCGGCGGAGGTGTTGCGGGCACGGTTCTCCAACCTGATGGGCACTCGGTAACGTAGGGGTAATAGCCGGACGGCCTATCGCAGTAATACCACGATTGAGTTTGTGGCTGCGCCTGCGCAACCGGCGGTGCCGGCTGAACCGCTATGACCGGAGGAACATACGGATCTGGATAGGGATAGACCGGAGCCGGATAAAAGTACCATCCTCCGGGGATAACCCACCACCAGCCGAACCGGCCGGTGTGCCATCCATGTATCCAACGACCGCCACGCCACACGACAAAGTCGTGCTCGTGAAAACGTCCGATGTCGCCGTGCCAACGAGGGTCTCCCCCGCGCCAAGGCGCCGCTCTGACCGGCACAGCGAAGGTTGTCATCCATGCGGTCCATGCCAATACAGCAACTGTAATCCTCGACATTCTTTTTATTCGCGTGTCTTTCCTCATCAGTTTTCTCCTACTTGTGCTACGAATAGATCTGAGCAAGAGCCACGCCATGGATTGTGCTGCACATCGACGGCGAGAAAATACGCGTTCATCTAAGATACCGCTGTGTCGAACATTCAAAACTGGTGTGGCTAAGAGGAAAGATCGTCGGGAAAGATGCCTCACCACTACGCCGGCAACAAACACGCTGAGTGACAGGCAATCGCTTTTTATACCTGGTATATCTCTTGCTCCACTCTAGAGACGCGAGAGGCCAGTCGACTATTGGAGATTTACAATCAAGACGGTGAGCTTCTGGCAAGCACTTTCTAAAGGGAGTGTCGCCAACCGGAAAACACAGGTGTGAGTAACCGATATCAGGAAGGAGATTTAAAAATGACGTGGATCAAAACATTTGAGGAGAATGAAGCACGCGGACTCCTGACTTGGGTCTATCGGGTAGCGCGCTGGAGGCGAGGGCGGGTTCCTAATATCGTAAAAGTCTCAAGTCTCCACCCACGCCTTCTAGTAACATTGGGTCCGCTCTTTTGGACGCTTATGGAAGGACCCTCGCCATTAAGCCGAGCGCAGCGAAAGATGGTGGCCATCGTCGCCTCGAAAGTGAATAATTGCTTCTACTGAACTCAGTCCAACGGAGAGTTTCTCCGTGAAGAACTGAACGACGCGAAATTAGCCGACGCACTCATGGAAGATTATCGCACTGCCCCGGTCGACCCAGCGATGAAGCAGCTGCTATGTTTTGCCGAAAAAGTGGCGCGCGATCCCGGCCAGGTAACTCCTAATGACATAGCGAAGTTACGTTCGGAGGGTCTCTCCGAGCGGGCGATCTTAGATGCTACTCACGTTGCCGGCTTTTTCAGCTATATGAATCGAGTAGTGAAGGCGCTCGGCGCTGACGGAAGCACATTAATGGAGCGAGAAAAAACCTTGCCGAACATTGTATCTCTTTCTGACGCTCCTCAGGGCGTATGAGGAGAGATAGCAGCGCGCGGCAGTCACGTCTTGCAAGCAAACATTTGTCACTGACTCTTTTGAAAAGCGGACGACTTCTGTATAGCGCGGAAGCTGTCTAGCTAAATATCAATCGCGGCCGCCAGTGTCGAAATATCGACACTGTTGCGAAGTATCGACATAACATCTCCGTGCGGAGCAGCGTACGACGAGCTAAGCCGCAGCGCCTGCGAAGCATTCCTTCTGCGGATCGATGCTCAATGACAATAGCTTTTCAGCTTTTTCTTGTCCGCATAACCACGATCGCACAAGCCTTCCAAGAACACTGGATCGATAGAGGAAGACGCGGATAGAAATCCTATCCGAGGAACTTTCTTGTTCAGTGCGCGTTGACTCGTCCGCGGGCAATGGAAGATCAAAGCGATCGCGGCAATCAAGCTTCCTCAGTACGAACAGATGCAGAGATACAAATCCCAAAGAGAAGTCGCCGTCGGCGGACGTACCGGGAAATAATCGGCACGCTCAAGTAAACCTGTAGCCCTGAATTCTTTAGCGCAACTGACATTGCCGGCAATGTCAGTTGTCTAGTTTTTTGAACGATTCGCCTCTCGCGCAACTAGGGTTCTTGAATAAGCCCGGTGATGTTACCGTCTGCGTCTTTTACAGCCGCAGTCAGCTTACCCCCACCGACATCTTTGACGTCTTGCTGCATTTGCGCGCCGGCGTCGAGGAGTAATTCCAGGCTTTTCTTAATGTCGCTAACTTCCAAGTAGCCGACAGGCCCAGGCATTCCCTTGTTGTGGCCATTGGCATCTAGACCTATTTCTTGGTCGCCAATTTTAAAGTCAACATAATAAGCGCTATCGACATAAGGCTCTATACCCAAAAGCTTGCGGTAGCACTTGGGGCATGCGATCTCGACCAACGTCCAATTCAGTTTAGCGTGGTAAACAAAAACAGATAAAAAGCGGCATTGAGCACCGGTTTGTTTTTTACAATGAGCTGACCGATCTCAGTCGCTAGATTGACCAGCCGTGCGGTCATCAAGTCACCGCTCGCATCTTCGTTCGCCCGCGGCAACAAATCTGTCAACAATCGATGTAACCGCACTTCGGCGGTACACTTGGGGCAATCGATTGCCATCAATCGCGGCAGATAAACCATGTCGCCGACCGGCAGGACGGGAGGCGGATCAGGATCCGGTTCGAGTTCAATCAGCGCGCCACAGGGACAGACCACATGGTCAGCTGTGACACTGACAGCATCGACCACTCGTTTATCCACCATAATTAAAGTCAAACAAATTCGCCTAGCCTAGCCGCCCGCAACTAACCGCCCTTCGGCGCGCGCAATCGAAACCCGTCAGCGATAAAGCCCGTCGTCATTCAGTAGGCAGTTCTTAGTCTTCGTAATCATTCGCCCAGCGGTGTTGGTTCTCGATCTCCTGCTCCTCTGTCTGATCTTTCCCCGTAGGCTTTTCATTGCACGGTCCGTAGTAGTCGATGACATCTCCCGATCCTTGGCTTTTGAGCGTTGGATCATCGCTTGCCATGGTCTTGTCGCTGATCGCCGGGAACTTCTCATGGCAATATCTGTCCGTTGAAAGTTCATCTTTGCTAATGACGCCGTCAGCGGCCAGTACGGTCGACACCGTTGCGATGTTACCCAGAAAAAGCAGAGCGGCCAAAAGTGTTTTCGTGTTTTTCATTTGCTTAACCTTCTTTCGTTCTTGCTAAAAGACTGTATGCGCAATCGATATGCCACGTACTCTGATATCGAGAAAGCAGTTATGGATCGCGAAAGTCGGAAAATTTATGGTCATATCGGAAGTGGGTCGCGGCTTGTGACGAGAAAATGGCGCCGAATGTTCGACAGGTGTCGACTGACAGGCGTTTACATGAGTTGGCTGAACACTGGATGTGGTCGAAGCCCTCCCCGCTGACTTCATGTTGCGCTGCGATATCAGTAATCCGCTCTATCGAACTGACTCGTTCAAAGCGGCTCGCATGGTGTCGCATAGAGACGTCCCTGTTTCGACGCCTGTCATCCCGTGGTCACTTTACAGACCGGACCCATCTTCGGCATGTTTCTTAAAATTCAGTCTCTTCCAGTCATTACAATTTTGGCATCTGGGTTGCGGTTGTCCAAAGTCAGGAGGAACTTATGCGCTATTGGAAAATACTTGCCCTTCCCACCCTGATTGGTGCTTTGCTGATCGTCCCGCGCTCTGCACCCGCCCAGGTCTCCATCAATATCGGAGCAGAGCCGGCTTGTCCGTATGGCTACTACGACTTCGCCCCATACAACTGCGCCCCATATGGGTACTACGGTCCCGAGTGGTTTGACGGCGGCGTGTTCATCGGAGCCGGCCCTTGGTTCCACGGCCACCACGACTTCCGCGCCCACGTTGATAACCGCTTCGATCCCCATCACGGCTACGTTGGTCCACAGCCGGAGCGTGGAGAGACGGCCTTCAATCACTTCCACGGAAACGAGATGCGTGATGGACGGGGCCAGGCAGAAGGCGGAGGCCACGAAGGCGGCGGAGGCCATCGCTAGAAACAGGCGTCAAATGACAGAAACAAAACCGATCCGGAGCCTCGGTCGTCTGCCTGTCGAGCATCAACATCTTGCCACATCCGGCGCACGAGCGGCTCTAGCGTTCGTCGCGGACGCAGAGCTTCGGTTGGCAATTCCGCAACTCGCCGTCGATCTGCCCGGCATGCCGGCGAACATGAATGGCGGCGCGCGCTTGCGTTTCGTGATGCAAGATCCCGCGCAACTGCTCTCTAAGCAGTCGCGTCTTACATCATCGACTACCTTTGCGCCAATGGTAACCAGCTAACGGACGTATTCATCCCGGGGTTTACGAACATTGCCTATCCAGTGCGACGGGATGCGCCACGACGGCTCGAGTGAGAGGGCCGCTCAAGGCAGTTCCCGTTGTCTGTCGTCTTGCGCTGCAATCTGTAAGGTTAGCCCCGACAATCTTGGACGCTAACAGAATAACTCAATACTCAGGCCCGACCCTATGAACTCCCCCACTGTGACGACGGTAGCCCACATCCACACTGACTCGTAACTCTTTGGACTTTTCTTCTAACACGTAGCCCTCCTTTTGTAGATCGAGATTGACCATCCTCAGGTCTCGTCTACTTACAGAGCCACGTATTCTGGTGAGAATATGACCATCCCGGTCTCGGATGATGCAGGTGACGAGGGCGGCATTTCGCGCCCATGTGAGCCCGAATGAACAGGCCACTGACCCCAAGAGCCACACCCTCGTCAAAATCTCTTTACAGGATTCTTTTAAATCCTGCTACCTGCTAAATTCCCATGGTAGACCCCATGGACCTGCGCGAGGATTGGGAATGAATATAGGAGCGTCAAACACGTGAAGCTAAAATGCCAAAACCGCGTTCAGTTGCAGCCGTGACTGTGTCGGATTGTGAAAGCCCACAGGCCGATCGATAAAATTGACGAAGTGATTCTTGACCGATAGGGTCAGTCTCGGCATGAGAACGTATTCCAAGCCGATGATGTGCCCCGTCACATTTGTGCCTCCGTTCCTGCCGAAGTCGCTGTAGTTGAAGACTGAGGGAACGGCATCAGTCTCGGTGCGAGCCCACGTATAGGTAAATCGCATATCGCCTTTATTAGCAGCCCGGCCAATCCTAAATCCCAGCCAAAGTCCGGTGTCATCGTTGGTTGCCGCTTTTGTGTTGTGAGCAAAATCAAAAAAGAAGTTCAGCGGCCACTGCTTCCATGGAGTTGGAATGTCGAGTTGAGCACCCAGGTTGAGGATATTAAATCCCCCCGAAAACCCCGTGATGCAACCGACCGTGCTTGTGGGATCGCAGTTCAGGCTTGGTGGGCTTATGGGCCTGCCACCCTGGCTGGTGGTGCCAAAACGCTTCACGTTGTTTGTAAGCACAAGGGAGCCGTTCGTGTTCCGCTCCCTGGCTAAGACGTCGAGTCTCTGGAATCCGTAGTCAGCGATAGACAGGATGAGCCTTGAGTCCGTGGTGGGGGCCAACTGGATTGCGAGCTGTCCACCGAACATCCAGGCATCAGTGGCATCAAAGAGTTCTGAGGCACTCTTGTTACCGAGCTCCTTTATGGACCATTGAATTGCCGTAAGTTTGACATTGCGTAGAATCCCGGCGGGTCGGTCCCAAAGGACTAAGCTTTCGGCAATGCCTTCGGGGCTAAGGTCGGAGTCGAAGACCAGTTCAGACTCAGTCGGAAAAAACATAGGGAGTGGGTATTTGCCAGCCGTAATGGATAACGGAGGCTTCTCCAAGCCTGTCATTTGATCCAACTCAAACGTCTTCCACGGCGCCAAGGTTATATAAGCCCAATCGAGGCTGATCGGCTTGCGCGTGAAGAGATCTGTTAGCGTTTGATTCGTTGAGATTGGATCGCCGGGGTCTCCAGTTACAATCCGTAGCGCACCCTGAAGCTCATCGCTGACATCCACTCTCGTCCCCAGGCGCAGCCGGATGCGCTCGCGGTTCCGCGTCGGATTGTTTGTGTCTATCTCTGAGTTGTAAAAGCCTTCATGCCGAAATCTTATGTCGCCAAAAAAGGATGTCCGGCTAAGCCAATCTGGCAGTTTGCTCTGCTTTGTCGCCTCCGCTTTTGCCTCCGACTTCGCTTCGTCGACGACTTTCTTATCTTTTCCTTGGGTCTCTTCGATAGCCTGTTGGTACTCCTCTTGAGTAATTACTCCCTTGTCGCGGAGGATCTCTAGGATCCCCTTCGCTTGTGAGGAAGGCACTCCCAGGGCTAGTCCGATCAGCAAAGCCAGAAGTTCTGCTAAAAATTTTGCTTGTATATGCATGTGAGTTTCCTTTCTGAAAAATTTTTGGCCTAACTATTTTGGAAGTTGGAAAGCCCCGATGAAACGACCTCGAACTATCTGTTCAGATGCGCTTAGGGAGGATCATTGCCGCGTTTTTCATTCGTGCTTGCAATTGTCGATCTCCTTCTGATGGTCGCTACAGCTCTGGCGATCGCCAGCCTGTTTCCGCAGACCCGGTCACAGCAAAACCAGATGAGCTTTCGACCAGCGGCACCCTTCATGCCATTGCGCCGATGATTGGCATACCAGGCATTCCAGTCGCAGCGATGCTGATTAGCTCCACCCTGTGGAAAACGAATCCGGCCTGGGCGCCCCACCGCTCGGCCATCATGTGGTCGGCTCATGCGACATGGATCAGCTTGATGTTGTTGGCGACCTATCCGATGTGGGGAGTCCCGCGGGCAGGAGGTTTTAATATCGACGTCTGGGCAGGCTGGATGAACCGGCTCGTGGTGGCGACCTATCTGACCTGACAATTGGTCGTCGCCTGTCGCCTCATCGCAAACTAGAAGACGCGTTAGCATCTCTTCGCCATCAGGCGATCGGTCGGCTCGACGTGGCGGGACTCACCGACTTGACGAGCCAACTTACGTCGCAATCAAACTTTCTCAGTATGTGTGTGTGATCGCAAGACCTGTGGCCAATCCGCGGGCATGCCCCCCGACTGCGGCAAGACAGCTCGCGAGCCGCGCACGCCGCCGGGTGCAGGGAGCGGGCACAGCTTCCCGCGCCGAACTCACCCGCCAGCGAGAAGTCGTCGACCCCTTCCTCGCTGCCTTGCGTAGCGGCGACTTCGAGGCACTCGTCGCTGTGCTCGACCCAGACGTCGTGGTCCGAGTCGACAGCACTAGTGCTGCTCCGGGCGCACCGAGAGAGAGCCGTGGCGCGCGGACTT
>WNGO01001187.1_pt1 | contig 16691 bp, 12 predicted proteins | sample 5400511 | NCBI WGS metagenome assembly WNGO01 (sample SAMN13153380, study PRJNA577476) | soil metagenome | isolation source: 20 cm soil or saprolite under Garry oak tree replicate 2 | place: USA:California | collected 2016-06-15 | reverse complement strand
ACCTACACCGCCTTCGCGGCCCGCTATCCACAGGCGCGCGGCGTCGCCGCCGTTCGCGCGCTGGCGCAGCTCGCGCTGCGCACGCAGGCGGCGCAGACCGCCAAGCTCGCGTTGGCGCGCGAGTCCACGCTGACGACACTCGCCCCCGAGCCCTCCACGATCGCGGTACTGCCGATGACGATCGCGGGCGATTCGAGCTTCCAGCCGTTGTCGCGGGGACTCGCCGAGCTGTTGATGTCCGATCTCGCAATGGTGCGTAGCCTGCGGTTGCTGGAGCGCGTACAGATCGGCGCGCTGCTCGACGAGCTGAAGCTTGGACAGAGCGCGCGCGCGGATCCGGGAACGGCGGCGCGCGTCGGGCGCCTGCTGCGCGCGGAGCGGATGGTGCAGGGCGTCGCGTCGATCACACAGAACGGCCCGGTGCGCATGTCGGCGACCGTGGTGGGCGGCGACGGCAACGTGCGCCCGGGGGGGGGCGCGCAGGCCAACGGCACGTTCAAACAACTGCTCGACCTCGAGAAGCAGCTCGTCTTCGGCCTCGCCACAGAGCTCGGTATTCAGTTAACGGAAGCGGAGCGGCAGCGCATCCTGCGGCAGGGGCCGAAGAACCTCGCGGCCTTCCTCGCCTATAGTCAGGGACTGGAAGCGCTGGATCGCGGCGATTATCGCGCGGCCGCCGCGGCGTTCAGTGCGTCGGTGCGCGCCGATCCGTCCTTCCAACAGGCCCAGCAGCAGCAGCAGGCGGCGGAAGCCGCGCCCGCGGTGCAGGCATCGCCGGGTGATGTCGTGACGGTCGTCGAAGCGGTCGCACAAATGACGACGCCGAGCGAGCCTGCCGCGACGGGTGCTCTGAACCAGGCCACCGCTGAGCTGACGCCGACCATCGCCGATCCCCTCGTTGGCCAGCTCGGTATTGCCAGCACGCTCGGCAACGCCACGACGGAGAGTCAGGGCATCACGAGTGTGGTCCAGGCCTCCGGCATTCTCCGCATCATCTTCCACAAACCGTGACCCGCGCCCGTTCCCTCCTGATCACCCTGGCCGCCGCGCTGCCGGGGATACTCGGCGCGCAGGCCGCGACGACCACCGCCCGCAGCGGCGCGTTCTTCGAGTCCTACAGCTTCGGCACGGGGCTCGCGTTCACGCGGATCAGCGAGCTCACGATTCCCATCAGTGTGACGCAGCGTATCGGCAACCGCCTCGTCATCGACGTCGGCACGGCGTACGCGAGCGCGTCAGTCCACGAAGCGTCGGGCAGCGGCACCATCACGCATTCGGGACTCGTCGATACAGACGTTCGCGCCACCTTCGGGGTGATACCGGGCAAACTCGTCTTCAATCTTGTTGGCACGGTTCCCACCGGCGCGACGGAGGTCTCCGACACGAAGATCCCGCTGTTCGGAGCGATCGCGACCGATCTGCTCGGCTTCATGACCCCCGCGTTCGGCTCGGGCGGCGCGATCACCGCGGGATTCGCGTCGGCGTTCAAGATGGGGAGCGACTGGGCTGTCGGGACCGGCGCGAGCTACCGCTACAGCGCGAGCTACGTGCCCGTCAAAGGGGGCAGCGAGGTGAATCCGGGCGGTGAGATTCGCGCGCGCCTGGGACTCGAGGGGCCCTTCGGCGGTGGCAAGTATTTCCGGGGAGCGCTGGTCTTCACGAACACCGCTGCGAACGACATCGGCGGCGGCGGCCAGAGCACGATCGGCAACCGCGTGCTCGGGTACGCGGCGGTGAGCATGCCGCTCGGCAAATCCAATCTCTCGTTCTACGGCTGGGACATGCGACGCCTGCAAGCGGCGCCCGGGCCGGTGCCCGTGCCGCGCGGCAATGTGCTCGCACTCGGGGCGAAGCTCGATCGCCCGCTCAGTCCCACGGCGACGCTGTCGCCGCTGCTCGAGTTCCGTCATGAGCTGACGGACAACGGCGCGCGCATGGCGCTGCTCGGCTATCTGCTCCGCGCGGGAACCGACCTGCGATATCGGCTGAGCGACCGCACCGCCGGTGTGGTGCAGGCGCAGCTCGCATTCGGCACGCTGCATGACGAAGGAAAGAGTGTCTCGATCGTAGGGCCGCGACTCGGCCTGTTTATCGAGTGGGCGAGGTAGTGCGTCGCGGCGGTCTGCCGTGGGTGCTGGGCTAACCACCATCTAGACAGCCAGCGTGGCGCGGCCCATCCTAGGAGAGTCCTTCGCCTGGGAGCCGTCATGCATCGTTTCCGTCTGATCCTGGTGGGCGGGTTGGCTGGCGTCGTGGTGGGGTGCGGCGGTGGTGGCGGCGATGGCGGTCCCCCGACAATAACCTCGGTCGTGGTCAGTGGCGATTCGACGGTCGTCCTCGCGGGGACGCGTCAGCTCACCGCCACAGCCATGGCCGGCAGCACACCAGTCTCGACCGGCGTGACGTTTGAGTGGTCTTCCAGCAATAGCACGTTTGTAACCGTCTCTCCGACCGGCCTAGTGACGGGCGTGGTCATCCCTGGGTCCGCGGGCATAACCGCCCGCGCAGTGGTTAACGGCACACCCACCAGCGTCGTAAGTCCGGCACATGTCATCCGAGTGCGGATTGGGTCCATTGTACTGACTCCAGCAGATACATTGCGTTTCACCTCGTTAGGCGATGCGATCGTTCTCCGAGGCGAGGCGCGCGACGCCCTGAACCAGCCGATCACAAATGGTACCAGGCCCATCGTGTTTAACACTAGCGACCCCCAGATAGTCGGTCTCACTGGTGTGAATGGCGCGCCTCCCGTCGATAGCATCAGCGTGATTGCGAATGGGAACGGACTGGCCCAAGTCGTAGCCAGCGCACAGGGCGAGAGCATCACAGACTCAGCGCCGGTCTTGGTCAGACAGGTTGCGACGTCACTCGCATTGACTCCCGACACCGTTACGTTCGGTCGAATCGACTCGGTCCTCACTCCCAACATCACAGCCACGGACGCCCGCGGCAACGCCATACCTGCCTCCTTGCTCACCTGGCAGTCCTCGAACACCGCGGCGGCGACGGTCAATCCGACAACTGGCGCGATCACGTCAAAGAACGAAGGACAGTCGCGCGTAATCGCGATGTCCGGAACCCTCTCGGACACGGTTCGGGTGGGCGTGGCGCTGGTCTACAACTCGATCCAGATCGCCACGACCGGCGCGACGCCCGTGGCCATCGACTCCGGCGTGATCAACCGGCTCAACGGCACGCTGCAGCTCGGCGTCATCGTGCGTGACGCCGGCAACACGATTGTTCCTGGACCGCAGGGCGTGGCATGGTCGCTGCATCGAGGGACGATCGCATCCGTCGGCGCGAGCTCCGGCCTCGTCACCGGCAATGACAGCACGGGTCGAGATACGGTAGTGGTCGCCGCGCGCGGCGTACGCGACAGCGTCCCGCTCGTGATCCGCCAGGTACTCGCGACAATCGCCGTGACCCCGGCGAGCCCGCAGCCGCTGAACTTCGTCGGCGATACGCAGTCGTTTGCCGCCGAGCCGCGCGATTCCGGGGGGGCGGCGATCGCAGGTCAGACGATCAGCTGGGCCACCAACAACGCGGTGCTAAGCATCAACTCTGCTGGTCTCGCCACCGCACTGCAGCGCACAAGCGCGAGCGGGGTCACGGTGAAGATCAAGGCGACCGTGAATGCGTTGACCGATTCGTCGCGATCGATCGTCGTGCGGCAGGTGCCCCGGTTCGCCGATCTCAATCCGAACTCGTTCGGCACGTTGACGGCGATCGGCCGTTCGGTGCAGGCGTCCTGCGTCGTCCGCGATTCGGCGAGCGATACCATTCCGAACCATCCGTGCAACTGGAGCGCCCTCACGCCCAATGTCGTGTCGTTCAGTCCGGCGACGGCAAAAACGACCACGATCACCGCGGTGGGAAACGGCAGCACCACGATCAACGCCACGGCGGCGACAGCCGTCGTCGGCGTCAACTCGGTTACCGTCGATCAGGTCGCCGCGTCGGTATCGCTCCTGCCGGTCAATTTCGGGACGCCCGACGTCCAAATGACGATCAGCCAGCGTGCGCCCTTCATCGCCGTGGTACGCGACTCGACGAACCACATCGATCCGCGCACCCGCAGCGATGTCACGTGGTCCGTCACGCCCGGCACGCATGCGAGCCTGTCGGCGAGCCCGTCGGAGACGGTGACGGTGACGACGAATGCCACCACCGGCTCCGAGACGGTGCGCGCGACCATCGGGACGGTGTTCGGTGAGCGGATTGTGGCGGTAGCGGCCGCCGGGGTCAGCTTCGCGACGGGCGTGCAATCGGTTTTCACCGCGAACTGCATCGGCTGCCACTCGGGGGCCGGTGCGCCGGAAGGAATGAGTCTCGCCTCCGGTGTCTCCTATGGTTTGATCGTCGACGTGGCGGCCGGCGAAGTCGCGGCGCTAAAACGCGTCCGGCCATTCCTCCCCGATTCCTCTTATCTGGTGCACAAGATTCAGGGGACGCAGGGCACGGTGGGCGGCTCGGGCGCGCGCATGCCGCGGGGCTGCAGCGGCGGGACCTGCCTGCCCAACGCAACGATCAACATCATTCGCAACTGGATTCTACAGGGGGCGCTGAACAACTAAATACCTTCGGCCATTTACGAAATACAGCGCCAACAAGAGCGTTGTTGATGCGCTTACACCGTATTTCCAGATCGCAGGTGCATCGGAGGCCGAGAGTAAGCCTTCGATTGTCCCCGCAATCACGAGCAGCGTGACGACGGCGCCGATCATGCGCGCCGCGATGCGTCCTTCCAGGACCAGGGCGTCCCTGCGAGTGCGGTCCCCCGGGGCGATCAGCGCCTTGGCCAGCCGAAACCCCGCGCCCGCCGAGATGAAGATCGCCGTCAGCTCCAGCACGCCGTGTCCCGCTACGAACGTCAGGAGATAGTTGAGCGCGTGGTAGTTCTGAAACAGCCCGATGACGAGCCCGAGCATCATCCCGTTTACGAACAGCAGCCAGGCGGTCAGCAAGCCCCCCGTCAGGCCGCCGACAAACGTGCCGAACGAGACATTGATGTTGTTCGACATGATCAACGCGGCCCACACGGGGCGATCCTCCTTGCTGGCCTGCGCATAGCCGCGCCCTTCCACCTGATTCTCGGCCGCTTCCTCGGCGCGCGCGACCATGACCGGCGAAACGATCTCCTCCGCCAGCGCGGGCCGGTCACGGATCATCCGGTAGCCGACCGCCGCGGGAATGGCGAATAAAAGGAAAGCGAGCAGGACGTACTGCCAGGATTCCACGACGGCGGCCGGGAAGTCGCGCAGGATGTAGTGGGGCAGCGGCGTGCGCTGCTTGCCGCGAGCTCGATAGAGCGCGTTGTGGCCTGCCGTGACGACCCGCTCCAGGTAGGTGATCACCCGCGGGTCGACCTGATACGTGCGGGCGCGGGCGAGATCGGCGGCGACCTCGCGGTATTGCGCGGCGAACGCCGGAATCTCGCCCGGCTCCAGTGCGCCGACGCCGGACCGCTCCATGCGCACCGCGGTGACGCGGAACGACTCCCATCCCTGCCGCTTCTTCTCGACGAAGCGCTCGGCCGGCACGGTGATCCGGCCGGCCGCGCCCGCCTGCGCGCGCGGCGCGAAGCGGCTGCGGCGCTTGCGCTGCTCTTCGGCAAAGACGGTGACGAGATACCCTTGCGGATCGGCGCTGCGGCGCGGAATGCGCGTCTCGAAGCGGCGCACCAGCTCCGCCGTCATCCGGACCTGGACGTCGGGATTGAGCTCGCTCAAACGTGCGAGAAAGCGATCCAGCAGCCGGAATTCGTCTTCGGACAGCTCAGGCGGGCCGGTCTCGATGGGGTCCGCCGGCGATTCGCTCTCGGTCACGGCCCCAAGGACCCAGTCGGTGGGACGATCGCGCACGACGATCGTGCCGGCCGCCATGTCCCCGGGTCGCTTGTTGCTCGGGTGGAGAAACATCGTGACCAGCGCCGGCGCGAACGGGATCGGGATGTAGCAGTCGAGCAGCCGGACGAGATTGCGGATCACCGCCGCGGGGGGCGTGATCGACCGCCCCGTGTCCATGACCACGCGGATCCCGAGTAGCTGCTTCCCGGGCGTCCGGCCGCCGTTCAACGCCTCGAACAGCGTGAAATAACCCCACACGCCGGAGAACATGAGCAGCACCATCACGGCGGCGAACCAGCCCTGCAGCATCCCCTGCCTCGACAACACACCGCCGACGATCACGCCTCCGCCCACCCAGAGCACCATCACGCCGAGGAACAGGAACAGCAGGTCCATCAGCCCGGCCGCCATGCGGGAGCCGACACCAGCGAGCTCGAAGTGGACCTCGACGTGCTCCGGCGTCTCGACGCCGTGATGTTGGCGCAGATCGAGGTCTCGCGCGGAAGCCGCCATGTCCTCATTTTACCGCCTGTCCCCTCGCGGAGCGACCCGTTAGCTCGAATCTCAGGCCCATGCAGCTCGGCGAAATCCTCGACGGCAGCTTCAACATCTACCGCCGTCACTTCGGCCTGTTCATGCGCCTGAGCCTCGCGCTGGTGTGGCTCCCGACGGCCGCCGGCATCTACATGCAGGTACGGTTCAGCAACACCCCGTTCGAAATGCTGAACATCCTCGAGCAGCACACCGGCACCACCGTGTTATTCGGCCTGTTGTTGATCGTCGTATGGACGACGGCGGGGCTGCTGCTAAAGGCGGGGACGATTCGGATCATCTCGGACTCCTACCTCGGCCAGGAGCCGCAGCTCGGCAGCGCGCTGCGATTCGGTGTCTCCAAGATCCTGCCGCTGCTGCTCGTCACCTTCAGCAAGAACCTGTTGCTGATCCTGGTGCCGGGCGCCGGAGCGCTCGTCGTCGTCCTGCTCGTCATGCTCGGCAAGGTGGTGGGGGCGGGGGTCGGCGGATTGATCGGATTTGTCGGCTTCGTCGGGTTGGCGTGGTTCGTCGTGTGGGTTGCCTGTGTCTACGGCACTACCACACCCATCGTCGTCCTCGAAGACCTGACGAGCTCGTTCGATGCGTTCGGCCGTTCCTGGGAGTTGACGCGTGGCGCGCGGGGAAAGGTGTTTGGAACCGCGGTGGTCGCGTGGCTGATCTCGCAGTTGCTCCCCCAGATGGTGGTGGGGGGGATCAGCGGGGCGCTGGGCGCGGCGGGGAACACCTCATTGCAACCCCTCTTTGTCGTGGTGGCGTCGTTGATGGGGATCGTCCTGGCGCCGATTCTGCCGTGCGCGATCACGCTGCTCTACTACGACTTGCGCGTGCGGCGCGAGGCGTTCGATCTGCAGGTCCTCAGCGAGCAAATGGGGATCCGCTGATCGGCACCTGGCTCGCCCTGCTCCAAGCATCGAGCGCTCCACCGGCCGTCCCACCCGACTCGCTGCGCCGCGTGGTCGGCCAGGTATTCACCCGTCCGGAATACCAGTGGGTCGAGCGCCGCCGGCTCGTGTCCTGGCTCGCCCGGCAGTGGCACAACCTGGTTGAATGGCTCAATCATCTCGCCGATCGCTACCCCGTCGGCTTCAACATCGGCCTCGCCCTGGTTGTCGTCGCGCTGATCGTGCTGCTGGTGCATGTCGCCTACGTGATGTGGCGCATCGTGCGGCCCGCCGCGCGGACCGGAACGGGGAGGACCGCTGCCGGCGCCGGCATCATCATGGACGCGGCGGCGCATCTCGCCCGCGCCGATGCACTCGCCCGCGCGGGCCGGTACGTGGAGGCGCTCGCACACCGCTTCCTCGCCGTCGTACTCGAGCTCGACCGGCTCAAGGCGCTCCGCTTCCACGTGTCGAAGACCCCGGCCGAATACGTCGGCGAAGCCCGCCTCACCGATGCGGGGCGCGCATCCCTGGCCGGTCTGGTCGCGCAGTTGTACCGCCACCTCTTCGGGGCCGTGCCGTGCGACGCGGGAGAGTACGAGTCGTTCGGCGCCGCGGCGCAGGAGCTGGCGCGGGGACGGCATGTCGTACCGGCTTGAAATCGGCCTCGCGCTGCTACTCGCTGCGGCGGTTGCCATCGCGCTCTGGGCCGCCAACCGCCGGCCGACGCGAGAATCGGATTTCGACCGGCGGACGTCGACGTATCTCAGCGGTCCCACCGGCAGCGAGGCGCTGAATGAGGTCCTCGCACGTCTGGGCCGGCCTGCTGAGCGACGCCGTACGTCGCTGCTCAACCTGGCGAGCGATCGCGCGCATCGTCCCGCCGTTCTCGTCCTGCTGAATCCCATCATCTCGCTGCAGGATGCCGAGCTGGAGCAGGTCGTGCGGTACGTGCGCGGCGGCGGCGCGGTACTCGCCACCGGTGAAGGCGGCGGCATCACGTTCTGCACGGGGTGGCGGACTCGGTCGGCCGGGATTTCCAACGACAGCATGGCCGTGCGCTCACCCCAGCCCGGCCTGCGGCTGCCACGGACCGAACGCGTGTTGACCGTCGTCAGACCCGACACGAGCGGGAGCGGCCGGTTGGAATCACTCCGCAAAGGCGCCGAGCAAGACTGGCGCTTGGGGATCTGCCACACGCTGCTGCCGTTCGCGGTTGATACGGTCGTCGCCGCGCTGAACAACCGTCCCGCGATTCTGCGCCTGCGCTATCGCGGCGGCGGAACGATCACGCTCGTCGCCGATCCCGGCTGGTTCACGAACCAGGTCTGGCGCGACAGCGACGTTCCCAGCGTCGCACTGCCGCTGCTCACGCCGCGTCGCGAGCGTCCCGGCCGGGTGGCGTGGGATGAATACCATCAGGGATTTGGATTCGGGCGACAGACCTCGTTTGCCGACCGCACGTGGAGCTGGCTGCGCAGCTCCCCTGCCGGGTGGGCGATCCTCCAGTTGATCGCCGTCGCCCTCGTCTGGCTGGCCATGACCGCCGTGCGCTTTGGCCCTGCCCGCTCGGTGATCGAGCGGCGGCGCCGCTCGCCGCTCGAGCACCTGGAGGCGTTGGGGGCGGGGCTCGAGAGCGCCGCCGATGCGGATACCGCCGTCCGGCGGCTGGCGTTGGGACTGCGGCGCCGCCTGAGCCGCGCCGGGTATCTGGCCGACGGCAACGTGGTGCCGTGGGTCGAGGGACTCGAGCTGGCAATGCGCGGCCCCGAGGGCCGCGCCGCCGTGCGTCGTTTACATCAGCTGCTCACCGTACGCGATCGCGACGACCGACCTGGTCGCGTGCTTCATGCCGCTCAAGCCGTGGAGGACGTGTGGGAGGAACTACGCCCGCGCTCGACGCGCAGCGCATCGTAGAGGCCCTGCGCCGCGTGGTGCTGGGACAGGAAGCCGCCACCCGCGAGGTGCTCGTGTGCCTGCTCGCGCGCGGCCACATCCTGCTCGAAGGGGTCCCCGGGACGGCGAAGACATTGCTCGTCCGCACCCTCGGCCTCGCGCTCGACGTGCGCTTTGTGCGGATTCAGTTCACGCCCGACCTCATGCCGGCCGACATCACCGGCATCACGCTCCTCACGGGCATGCAGCAGTTCACCTTCCGGCCGGGACCCGTCTTTGCCGACCTCGTGCTTGCCGACGAGATCAATCGCGCGCCCGCCAAGACCCAGGCGGCGTTGCTCGAGGCGATGCAGGAGCGCACCGTCACGGTCGACGGCCAGAGTCACCCCCTGTCCGCCACGTTCACCGTGTTTGCGACGCAGAATCCGATCGAGTTCGAGGGCACCTATCCGCTGCCCGAAGCCGAGCTCGACCGCTTCATGGCGAAGGTGCAGGTCGGCTATCCATCCGCCGCCGTGGAGCAGGGCATCCTCACGCGCTACGTCGAAGGCTTCGAAGCCGACCGCACCGGCACCTATGGCGTGACGCCCGTGGTCAATGCCGAGGGGCTGGAGCAGCTGCGCCAGGCCGTGGACGCGGTGCGCGTCGAGCCGCGCATCACCGGCTACATCACTGCGATCGTGCGCGCGACGCGCGAGGCCGCGTCGCTCACGCTGGGCGCGAGCCCGCGCGCCGGCGTGGCGCTGTTCAAGGCCGCGCGCGCCGCCGCGCTGCTCGACGGCCGCGACTACGTCATTCCTGACGACGTCAAGCTGCTCGCGGCCGCGGTCCTGCGGCACCGCGTCAGCGTCGCGCCCGAGCTCGAGCTCGAGGGTGTCACCGCCGATCAGGCGCTCAAAGCGATTCTCGACCGCACGGAGGCGCCGACCGCTTGAACCTGCTGCCGGTGCTCGCGGTCGGCGCCGTCATCGCCGCCTTCCTCGGGCTGTGGCTCGTGCTCGGCACCGTGGCCGGCATTCTCTGGACGCCGCGCGCCCTGCTGATCGCCGGGCTGCTGTCGCTGTTCGGCGTCGCCCAATTCTGGACGTCGTGGGGCCTCGATGTCATGCTCGTCGCCGACATCGCCCTGGTCGTCCTGATCTGGCTCGATGCCACGCTGGCGCAAACGGTCGTCGTCGCCCGCGAGCCGCTGCCCGCATTGTCCGTCGGGCACACCGGCGAGGTCACCTATCGCTGGACCAACCCGTCACGCCGCCGCGCGCGGTTGCGCGTGCGGGAGGTGCGCCCCGACATCCTCGGCGGGTCGCAGCCGCCGAGGCCCGTGCGCATTCCCCCCCGCGCGGCGACCCGCGAGGTCGTGCCGGTCGTTCCCTTGCGGCGGGGGCGCGAGGCCGCCGGCAGCGGCGGCTTCGTGCTCGATAGTCTGGGTCCCCTGGGTCTGGGGCGGCATCGCTTTCGCCTGCCGCTGCCGTGGGACGTGGTCGTCTATCCACCGCTCGTATCGGTGCGGTTGCGTGCGTCGGTCGCAGAAGCGCTGCGGCGCCGCGACGTCGGCACGAAGGCGATTCGTCAGCTGGGAGAAGGACGGTTGTTCGAGTCGCTGCGCGAATGGGTGCCGGGCGACGACCTGCGTCACATCGATTGGAAGGCGACGGCACGCCGCGCGAAGGTGATCACGCGCCAGTACGAAGCCGAGCGGCGCCAACAGGTGCTGCTGGTGCTCGATACGGGAAGGCTCATGACCGCCGACGTGGCGGCCGGCGTGGCGCGGCTCGATTTCGCGGTCCAGGCGGCGCTGGAGCTGGCCTATGCCGCGGCGCAGCACGACGACAACGTCGGCATCATGACGTTCGCCGACGGCGTCCAGCATTTCGTCGCGCCGGAGCGGGGACGCAGCGGCGTGCGGCGCGTGCTCGATGTGCTGGCGGAGGTGCAACCCAAACTCGTCGAGCCCGATTATCCCGGGGCGTTCCGGTATCTCGCCGCGCGCAACCGCAAGCGCGCGCTGACGGTGCTGTTCACCGACGTGATCGATCGCTTTGCATCGGATGCGCTCGTGGCGAACGTCGCGACGTTACGCCCGCGTCACCTCCCGCTCGCGGTCACGCTGCGCAATCCCGAGCTCGACGCCGCCGCGACACGGCGGCCCGCCACGGCGCGCGATGCCTTTCGCAAGGCCGCGGCCGAGGAGCTGCTGCATGCGCGCGAGGAAGCGCTGGGACACATGCGGCGCGCGGGGGTGCTGGTGATCGACGTCACACCGGAGCGCGCGGCGCAGGCGGTGGTCGCGAAATATCTCGACTTGAAGCGCCGCGGCACGTTGTAAGGTCACTGTCTGGCCCGGCCATCCCGCGTATAGTATGTTCGACCCTCAAGTCACGGATTGGACCGGATGCGCAGGTTAGACCGAGCCATACCTGTGGTCACGCTCGCAGCGGCGCTCGCCGCCGTTACCTGCGCGTTTCCCACCGACAAAAGCAACGATGTCTTCGTCACCGTCCAGCCGGACTCGGGCAAGCAAGTGGTCCTGGCGGGGCAGAAGCTTGGCGTCCATGCCTACCTGTGGCAACGCGCCGGCACGGACTCGGTCGAGATCAAGAATGCGGTGTTCCAGTGGGCGGTCGACGTGGATTCACTGGCAATCGTCAAGAATGAGGGGTTCGGCGGCGCCGAAGTCACGGGAATCAAGTCGGGGAACGTCACCGTCAGCGCCCGCGCCGTGGCATTCGAGAAATCCCAGACGGCCTACGTGCCGTTGCGCGTCTCCAGGCCGCTGGAAATCGACAGTGTCCGGCCCAGCCTGGTGCGCTTTGGCGACACCATCACGGTCTATGGCGTCGGCGTCGATTCGATTTTCATCGCATTTCTCGATAACACGACCCAGTTCGACTATCCGCTGCCCGGGTTGATTGCCACCCGCACCCGCGACTCCACCGGCTTCTCGACGGCAACGTTCTGGGTGACACCGGTGGCGCACTCCGCGCCTGTCTCGTTCATCGGTCCCGGTGTGTTCGGCAACGCACCCGATACGACGCACATCCTGCCGTTCGATTTGCTCGAGCCGAACGAAACCGCGCCGCGCAACATCAATCTCGAGGCGGCGCCGCGCTTCCCCGCGGTTCCGCAGATCAAATTCCTGAATCCCGCACTCGCCTTTGAACCGCTCAAGCGTGACGAGCTCGGGGTCGATTGGTATCGCTTTGTACAGATCACGCCGCGGGATGTCACCATCATTCTCAGCGCACCCGACGTCCGCGGCACGTTTTCAACTTTTCTTTCTGATTCACTCGTGTTCGTGCCGGGTAGTGGCGGTACACCGGACCAGTACTTCATCGGCGATAGTGCCTGGACGATCGGACCTGGCTCACACGCCTGCAAAGGCGAGGCGTTCGAGCCGGCCGAGGCGCAGCCCGAATCGACAGTGGTCGCACTGCGCGGGATGCCGGCTGGACGGCTGCACGCCCTGGCCTTGTATACGCAATCGGGTCGCTACGGCCTTGCGGTGTTCGAGGGGTACGTCACGGCCGACCCGCGAGTCCCGCGCGATGCGCATGAGGAAGACGACTTTTGCAATGCCGCGGACGCCCGGGGACTGGCTGTCACGTTGCCGGGCTCGTTCCGCGATACGCTGACCATCGACAACCCGCACGACATCGACTGGATCCGCTTTCGCGTGACGGGTATTGCCGGGCAGCTCGTCACCGCGAAGATCGCGGCCCTGCCCGGAGCGACATCAGCTTCGAACGACGTGGACCTCTATCTCCTAACGGTTCCCGGCGGCGGAGCGAGCAGCACGTTGGACCAGTTGGCCAGCTCGACCGACACCGGCTCAACTGAAACGATCACCATGTTGCTGGGGCAGGGCGACTATTACCTCGTCGCCGTGGACTATCTCGGCTCGCCCGTCGCGTACGCCCTCTGCATCAACACGAGCGGCTGCTCCGGCTTCCCGGCTGCGCCGGTCAGCTCGCCCAAGAAAGCCCCCGCGTCGATCCGCGCCGCCGGCGGCGGTCGACGTGCGCCACTGTACCGGCCGGCCGCGCGTCCATGACGGGAGCCGCGGGTTCGATGATGGAATGCCTCAAATGCCACACGCCCCTGCCGGACGGCAGCAAGTTCTGCTTTGCCTGCGGCGCGGACGTGACGGGAGGGGGGACGCTCGGCGCGGGTACAAGCGCCACCGAAGCATTGATGCAGCGCCTACAGCGCCTGGTCGAAGGGAAATACAAAGTCGAGCGCATGCTCGGCAAAGGCGGCATGGGAGCCGTGTTTCTGGCGCATGACCTGACGCTCGAGCGCGAAGTCGCGATCAAGGTCCTGCCGCCCGACATCTCGATGGACGAGCACATCGTCAAGCGTTTCCAGCAGGAAGCGAAGACCTCGGCGAAGCTCGATCACACGAACATCATCCCGATTTACCGCGTCGAGAGCGACGGCGGGCTCAACTACTTCGTCATGAAGTACATCGCGGGGACGTCGCTCGAGGACGTGCTCGATCAGAAGCAGCCCCCCCCGCTCACCATCGAGTACATCCAGCGCGTGTTGTGGGAAGCGGCCTGCGCCCTCGGCCATGCCCACCAACGCGGCGTCGTGCACCGCGACGTGAAGCCCGCCAACATCATGTTCGACCATGACGGCCGCGTGATGCTGACCGACTTCGGCATCTCCAAGGCGCTGCAGGCAGCGACGGGCTTCACCGGCACGGGGATGATCATCGGGACGCCGCACTACATGGCGCCAGAGCAGGCCAAGGGCGCCACCGTCGACGGCCGCGCCGACCAGTACTCGCTCGGCGTCGTCGCGTATCGCATGATCACCCACGAGCTGCCGTATACCGGCGATTCGGTCCACACAATCCTCTATAAGCACATCTTCGAGGAGATCCCGAGCGCGCGCGCCAAGCGCGCCGATGCGCCCGAGTTCTTGACGCGCGCGATCTCCCGCGCCCTCTCCAAGGAGCCGGCCCAGCGCTTCGACACGATGGAAGACTTTGCCACGGCGGTGTGGCCCGAACAGCCGGTGACTGCCCCGAAGGCTGGAGCGAGCAAGAGCCAGCGCCGGCCGCCGCCGCGCCCTCAGCGCACCGCCTCGGCCGATGCACCGACGGAAGTGACCAGCGCACCGACGACGCCGATCCCGCGCGCGGGGATGAAGATTCCCGCGGCAAAGAAGAAACGGTCGGGTGTCGGTATTCTGGTGGGCGCGATCGTGGTGGTTGCCGCCGGCGTGGGTGGGTATCTGACCTTGGGCAGGAAGAGCGCAGCTCCTTCGCCGCCACCTCCGCCCCCGGCGGCTGTGGTCCCAGGTGAAACGCAACGCGTTGTAGCGCAGCCGCCGCCGCCACCTCCGGCGAGGCGTCCTCCGCCGGCGCCGCCGCCTGCCGCAGCCGCAGAGCAGGGGTTTATCACCGTGAACTCGATTCCGCCGGGTGAGGTGTTCATCGACGGCCGCGATGTGGGGCCGACGCCGGTCGTCGAGTTTACGGTGAGCCCGGGGCGTCACTCGATTCGTGTGGAGCGCGCCGGTTACAAGACACGCAGCGAGACCGTGGATGTCCCGCCCAACGGGCCGGTCCGCAAAAACTGGGTGCTCGATCCGGAAGGATGATCTGATGCGCGTCCGCGTGCTGCTCGTCCTCGCGTTGGTTTTCGCGCCGGCTCTCAGCGCGGCTCAGACGGTTCAGAACGCCACGCTGCGTCGCGCGCAGCAGGCATTGAACAATCTCGATTTTCGCCAGGCCTTGAGCGCGGGGCAGGCGGCGCTGCGCGAGCGGCTCACCGGATTCGAGCGGGCGCGGGCGTACGAGCTGCTCGGCTTCACCTACAGCGGCATGGATTCGATTCTGCGTGCGGTCGACGCGTTCAAGCAGGTGATCCTGCTCGAGCCCGAGCGCGACCTCGATCCCACTCGCACGTCGCCGAAGGCGCTGAGCGCCTTCCAGGTCGCCCTCACGCAGGTGCTGGTCATCCGGCAACTGCACGTCGACAGTGTCTCGTTCGTGGGTGGGCAAGGCGTGGTCGCGGTGCGCTACACCGTGACGCAGCCCGCCCGTGTCGTCACGCGTGTCCTCGGCGGGGGCGCGCAGACCTCGCTCAGGATCGATTCGACCGTGGCGAGCGGGCAGGTGAACATTCGCTGGCCCGCGCGGCTGGCGAGCGGCGATCCGATCGCGGCCGGCGACTACAACATCGTCGTGGAAGCGACGGTGGGACAGAACAATTTCTCAACGTCGCAGGCGATCCGCGTCACGCACGGCGCGGTTGATACCCTGCCGCACCTCACCAGCCTGCCGGGCTACACCTATCTGCCGGAGACGGAGGTGCCGCCCAAGAGCTGGAAGCCCATGGGGCTGGCGCTCGTCTACACCGGGATTGCACTGGCAGGAACGTCCGCCTTTTCCAGCGGCGATCTCGGAAAGACGTCGTTGCGGGAAGGAAGCATGATCGGTGGCGGCGTCATACTCGCGGGATTCATCATGACGCTGCGCAAGCCGGCGCCGCAGGCGGCGCGCGGCAACGTTCTCTATAACCAGCTGCTGCGCGAGCAGATCTCCCGCCGCAACACCGAGATCGCCCAGGAAAACACGCGCCGCCGCCAGCAGGTCGCGCTCAGCGTCGTGCCGCTGCCGCGGCCTGGGGGTGGGCGATGAGAGCGGAATGTTGGAATGTTGGAATGATGGAACGGTTGATGGCGACGAGTATCGTTTTTCTTTCCATCGTTCCATCGTTCCATCTTTCCGCCCAACATGTTTCCATCGGTCCCCAAATCGCGTTCGGTGATTATCGCGAGGTGTCCTCCGACCTGCATTATCGCGGCTCCGGCATCGCCGGCAGCGCCACGCTCCAGTGGAAGAAGTTCTCGGCCGACGTCGTGCTTTCGAAGTTGAAGTACAAGCCCAGCAAAGACGGAACCGCCACCACAGAGTTCGACGCCTCGGAAGTGGACGTGCGGCTGCGCTATTACATCACCGGTCCGGTGAGCGGTGAGCTGGGATTCATGAACCGCACGGCGGATCCGGAGTTCGAAGCGCAATCGGTCGGTGCGGTAACGGCCGGCGCGCAGATGGCGTATCTGTTGGGGCCTGGCGTCCGCATGGCGTTGAGCGGCGGCCTGATGTTCGGCTCGAAATACTCGGGCGGGGGATCGACGTCAGCGCTCGGCGCGCTGCATCTCGGACTCGGGCTCACGGTGGAGGCCCTGCGCGGCCGCGTGCGCGTGACGGGGGACTATGGATTCCAGCGCTTCTCGCGGACGACGAACGATGGGAGTGGCGATACCGCCGCGCCGATTCAACGGTCGCTGGGACGGATCGGGTTTGCTCTAGCCTTCTGAAGTGCGCCAGCCGCGATTCGAACGCGGGACCTTCGGCTCCGGAGGCCGACGCTCTATCCAACTGAGCTACTGGCGCGTGCTAAAGAATGTCCAATGATCAATGTCGAATGATCAATGATCATTGGTCACGGGACATTGATCATTGATCATTCTTTAGCAAGTCGGGGCGAGAGGATTTGAA
>WNGO01005946.1_pt1 | contig 16693 bp, 18 predicted proteins | sample 5400511 | NCBI WGS metagenome assembly WNGO01 (sample SAMN13153380, study PRJNA577476) | soil metagenome | isolation source: 20 cm soil or saprolite under Garry oak tree replicate 2 | place: USA:California | collected 2016-06-15 | reverse complement strand
CTTGCGAGCCTCCTCGCCTTGACCCTTGAGGTCGAGGACATTCCCCGCCGCGATGTTGGCTGGAACAGAATTCGGCGAGGTCTGGAGAGTCTTGCGATACAGCGCCAGCGCGTCATCCAACTTCCCTTCGCGCATCAATCGTTGACCCTGCGAGATGAACTCGGGCTGTTGCTGCTGAGTGCTGGGTGTCTGTGCCAGCAGAGGCACGAGAGAAGCTGCAAGGACGAGAAAGGCTTGGGGAATTACGACGATGGTCACTCTCATGGGCGGGATTATCTCACAAAGCCGCTGGCCTGACGTTCCCAGCCCCGTTTCGCTTAGCGGGGGGAACTGAATGATTTCAAGGCGAGTCTACTCGGTCGAAGGAGCCGACGCCGTCATCGCTCTTCGCTGAAGGATGGCTCAACAATCAACAAGGAAGAAGCAAAACGAAACAGGAAGGAACGCCGGGATGGCCTAAGTCGCCGCGTGCTATCTACGCTCTGCCCCTGCTGGACTGCCCTGGCGACCGTGCGTCCGGGGCTTGCGGCAGCACTGTATATCGGCATATCGGCATGCGCCATTGTCGGCGGGATTGCTTAGGTGTATGCTGGTTTCCCGGCCTACTATTTTTCCAGCGAAGTGTGCGTCGCATGCGGAATCCGGCCCGCCTGCTGCCCTGCCCTGCTTAATATTCAACGCCGTCTGATTGAGGAGACCATGCCGTGAAAGCTATCGCCGCATTTTGCACGCGCTTGCTGGCGTTTACTCTGCTTGTAATGATTGCCGGAATCTTACTCATTGAGAGTGAGTCTCCGCCCAAAACCGTCATAGGCGGCGACGGCTTCCCATCCGCTGGCACTTTAACCCCTGTTTATGCCGCGCCGGTCCAGGTCAAGCTTGTGGACCTCATCCCCGCAAGTCTCAGCGGCGAAACCAATCAAGACAGCGAACCGTTCCTTGCTGTGCAAGCTGCCAACCCACAGGTCATGGTCGCCTCGGCATTCACTCCCAATCCCGTTTCGAGCAGTAGCAATGCGCCCGTCTATGTTTCCCAGGACGGAGGCAATAGCTGGGTCCTGAACGCCATCACTCCCGTTCCGCGGATGACCTGCGACATCACGCACGCCATGCCCACTGGCGAGAACCATCCGCGCGGGGACCTCCACGCCGGCACGCTGGCTTGCGCCGCTTCCATCACGCTCGACGAGTCGGAGTCCAATGACGTTTCTTCCGGTGCTGTAATGAACGTGCAGTCCACGCGCAGCAACGTGGACCAGCCCTTCGTCCGGGCCCTGGCCATTTCCAACAGCGATCACATCTATGTCGGTGTCAACGATTTCAATCAACCCAATGGCCACACCGCAACCGTGGACGTCTCGGTCGATGGTGGCGTGACCTACAAATCCTTTTCCATCGAGGCCCGCAATACCGCGGGACAGGATGGGCCATCGGTGCGTCCGGCCGTCGCTCCAGACAATACCGTCTACGCGGCCTTTTTCGGCTGGCGCAAATTTAACGGTACAACCGCCACCAGCGACGTGGTGGTCGTGCGCGACGATGCCGGAGGCACTGGGCCAAATCCTTTCCAGGCGCTCAGAGACCCATCCGATAAACTTCCGGGCCGCCTGGTCGTCAAGGGCGCCTCCATTCCGTGGTCCAATGTGCCCACACTGGGTCAAGAACGAATCGGTTCCACTCTTTCCATCGCCGTCGACCCCAACAACAGTTCCACGGTGTACGTCGGCTGGGCCGACCACGGACGCAAGGGCGACATCTATACGCTCCATGTGCGCCGCTCCACCGACCGCGGTGTAACCTGGTCCAAGGCGGACCTGCCCCAAACGACGATCAGCAACGCCACGAACATCGCGTTGGCAGTGGCCAATAATGGCGTCGTCGGACTTCTCTACCAGCAACTTTCTGCCGGCCGATGGGTTACACATGTAGTGCAATCGCACGATGGCTTCGCAACGGCTCAGGACGTCATTCTCGCGAATGTCCCGGCGGATACGCCGGTGCAGCAGTTCTTGCCTTACTTGGGGGACTATGACTATTTGCTTTCCGTCGGGAATGAGTTCCGCGGCGTTTTTTGCGCCAACAACTCGCCAGAGCTCGCGAATTTCCCCCAAGGTGTAACCTATCAGCGCGCGGCGGATTTCAGCACAAAGACGCTCACGGACGGCTCAGGCAACCGCGTGGCGGTTTCTATCGACCCATTCTATTTTAGCGTCCCCGTGATTCCGTGAAGCGCGTTCGCACCATGACGCGGAAGAAGGAGAGGCAGACATGAATTCTTTGTTAAGCTTCCTTGCCGGCATCCTCTCGACTGCCTTACTTGCGCCGTGCGTCACCGGGTTCCCGCAGGTGCAGAACAACCAGGCTGCTCTGACCAAACAATCGAGCATCATCTTTTCGGGCACGGTTAGCCAGCTTGGCGCAGTCTCCTTTGTGGGCGTCCCTCAATCGCCGCAGACGATAGTCGTTCGCGTGGACTCCGTGTTGAAAAAGCCTACGGCTGTTTCGCTGAAGAAGGGCGACAACATCACCGTCGAGGTGAAGGACCCATCCGCGTTCCAACAAGGCGCTCAAGCCACGTTCTACGCGGAAGGTTGGATCTTTGGTTCCGGTGTGGCCGTCAAGGAACTGGGACATGACTTCAGCCCGGGCGGGGGAGCTCCTGCCGAAGGAGCCCGTACGGCCGAAACCACCCTCGGCCAGATGCAAAAGCAAATCAGCGATCAAGATCTCCAAAACCGTATTGCGTTATCTGACTTGGTCGTCATCGGTCACATTACGGATGTCCACCGCTGGACCATCCCCAAATCCGCCGCCGCGCGTTATCCCATCTCCGAACACAGCGCGGACTGGCATGAAGCCGTTCTCCAAATCAAGTCCATCCTCAAGGGAACAAAACCCAAGGGGGGCAAGATGGCCGTGCGCTTTCCGCTCTCCAGAGATGTAGCTTGGGTAAACTCTCCCAAGTTCCAGAAGCAGCAGCAGGGGATATTTTTCCTGAAAAGGGATCAGGTTTCCGGCGATCCCACCGCCACGCTGGGGGGCTATCAGGTTGCCGCCTATACCTGCCTAAAGCCCGGCGATTGGCTCCCACTGTCGGACGAAGCCCGCGTCCGCTCTCTGCTCAAAAAGTAAGTAAGGGCCGCATCGGTTTGGGAGAAACGCACCGCGCCAGAACCAAACACGCGGCGAAGCATGCCATTGGCCGAAACCCTGATTCAATACGTAGAATCTAGGCGGCGGAAATCAATCCTTTGGCGAACGATATGGCTTCCTCGGCGCGTTCGTTTTCATTCAGACGCGCGCGAACGAAATCGGGCGTACCCCCGCCTTTGCCCGGGAAACGTTGCAAGGTTTGCTTCAGTAAGGCGTTTAAATCTTTTCCGGCGCCCGGGTGCTGCGCAAAAATCACCTGGCCGGACGCCGATCTGGCCAGAAGCGCGACCGTCTTTTCGAACTTGGCAAGCTGCGTGGACAACTGTGCCAGATATTCCTCCTGAGTGTCTTCGCCAAAGACGCGGGCGACCACGCGGATACCGTTTGCGCTGACGTTCGTAGATTGCAGGGCGGCCACCGCCTCTGCTTCCGCTAATCGCTGGAGCAGCGCTCTGACATTCTTGAAATGCGCGTCGCGCTCCGTAAGCGCGCGTTCCGAGGCGGCCACTACTTCTTCAGGAGCACACCTCAATCCTTCGGCAAGGCGTCGCAGGAGTTGAAAGTCGCGCCGCGCGAAGCGTTCCGCCCGACGGCCACAAACAAATTCGACGCGCCAATCCTGGCGGACTTTCGCACAGCGGCGGACGAGGAGCATACCGATCTGGCCGGTGCTCTTGACGTGGGTGCCGCCGCAGGGTTGCAAATCGGCAGACTCTATTTCGATGGCACGGAGGATGCCGTCGCGGTCGACTTCTTTTCGCACGCCGACTTGTGTCAATTGCTCCGCGGTGCCGTAGCGGACGTTCACCGGCCGATCCTCGAAGATAACCTGATTTGCGGCCCGCTCCGCGCCTTCAAGAATTTCCTCGGCCGGTTCGGGGCCGCGCAAGTCAACCGTGCAGATTTCCGTCCCGAGATGGAAGGAGAGCGTGGGCAGGCCGAAGCGTTCCTGAAACATGGCAGACAGCAGATGCTGGCCGGTGTGCTGCTGCATGTGGTCGAAACGGCGGGGCCAGTTGATGCAGCACTTGGCTTCGCCGAGTTCGACGGCTTGATCCACGATGTGGATGATTTCGTCTTTAGCATCGCGGACATCGATGACGTTGGCTTCACCCACCTTGCCCAGGTCGTGTGGCTGGCCTCCGGACGTGGGATAGAAGGCAGTCTGATCCAGAACCACTTCCCAGGCGGGGGCTTTGGCTTCAGGGAAGGAAGGAATCAAAGCCGACTCACAACTTATGACCCGTGCGGTGAATTCCGTTGTGAATGCGTCGTCGTAATAGAGTCTGCGCGTGGTCACACTGCTCCTCCACCGACGGACTGGAGCGCGCGCTGCCAGGCTTCAGCGTATTTGTAGCCGGTGCCGGTATTAAAGAGCACCACGGTTTCTTCCGGCTGGATCCAACCGGAGGCGGCGAGCTTTCTGGTTGCGATCACGGTTGCGGCGCCTTCGGGAGCGGCGAAAATGCCTTCGCGAGAGGCGAGTTCCCTGCCGGCGTGGAGCATCTCATCGTCAGTGACGGTCAAGGCGGTTCCTTTCGTCTGGCGCAGCATGCTCAAAATCATTAGGTCGCCCAGCGGCCCCGGAACGCGCAAACCGGATGCGACTGTGGCGGCATTTTGGAAAAACTCCGCCGAACTCTGGTGAGCTTCCCACGCCCGGACGATGGGCGCGCATCCTTCGGCCTGCACGGCCACCATACGCGGCCGCTCTCGGCCGATCCAGCCCATCTCCTGCATTTCGTCAAACGCTTTGCACATGCCGATCAACCCGACGCCGCCTCCGGTGGGATAGAGAATCACGTCGGGCAGTTTTCCTCCGAACTGCTCCCACAATTCGTACCCCATGGTTTTCTTACCTTCGATGCGGTACGGCTCCTTGAGGGTAGAGACGTCGTACCAGCCTTCGCGGTCCTTGCGCTCGGCAACGTACTTGCCGCAATCGGAAATCAACCCGTTCAGCTTGATGACTTTGGCGCCAAACGCCTGGCACTCCATCACGTTGGCCACAGGGGTGTCCGCGGGCATCACGATGACCGCAGGGAGCCCCGCGGCCGCGGCATAAGCTGCGAGCGCCCCGCCGGCGTTGCCGGCGGTGGGAGCCGCCAAAGCATTCGCGCCGAGCTGTTTGGCGCGAGAAACAGCAGTGGTCATCCCGCGGGCCTTAAAGGAGCCGGTAGGATTCAAGCCCTCGTCTTTGATGTAGAGTCGCTGCAAGCCCCCCTGTCCACAAACGATTGATGCGCCCAACCGCTGCGCATGTACCAAGGCCGTCATACCTTCGCCGAGCGAAACCGCCGGATCGTTCGGCAAGACTTCCGCGTAGCGCCACAGCGTGCGCGGCCGGGTTTTCAGGTTCTCAAGCGTAAGCGTGGTGGCAGCCCGCCGCAGGTCGTAGCGAGCCAAGAGCGGCTTCCCGCAGGTGCAGAGGTGCTGTTCTATCGACGCATCGTATTTCTTGCCGCAGGCCGAACATTCCAGCTCAAGCACATTCAAAGATTTGGCCATCACCGTGAAAGTCTAGCACAGCCCTTTTTGGCCACCGTATCGGCCCTGCCGTATTTCTCGTGCTAAACTTCGGCGATGGAAGTCACCCTTCACATCCCCGACGATGTTGCGCAACGCCTGTCCGCTTCGGGAGGCGATCTCTCGCGCCTTGGAAGCATTTGCTCTGGGAGAATACAAGGATGGCCGGTTGACGGAGGGCAGCTGCGGAAGCTACTTGGGTTTCAGACTCGCGACGCTCTCGAGGGGTTACTGAAGGCGCACGAAGTTTGGCTGAATTACACCATGGAAGATCTCGAGCGTGAACGCGCGGCCTTGCGGCGCTTGGGCTTTGGGAGCTAAATGCGGGTTGTTGTCGCCGACGCGACTCCGCTTCACTACCTGATCATCATCCCCGCGGTCCAGGTCTTGCCCCACCTTTTCGAGAAAATCCACGTTCCCATTCGAGGTCCGCGAGGAACTAATATGATAATAAGCTGCGAGGCCATTCCTCCGCTCGTGCGAACCTGGATGGAGCAACCTCCACAATGGCTCGAAGTCCTCACCGCGCCGGTCGTGGCCTCCGAAGATTCTTCCCTTCAGGCGCTGGACTTGGGTGAACGAGCGGCAATCCTCCTCGCGGAATCCATCAACGCCGACCTCCTGTTAAGCGATGACCGAGCGGGCGCAATCCTGGCCCAGCGGCGCGGATTGGCAGTGACCGGAACGCTGGGAGTGCTGGATTTGGCCTCTCAGGCAGGGCTGCTTCGTTTGCAGGACGCCTTCGTACTCCTGCAGAAAACCTACTTCCGATATCCCCCCTCGCTTATGGAGGTGCTGCTGGAGGAAGAGAGAAGCCGCAAGTAATGCAGAGTGTATTGTTACGCGGAGCTGCGCGTCTTTGCCGACTCCAGACCCGCCGCTCGAACTCGCTCAGGCTTCGAATACATCTTGCGTAAACACATCCGAACCGTGAAGCAGCATTACCCCTCGCTGGCCACGAAGCGCGTGCACCCACACGTTCTGAGGCACACCTACGCGTTAACTATTCTGCAGGCGACGAAAGATCTTCGCAAGGTCTCCCTGTGGCTTGGCCACGCGAAGACGCAAACCACGGAGATGTACTTGCGAGTGGATCCGTCGGTGAAGCTAGAAGCCCTGGAATCGGTGGTGCCTCCGAAACTGCGCTCCGGACGCTGTAAGGTTACCGACAAGCGGACCGCAACCCTCAAAGCGGCCACTTTTATGCAGAACAAAAAGCCTTCAAAATGACTTACCAGCGGGCCATATCAAGGGTAGGCTCTGCATAACAATACACTCTGCATTACAACCATACGCTTTTAAGTGCGTAACGGAAGAAAAGAGATCGTAAGTAATTTTTCGCATCAAAAAATGATCGACCATAATCAAATGCCCCACCTTTCGAGCGGCGCGAAAGATGGGCCACCCGATTCAAATGCCTGCCTACCAGCCTGAGAGTTGCGCCATCCGCGTATCCGACTTGTGCCGCGATCTCTTCTCGACTCTCAACTTCATTCTTCTGGCGGCCATTTCTGTGCGCCGTGTACGACGTTTGCGATTTCCACAAGATCTTTGAGGACTCGGTAAACCACCACGAAGGGAAGCGGTGGCAAGGGAAGTTCACGGGTCCCTTCTACGCGGCCCGTTCTACCCTTGTTTGGAAAGGACTTCAACGAACCAGCACTGTCGTAGATTATCTTGGCAAGGCGTTGAGCGGCAGCCGGATTTTCTTGCCGGATGTATTCGATAATTCGGAAAAGGTCCTCAGCGGCGGCAGGTGACCAGTGAAGCTGCATTTACTTGCGAAACATTTGATCGATACGGGCGCCGACTTCTTCGTGGGTCAGGAATTCCCCTCGGTCGAGCTGCTCCAAGCCTCTCGTCACCTGCTGGCGGAACCATGCGTCATGGTCAACGTAGTGTTCCACAAGCTGCTTGACGTATTCCTCTGAGTCGCTCTTGTTCTCGGCAGCGGCCCGGTCCACTTTCGCCTGTAGCTCGGGAGAAAGATGCACTTCCATAATTTCTTAGACTAGGTCTACGCGCAGCCACTGTCAAGCGCTAGCGCGTGAATCATCGGACTTGCATTAGCATGCGGCGTTGTTTTTCGGCGACGAGCTTTTCCATTCGAGCGGCGACTTCATCGTGCCGGAGCACTTCCCCGCGCTCGATCTGCGCCAGGCCTTCTTCCGCTTGGCGCATAAACCACTCGTTGTAATCAATCGCTCCACCGCTTCACGGACCAGTGACCCACTTTCGCGCCCCTGCTGCGCGGCAATGCTGTCCAGCTTGGCTTGTAGTTCGGGGAAAAGTTTTACTTCCATAACGCCAGTTTAAGAAATGGCGGGTGGCCCATTGTTCGGTTCGCTGCAAAATCTTTGGAACAAAAGATAACAATCCGCTAAATACTAGTACCATAGTAGTACTTAACTACTATTATGATACATGGTAACATGGATCGTGATTGATCGACAGCAACCCCGCCGAGCCACCTGCTATCTTCCCCTCTGCTAACCCTGTGTCTCTGCGTTAAGCTCTCCGACTCTTTCCCTCCAACATTCCCGCTTGTCCCCCATCTTCCGTACCTTCTTCCAAGTTCCGTATCCCGCAACTCCCGTGTTTGCCACTCTTATCTTAGGAAGACTCACGGGGTGTGTACCAACAATTCCCAAAATGGAACGTCACGGCTCACGCCCCAAAGGAACTCTCATGACTCCCGATCACTCTTGCTCCGCCATTGCCGCCACTTCCGTACTGTCCCATTGCCAGCAGCGCACTGCCAGCGGCGTCGTTGCCGCATGACCGTCTCTGATCCGGACTCCGGCTTCTGCTCCAGACACGCCGCTCTGCTCCAGAAAAACCTCGACCAGGCCGACCTTGCCGCCTCCCTCATCGGTGACATTCAGGAATTCCGCTCCGCCGCCGACATCAACCACTCCCTCGGCGAACTCTATAAGCTCCAGGCCCGAAACAAAATCACTCCCCGCCGCGCCGCCGGCATGGCCTACACTTGCAACCTGCTCCTCCGCACCCTCCCCGCCATAGCCCGCGACAATGGCCTTCAGCCCCAACAACAAGGCATGGTGCTCGACTTCACCGGCTGGCCCGATAGAAAACTTCCAGCCACACCCCTTGTATCCAGGCTGGGAGCAAGGCCCGGCCGTCATTCGGCGCCCTCGCCGCAATCCACGACTCGGGGAAAACGCGGTCATGACCATCCGCGCCAATTATTGCCAATTATTGCGGCGGCGCGACCCGCATCCTATTTCACGGTACAATTGAGGCATGGCTGTGCGACTGATAGCGCTGGATATCGACGGCACCCTGCTGGATAGCCGCTGGCAGCTTCCAGAGGCCAACCGCGCGGCAATTGCGGAAGCGACGCGGCGGGGAATCGAGGTGGCGCTGGTCACCGGACGGCGCTATGATTTCGCCATGCCCGTGGCGCGCAAACTGGATTCCCCGCTGACGATGATCGTGAACAATGGCGCGCTGATCCGCTCGAAAGAAGGCCGGACGCATCTGCGGCATCTCTTGCCGCGGAGTACGGCGGAACAGGTTTTAGAGCAGACCCGGCCGTGGCGCGCAGGCGCGGCGGTGATCTTCGACCGGCCGCTCGAGAATCAGCTCATGCTGGAAATGCTGGACCCGGACGATTCGATGCGTTACGCCTACTACTCGCGGAACCTGGAGTTCATCGGTCTGGCGAACCCGCTCGAAAACTGCCTGACGGAAGATCCCATTCAGGTGATGCTCTCCGGCAAAGTCGCGCCGATGCGGAAGGCGGAGGCTGCCCTGCGCGGCGCGCCCTTCGTGGAAGACTTTGCGCTGGCGGTGACATGCTACGAAAGCAAAGACTTCGCGATGATCGATGTGATCCATCCGGTGTGTTCGAAAGGATCGTCGCTGGCGGAATGGGCGGCACTGCGCGGATTCACGCGCGAAGAAGTGATGGCCATTGGAGACAACCACAACGACCTGGAAATGCTCTCGTTTGCCGGCATTCCCGTAGTGATGGGAAACAGCGTGCCGTCGTTGAAAACCTACGGCTGGCATGAAACCGGCACGAACGACGAAAACGGCGTGGCTCTGGCGATCGAACAATTCGCATTGCGGGAGGCTGCGCCTTGCGTCTGAAGCATGCCGCACTCCTGCTCTCGCTCGGCTTGCTGGCAGCGCCGGCTCTGCGGGCGGAATATGTCGTGCTTCGCAGCGGCCAGCGCCTGAAGGTCACGGGCTACCAGCTTCTGGGAGACAAGTACCGCTTGCAGATGGGCGGAGGCACGGTGGAGATTGCCGCCGAAGACGTTGTGACCATCGAGCCGGAAGAGGTTTTTACGCCTCTGCCTGCGAAGCCGATCGTAAAAGCGCCCTATCGTGAATTGGTTGAAGCAGCGGCAGCGCGCTACCGGGTGGATGCCGACCTCATCACCAGCGTAATTGCTGTGGAGTCCAACTTCGATCCAAAAGCATTGTCGCCCAAGAATGCCCGCGGGCTGATGCAACTGTTGCCGGAGACGGCGGAGCGGATGGGAGTGCAAAACATTTACGACCCGCAGGAGAACATCAACGCGGGAACGCGCTACCTGCGCGAGCTGCTGCAGAGGTACAACAGCAACCTCGCGCTGGCGCTGGCCGCCTATAATGCGGGCCCCGAGCGCGTGGAGCAATACGGCCGCGTTCCCCCCTTTGAGGAAACGCTTTCCTACGTGCGCCGCGTCAAGCGCAGCTATGAGAAGAGCAAATCCAAAACTTTCGCGAAAAAACCGGCTTCGCCCGGAGCGATGGCAGCGACTTCCCGGCACGGGACCGGTCAGTCTCCATAAAAACTACTGCTGAGGCGGCGGATTCTGCGGCGGCTGTTGAGGATTCGGCTGCGGCGTGGTGGGAATCTGTCCGGGTGGCGCGCCGGGACTTCCGCCCTGCCCGCCCTGCCCGGCCTGCCCGCCCTGCTGGCCTAATCCCGTTCCCGTCTGCATCCCTGGCTGCCCCGCTCCCAAAGTGTCCTTCGACGGGTTCCAGATGAATTCGAAGAGGCGGTAATTCTTGGCTTTATCGTAGACGATGACGGAAGATTTGTCGATTTTGCTGCCGACCCCGATGATGTTGCCGCCGATGATGGCCGACGTATCCCCCGTAGGAATCGGCTGCGGACTAGATCCCGAGTCGCTCTGGTCGGTGCCTACGGGCGTTCCCGTACTAGCCGGTGGAGTTGTGCCCGCAGCCGTTCCATCGGGCTGTGTCGCGCCTGGGGCTTGCTGACCAATTGCGCCGGGCTGTGCCGGTGTGCCGGGCCCGTTCAATGCATTCGCGGGAGTGCCTAGGCCTCCCACGCGAGGAAGCTGGAGGTTTTGCGGTGGCTTCAGGCTGCCAATCAGTTGTCCCGCGGGGCCGACATAGATAAACCTCCAGGAACCATCTTCCTTGTTCATGGGGTCTTTGTAAGCCTGGCGCATGAAGCGGAGCGAACCCAACTTCGGCTTGGTGAGGTCGTCGAGGGAGGTAGGAAACCGCCCTGTCTTGCGGAAATGGAGCTTCACTCCGCGGACATATTGATTCCCGCGCCAGATCATTTCTTTTTCTTTTTCGCGCCGGCCCTCGGTCAGAATGTTCGTCGCGACGACCATCGTGGAGAGGAGCAAAAGGGTGACGAGGAAGATGACTACGAGCAAAGCATATCCACGCTCGCTGCGCTTCCCTACCGTTTGTGGACGTCCGGCGTTCATTGGGATGACGGCGCCCCTTGCTCCTCGAGGATGGCACTGCCGCGGCGCCCCGAGGAGACTTCCTCAAATTCGAGGCTCGCGTTGCCCACCTTCAGAATGCGAAAGCGATTAAGCAGAAGTTCGCCCTCGGCGACGACATACGCTTCTTCGCCGTCGGTAAAGAAGGCCAGGCGGGCGCTACCGTTGGGGACGGTGCCGTAGCCGAAGAATTTCAATGGCAGCGTCGGCGGCGGCGGCGGGGGTGGAGGAGCAGAAGTATCCGTCGTATCAGTCGGGGGCGGCGGCGGGGGCGGCGGCGGGGGCGGCGGAGTCAGGCTGAAGATATTCCTGCCGGTGCTCTTGTACTCGGTCGCGCGGGCCCTTTCCAGCTTGTCGGTGTGGAGCCGGGGGTTTTCGACGGAAAGCAGCGGCGGATTTTGAACGGCGTCGGCAGTCACAACCGGCCTGTCACGGTCGAAATACAAAAACCAGATAACGCCGGCGGTCAGCAGAAGGACGGCGAGCACCGCGAGTTGTTTCTTTTGCTTCATGGGCCCGTCCGGAAGTAGGTTTTCAGGTGCAGCGCGACCTTAATGACATTGGCGGAGGCTTGATTGGCGTTCTCCGAAGCCAGGGTCAAAGAATCCACTTGGTATAGATTGATGGAGCGCTGCAATCCATTCAGAAACCCGACCACGCTCTTATAATTCCCACTGACGGTGGCGTCGATGGCCACTTCCGTCATTCCGCGGTTCGCAATCTTGGTCTCTTTAAAATTGGAATCCTCGAGCTGAATTCCATTCTGCTTGGCAGTGGCGCTGAGTTCAGACCGGATGGAGGAATTGTGTGAGCTTGCCGAAAAGAGCGACTGTTCAAACTGATCGCAGTCTTTCTGGATTGCGGGAATGTTTTCACGGATGTCCTGGGCGCGCTTGATATCTGCTTTCAAGAGATTATGTTGCGCTGTTTCGATTCCAAGCTGCTCTCGTGGCGCGCGCGGGGCGGAAGAAAGCTGCCAACTGTAGGCAGCAAGGGCGACATCCGCGAGGACCAGAAGAATCACGCCGCCGAGAATCGTTCGTTTCCGCAATGTGAAATCGCGCCGCATCAAATTCTCGAATAGACCGTGGTCAATTGGACGACCTTTTGATCGCCGCTTTGGTTCCCGCTCGGATTGGCGGCGTGAACACCCTGCACTTGAAATTCGGTAAATACTTTCGATTCTTCGAGGGCGCGCTCAAACTTGAGCTCTGCTTCGTCGCTCGTGACGCCCACGCTCAATTTCACTTCGACGTGTCCTGCAACCTGCTTGGGCTCGATACTGATGACGCGCACGCCCTCCGGAAGGATGTGCTCCAGGTCCATGAACATCAGCGTCCAATTGAAGCTGCGCGCATCGAGGATGGTATTGATGAAAGCGGCGCGATCGTGCAAATTGGCGATGTCCTTTTGACCAAAATAACGCTCCAGATCGTTGCGCTGCGCTTCGAGCTTGGCCATCTCCTGGCGCATTTTTCCCGTACGAGCGCGCAGCTCAGCGTCGACTTTGCGCGCGGAATGCACGTGCCAACCTAACCCGAGAAACAGGAGTCCCGCGACGACAGCCGTGAGACCAGCGCCGGCCAGGAACCGCCGGTGGGTCTCCAGCGCCTTGGTCGCTAAATTGAGCCGAACTTTCATGCCTCTCTTGCCTCCATCCCGTAAAACCGATTCTAGCCCCGCTGCATCATCCAACCGATCAACCCTTCCAAGTCGCGCTCCGCCAGCGGACGGGCATCTTCTTTGATGCGTCCATCAGAGACCGCGGAGTGTAACAACGACTGCACGTCGCAATGGAATTCTTCCTCGAGTGGCCGGACAAACTCAGCGAGGCGCATGCCCAGCCCGGCAACGCGGACGGATTGAATGGCTTCCTGCCAGGTGTCCTGATAATACGCCGCCACCGGAAAAATCTCTTCGAGAAGCATTTGCGGCTTGAGGTTCACGCCGTGCGCCGGAAGTTCAGTGCAACGATAGCCGCACAAGACTCCGCGGCGCACGATCGCGGTGGTCAGGGTGGAGCCCGAGACGCGCGCGAGGAGCGTGGGCTTCTCATCTTCGACGAGCGAGATGGCGGCAAGCGAAGAACTCAACACTACGCCGGGATGCAGACCGATTCCCTCGACCAGGGATTCGTACTCCCTGATGATGCGCAGCCGTGCCAGCGCCGTGACAACGTCAATGCCGGTTTCGCGCGGCGCCTGCCGCATGTAGGAAATGAGCGTCTCGTCGACTTCGAAGGGCACGCTCTTCTTCAGCTTCCACCGCAACATCGGAACGGCCTCGGCTGCCGAGCGCGGGAAATCCTCAAAGTGCTGAACGAAGACGCGAATCACCGTGTCGGGAAGGATCATGGCAACATCTTCATCCCGGGAGTCCAGCTGATTGCAGACATTGGTTACAGCGGCTTTAACGGCGGCGCCGTTCACGATGTTGGATTCGACGGCCGACGGAGCTAGCGCTCCAACCGGCAGAGATTCGACGGCATAGCCATCGAGAGAACCGGTGCGGCTCCAGCGGGCCGCAGCTACGCGGTCCGGCGCAACTTCAACGGCCAAAGCGGCGTTCGGCATGGCGTCCAGCCAGCGCACAACCCGGCGCGCCCAGTCGAACTGGTAAATTCCCTGCCGGAATGTGGCGGTGCTACTCAACGAAAGTCACCTTGTTAATCTCTTTCACGGTCGTGATGCCCGCACGAATCTTGGCCAGCCCGCTTTCGCGCAGCGTAATCATGCCCTCTTCGCAAGCGATGCGCTTGATCTCCGAAGTCGGACGGCGATCCACGATCATTTCCCGGATGCGATCGGTCAGGTCGAGCAATTCGCAAATCGCCGTCCGGCCATGATAACCAGTACCCGAACATTCCAGGCAGCCGGCGCCCTCGGCAAACGTGACGTTTCCCCACCCAACAGGATCGAGGCCGGCCTCCTTCAATTCCTCGGGAGAATATTTTTTGGGCTTCGTGCATTTCACACAGATCACACGGACGAGCCGCTGCGCCATGATGCAATTCAAAGCAGAGACAAAGTTGTACGGTCGCACAGATCACACGGACGAGCCGCTGCGCCATGATGCAATTCAAAGCAGAGACAAAGTTGTACGGCTCGACACCCATGTTGATGAAGCGGCCGATGACGTCGGTCACGTTGTTGGCGTGGACGGTGGTAAAAACGAGGTGGCCGGTGAGCGCCGACTGAATGGCGATTTGGGCGGTTTCCTGGTCGCGGATTTCGCCCACCATGATCTTGTCGGGGTCGTGGCGCAGGATGGAGCGCAACCCGCGCGCGAAAGTGAGGCCCTTTTTCTCGTTGACCGGAATCTGCGTGATGCCGCGGAGTTGATACTCGACCGGATCTTCGATGGTGACGATTTTGTCTTCGTCGGTCTTGATCTCATTGATGGCCGCGTAGAGCGTAGTGGTCTTGCCGGAACCCGTAGGACCCGTCACGAGAACCATGCCATAGGGTTCGCGAATGTAGCGCCGGAAGCGGCGGGTTTCTTCCCCGGAGAAACCCACGACGTCCAGAGTAAGGCTCTGGAATTTCTCGGAAAGCGTTTCTTTGTCCAGGACGCGGAGGACCGCATCTTCACCGTGACTGGCGGGCATGATGGAGACGCGCAAATCAATGTACCGCCCCTTGTATTTCACGCGGAAGCGGCCGTCCTGGGGAACGCGACGCTCGGCAATGTCCAGATCGCTGAGCACTTTAATGCGTGAGAGCACCGTGGAATGCCATTCCTTGGCGATGGGCTGCATAGCATGCTGCAGCACGCCGTCGATACGGTATTTGACGGCAACTTCGGAGTCGCGAGCTTCGATGTGGATGTCGCTGGCGCGCCGCTCTAGTGCGGTGAAGATAATGGTCTCGACGAGGCGCACCACCGGGCTGGCGGTGCTATCGCGCGTCAAACGGTCGCCGGAAATCGTCTCGTCGCTATCCTCATCATCCTTGGAAGTCTGAAGAGTGAAAGCTTCCGTGGCTTGCTCGAGCACACGCTGGGATTGCTCGGTGCGTTTCAGAAGATCGCCGATCTGGCGGGCGGTAGCGACGCGGATCAAAAGTTTCTTGCCGAGCAGGAGGGGCAGTTCATCGCTCATCTGCACCTGGCCGGGGTCCGCTGCGGCGATGGCCAAAACATTGTTCTGCAGTTCGAGCGGCACGAAGTTGTAGCGAAACATCAAGTCTGCGGGGATGGTACGAAACAATTCTGCATCGATCCGCTGTTCCCGGAGATCGATGAAAGCGTAGCGGTATCTTTCCGCGAGTTTGCGCGCAAACTCACGTTCATTCTGTTCGTCACCGTCACCCGGCAGCGCGGGCGCAGGAGGAAGTTGTTCTATTGTGGCCATAGTCCCTTACTTTGTCGCCCCCGTCATGGAGAAAGAAAAGATGGGCAGATAGAGTGAAATCAGAATAAATGCAACTAGCAAGCCCATAAAGATTAATAGAATTGGCTCGATGAGGGAAACGAGCGCGGACAGGCGCAAGTTGACTTCTTCCTCATAAAACTCCGCCACGCTGTTCAGCATGGGGGAAAGCGCCCCGCTCGATTCGCCGACCTCAATCATATCCAGCGCCATTTCCGGCATGACCCCCTTGGAGGCCAGGGCGATGTGAAGGGATTCCCCTTCGCGTACCATCTGAGTAGCCTGGCCGACCGTGGAGCGCAGCAATTTGCTGGTGAGGGCATCGCTCGCGGTCTGGAGTCCAGCCACTAGCGGCGTGCCGCCCGTTAGTAGCGTCGAAAGCGTGCGGGAGAACTGCGCGACTTGAAATTTGAGGAGCGTGTCGCCAATCACCGGCAAACGGAACTTGAAACGATCGAAAGCCGTTCCGCCTTCTTCGGAACGGGACCAAAGAAAAATGCCGGCTGCCGCCACCGCCAGCAGCGCGACAATTCCTAGAAAAACAAAGCGATAGTCGACCGTCAAGGCAATCAACAATCGCGTGGGCGCGGGGAGCTCCACGTTTAGGTCGCGGTAGAGCAGAGCAAACTTTGGAATCACCGCGGTGACTAGATAGGTCACGATAATGATCGCCACGCTGATCAATAAAACGGGGTAGACCAGGGTGGCCAGAATTTTCTTGCGGACGCCCGTGCTCACACGCTGATAGGCAATGTAGTAGTCCAGGACACCCGGCAAATTCCCGCTCTTCTCTCCCGCAAGGATGGCCGTCGAATAGACCTTGCAAAACACTCCGGCTTCCGCGACCGCCTCCGAAAGCGACTTTCCTTCCCGGACGCGGTCCCGTATCTGGGAGATCACCGGGCGAAGTTTGGGCGCGGAG
>WNGO01001184.1_pt1 | contig 16697 bp, 18 predicted proteins | sample 5400511 | NCBI WGS metagenome assembly WNGO01 (sample SAMN13153380, study PRJNA577476) | soil metagenome | isolation source: 20 cm soil or saprolite under Garry oak tree replicate 2 | place: USA:California | collected 2016-06-15 | reverse complement strand
CGCTTTTCATCGGCGATGGCGGCTGCTACCTGCTGCTTGGCCTTCGCCAGCTGGCTCCGCATGTCGACGATGAGCTGCTCGAGAACCTTCCCGGGGTTCTCGGCGCGCGAGATCAGATCGTTGATGTTCGATTTGATCAACGTGGACAGACGATCAATGATCCCCATGGCTCCCTATGCTCCTGGCAATGAGCGCTCACGCTTTTGCGCGAGCAGCCGCTCCGTAAAATCCAGCCGCTCGGCCATCTCGGCTATTTGGCCCTGCATCTCCGTCACCTTATGCTCCAATTCCGAGACGTCCCCGGACTCGATCGCTTCCTCGCCGCTGTCTTTCCAGTGCTTTTTGCGGAAGATGCCGCCCCGAACCCGCTCGGCAAGCGCCGCCGCGATGTCCGACTTGAAGAATGCATATAAGACGACGCCCGCCACGACAAATCCACCGATCATCCCGATCAGCGGAATGAGCTGGTTCGGGTCGAACGGAATCATCGGTGGCGGTGGTGTGGGCCCCTGTAGCAAAAGCACGTGCTCTCCTACGCCGCGGCCACGCGGCCCGTTTCAACAGGCAACATCACGCTCTCGGCTTCCCCAGCTGTCCGCCACCCCGCTGGCCGATCAGCCGCTCGGTAAAATCTACTCGTTCCGCCAGTTCCGCCACTTCCCGGCGCAATTGCTCCACACTTTCGACCAACTCGGCGTGGTCCTCCGAGGTTCCGGCGTTCGTCGGACCGTGCCGCAGCCGCTCGGCGTACGCTTTCCCGACCGGCGACAGCGCGATCATCCAGGCGAAAAACCCTCCCACCGCGACGATCGGAATGAACAGCGCGAGAATGTCTTCCATCACCCATCCCGTGGCTTGGCGAGGAGTCGTTCCGCGAAATCCATCCGCTCGGCCAGCTCTGCGACTTCTTCGCGCACGTGCTGCAGCTCGCTCAGAATCTCGTCCCGCTCTGCGGGATCCATCCCGGGCTTGCGATGCTCGCCGGCGATGCGTTTGGCGATCGCCGCCGCCACGGGACGCAACACCCAGAACGTTCCGCCGAAGAACATGAAGGCCGCGATGGCTTCCGCTCCGTTCATGTCTGGGACTTTTTGGCGAGCAGCCGCTCGGCGAAATCGACACGCTCGCCCAGATCGCCGATCTCGTGGCGCGCTTGCTGGATCTCAGCCAGGAGATCTTCACGCAGCAATTGCAGCTCCTCCCTCGCGCCGGCATCGACGTTCTTCGGGCGGATGCGCTCGGCGAGGGCACGCGCCAATGGAAAGAGCAGGAGTGCAGACCCGACGATCGCCAACGTAGAGAGAAAAACGATTTCAGGTGGCATCTCGCCTCACCGCCGGAAGCCGCTCGGCTTCCCGCTGTTTCGCAACCAGCCGCTCGAGAAAATCCACGCGCTCGCCGAGCTCGCTCAGCTGCTCGGGCAGGTGCCGCATTTCCTCGACCTCGCCCCGAAGCTCTTTCAGCTCTTCAGTGGCATCGTCGTCCACGACCTTCTTGCCGGAGATGCGCACCGCCAACGCTTTGCCGACCGGCGAAATCGCGAGGAGGAACACCGTGCCACCGCCAAACAACATGACGACGGCAACGAGACCGACGATATCATCAGGATTCACCGGGCTTCCGCGGCGCCCTTTGGCAATGCCCCCGCCCCCGCCCCCGCCCGGTCGTCGCGACGCGCGAGCACGCGCTCCGCGAAGTCCAACCGTTCCTGCACGTCACCGAGCTGAGTGCGCAGCTCCTCGACTTCGCTCTTGAGCTCTCGCACGTCCTGATCCTCGGCGCCCGGGCGCGCGCGACCGGAGATCCGCTCCGCGAGGGCGCGGCCGAACTGACCGCGCAGGATGAACACCGCGGCGATCGAGACGAACAAGACCATCATGGGGATTTCAGGGCCGTCGAACACGTATCCTCCTGGCTTTGCAACCTACCGCCTAGTCCCCTGCCTGCAACACCTTGCGCAGAAACTGGCCCGTATGTGACGCCTTGGCCTGCACGATCTTCTCGGGCGGTCCCTCCGCGACCACGCGCCCGCCCAACTCTCCACCCTCGGGCCCCAAGTCGATGACCCAGTCCGCAGTCTTTACCACGTCGAGGTTGTGCTCGATGACGACGACGGTATTCCCTTTGTCCACCAGCCGGTGCAGCACCTCGAGCAGCAAGCGGACATCCTCGAAGTGCAACCCGGTGGTCGGCTCGTCCAGGATGTACAAGGTGCGGCCCGTGTCCCGTTTGGAGAGCTCAGTCGCGAGCTTCACGCGCTGGGCTTCGCCGCCCGAGAGGGTCGTCGCCGACTGTCCGAGGTGGATGTATCCGAGACCTACGTCATTGAGCAACTCGAGTTTCGTCCTGATACGAGGCTGATGCTCGAAGAAGTCGAGCGCGTCGGCAACCGTCAGATCGAGCACGTCGGCGATCGACTTTCCTTTATATCGCACTTCCAGCGTTTCACGGTTGTACCGCCGGCCCTTGCAGACCTCGCACGGGACGTAGACGTCCGGTAGAAAGTGCATCTCGACCTTCACGAGCCCGTCGCCCTGGCACGCCTCGCACCGCCCGCCTTTGACGTTGAACGAGAACCGGCCGGGCCCGTAGCCGCGCAGCTTCGATTCGGGGAGGTAGGTGAACAGCTCCCGAATCGGCGTGAAGAGGCCCGTGTACGTCGCCGGATTGGACCGGGGCGTACGGCCGATCGGACTCTGATCGATATCGATCACCTTGTCCACGTGATCGAGTCCGTCCAGCCGGTCGTGTGCCCCGGGGACGACCTTGGCGCGATAGAAGTGCCGCGCCAATGACTGGTACAGGATGTCAGTCACCAGCGTCGACTTCCCCGAACCTGACACGCCCGTCACGGCGACGAACACGCCGAGCGGGAATTCGACCGTGAGATCCTTGAGGTTGTGGTGCTTGGCGCCCACGACGCGGAGCAGCTTGTCGGCGCTGACAATCCGCCGTCGCGGTGGGATTGGTATGCGCAGCTCACCGCGCAGGTAGCGCGCGGTCAGTGAGTCGGGGTGGCGCAACACGTCGTTCAACGCGCCGGCCGCCACGACCTCGCCACCATGCCGGCCGGCCCTCGGCCCAAGATCGACGACGTAATCGGCGGAGCGAATCGTCTCCTCGTCGTGCTCCACCACCAGCACCGTGTTGCCGAGGTCCCGCAGCTCTTTCAGGGTGGCCAGCAGCCGAGCGTTGTCGCGCTGGTGCAGCCCGATCGAGGGCTCGTCCAGGATGTAGAGGACGCCCACCAGACGGCTGCCGATCTGAGTCGCCAGGCGGATCCGCTGTGCCTCGCCACCCGAGAGCGTCGCGGCGGACCGGTCGAGCGTCAGATAGTCGAGACCCACGTCCACCAGAAAGCGCAGCCGGTCGGTGACCTCCTTGAGGATCGGCCGGGCGATTTCCGGATCGACGCCGGCGCGGCCTGGCCCTCGCAGCGGGATCTTCGAGAAGAAATCGAGCGCTTCGCGCACGGGAAGCGCCACGACGTCGCCGATGCTCTTGCCGGCCACCAGCACCGATAGACTCTCGGGCTTGAGACGGCGGCCGCCGCAGGCGGGGCATGGTTGCTCGACCATGTACTGCTCGAGCTGCTCGCGCACGGCGTCCGACGCCGTCTCCTTGTAGCGCTTGTCGACGTGATCGAGCACGCCCTTCCAGCTCGATTCGTACGAGCCGTGCCAACGCTCGCTGTCGTATTGATACGTGATCGATTTGCCGGGCGCGCCGTGGAGCAAAATCTTCTGGACGGCCGGCGACAGATCGCGCCACGGCTTGTTGAGGTCGAACTTGTACGTCTTCGCGAGCGCCGGCAGCACCACTTTCTTCAAATAGCCGCTCGGCTCACCCCACGGCAGCACCACACCTTCGAGGATCGTCAGACTTTGATCGCCGAGGACGAGATCGGCGTTGACCTCACGCCGGGTGCCGAGCCCCGAGCACTCGGGACAGGCCCCGTACGGTGAGTTGAACGAGAACTGCCGCGGCTCGAGCTCAGGCAGCGACAAGCCGCACTTGGGGCAGGCATAGCGCTCCGAGAACATCCGCGAGCGAGGACTGCCGGTCTGGCGGACGACTTCCACGACCCCCTCGGCAGCCTTGAGCGCGGTCTCGATGGAATCGGCGAGACGGCCCCGATCGGCCGGACGAACGACCAGGCGATCCACGACGACGGCAATGTCGTGATTCTGCCGGCGGTTCAACTTGGGAACGTCGGACAGGTCGTAGGTTTCGCCGTTGATGCGCGCGCGCACAAAGCCCTGCTTCCGCATCGCCTCCAAGACGTCGCGGAACTCGCCTTTGCGGCCGCGCACCAGTGGCGCGAGCACCTCGATTTTGGTCCCCTCCGGCCAGTCGAGCACCAAGTCGGTGATCTGCGACGCGGACTGCCGCTCGACCGGGGTACCATCGTTGGGACAATGCGGGATCCCGGTGCGGGCCCAGAGGAGGCGGAGGTAGTCGTAGACCTCCGTGATGGTGCCCACTGTGGAACGGGGATTGGCGCCGGCCGTCTTCTGCTCGATCGAGATCGCGGGCGAGAGCCCTTCGATCGCGTCCACGTCCGGCTTGTCCATGAGACCCAGGAACTGCCGGGCGTAGGCGGAGAGCGACTCGACGTACCGGCGCTGCCCCTCGGCATAGATTGTGTCGAATGCCAGCGACGATTTTCCCGAGCCGGATAGCCCCGTGATCACCACGAGGGCGTTCCGGGGTAGCTCGACATCGATGTTCTTGAGATTGTGCTCGCGCGCACCGCGAACGATGAGGGCGTCGCCGGGCATAGACTTTGAGGCTAGCCGGGTTATGGTGCTTAGGTCAACTCGGGGACTTCCGGCGGGAGGGAGCGGGAGGGGGCGGTACGGTTATCCCCTTTATCGCCCCTTTACCGCCCCTCTGCCGCCAATTCTCTTGCTTACGATCCAACCCTTTCCTACGTTATCACCCCCATGATGAACAACTCCAAGGACCGGAATCCCAAGCGGGAGCGGCGCTGGCAGACGTCCCAGGACCGGGCGCGCGTCGCGGCCGAGTTGATCGAGGAGGCGGAATCGCTCACCGAGACCGGCGCGATCGCCTCCCCGCACGACGTCGCACGCGACGGACAGCCGCCGCCGTTGCGCATCGCGCATTCCGTGGCGACTCCGGGTCCGTCCGACATCACCGATCAGTTGGACGACCGGGAGCCGTCCGAGTCCGCCCCTCCCCCCGCGCCACCGGCGCCCTCACAACCTCCGACTCCTCCACCGTCCTCCACCGGCCTCCCGGAGCCAGCGGCTCCGCCTTCAGCTCCGGTTTCGGACGACCCGCTCTACCTCGCGGCGCGCGAAGCGTCGGAGCGTGGCGAAGCGGACAAGGCGGCGTCGGCGTATCGCGACCTCCTCGCGAAAAACCCGACCCACGTCAAAGCGCGCAACAACCTGGCGCTCATCCTCGACGCCCGCGGCGATCGCGAGGGCGCGTTGGCGGAGCTGGACCGCGCGCTGGAAGCCGAGCCCGACAACGCTACCCTGCTCCTGAACCGCGCGGCGTTGCTCGGCGCCACGGTGCGCTACGCCGCGGCGCAGCGCGACCTCCAACGCGTGCTGCGCGCCGATCCGGACAACGTGGAAGCGCTGTTCAACCTCGGCATCGTGCTGACGCGCCGGGGCATGTGGCGCGAGGGCACCGATCAGCTGCGGCGAGCCGTCGAAGTCGAACCGGGGCGCGCCGGTGCCTGGTACTATCTGGGCGAAGCGCTGAATCACATGGACGACCTCACGGGCGCCCTCGCGGCCTACGAGCGCGCCGTGGAGCTGCAGCCCGCGAACCCCAAGGCGCTCTACGGGATCGGCAAGGTGCTGGACCGGTTGAACCGCCCTGACGAAGCGACCGCGATGTACCGCCGCTCCAGGGAAATGTCCGGTAGGTGATTCGCGTAGTCGTGGATGACCTTGCGTCGTTCGCTGCTGATGCCGTCGTCCGCCCCGCCACAACTCGCCTCGATCCGACCGCTGCCGCGCTGCGCCGCATCGAAATCGTCGGCGGGGAGGAGTTCCAGAACCGCATTCGCCTGAACCGCGAGCTGGCCGTGGGCGCCGCCGTGGTGACGGCGGCCGGCGGCGATCTCCCGGCGGAGTTCGTCATTCATGCGGTGATTCGCAGCGAGACCGAGCCGGTGACACGGGGCAACGTGGCGCGCGCGTGGCTGTCGGTCCTGCATCAAGCGCAGGAGTGGGAGTTCACACACGTCAGCGCTCCGCCGCTCGGGACCGGCGCCGGCAATCTCTCGCTCGAGGATTCCGCCGAGATCATGGCGACGGTGCTGCACGCACATAAAGGCGGCGCAGAGTTCCCGGCGGATGTGTCGTTCGTCGTGGAGCGGCCGGAGGATCAACAGGTGTTCGAGGCAGCGCTGCAGCGGGCAGTCTCGTGAGCCGGCGGACGTGGGTCATCGCGATTCTGACCGCCTGGGTACTGTCGCTCGGCTGGCTCGTGAAGCGCGAGGTGTTCCGGCCGACCGGCGCTCGCCTCGCCGAGGCTGCGCTCGCCGTGCCGCCGGGCGCGCTCTTCTATCGGCTCGGCGTGGGTGGCCAGCAGGTCGGATATTCCTCCACGACCATCGACACACTCGGCAATGTGCTCAAGGTCGAGACTGTGTTCGTGCTCGACATTCCGGCGATGGGTGCCCTGCACCGCACCAGCGTGCGTAGCACCGCCACGGTCTCGCGCGCCCTGCGGCTCGAGAGCGTCGAAACGACCTTCGACGGCGACCTCGGCCAGTTTGCGGCTCACGGCCGCGTGCTCGGCGATACGGTGCTGTCGGTCGCGATCATCCCCGAGGCCGGGGGAGGTCTCGACTCGCAGCTGACCCGCATCCCGCTCCAGGGCCCGATCACGCTGCCCACGCTGCTGCCGCTGCGCCTGGCGTTCGGCGGTGAGCTCCGCTCCGGCCGAACGTACACGACCCGGCTGTTCGATCCGCTGCTGCTGACCACCCGCGAAATCACGGCGCACGTCGCGTCCGAATCGACGCTCGTCGTCTCAGACAGTGCCGACATCGACTCGACCGTGATGGCCTGGGTTCCGGAGCACTTCGACACCGTGCGGGCATTTCGCATCGATCATGATGCGATGGGTATGCCCATGAGCAGCTGGATCGACGCACAGGGACGGCTGGTCTACGCGGTGAGCGACAGTGGCCACCGCGGGAGCGGCAGCGGGTTCGCGATGGAGCGCGAGGCCTTCGAAATCGCCTATCAGAACTTCAAGAAGCGCGACACGGTACGGATCGCGCGCGCCAGCGCCGCTCCAGCACCCGGAGAGATCGTGCCGCTGACGGCGCTCGTTGCCGGCATCCGGGCAGACCCGGAGCCGCGCGCGCGCCTGCGCCTCCGCAGGAATGGACGCGATACGGTCGATCTCGTGCAAGCGACCGCGCTCGAGGCTCACGCCGCGCCGTATCGCCTGCCGGCTCGAGACACGGCGCTGATCCGCTGGCTCCAGCCGGAGCCGCTGATTCAAGCGCGGGATCCACGGATCGCCGCGCAAGCACGCCGCATCATTGGGCGCGAACGCGGTCCGGCGCGCGTGGCGGAGCTGCTGACCACGTGGGTGCACCAGTCGCTGCATCGTTCGATTCCGGAGACGGGAAGCGTGCCAAGTGCCGTGCGAGTGTTGGAGAACCCCAGAGGCGATTGCAACGAGGCGGCGACGCTCTTCGTGGCGCTGGCGCGCTCGGCGGGCCTGCCGGCGCGCACGGTGGCGGGAGTGATCTATCTGAATAACCGGTTCTACTATCACGCCTGGGCTGAGGTCTATCTCAACGATTGGATCGCGGTCGATCCGACCTTCGCTCAATTCCCCGCTGATGCGGCGCACCTGCCGGTCGCCATCGGCGGTCTCGCGCGGCAGATCGAGCTGGTCCCGCTCATCGGCCGGCTGAGGCTCGAGGTCCTATGATCCGGTTGGAGAATCTGACAAAGGTGTACGGCAGCTTCGTCGCGGTCGACGACATCAGCCTCCACGTCCCGCGCGGCGTGATGTACGGCTGCCTCGGCCCCAACGGCGCGGGCAAGACGACGACGCTCCGGATGATCGCCGGCATTCTGCGTCCCACGCAGGGGCGCGTACTGCTCGGTGGCGACGACGTGCACGTCACTCCGCTCGCCGCCAAGATGCGGCTCGGCTTCATTCCCGACCGTCCGTTCGTCTACGACAAGCTCACCGGCGCCGAATTCCTGCGGTTCGTCGCCGGACTGTACGGCCAGGAGGGCGACACCGTCGAGCGCCGCGTCGCCGAGCTGCTCGAGGTGTTCGAGCTGACGAGCTGGAAGGATGAGCTGATCGAGGCGTATAGCCACGGCATGCGACAGAAGCTGATCATTTCGAGCGCGTTGATTCACCGCCCCGAGTGCATCGTCGTCGACGAGCCGATGGTCGGGCTCGACCCGAAGGCGGCGCGGCTGCTGAAGGACATCTTCCGGCAATTCGTCGCGCGCGGCGGCACGGTGTTGATGAGTACGCACACGCTCGAGGTCGCCGAAGCGATGTGCGATCAGATCGCGATCATCCAGCGCGGCAAGGTCGTGGCGGCGGGTACCGTGAGCGACGTGCGCCGCCAGCATCAGGCGGGTGACGCGAGTCTGGAAGAGCTGTTCCTGAAGCTGACAGGCGGCGCCCAGGTCCGGGAGCTCGTCGAGGTCCTCGGCAAATGAAGCAGCCGTCGCTCGCGCATGTGCTCCAACCCAAGTGGCGGACCGCGTTGCAACGGCTGCGCGAAGAGCGCGCCAGCGGCGGCACTGGCAAGCTGGTCGTGCTGACACTCGTCGGTGGCGCGTTCTGGGCGGGCGTCTTTGGCGTGCTGTACCGGATTCTGAAGAGCCTGCGGGCCGTCGAGGAGCTGGGCCCGCTCATTCCCGGCAAGATCCTCGGCCTGATCCTGCTTTCCTTCATCTCTATCCTGGTGCTGTCGAACGTCATCACGGCGCTGTCCAGTTTTTTCCTCGCCAAGGACCTGGACCTCCTGGTCTCGGCGCCGGTGGACTGGCTGCGGCTCTATCTGGCCAAACTGGGCGAGACGCTCCTGCACTCGTCGTGGATGGTGGCGCTGATGGCGGTGCCGATTCTCACGGCCTACGGCGTCGTCTACAAGGGCGGGCTGCTGTTCGCGTTCTACGCCATCCTCGCCATCGTGCCGATGTTGATCCTGCCGGCAGTATTGGGATGCGCCGTCACGCTGATTCTCGTGAACATCTTCCCCGCGCGCCGCACGCGCGACTTGCTGTCCATCATCGCGCTTGGCGCCGCGGGCGGCGTCATTCTGCTCTTCCGGATGATTCGCCCCGAGCAGCTCGCGCGTCCCGAAGGGTTCCGCAACCTGCTCGACTTCGTCATCCTGCTGCGGGGGCCCACCTCGCCGTTCTCGCCGAGCGAATGGGCGTCACAGGCCATCATGGGCTACCTGCGGCGCGAATTCGATCCGCTGCCGCTCCTGCTGCTGTGGACGACCGCGGCCGCCTTCGTCACGCTCGGCGCGGTGCTGCACCGCGCGCTGTACGCGCAAGGGTTCACCAAGGCGCAGGAAGGCGCGGAGCGCTTCATCCGCGGCGGGCTGTGGCGCTGGACGGTCGGCGCGCTGCTCGGCTGGCTGCCCGTCGCCAAGCGGGAATTCGTGCTCAAGGACATCAAGCTGTTCTTCCGCGACACGACACAGTGGAGCCAGCTCATCCTCCTGGCCGTGCTCGTGGTCGTCTATCTCTTCAATATTCAGGCACTGCCGCTCCATCGCGGCGAGCCGGTCGGATTCTTCTACGTCAATCTCGTCTCTTTCCTGAATCTGGGACTCGCCGGCTTCGTGCTCGCGTCGATCGCGGCGCGCTTCATTTTCCCGGCCGTCTCGCTCGAGGGGCGGCAGATGTGGCTGCTCCGCTCCTCGCCGCTGGACCTGCGCGCCCTGCTCTGGTCGAAGTATTGGGTCGGTACGCTACCGCTGCTGATCCTCGGCCTGATTCTCACCGGGTTCACCAACGCGCTACTCGAAGTCACACCGTTCATGATGATCATGAGTCTCGCCACGATGGCGGGACTCACGCTCGCGATCTCCGCGATGGCGCTGACGTTCGGGACGCTGTATCCGCAATTCGAGACCGAGAACGCCGCGCAGATTCCCACGTCGTTCGGGGGTCTCGTGTTCATGATGGCGACCATCGCGCTGCTGGCGGCGGTGCTGATGCTGCTGTCGCGCGCGGTCTACACGTACGTGCGGTCGGCGTGGGAAGGTCATGCGGTGGGCGTGACGCCCGAAATGCTGGTCTGGTTTGCGGTGGCCGCCGCGCTGTGCACGGCGGCCACGATCGTCCCGCTCAGGATGGCGCTGCGAAAGATGGAGACCTTCGAGTTCTAACTAGTGCCAGCTGATTCCTCCGACAAGCTGGAACGAGCTGCCGTTGGCGAGGATGAACTTGGCTTCGACGTACGGTCGCGTAGGACCGCGCCGCGATTCGAGTCCGGTGAGCAAGTTGAGTCCCGTGTCGCTGCCGCTGTTCCCGCCGCTACTCGCATGTGACCAGTTCAACCCTCCGCCAACGTACCACGCCCCGTTGCGGGTGGGCGGATGCCATTTCAGGTCGAAGTTGAGCGCCCATAACGTGCTACCGCTGACGAAGTAGTAGTCGAACGTCGGGTAGAAACCGAGGTCGGGCGAGAACGGCCAGGTGAGCTGCGCGCCGAGCACGGTAGCGTCCGCGTCGAAGTTGTAGCCGAGGTGGGCCCCATACGTGGGACCGGAATTCACCGCCGACCCCCGGCGCCGGCGCCGCTGCGCATCCGCTGACGACGCCGTCAACGCGACCAGCAGCAACACGACCAGCACCCGCGTAAGCCATCGGTTCACACGCACTCCAGAGTTCGGGGGAAGCAGACTGATAGGAAACGGGGCTGGAAAACGCAATAGTCAGGCGGCGACGCGTGCTCCACAGCGATAGCAGTAACGCGCGTCATCCTCGAGCACCGTGCCGCAGCGCACACAGTAGCCGGGCGCCGACCCCAACCTCTTTCCGCATTCCGAGCAAAACACGGCGTCGGGCTCCGGTCGTGCCCCATGTTCCGGGCACGCGGGAGCACGGAGCACGGAGCGCGGAGCAGTTGGCGCCGGGAGCGTACTGCTCCGTGCTCCCTGCTCCCCTCGCATCGCTGCCAATGCCTCCGCCGTGTACTTCGCTTTCAGCTGCTCGTAATCGGTGTCGGAGAGTTTGCCGGTCGCGCGATCGAACTCGATTTCCTTGAGCGCGCGGAGCGCGACGGCCTCCTTGCTCATGTCGTCGTCCGGATCGTCGCCCTCGTCGATGGGCGCATCGGTCGCCGCCGGCTCCAGCGGCGGTCGCAGAATCGGCAACAGGACGAAGTACATCGACCCCGCCGCGAGCAGGATTCCGAGGATCAGCTCGATCACGTGGCTCAGCCCGGAAGTTTGTCGAGCGCGCGGCGCAACTGCTCGAGCTCGGCGGGCGTCGCGTCGGGCAGAACCGCGGCAGCTACCGGCGCCGCGGCGCGAGCCTGGCGCGTCCAGCGGTTCAACAACCAGACCAGCAGCCCGGCGGCCGCGAGTAACAGCACTCCCGGCACGAAGTAGCCGAGGAGATTGAAGCCGCGCCGCGGCGGCGCCATCAGGGCGGCCTGGCCGTACTGCGCCACGAACGCGTCGATCACTTCCTGCGGCGTCTTGCCGTCGCCCAGGATGGCGAGCACCTGCTTGTGCAGCGCGGGACTGTAGGTGCAGGTGAAGTCGGTGGTGCGGCAGGTGTAGATGTCGAGCCCGCAGCCGCAGCTACACCTGAGCTTCTTCTCGAGCGCCTGGACACTGTGGTCGTTGTCCAAGGCGGTGATCGGTGCCTGCGCGCGACCCGCGCGATCGGGGTCGTAGACTCTGCCCGCGCGCGTGGTGTCCTGCAGCACAGCTCCGACGCCGCCGATCGCGAGGACGAAAAAGCTCCGACGACTCACGTGCTGAGTCATGGCCGCGCCTCGAGCTTCACGGCGTAGCCTGCCTGGACGCGTGACGCCGCGGACCCCTTCACGGCGATCGGCGCGCCACCCGGCCACAAGACGATCAGGCCGCCGATCACGAGGACGAAGCCCCCGAACCAGACCCACCAGACGAGCGGATTGATGGTGAAGCGGAAGACCGCTTCCTCGGTGCCGTTGACCAGGCCGGCCAGCACGACATAGAGGTCCACCCTGAGCCCGCTCATGATACCGACTTCGGTGGACGGCTCGAACGTGTTGTTGCCCAGCGCGTCCACATGCTGGCGCTTCTCGGTGCGGAGGCGGCCGAGGTCCTTGCCGTCACGGCGCACATCGAGCAGCGCCGCCGTCACGTGGCGGTTCATCGTGTTGTATTGCGAGATGCCGAGGTGGGTGAAGCTGTAGACGTGCCCGTCGGGGCCCTGCAACGTCGCGGTTTCCCCAGGCCGAAGTGTGGCTTCCGTCTCAGTCTTGAATGCCATCCCCGCGAACGCGACGAACAGCAGCACCATCGCGACGTGCACGATATAGCCGCCGTAGCGCCGCCGGTTGCGCGAGAGGAGCTGCACGAGCGCCACGGGAATCGCCTCTCCGTACTGGCGGTGCCGGGCGCGCGCGCCTCGTACGAATTCCTGCACGACCGTCCCCATCACGAATGCGCCGATACTAAAGGCCATCAGCGCGCCCAGATCCCGCATCCCGGCCACGAGCAGCGCCAGCAACATCAGCACACCGCTCGCCACCGGCGCGGCGAATTGCCGCTGCAGGTTCGGGATCGACGCGCGGCGCCACGCGATCAACGGACCGATCCCGGTCATCGCAAGCAGCGCGAGGCCCAGTGGAATGTTGACCTGGTTGAAGAAGGGCGGTCCCACCGTGATTTTCGTGCCCTTGACGGCCTCGGAGAGAATCGGGAACAGCGTGCCCCACAAGACCGAAAAGGCAATCCCGATCAGCAACAGATTATTGAACAGGAAGCTCGCCTCGCGACTCACCATCGATTCCAGCATGGCGTCGGCTTCCAACAGCGGAAGCCGGGTGACATAAAGGACGACGGTGGCAGCGGTCGCGGCGACGAGGAAGAACAGGAAATAATAGCCGACCGGCGATTCCGTGAACGAATGCACGCTCGCGATCACACCGGAGCGCGTGAGGAACGTGCCGAAGATCGACAGCACCCACGCGCCGAGGATCAGCGCCAGATTCCACTTCTTCAGCATCCCACGCTTTTCCTGAACCATCACGGAGTGCAGAAAGGCGGTCATGACGAGCCACGGCAGCAGCGCCGCGTTTTCCACCGGATCCCAGGCCCAGTAGCCGCCCCACCCCAGCTCCACGTAGGCCCACCACATCCCGATCAGCAGCCCAACGCTCAGGAAGAGCCACGAGACGACTGTCCACTTCCGGACCGCCACCATCCACTCGGTGTCGAGCTTTTTGGTGAGCAGCGCCGCGATCGCGAACGCGAACGGAATCGTGATGGAGATGTAGCCGAGGTACAGCATCGGCGGATGGAACACCATCCCCGGGTTTTGCAGCTGCGGATTCATCCCCTGACCGTCCAGCGGCGTGAACGGCATGCGCTTGAACGGATTCGCCGCTGCGAGCATCACCGTGATGAAGAACGTCGCGACGAGGCAGGTGACGCCGGCGACGTACGGCAGATACGCCCTGTAGCGCCGGCTCGTGAGCACCTGGGTCAGCATCGCGAACAGGCTGAGCACGGCGGCCCAGAACAGCAGGCTGCCTTCCTGCCCCGAGTACAGCGCGGACCAGAGATAAAACGTCGGCAGGTTGCGGCTCGTGCGCGACACGACGTACTGCAGCGTGAAATCGTGGCGGAAGATGGCGATCTCGAGAGAGATCACCGCGACCGCGAGGGCCCCGAACAACGCGAACGTCGCATGGCGGGCGCTCTGCTGCAGATCGGCCCGTCCCTGCGCACCGCCCACAAATCCTGTGATCGCTCCCCACAGGCCGACCAGGCAGGCGAGCCAGAGGGAGAGATATCCGAGCAACGCCATTTACGCTTTGGGGACCGCTTCGTACCGCGACCCGCACTTCGCCAGCACGTTGGTCGCGTGGATGACGCCATCGCGTTGCAGTCGCCCTTCGACGACGACTTCGACGGAGTCGGTGAAGGTGTCGGGCGGAAGTCCCTTGAAGACGACAGGATAGTTGACGGTGCCGTCGGTGATGTGAAAGCGCAGCGTCTGCGTGGCGACGTCCTTGGAGACGGTGCCGCGCACGACGCGCGCACCCACCTTCAGACCGAGGTCGTAGAACGACGGATCGGCGGAGACGCGCTGCGCCAGCTCGCTCGGCGTCAGGAAGTACTGGCCAGTCTGCTTGATACCCGAGGCCATCAGATAGCCGACGGAGCCGACGATCAAGACCGCACCGATCGCGAACTTCGTGCCTGCTTTCATTCGTCTATTATACCTCCGTGCCGCCGATCGCGGCGACGATCCTTCATCCCGCCCAGTGCAGCGCCGTCTGCACGGCGCGATGCCACTCCGCCGCGCGCGCCTGGACGACCTTTCGCTGCGCGCCCGGCGCGAACGTGGTGAATTGCCGGCCTTCGAGGAAGTCGTCGGCTGAGCTCCACAGCCCTGCCCCGAGCCCGGCGAGCCCGGCGGCACCGAGCGCCGTGGTTTCGATGAGATCGGGCCGCGCCACGCCAACGTTCAGGACGTCGGCCTGGAACTGCATCAACCAGTCGTTGGCGGCGGCGCCGCCGTCGACCAGGAGGCTCGAGAGCTTGAGCTTGGCATCGGCGAGCATCGCGTCGAGCACGTCTTTGGTGCTGAACGCCATCGCTTCGAGCGCGGCGCGGACGAACTGCGCGCGGCTCGTGCCGCGCGTCAGCCCGACGATGGTGCCACGGGCGTTTGGCTCCCAGTGCGGCGCGCCCAGTCCAACGAAGGCGGGCACGAAGTACACACCACCGGTGTCTGCGACGCTGCGCGCCAGGGGCTCCGATTCCGCCGCCTTGGCGATGAGGCCGAGGCCGTCACGCAGCCACTGCATCGCCGCGCCCGCAATGAAGACGCTGCCTTCGAGCGCGAACACCGGCTTGCCGCGGGCATCGCAGGCCAAGGTGGTGAGCAGGCCACGCTTCGAATTCGCGCGCCGCTGTCCGGTGTTGAGCAGCAGAAAGGCGCCCGTGCCGTAGGTGTTCTTGGCCTGACCGGGCTTCCAGCAGCCCTGGCCGTATAGTGCGGCCTGCTGATCGCCGGCGACGCCACCGATCGGGATCTCGCTGCCAAGATGCTCGGCGAGCACGACGCCGAAGTCGCCACTCGAATCGCGGACCTCGGCCAATGCATCGCGCGGCACACCGAAGAGCTCGAGCAGATCGCTGTCCCACCGGCGCTTACCGATGTCGTACAGCATTGTGCGTGATGCGTTGGTGGAATCGGTCGCGAACGTCTTCCCGCCCGTTAGCCTGAAGATCAGCCAGGTATCGATCGTGCCGAACACGACGTCACCGGCCCGCGCCCGCTTGGGCAAACCCTTCACGTGCTCGAGCAGCCACTCGATCTTCGTCGCGGAGAAGTACGGATCGAGCACCAGACCGGTGCGCGAACGCACGAGTGTCTCCTTCTTTTGTTTCTTGAGCTGGGCGCAGCGCTCGGCCGTGCGCCGATCCTGCCACACGATGGCCCGGTGCACCGGCCGGCCCGTCTCGCGCTCCCAGGCGCAGACGGTCTCGCGCTGGTTCGTGATCCCGATGGCGTCGGGTGTCACGCCCGCCTGCTTGATGGCCTCCCGCGCGGCCTCGAGCGTGACGCGCAAGATCTCCTCGGCGTCGTGCTCGACTTCGCCGGGCGACGGGAAATGCTGGGTGAACTCGCGATACCCACGGCCCAGCACGCGGCCCTTGTCGCTCAGGACGAGCGCCGTGGAGCCGGTGGTGCCCTGATCCAGGGCGAGGACTGCGGTCATTTCGCGGACTCCGCAAAGGGTGGTTGGACGACGCCACGATCGGTGATGAAGCCGGTGACATAGCGCGCCGGCGTCACGTCGAATGCCGGGTTCAGTGCCGCGATCCCCTCCGGCGCGGTCGGACGCCCCGCCAGTGTGACCACTTCAGACGCGGCGCGCTGCTCGATCGGGATGAGATCGCCTTCCGGCAGGGATGAATCGACCGTAGTCCACGGCGCGGCGCAATAGAACGGCACGCCGTGGTGCCGCGCCAACACGGCGAGCCCGTACGTGCCGATCTTGTTCGCGAAATCGCCGTTGGCGCAGATCCGGTCAGCCCCGACGAGGACGAGATCGACCTTCGCCTGCCGCATCAGCGTTCCGGCAGCGGCATCGGTGATCACCGTGCACCGTATGCCGGCGCGGTGGAGCTCCCACGCCGTGAGCCGCGAGCCCTGCAGCAACGGCCGTGTTTCGTCGACATACACGTGCACACGACGCCCTTGCTCGTGCGCCAGGTAGATGGGTGCGAGCGCGGTGCCGATGCCACCAGTCGCGAGGGCGCCGGTATTGCAGTGGGTCAGCACGTTGGCCCCATCGCCGAGCAGGGCGAGGCCGTGTTCACCGATCCGCCGGCACATCGCGCGGTCTTCTTCCCAGATCGCCGTTGCCTCCCCTTGCAATCGCTCCCACAGCGCCGCTCCGTCACCCGGCCGCGCTTGCGCCACATTGGCCATGCGGTGGAGCGCCCAGCGCAAGTTGACGCCGGT
>WNGO01004101.1_pt1 | contig 16713 bp, 19 predicted proteins | sample 5400511 | NCBI WGS metagenome assembly WNGO01 (sample SAMN13153380, study PRJNA577476) | soil metagenome | isolation source: 20 cm soil or saprolite under Garry oak tree replicate 2 | place: USA:California | collected 2016-06-15 | reverse complement strand
GCGCCGACGATGACAATGCGTTTGCCCATGGCTCCCTCCCGATTAGGTTCTTGCTTCCCATCCTAGCCGCCGCTCAACGTTGCCGACAACGCAGGAAACCCTCCGCCGTCGTCCCGTGGGCCTTTAGCCCACGGACTTGGTCCGTGGGGAAAGCCGGGACCCATTCCTCAGCAACTCGTAAGCGGATCGGTGGGCCCCGGCCTTCGCCAGGACGACGATGTAAGTGCGACTCGATGTGATCCCGGTAGGCGGGATTGATGGGCAACGCTGCAATGCTGAGGGACGGGTTGCCGCCGCATCGCTCGGCGCGTTATCAGAAGCGCGCCTTGCCCAAAACCGGGCAGTTGGACGGAGGGAAATGCCGAGTAATGGCCGATTTCGCTGACACGACATCGGCCGGGATTGCGGCTTCCGCGCCTCATCGAGCAGCGAGCATCGAAGGGCGCGGCTCGTGGATCGCCGCCGGCGTCACGCTCGCGCTGCTATCCGTATCTTACGGCTCGCCGCTCCTGGTCGTCGTCGGCCTGAAGCCGATCACCGAGGATCTCGGCACCGCGCGCCAGGTCGTCGCGCTCGCCGGGGCCTTGACGTGGCTCGGCACCGGCGCCGGCGGCATCCTGATGGGCTGGGTCGCCGAGCGCACCAGCATCCGCTTCACGGTCATCTTCGGTACCGTGATGATCGCCCTTGGTTTGACCATTTCGGCCAGCGGCAACATCTGGGCTATCCTGATCGGCCACACGCTCTTTGTCGGGCTCCTGGGCAACGGCGCGCTTTACCCGCCGCTTGTTCGAGCGCGCGATGAGCGACTATGGCTGGCGGACCACGATGATCGGCTGGGCCGTCGTCATGGTGGTGACGATCCCGCCGATCGCGTTTCTATTTCTGCACCGGCCGCCCGAGGTGCCGACCGCGTTCTTTCGCGCGGGAACCGCCGAGGAGCGGCGCATCGTGCTCGGGCTGCGTCCGAATACCGTACTCGCGATCATCTCCATCGCGGGGTTTTGCTGCTGTGTTCCGATGGCGATCCCCCAAGGCCATCTCGTCGCCTTCTGCAGCGATATCGGGATCCCGGCGGCGCAGGGTGCGGCGATGCTGTCGGTCCTGCAGGCCGCGGCTTTTACGAGCCGCATGTTCTGGGGCTGGCTCAGCGACCGGATCGGCGGGTTGTGGACAGTGCTGATCGGCTCGGTCTGCCAGGCATTGGCGATTGCGGCTTTTCTGGCGACACAAGACGAGGCCGGTCTCTTCGCCGTCGCCGCCGCCTATGGGCTCGGCTTCAGCGGCATCATCCCGGCTTACGTGATGGCAATCCGGGAATTGTTTCCGGCGCGCGAGGCGTCGTGGCGGGTCCCGACGGTATTATTCGTCAGCATGGGCGGGATGGCGTTCGGCAGCTGGTTCGCCGGCGCGCTCTACGACCATTTCGGATTTTATGCGCCGGCCTTTATGACCGGGGTCATTTTCAACCTCGCCAATCTGGCGCTGATCGGGTTTCTCGTGATGCGGCAGCGCTGGGACGGCGGGCTGCGCTCCCAGCCGGCGTATTAGGCATCAGGCACAGAACTGGGCACAAAAAAACGACGCCCGGCAGCGCCCTCTGGCGCCGCCGGGCGTCGTCGGAAACTGACCGACGACGACGAAAGCCTACAGCTTCGTGGCGACCGTCGAAAACGTTGCAGTCAGGTTGGTGCCGACCGTGCCGAGCACAGTCACGGCCGCAACCGCGATCAGAGCAGCGATAAGGCCGTACTCGATCGCCGTCGCGCCATCCTCGTTCTTCAAGAGCTTGGTGAAAATCGCAAACATACCGGGTCCTCCATTGGCCGCTGACAGGCGCCAACATGCCCTGGATTTCTTGCCAAACCCTTAAATGGCGGCGGCCCTGACCTCCGGAAACTGTTGCGACGGCGCGCGAAAACCCCGCGGAGAACTGCGGTGGGCGCCCATTTCTGTCGGCATTTTAGAAATAGCTCCCGGCTCTGCCGGCGGCCGAAAGGAAATGGCGCGCCGCACGCAGGACGCGCCATCCACCACCCCGTGTTGGCGCCGACTCTACCCAGCGCCTACCGCGTCGATCTCCTCGTCGGTCGGAAACCGGCCGGTCTGCTTCTTCGAAAAGGCGAGCCGGCCATCGACGGTAATCTCAAACACCCCGCCGACCCCGGGCACCAGCTCGACATCGGCGCCGTATTTCTGCTTCAGCCTATCCCTCGCACGGAGGGCACGCGGTTCATAGTTTCAGGGTTTGCACCACTCGATTCGGACTTTCATCGCTCGTCCTCTCGTCCGCAACGATGGTGCAGTTCTACCACGCGGCTTCCGCAGCTTCCAGCCGCGGCGCCGGAACGCGCGATGGCATCGTGAGCGTCTCGAAAAAGCTGGCGCAGCCCGCGGCATTGCCGGCGATCATCTTGGCTGCGGCGCTGATGCTCACCGTCGGCCCGAGCGCTGCGCTGCGGATAGTGGACCGCGCGGGCGATCCGGCAACGGCTCACCGGCTGGGCACGGTCTCTTCTGAAATCCAAATGACGGCATTCCCGCGCCGGCGCTCCGCCTCGGGGTGCAGGGTTGCGTTCGGTGGCGTGCGCTGCGAGTTTTTGCCACAGATCACGCGCGGAGGCGTAAATGCCCGATGACGACGGCAGCGCGGCGCGCTGGCAGGACGAGCTCTACGACCTGCTGCGCCGCCACAACATCACGCAATTCGCCTATGTCCCGGATGCCGGACACCGCATCCTGATCGACCGCTCGCTCGCCGATCCCGGCGCGCAGTCGGTCGGGCTGACCACAGAGGAAGAGGGCGTGGCGCTCCTCGCCGGCGCCGATCTCGGCGGCGCGCGCGGCGTCCTCTTGATGCAGTCGAGCGGCACCGGCAATTGCATCAATATGCTGTCCCTGATCAAGGGCGGGCATTTCCCGTTTCTGACCCTCGTCAGCATGCGCGGCGATTTCGGCGAGGGAAACCCGTGGCAATACCCGATGGGCCAGGCGGTCGAGCCCGTGCTCGCCGCAATGGGCGTCATCTGCCTGCGCATCGAACGGCCCGAGGATGTCGTGCCGACGGTCGGCGCCGCCCTGACAATGGTGTTTCAGGGCGGCCGGGCGGTCGCCGTGCTGCTGACCCAGAAACTCCTCGGCGCCAAAGCCTTCTAGGGAGCCCAGCAATGGCGAACGACTATCCTCAGGGCGTCGATATGGCCGCGGCGATTGCCGCCGGCTTTGGCTGACCCATGATGGCGCGCATATCTACACAATGGCCGGAGCGATGGGCGGCGCCTGCATGATCGGCCTCGGCCTCGCACTGGCGCGTCCCGACAAGCGCGTGCTCGTCGCGACCGGCGACGGCGAGCTCCTGATGAATGTCGGCGCGCTCGCGACGATCGCGATCTTGAACCCGGCCAATCTGTCGATCCTGGTGGTCGATAACGGCCATTACGGCGAGACCGGCTACCAGAAGAGCCATACGAGCCTCGGTGTCGATCTCGAAAAGATCGCCGGCGGCTCCGGCATCAAGCGCACCCGCACGATCGCCGGGGAAGCCGAACTCGCCGACGGCGGCCGCATGCTGCGCGAGGGTAACGGCACCGCCTTTATCGTGCTGAGGGTCAAGCCCGACGACCCGCCGCCCTATAAGCGCAACCTCGACCCCGCCTCCTGCCGCGTCCGCTTCCGCACCACCCTCCTCGGCGCGGGATGACGCTCGCGCCCAACCGGGGTAGTTTCACCCCAACGATACTCTCCTTCCCCCATCAATGGAGACCAACATGCCGAGTTTTGAACACCACGGCGCCACGATCTATTACGAGGAGCATGGCCAGGGCTTCCCGATCCTGACCTTTGCCCCCGCCGGGCTGCGCTCGGTCATCGATGTGTGGAGCCAGCCCTCGGCGCCAATCAACCCGATCGCCGAATTTGCCTCGAACTACCGCGTCATCGTCATGGATCAGCGCAATGCCGGCGGGCGGTCGCGCGCACCGATGACCGCGCAGGACAATTGGGACAGCTACACCGCCGACCATGTCGCGGTGCTCGACCATTTGCGCATCGACCGCTGCCATCTCTACGGCCAATGCATCGGCGGGTCGTTCATCATCAACATGCTGAAGCGTCATCCCGAGCGGGTCGCCGCCGCGGTCATGGCGCAACCGATCGGCCGGGTCGGGCCGCTCAAGCCGGAATGGAACGCCAACTTCAAGGGCTGGACGGAAACGCTGACGGATCGCCCGGAGGCCACCCAGCAACTGCTCGACGCGTTCTACAAGAACCTCTACGCGCCGGGTTTTGTCTACTGCGCCGACCGAGATTTCGTGAAGACGATCAAGGCGCCCTGCCTGGTGTTGGCCGGCAATGACGAGGCGCACCCCTGGCCGATCTCGGAGGAATTGTCGCAGCTGATCCCGGGCTGCGCGCTGGTCAAGGAATGGAAGACCGAGCCGGCGCTGACCGCGGCCAAGGCAAAGGTCAAAGAATTCCTCGCGAAGCACACCCCAAAGCGTTAGCGGAGAAGGGCAGAACCGGCGTCCCGGCGAAAGCCGGGACCGCACCCCTGGGGCGAAGGATCAACTGACGGGTGGACCCCGGCTTCCGCCGAGGCGCCATTTTCTACGCGTGGCGCTATCGCTTACGCGACTCCGTGCTCCTTGAACCAGGCGAGCATGCGCGCCCACGCGTCCTTCGCATCGGCGGCGTTGTAGCTCGGCCGGTAATCGGCATTGAAGCCGTGCTGAGCGTCGGGATAGACCTTGCTCTCGCAGGTCTTGCCGGCCGCCTTGCACGCCGCCTGCCGCTTCTCGATCAATTCCGGCGGGATGCTTTTGTCTTGGCCGCCATAAAAGGCGAGCACCGGACAATTCAGTTGAGCGGCGACATCGGCCGGGTTCTTCGGCCTCAACTCGTTCGGCTGTTGGTCGACGCCGTACCATGAGACCGCCGCCTTCAGGTTCGGGTTGTGCGCGGCGTAGAGCCACACGACGCGCCCGCCCCAGCAGAACCCTGTGATCGCGAGCTTCGCCGTATCGGCCTTGCCCGCGCTCTTCGCGTAAGCAACTGTCGCGTCGAGATCGGACATGACCTGGTCGTCCGGTACCTTGGCGACGATCTCGCGAAGGATCTGCTGGGTATCGGGTATGGCGGCCGCGTTTCCCTGCCGCGCGTAAAGCTCGGGCGCGATCGCGTAATAGCCCGCTTTGGCGAGGCGGCGGCAGATGTCCTTGATGTGCTCGTGCACGCCCCAGACCTCGTGCACGACGAGCACGGTCGCGAACGGCCCGCCCTTATCGGGCATCGCGCGATAGGCCGGGATCTCGCCGTCCTTGGTCTTGACCTTGACCTCGCCGGCGTCGAGCCCGTTCGTGTCGGTCGTGATCGTCTGCGCCGAAACCGGCTGCACCGATAGCGCAAAGCCGGTCGCGAGCGACGTCATGACAAAGCCGCGCCGCGACCAGCGGCTCCGCGGCGCTAGTCCCTGCTCTTCGAGTTCCTCGAGTTCAGTGAATGCCACGCTGTCCTCCCTCGCCTTCGTTGCTCGCAAGGAGGATAGGAGGAGAGCGGCCGACCAAAAACCCGCTCACGTAAAGGTGAGCGTCTCCCGACGCGCTTTCTCTGCCCCGTCTTGGGGCAGAGGGCCTATGCGGCGCAATGTGTGCTGCGTCGACGTTACTGCTGCCCGCGCGGCATGACCCAGGCGTCCAACACATCAAATGTCATGTTGGACGTCTGGGGCGAGATGGCGAAGCGGATAGCGGTCGCTCCGCTCGCGATTGCGAGCGGCGCCGTCGTGTTGCCGGTGAACGTTGCAGCGCGGTAAACAGAATTCGCATCGGTATAGGACCGAAAGCCGGTCGGTATCGTTGCGGTGACGGCATTCAGCTGCAGAACCTTGCCGCTCGAATTCACCTGATTGAGGGTGATCCTAAGCGCGCCCGCATTTGTCCCATGCGATACGGCCGAAATTCCAAAATCATAGCGCAATCCCGCAGTGATTTTGGATATCGGTATGTCCTGATAGACCATCTGCGTCGATCGGCAGACGCCGCCGCAGCCGAGCGACAGGTACGATACCCCCGCCCCGGCTTGAGTATCGATCGGAGCTTTGGAGTGCAGGGGGCTCGCGACCGTGTTTGGGCCGGCTTTGGTCCATGACGTGAGCGATGTCGCGAAGTGGAAATTGGATAAACGGTTCAAATCGGGAACCGGCCAGACCGGGTGTTCCCACCCGGCGCTCAACAGCACTGTCGTCGACCAATCGCGGCAATCAACCAGCGTAAAGGCCATGCCCTGATAGGTCATCGTGGTCGGACCCGTGCAGGTCTGCTGCTGTTGCGGCGGGCGGTTCTGCGCCGCAGGCGCCCATGCTTCCCAGCGCGTGCCGCCGTACTGCTTTGTGAAATAGAACACCTCCAAGCCGCCGCTGCTGGCAAACTGGGCGGTGTTCTGGAAACCGTGCGTCGAAATGATGGTGTCCATGTTTTTGACCGGCGCGCCATTCAAACCGCCAAAGGCGTATTGCGGTACGAATTGCCATGAGGTCAGGGTCGAATTATCGAAACCCGAAAACACATTGCACGAGCCCGGCCAATTTTCCGCGTTCGCCTCCCAGTAATCGCCGCGGATCGGTTGATACGTCGATCCATTTGCGCCCGGCGTCAGATTGCCGAGGAAGCTCGTCGGGAAAAACACCCAGCCGTTATAGTCCGTACATCCGGAACCCCAGAAGGTTTGCGAGTAGCCGCCGCCATCGCGGGTGCCGCCCACGCTCACCCATCCATTGTGGATGCTGTATAGATCGTAGCCGTCACCGTCCCCAGCCTCGAAGGTGCCGTAGGGGCGGTCATATCCGAAATCCATCTCGACGACGATGAGCGGATTGCCGGCTTTGTCGAGCACGGGATAGGCATCGTGGCGCTGGTAGCCATCGGGATGGCCGGTATACGGCTGGTCGTGATTGAGGTAGGGGAGCGCCTCGCCGATTTGGATATCGCGCTGCGTCGTTCCCGCTGGGCAGCCATCATACGGGTCGGCGGTGGCTAGCTGGTTTGACGCGTCCGCACAAACGTCCTTGGTAATCCAATCATAGACGGACGGCAGTGCTGCCGATTGTGCTGCGCCGCCGTGCGCGACAATGGCGAAGCAGGCGGATATAATCACCGCCAAAGGTGCTTTAAGCGACATCGGTGGATTTCCTATCGGTTTAGGCCAGTTTTGGCTAATTCTGCCGGACGAGGCAATAAACGTTGCCCGCGACTGTCTTAAGTATTTGTTCTCATCCGGCGTGCGAGGCAATAAACGTTGCCCGCGACTGTCTTAAGTATTTGTTCTCATCCGGCGTGCGGTCTCAGCCGGGCCACACTTCAGCCTTCAAAGTGGCAAGATTGATCCCGGCCGTCCGGACGTCCAATTCCGGGAGTTCAGCGGCGCCGGTTAGCTCGCGCGGCGCGCTTCGGCGGTCGTGATCCGCTTCTTCAGGCGCCGGATCTCAGGCGACAGTTTGCCGTCGGGCGTGCCCTTGACGAAGGCGTCGATGCCGCCCTTGAACTCGATCGTGCGGATCGCCGCCGCCGAGAGGCGCATCCGCACCGGGCCGAGCACATCCGACAACACCGAGATTGTCTGCAAATTGGGCAGAAAACGCCGTTTTGTCTTGATGTTGGAATGGCTCACATTGTGGCCGACTTGGACGCCCTTACCGGTCACCGGGCATTTGCGCGCCATCTCATACCTCGTTCAGCGGACGCTATCGGAAAACGCACCGCGCGGCTCCTGACCGCAGGTCCGGGCCGCGCGCCGGCGGTTTCTAGGCCGCGCCGATGCCAGCGTCAAGGCTGGAGGGGCACCCGCAGACCCGGTATCGTGCCCGCCTGATCTCGGGGATGAGCCAATGATCGATTACCGCAGCGACAATACCGGACGCGCCGCGCCAGAGATCCTCGAGGCCTTGGTTCGCGCCAATACCGGCACCGCGCTGGGCTATGGCGCCGATGAGTGGACAGCCCGGCTGCAGGAGCGCTTCCGCGAGCTGTTCGAGACGCCGGTGCGCGTTTTTCCGGTCGCGACCGGCACGGCCGCCAACGCCCTCTCTCTGGCAGCGGCGAGCCCGTCCTGGGGGCTCGTCTATTGCAGCGAGGCGGCGCACATCAACACCGCGGAAGCGAACGCCGCCGGTTTTTTCGGCGGCGGGCTGAAGCTGGTGCCGGTCGCCGGCCCGCACGGCCGGGTCGATCCAGACGCCTTCGCCCGCTCCCTGGCTGCAATCCAGCCTGGCCAGCTGCATCGCGGCCAGCCGGCCGCGGTCAACATCACGCAGGCGAGCGATGTCGGCACCGTCTACCCGCTCGCCGAGATCCGCGCAGTCGCCGAGATCGCGAAACGACGCAGGCTCAAGGTACATATGGATGGTGCGCGCTTCGCCAACGCATTGGCGCGCCTCGAATGCAGCCCGGCCGAGATGAGTTGGCGCGCCGGCGTCGATATCCTGTCCTTCGGCGCGACCAAGAATGGCGGCGCGCTCTGTGACGCGATCGTCGTGTTCAATCCGGAATTGGCCGACGGACTCGCGGTGCAATTGCGCCGCGCCGGTCAGGTCTGGTCAAAGATGCGGTTCGCCTCGGCGCAGCTGATGGCCTATGTCGAAAACGGGCTTTGGCTGCAGCTCGCCGCTGCCTCGAACGCCGTTGCCGCGCGGATCGCAGGCGGGATTGAGGCCGTGCCGGGCTTGCGCCTCGTGGCGCCGGTCGAGGTCAACGAGCTCTTCCTCGAACTGCCCGGCGCCGCGATGGACGCCCTCGAGCGCGAGGGGTTCCAGTTCTACCGCCGCAGCCCCACGCTCGCCCGCTTCGTCTGCCGCTTTGACACGAGCGAGGCCGAGGCCGATGCGCTCATTGCCGCGCTCTGCCGGAATTGCGCCGCAGCGCCCGCCCGCGCCGCGGAATGACGGCTACCTCGTGCAAGGTCCGACGTAGTGCCCGGTGATGTGCTGGGTCGTTTTCATCGTCTGGCCGCCCGCGCCCGGCACATGCGTCGTCAGATTGGCTTCCATCGTATTGCCGGAATAGCGCGCCACACCCTCGGACCGGACAGTGCCCTGCCCCGTCGCACAGGTGCCGGTCCAGGTGACCGTCGCGCCCTTGCGCTCGACATGCTCGATCTTGCACTGGCCACGCGGATCGCTCGGCACTGCCTTTTCCGAGTCGACGCAGGTCCGATAGGTCGATTTCATGCCGGCCCCGGGTTGCGTCGTCGTACCGGACGGCAACTGCGCCCCGGCTGGAAGCTGCGGCATTGCCGGCATCTGCAGTTGCGAGTTGAACTCCCACTGGCCCGGCTTGACGGTTTCGCCGAGGAGGCGGGCTTGCGCCGGCTGCGCCGCCTCCCTCGCGCTCGCGGTCCCGGCGAGGCCGGCGCCGACGAAGGCCGCCAGCAATGCGGTAATGCAGAGCCTGTTCATCGCTCTCCCCTATCTCCATGCGCCTGCAATGGTCGGACTGCCGTTCAACGGTTGCGGCTGAAACTCCGTTCCCGCTCACGCTGCCGTTGTGTCTGACAAAGGAGCCTTGATGGACCGCAACACTCGTCCTTTGGCGCTGGTGACCGGCGCCTCCAGCGGCATTGGGACGGCATTGGCGCGCGAACTGGCGCGGCACGGGCACGATCTCGTGCTGACCGCGCGCCGGGCGGCGCCCATGGAAGCGCTCGCCGCCGCATTGCGCGCTCTCGGCGCCGGGGCGAGCGTCATTCCCGCCGATCTGTCGAAACCGGGCGCAGCCGCGGCGCTGGCGGATGACCTCGCGGCCCTCGGCCTCGACATCGACATCCTGGTCAACAATGCCGGTCTCGGCGCGCTCGGCCGGTTCGACCGAATGGATCCCAGCCGCATCGGCGACATGTTGCAGGTCAACATCGTCGCGCTCACCGAGCTGACCCGCCTTTTGTTGCCCGGGATGATCGCGCGCGGGCACGGCCGGATCATGCTGGTCTCGTCGGTCGCGGGGTTTCAGCCCGGACCGCGCATGGCGGTGTATTTCGCAACAAAGGCCTATGTGACGAGCCTCGGCGAAGCGCTCGCTTACGAATTGCGCCGCACCGGGGTCAGCGTGACGGTGCTCTGCCCCGGCGCCACCGAGACCGAATTCTTCGCGGTCGCCGGTGCGACGAACTCGAGCATGGCGGCCCGAATGCGGCGCATGATGCGGGCCGACGATGTCGCGCGGATCGGCTATCGCGGGCTCGCGGCCGGCCGCCGTCTCGTCATCGCCGGCATGATGAACAAGGTCCTGGGGCTCGCGGGGCATTTCGCGCCGCACCGCCTCAGCCTGCCCTTTACCGACATGCTGATGATGGCGCCGCGCGATGAGCGCGCGGGCTGACAGCCGACGTCGTGCGTCCTATAAAGCGGGGAAGCGATATCCGCGAGAGCGTGATGAGCAGCGGCACATCCCCCCCGTGACAAAGCCGGACGGGGTCCCAGCCAAGAGCATCCACCTGCTGCCGCCACCGAGCGCCGTAAAACGTCTCTGCTTCGACGAGACGACGCGGACATTGCGACCGAACATGGTGCTGGTCGATCGTCGGGGCGCAATCGTCTTCGAAATCAATGAGCTCGGACTGAAAGGCGCCGCTCGCGATCCGGCCCGGAAACTGGCCGTGATATGGGGCGACTCGGTGGTGTTCGGCATTGACTGGAGTTGGCCTTGGCTGATCGACGAGATGGCTCCGGGCCATCAGTTCCTGAATGGCGGCATCGAGGCCGATCCCTACGACAATATTCTGCGCCGCGCCGAAGCCTTCAACCACGCGCATGCCGTCGCGCTGAACATTGTGATGCTCGGCTGGCATCCCTGGCATCTCCCAGCGGCGTTCGCACAGCCAACGAGCGGCAGCGAGGGTCCGCTGCGCCGTCTCACACAAATATTCCGCCCGTCGCCGCGTGAGTCGCACATGCCACCGATACCGGCCGATCCGGACCCGCAACCGATTCATCGGTGGCTTCGCGGCGATCTCCTCGGTTTCCTGCAGCGCGTACCCAACACCGTGTTGGTGACAATGCCGACCGCGCTCAACCGGACCATCGTCGATCGCGATCTGTCGCCGTATTTCACCCAAGGCGGCCGCGACACGGTCTTCACCTTTGCCGGCGATCTTGCCTATTCGATGGAGGCGCAGCGCCACATGCTGGTGCATATCACCGAGCGCAACGCGATCGTGCGCGCGGTGGCGCAGGCGAGCGGAGTGCGCCTCGTGGATCTCGCAGCCGCGTTCGACACCGCGGCGGCCGCCGACTTTCGCGAGGACTTCCACGACATGCTGCATCTGCGGCCGCGCGCCTACCCGAAAGCTGCCGCGATCGTCTATGAGGGCATCAAGGACCTACTGTAGCTGGCCGCGGCGGTGTGACGGATAGCGCTCCGATGCGGCAAGCTCGGCGGCATCACCCGTAATGCTCGATGTAGCTGCGGATGTACGCTTCCCAGGTGACATTCCGGCCATGCACCCCATAGCGCGTCTTTTCGTTGGCCCACCGCACGCCGAGATCGCGCGCCACCTTCGGGTGAACCGGAACCTGAGGCTCGCGCAGCATGACGTCGACCTTCTCGGTGAGTGACACAGGCTCGCTGACCGACACCGCCTTCGCGACGTATCGCAGCAACAGGTTGAACACCTGCCAGTTCGGCCGCACGGTTGTATGGAAGATCCGCCGCTTTCGGAAGTTCGTCAGAATGAAATCGCCGATTGCGACACCGAATTGCTTGTCGTTCGCGGCGAGGCGGCGTTCTTCAAGCTGATGCAGCCGGCGGTAATTGACGATGCCGGGCAGCTCCAGCGCGCGATAAGCGTCGAACCGCGCCTCTTTGTCCGGGATCTCCTTGCGCAACCGGCCGAGCAACCCGTCGAGATAGGAGAAGGTCAAATTGGGCGTCTCTTTGTCGTGCGCCTCACGATCCCCCGGGCCGTTCCACGCATCGAACGGCCACAGTGAGGCAAAGCGCACGAGCGGAAATTTGATGATGTCCGCCGCCGGCGGGACGCAATCGCGCAACGGAAATGTGTCCCAATTGCGAAGGTCCTGGACGAGCAGGATGTCGCAATGCTCCAAATCGCGCGCGACGAAGTCGCGCTGGTTCTGCTGCAGATCGACAAAATGGTATTTGGTTTCGAAGCGTCGGTTCAATGCCTCGATATGCGCGAAACCCTGGCGCAGCGTTTCGGATTGGCAATTGCCGATGATAACGATCCGGCGGCGCCCCCCGGGGCGCACGCTCGGCAGCGGCGGGCGCGGCAGCACGACGCGCGCGGGCTCGTCGTCGCCGAGCCTTATAAGATCGACCGCATCGATCCGTAAACGCGCGTTGCCGAGGTGGTGGAGGCGGAAGTCGAAGGGCGCGTCGGCGCCCGTCTCGAGCGCCAATTCCGCCGGTACGGCAAAATCGAGCGACACAGTGCCGCAAGCGAAGTCGGCAACCCCGAACTCCTGCCGTGTCTGCCGAATTCCATAGGTCTGGGGTGACCGCGACAGTCGCGTCAGAGGCCCGGCGCGCCGCCATCGGCTGTCACCGAAAACTTCGACGGCGAGAACGGGGTCTTGGCCGGAGTGCGGCGCAACCGCGGCGGCACGGACGCTCAGCCGGTAATGACCGCGCGGCAGACGCAGATAAGGCCACCCGCCATGCAGCAGGCAACCGGGCGGCGCATAGCGCGAAACCGTCACCGCACCGTCGCGGTCGCGGCCGCCGATCCAGCTTTTCTGCAGCCGGCCCAACATGCGCCAGCGCCGCGGCTCCGGCGCCTGCTCGACGCGCGGCGAATGCCGCTCCAGCTCGACACTCGTGATCGTCAGCGAAGCGTTGCCGAAATGAAAGAAGCGAAACTCGAAGCGACCTGCATCGGCGCTCTCGATGCTGTGTCCGGGCGGCACCTCGAATATCAGCGAACCGCCGCCGGTTTGCAGCTCGGCCGCGGTGAAATCTTGCCAGCCCCGCTGAAAGCGACTCAGCACGATAATTTCGAGGCCGAGCACCGGCTGCCCGGCCATGCGCGGCGAACCGGCCTCGCACCGGAAGCTCAGCCGGTAACTCCCCTCCGGCAAGTGGAGATAGGGGCCATAAAGAATGCAGCCGGCTGGCTCGCTGCGGCGAACCCGGGTCGTGCCGTCAGCCAATCGCGCGCCGATCGCGGTGCTCTCAAGACGCGTCAGCAACGGCCAGCGCGCCGGTGCCGTCTCGTGCGGTTCGGGAGCCGCGCCGGGCACCGCGGCCGACACGGCGCCGAAATCGGCCATGATCGATACCATCAAGAAAAATCCACCGGCGGCCTTCGCATGAGCCTCGTCAGAAGGGCGGCCTCATCTTGACCGCATGGGGGGGCGACTGTAGCGTCCGGCCCGGCGGCAACGCAATATAAGCGGGTAGCGCGGGTTTCGCGTCACAAGCTGTGGTTTCAACCGCTGCCAGCTGGCGGGCCGCACCTCCGCCGAGCACGTATCGAATGACGAGGAGAGTTGTTTGCCGCCGGCCCGTGTCACCGAAGCCGATATTCGCGACTGGTGCATCGCCTATTTGCAGAAGACCGTCGACAATCCCTCGATCGCGATCGGGCCCGAGGCAAATTTTGCCGAGCTTGGCCTCGATTCCGCGACCTCGGCCTATTTCATCGTCGAACTCGAGGAATGGCTGGACGCCGAACTGAGACCGGAGCTGGTGTTCGAGTATCCGACGATCTCGGCGCTGGCGCATTTTATCGCTCATGCGGAAGGCGGAATACCGGATGCCGGATCCGGCTGACCGCGACCCCGCGCTCATTGCCGCGCTGCCCTCGCTGACCGCTCTGCTTCGGCATCGCGCCGCAACCCGACCGGACGACCGCGCCTATGTCGCGCTGTCCGACCGCGGCGGAGAAGGGAGTGCGATTACCTTCGCCGAACTCGACCGCCGCGCCGCCGCCCTCGCCGCGCGTATCGCCAAGGGCGCCGAGCCTGGAGCACGCGCCCTTCTGTTGTTTCCGATGGGTATCGATTGCCTCGTCGCGTTCTCTGCATGTCTCTATGCCGGTATAATCGCCGTGCCGATGATGGTGCCGCGCCGGCAAAGCACGCGCGATGCGAGCAGCAGCATTCTTGCCGATTGCGAGCCGCGCCTGGCGCTGACCACACAGGAGCTCCTGTCCGGCATGCGCGGCGATCTCGTCGGCCGGCTCAATTATGCCGGCCTCGAATGGCTGGCCGTCGATGACACTGCTGAGCGCGCGGCTGAAGCCGATCCCGTCCGGCGCGAAGTTCGGCCCGAGGATATCGCCTTTCTGCAATACACCTCGGGATCGACCTCGGCCCCGAAAGGCGTGATGGTCAGCCACGGCAATCTGCTCGCCAACCTCGAGATGATCCGGATCGCCTGCGGTAATACGAGTGCCTCGACCTATGTCAGCTGGGTCCCGCTCTACCACGACATGGGGCTGATCCTGAACGCGCTGCAGGCGCTCTATATCGGCGCGCTATGCGTGCTGATCCCGCCGCTTGCCTTCCTGCAGCGTCCGTGGCTGTGGCTGCGCGCCATCAGCGACTACCGGGCCGAAGTGGCCGGCGGGCCCAATTTCGCGTTCGATCTATGTGTCGACCGGCAGCGGCCGGAGCAGCTTGCCGGCATCGACCTGTCGTGCTGGAAGGTCGCTTTTGTCGGCGCCGAGCCGGTGCTCGCCCGCACGGTCGAACGCTTCACCGCGAGGTTCCGTCCCTACGGGTTCGCCCCGCAGGCGATGTGGCCGGGCTATGGCATGGCCGAAGCGACGCTGCTGATATCCGGCGGCCGTCGCGGCAAGGGGCCCCTCATTCGTTCGGTGAGCCGCGCCGGTCTTTTGCGTCACGCGGCCGTGCCGCCACGTGAATCCGCCGATGATCAACCCGTCGTCGGCTGCGGCCGCGCGCTCACCGGCGAGGAAATCGCGATTGTCGATCCCGAGAGCCGAGAGCGGCTTGCGGGCGGTCGGGTCGGCGAGATCTGGGTCTCTGGGCCGAATGTCGCGGAAGGGTATTGGTGCAATCCGGACGAGACCCAGGCAACGTTCCGGGCGCGGATCGCCGGGGAGGAAGACCGCGCGTGGCTGCGGACCGGTGACCTCGGGTTTCTCGATGAGAGCGGCGAGCTATTCATCACCGGGCGCATCAAGGACGTCCTCATTATCCGCGGCGCGAACCACTACCCGCAAGATATCGAGGAGACGGTGCAGCAGAGCCACCCGGCATTGCGCCGTCATGGCGGCGCGGCCTTCACGGTGCCCGACGACGACAAAGGCGAGCAGCTCGTCATCGTGCAGGAGGTCGAGCGGACCGAACGCCACCGAATTGTTGCCGAACAGCTGGTCCGGCAAATCCGCGAGGCGATCGTCACCGAGCACGACATCGTGCCCAGCGATGTCAGTTTGCTGCGGCCAGGGGCGCTGCCAAAGACAACCAGCGGCAAAATCCAGCGAGCCCTTGCCCGCCAGCTCTGGCTGACCGGCGGCCTCGACCGGCTCTAAGCCGCGACGAATTTGCGCAGGACCGCGCGATCGTGCTAGGTCGCGGCGGTCCGCCGCAGCTTCCGAGAACGACCGTGCGAACCTTGCCTCTCCTTTGCCATGCGCCACGCGCCACAGTGCTGGCGCTCGCCGCCCTCTTACCCGCCGCGTGCGTTGGACCCGAGCCGCCGGGAGGCCCGTTTGCCGGCACCTGGAGCAATGCCGAGCGCCATCAGGTCATGTTTCGCGATAGCACGGTCGTGCAGCAGCCGGCCGGCGCCCCGCCGACCGCGTTGAGTGCAGCGACCTGCGACGGCAAGTTCCGCTTCGGCTATGCGCGCCGTAGCCGAGACGCGCTGCTCGCGCTGGCGCCGCGGCAGCCCGATCTGCGCAACCGCTTAGCGCAAATGCTGGTGCGGGCGGACTACCCGGTGGCCGAGCTCGGCTGCGGCGAGGGGGGCACGACCTACGTACTGCTCGACGACCGCGATCTGGTCGCGATCCACCGTGATGCCGATGTCGCCGGCGTCGAGCAGCTGTCGCGCTCCTAGCTCGCGCTTGCATGGAGGCGCGCCTCAAAAGCGGCATCTGGGTGAAGGCGCTGATCCGGCGCTGCGATCTCGCGGCGATCGGGATCGCGGTGGTGGCGCGCGGCGACAGCGATGCCGGTGCGATCCTGTTGAAGCTGAATGGCCGCGACACCGGTTGTGCGGTGCTGGCGCAGACGCGCAAGCCTGACGGAACCCTCGTATGGATGCGGGCGACCGGAGCCGCACCGGTGCCCGAAGCCGAGGCCGACGCCTACATCGGGCGCCAGCGCGGCCGCGACCCCGATCTCTGGGTCATCGAGATCGATGCCGCGTCGCCCGACGCCGTGCTCGATGGTCCGATCCTCGCCTGATTCCGGAACCGCTGATGAGCACGCGACGTACCCCCCCTCCCCTGCCATCGCATGCCGATGCGCGGATCGAGGGCATCGACACACCGTTCTCGCGCTTCCTGCGGATTGATGTCGTCCGGTTCCGCCATAAGCTGTTTTCCGGCGAGTGGAGCGGCGAGCGCGAATACGACGTGCTGCGCCGCGGCGAGGCCGTCGCGATCATCCTCTATGACCCCGAGCGCGACAGCGTTGTGCTGGTTGAGCAGTTTCGCTTGCCGGCGCTTTATGCCGGGCTGTCGCCGTGGCAGATCGAGCCGGTCGCGGGGCTCGTCGATGAGGACGAGGGCTAT
>WNGO01004351.1_pt1 | contig 16715 bp, 11 predicted proteins | sample 5400511 | NCBI WGS metagenome assembly WNGO01 (sample SAMN13153380, study PRJNA577476) | soil metagenome | isolation source: 20 cm soil or saprolite under Garry oak tree replicate 2 | place: USA:California | collected 2016-06-15 | reverse complement strand
GAGTCTGTACGCTCGTGTTGCAGCTGTAGAATCGGCGAGGAACTGGGTTGAGATTCAGCAGAAGCTACTTCGCGCCCCGAAAACGATCGATGCGTATGCCCGTGGTCTGAACGATTTCCTAGACGTGTGTCAACGACGCGGTGTCCCAGCCGAATTGGCCACGAGAGGTGACATTGCATGCTACGTCGAGGATCTGGCTACGCGGCCGCGCTCGGGGAACCTCAACAGCAATGGAGACATCGCGGCTGGCTTAGCGAATAAGACCATTCAGCAGCGCCTCACGGCACTTCGTCTGTTCTATGACTTTCTGATGGAGACTGGTGTTCGCGATGCCAACCCAGTTGGTCGTGGCCGATATACTCCTGGGAGCGGATTTTACGGCCTGCGTCATAGAGCGCTAGTGCCTCGATATCAGCGCCCACCATGGATTCCGAATGACGAGCAATGGCGGGCATTTCTGGAATGCACTCTCCGCGAGCAACGGCTGCGCAATCAGCTCATGGTGTTCATGGCCTGCGATGGGGCCCTGCGTCGCAGTGAACTCCTTTCCTTAAGGCTCTCTGACATCGACTTTCCTCATCAAAGATAACCATCCGGACTGAGGTGGCGAAATATAGATCGGGTCGCGTCGTGTTTTATGGCGACGTCACCAGTGACCTTCTGTCTGCGTATGTGCGCTGCCGTAAAAGTCTGCCGACACGCCGGCCTGATTCTTTGTTCATCTCCGAGTCACGCCGAAATCCAGGCGTCGGACTTACTTTCGAAATGTGGAACAAAATCGTCCGGCGGATCGCGGGGCAGGCCGGTTTATCAGAGTTCACGACCCACACATTTCGACACCTGCGTTTGACCGACCTGGCACGCTGCAAGCTCGAACTGCATGAGATCGCTACTTATGCAGGGCATCGAAACCCCAAAACAACTCAACAGTACATCCAGCTCAGCGGCGAGGAGCTAAGAGAGCGGATTCAGCGTGCGACGCAGCACATCGACGAGCAGAACAAAAAGCTACTGGAACGCATTCGAGGCAACGATGGAAAGTCGTAAAGTTAAATGGCGCTGGCCTGTTGACCTCACTAGTTATGACCGAAGTCCTGCTCTCTCTCGTCGTGAGAAGGAACAGATCGCATATTTGGTGACACGGCACGTTGGCTCTGGAGCGGGGCCGTGGCCGGAGAACTGCAAGACAGTCCTCCTGAGATTGATGCAACCGCTTTGTGACGTTCTTAGTCGTGCGTCCAAAGATACGCATGTCCGCTATGCGGCCATTCGAGCGCTGGTGGGAGAGATGTATCGACGTGGCCGCCCATACTGGAGCTGGAATGAAGAGGAGTGGCTAGCGACGGTAGGACCTACCAACAACCACTTCCTGCGACAACACAATTGCAAAGTAGTTACGCATCGTCAGCCCATCTTCGCGATAGCGTACTTGCTCGGTGGATTCAAAGATTTTGACGGTTTCCCGCCGCATGGCGTCGAAATCGCGACATTAGCAGACACGGTTTTTGCAGTCGAGGTGATGAGGATCGCCGTGGACACGACTTTCGGAGTATTGCATGAATGGGGTTACAACCAGAGCATGCGAGAGAAAATCCGTACAGCTCTTTCGTACCTGCTGCTGACTAATCGAAGTCCGAACCTCGATGATCTGAATCTGGATCTTCTGATGTCGTTGAACTCAAAACGCCAAACCACATACGGTCTGCCTCACCTTTACGCAATCTCTCGCGCGTTATCTCACCTCAAAATCATTCCGCGGCCCATCCCCAGTGGCCGGGCAAAAGTACCTTTGCTCGAGAGATTGGACACGGATGGAATCGCCGCCGAGTGGGTAGACTGGTGCTTCGCCTGGTACAAGCAGAGCAGCTGGACACCGAGGACCAGAAACACAGCCTGTTCAAACTACTTCAGATTGGCCGATGGCTGGCACAGACACATCCAGAAGTCACGAAACCAGAGCATTGGGACTACGGTGTTGCAGCGGACTTCGTTGCAGCTGTTGACCAAATGAAGGTTGGAGACTGGTGTTCACGGAGAACGTATCCCTCGTACTTCAGGCAGCCAGTTGGAAAACCTCTGGCACCACGAGGTAAAGCGACGTGTCTGCAAATAGCACGAACCTTCTTTTTGGATCTTCAGGATGTTCCGGTTCGAATCGGCAAAGAGAAAACCACGCGTACGCTGCCCCGTCGCTTCAATCCGCTGCGCGCATTTCGCGTTCCGCCTGCCATCTACCGCCTTATTGGCCGGGCCCCGCGTGTTATTGACGACAAGCTTTGGTTGAAGCTCCTGCACGCAGCGGAGAGCCTAGAAAAATCCGATCTACGGTCCTTCCAGCTTGGGATGTATCCCTTCGAACTAATTCAAGCGGTGGCCACCACCTGGTGTCTATCGGGTCTGCGTGGAGACGAGATTCGGCGGCTGCGAGTTGGTTGCGTTCGATGGCGAATGGAAGACTCTCTCGCGAGCGAGTCCGCCGACGCCCTGCCGAAAGATGCTCTCTGTTTCCTTTCGGTGCCTGTTAACAAGAGTACATTAACGGGCATGTGATTCCGCTGCTGTGCGCGAAAGCCAACATTCCACTGCGGGATGCCATGGGCAAAATTACAGCTCACCGCGCGCGGACAACGATTGCGAGTGCACTTTACAACGCGCCCGAGGGACTGAGTATCGGGGAGTTGGGACAGTGGCTCGGTCACAAGGACATCAGATCCACTCAGTATTACGCCAAGCTGCATCCAACCAGGCTGGCAAAATCGATTGCAAGGGCAAACAAGAATTCGCGGCTCATCCAGGTCGTGGTAGATCCGACTGCCGCGGCGAAGGGTGAGCCGGCGATCTTCTATTACCTCGGTGACGGGGCGTATTGTGCGAATCCTGCGTGGGCATCATGCCCTCACAGACTCGCGTGTCTGAAATGTCCGATGTACGTTCCCAAAGAAACGGCACAGTTGATCGAAGCCCGTGATGGGGTCCTTCGTTTAATGCAAGAGGTTCCCCTGACCGCCGAAGAGAAATCGGTTGCAGAAGGTGACGTCCAAGCGTTGACTCGATACATCGAAGGCCGAAAAGATGTACCGCCACCACACCTGCCAAATAAACTTTACAACTTCAATTCCTCGACGCAACCTGCGAAGCATCCCGATTCATCGCGCTGTTAACCGGCACGTGCTTGCAACCCGAGGGCTAGCTGGCAACATCCGAACTTGAAACTATGCCATTCTAAACGGACGAGATAACTGGCGGGGTGTTCGCATGAAACCATTGCGACTGATCTTTGCGGCCCTCATCCTAGCGTCACCTCTGTTAGCTCAAGATGAGAGCGGTGTTTCTCTGACGATTCGATTCGCTGATGGAAGCAGCCGGTTTCATGTGGGGGAAATCATTCCCGTCGAATTGTCGTTCAAGGCCTCCATCCCCGGTACGTACGACATGGAGATGCGCAACTATGACCGGAGTGGCCGTCTGAACATCGAGGCATTTCATGTTACGCCGCCAGGCCGCGACCCACTCGAACGCTACTATTCCACCGGGGCATTTATGGGCGGTGGCCTGGGAGGGGCGCGCGAACTCTCTAGCGACCCGCAAGTCATGCGCGAAGACCTAAATGAGTCGGTCGCGATAGACAAACCGGGCCACTACTCCTTGTACGTGACCTCGGGTCGCGTTACTCGTCGAACACCAAGTAAGGCTGAGCCTATCGAATTGCGGTCCAATGACTTGGAATTCGATGTTGTCGCTGCGGAGGCGGCGTGGCAGCAACAAACGCTCAGCAGCGCCATTACGACACTAAACATGGGATCGAGTACCGAGGCCGAGAAGACCGCAGCTTTGCGAGTCCTGCGATTTTTGGATACTCCCGCATCCGTGCACGAACTCGTGTTTCGTCTCGGGACACGTGGGGATCGCAGTGGCTGGAATGAGATTGCTGGTCTGGCAGGTTCGCGCTATCAGAAATTGGTCGTCCAGGAACTCGAACAACAGATGAGTGGTCCCGACATCGCGCTAACCAGCGACTATCTGTATATTTTGGCCAAACAGAAACTTCAGCTCGATCACGATCCTCTCCCACCCTATCCGCAAAAAGACGCTGAGCAGCAGAAAATCTGGAGTGGACGGATGCAGGCACGGGAAAAAGAACTCAAAGAGCTGCAGGATTCCCTCTACGAGAAAACGGCCATGCTGGTCGCCGGCAAGCGAGGAGAAGCCAGAGCGCAGACCGTACAAACACTGCTTCTGCGGCCGTCCAATGGGGTTAGCGACGTGAAGGCCCTTGCCGGACTGCCACCCAGAGAAGTTGCGGCAGCATTCCTGAATTTATCGCAGGATCAGCAATGGAATCTCCTTATGAGTTTCTGGGAACGTCTCAAAGATCCGGCCATGAGTGCGCCTCTCAAGAAGGTGGCAGAGCAACCGAACATGAATCACCAGATGTTGCGTGATCTTGCGATGCGGCGCCTCTTTGATCTGGACCCAAGTGAAGCAACGCCCTTAATCCTGGAAGAAATCAAGCATCCGCACCTGGACAATGGCATGTTTACAGTCAAAGGCGAGACTCTGGGCCTGCTACCGAATGAAACATTACCTCAATTTGACCAGATGCTTGCCGCTCGCATGGAGGAGAAGAATAGCCGCACCAGAAGCTTGGATGCACAACTCATTGGACGGTATTCAACAAAGGAGATCCTGCCGAGAGTGAAAAATGTTTTCGAGAGCGCTGGCGGTGGGTGGGACTGCGTTTCCGAGGACGGATTCGTTGTGTATTTCTTGAGAGTAGATGTCGACTATGGCCTCAAACGGTTGCAGAAGAAGCCTCCGACCGCGTGCATGACAAATGCCTTGCGGGCTATCACAAAAATGCAACGTTGGACCGAAGTTGAACCTGCAATTATCGCACGCCTGAATGACCCGGACCTCAATTGGGCTCGACAGGCTGCCGAAATACTAGCGAAGAACGGCAGCAAGCAGGCAGAGAAGGCTTTGTGGGATCGGCTACGCAAGTTTCATGAGCAATGGTCAGAGCGGGGAAATGAACTCTCTATGCGGCCTGGAATGCGGGCCGATGCTAATGAAGCGGTAGGCTTCCAGTTCGGCTTAGTCGAAGCGATCGGGAAGGCACTGGCCTGGCTTCTGACCGACGACGAGATCACGGAGTTGGAGAACTTGACGCTAGGTCAAGAGAGGGACAACGTCAAACAGTGGCACTGGAAATCCACCGTCAATGTGAACGTCAGTTTCGCCGGGGACCAAGTCATAGCGAGCATGAACCAATACACGGCAACCGACGTTGCATCGCTGAAAGCCAAACTTGCGCAGTATCCGAGCGGGACGAAGCTGTGGCTGAATATTTTTGGTTCTCCCGAGCACGTGGCTTCGGTGCATGCAACTCTTGCAGATTTAGCCGCAGAGCATGGCTTCGAGCTAGGTCAGCCACAGCCGGCTAATTAGAGGACAGCAGCCAATCACAGGGGGGCTCGGCTTTGGGGAGGCGATCGGCGGTGGATAATAGGGTGGAGTACCGTTTTCGACCAGGAAGATCTTGCCTCGCGTTGGTTTTGTACCTTTCCCTGTGTGTCTCCGGCATTTGGGGGCAAGCCCCAAACGAAACGCTCTTGTCCAAAGAAAATGCCTACAACCCGATCCCGAGCCCTGACGGCAAGATGGTCGCGTACGTACGCACGGGCTGGGGCAGACCGGGTGGTAGCGGCGGCTTTGGACGATCGAACCTGATGTCGGAAGTGGTAGTGATTACCGACGAAGGAAAGCCGGTCACCACAACTCCACTAATGGACACATTTTTGGCCGGTTGGACGCCAAAGGGCGATCAGCTGGTGTGTTATCGGGATTGGAAGTATAGCTTGGTCATGCTGAATGGAAAGAGGAGTTTGGAAGGCAAGGTTCGAAACGGCGAGAGTCGTATTCCTACCGAGAGGGTTTCCTACCTGCCGGCGCTTGAAGAAATCGCCTGGAGCCATGTCGGCGCAGATTCCAACACGGTCATTGAGACTCAGGATCACATCATTGCCTCGCACGAGGGATGGCTGGGAGACGCTCTGGCCCCTTCCCCTGATGGAAGATACATTGCTGTGTTTGGCGACACATGGCAAAAGCATCTATGGGTATACGATATGCATCTTTCGAAATGGTCTGATCTCGGACCGGCCACCATTCATCCAGACAAAGACTGGGACTGGATGAAAGCCACTTGGAGTCCTTGGTTTGCCGATGGCTCGCATCTCGCTTTTTTTTCGGGGTCAACTTTGATAATCACTGAACCCGACGGAAGTTCAAAAAGGACAATAATGATCGATGGGGCTGGCGGGCTCGCAACCCCCTCGCCTAACGGAAAATTCCTTGCATACGTGACCTTCGATCCTCGTCCAAGACAATCGCGAACGGACTTGCAGTTCTGGGGAGGGACAACCATTTGGATTTTGCCGCTCGCTCGCGGAGGAGAGGCTCATGCAGTCACAGAGAAGAACTCAGCGGCAACGTACGATCTAAAGTGGCTAGGCAACGGAGCGCTGGTATTCGATCGGTTTGTTGATGAGGTGTTTCCGAGGCACGCGAGCATCTGGAAAGTGTTGCCCCGAGACGTGCCCAGCCTGGAATCACAGCCTACTAGGTAGCTCGATTGGCGCAGACAGTGAATAGTGGTGGCTGCTTTTCAATTCCGATTCTTACCTTCCTATTGCGGATCCCCACGAAATCACTTGCAAAATCAGATTCTACATAATGGTCACAGAGCGGTCTGATTCCGTGATAATCCACAACTTGTCCCCAGCATGTGTCGGTAAGCGCCGGACAAGTACGACTTCTGGCTCGATCCCGACGTTACCAACTTCGAACACTGGAGACCCCAACGCAGGAGCGGTTGTTCTAGCAAGGCGCGCCTTCCATGCGGACCCTCACGCCGGGTGACGCGCCCGACGAAAGCCCTAGGAGTGTTAGAGTTCCAGAAACTCTTGCATCTGCTGCAATGCCTCGTCCAGCGCCAGCTGAAAAGCGCTGCCGCGTGGCCGCGTGTCGGCGAAGCCCAGCTGGTGCTGCAGCCGGCCATCGACCACCTTCAGATTGGCCCACCCCAGTATTTGCTCGCCCCATAGGATGGGCATCGCGTAGTGGCCCATGCGGCGCTTATAGGCCGGCACATAGGCCTCCAACTTGTATTCCCAGCCCCAGAACAACTGGAAGCGCCGTCGGTCCCAGACCACGGGGTCGAAGGGCGCGAGGAGGCGCAGCCTGTCGTCGACCAAGTGTCGGGCGGCCACGGGCTTCTCGCCCTGCGGCCAGAACCACAGCTGGCCGTCGACCTGGGCATGGGCATAGCGGGATTTGGCGTGCTCTTGGATTTGCCGCACCTCGGCGGCCAGGTGCGGCACTCCGTTGCGCAGCAGTCTGCACAGATGGCCCAGGCTGGCCGCAGGCAGCGGCGCGTAGAGCTGCACCACCATGTCCAGTAGCGGGCCGGCGCGAGCGAGCCGGGTCTCGGGGCTGTCGTGCTGCGGCGGGTGCTCGATCACCTGGTACACCGCTTGATGCGGCCATGGTCGAACTGCGCCTGCACCTCCTTGGCGTGGGTGCGACCGTGCTGGCGCACAAAGGCCAGCACCTCCTGGGCGCGTGTTTGCATCTTGGAGTCCCAGGCGTCGCAGGTGGGCGGCGCCCCGCGCGGATGCAGCAGGGCCAGGGTCTCGCGAGGCAGGAAACCGTAGTTGACGAAGAAGGCCTCTTCGATCGCCAGGCTCGGGTAGCGGCGCTCCAACTCGCCGACGCGATAGTCCTTAACGCGCTGCGCGAGGATCAGATCTTGGGCGCGAGCGGGCGCGCGCATCGGGTCGGCCTGGACAAAGCCCAGGCGCGCAATGGCCCGCGGCAGGCTGGTGGCCTTGAAAAGGCTGCGCGCGATCGCGTAGCGGCGAAGCTGCCGGAGACTGGGGACTTTGAGAGGACTCACATTTTTTGTAGAGTGTCTGGATTGCGGGGCAATGGACCTGCTACCGGATTTACCTCATGCCTTGACAACTCTCCCCCTCCTGGGGAGAATCATATCCTCAATGCGAATAAAAAGCGAAAATAAAACCATGATCACCATTTCTCCCAAGCATGAACGATTCGAAGCCAGTGCAATCGGCCGCGGGCGAAAAGGGGTTCAGAACCGGACAGCCGTGGAACTTCTGCCGAGCGGAGTCATACAGCTGGACGCCGCTCTGGGTGGTGGTTTTCCTCGCGGATCTCTCGTGGAATTGTGTGGCCCTCATTCTTCCGGACGAACGAGCCTAGCTTTCTCTTGCTTGCGCAGTGCACGGAACGATAGGAAGCTTGTGCGTTTGTGGATGTTTCGGATTCCCTTGACCCGATTTCTCTCGCGGCTGCGGGTGTGGAACTTCCGCGACTGCTCTGATTCGATGAGCAAGCCACGGAATGGCAGAGACGCTAGCTCGCGATCACTGCGATTGCTTCTGGCTGCGGTTGCTCTGAAGGGCCTCGTGGGGAATAACGGGCGGCCATTTAGTGTCTAGTTGATACGGCTGAACTCCAGACCGGATCGAGGGATCGGGAGGCAATCATGAAGTTGAGAGTTTCCACTGGCATTTGCACGCTTTTTCTACTGATGGCTCGTGGTTCAGTTCGTGCCGAGGAAACTCGTGCCACTATCATCTACGATGATCACGCAACCGAGATCAGTACTGCTAACGTGGATGTGGGCCAGCTATGGATCACGACTGTCGACCTTACACGTGCCACGCGCTTTGAGTTGAAGCCACAAGGTGTCTGCCGGAATGAGCTATGTTTTCCGCTGCCCAAGTCCCGAGAGCAGGAATTCGTGCGCAAGATCTCGGGGAAGGCTTGGTTCGATCTAGTGGCCTTCGCACGGCTCGTACATCAGCCGGTTGCCCATGATGAAGCTCTCGCCATGTGGTACTTCGGATTGCGTTCCGACCAGAGACAGGGTTTGTCCTCCCTTGAGGCTCTGGATTTCACACTTCCGGACATGAACGGCAAGATTCACTCGCTGTCAAATTTTCGGGGGAAGAAGGTTTTGCTGCTCACCTGGGCTTCGTGGTGAGGGTGCCGTCTAGACTTGCCAGGCTGGCAAGCAATTTATCAGCAGCTCAAAGACAAGAATTTCGAGATTGTCTCTGTCGCCCAAGATACAAACGGCGTCAAGGATGCTGGTCCGTGGATTACCGCCGCAAATCCGGCCTACACGGCCTTAATCGATGAGAAGCATCTCGTTTCCAAGCTCTACAACATGGTCAATGTTCCCACCGGAGTATGGATCGACGAACACGGCAAAATTGTTCGGCCTAACGAGGTCGCGTTTGTCGACGACCGGTTCAAGAACTTCAGCGGCTTGGATTCCGCTCCTTACCTGAACGCTCTGAAGGATTGGATCGAAAAAGGTGACAAGAGCATCTACGCGATGAGCGAAGAGCACCTTCGCGAGAAGCTCTCGGTCAACGATCCCTACATCATTTTAGCAACGGCTGAGTTCGGACTTGGCGAGCATCTCTACAAAACCGGACATTTGAACGAAGCCATTCCTCATTTCAAGAATGCGCAGCACCTGAATCCCAAGAGTTGGAACTACAAGCGTCAAGCCTACGCGCTCTCCGATGCCAAGCGCGACTATGGAACAACCTTCATGGACGAAGTGGAGAAAGCTGGCGGCAGCAAAGTCTATTATCCGCCTCCTGATCTGACGCCCAACGCCACCACAAAAGCCAAAAAACCCTGAGAAAAACCGCGATTCACGACCCACCGCGTCCCTATGTAATTGGCGAAGGTGTGTACAAAATCTTGGCTGACGCCTCGCCTTCGCGCTGCTTCGTTTCACAACTCCCGACTTGCACTTTTCAACGCGATTTGCCGAAGGAACTCAATTGCGCTAGATTGGCAGGAATTTCATCGAAGTGTCTTGCGAGAGAATGTGTAGCCGTCGAGGTTGGCAATAGGGCCTTCGCACTCCGCGCGCTAACAAGTTGGACTCTTCGAAGTCCAAATCTACAAAGGTGCAAGAACACAATGAAGCTAAAGGCTCGACGGAGCGCCCCAAGGAATAGAAGGCCGGTAAAGTCGTTAATCAAGGCTTTGCGAATCCTCGACACGCTAGGCGACGGCATGGATGGCCTGGGCATTACGGACTTGAGCGGCGTGCTTAAGACACCGAAGAGCACGGTGCATCGGCTGATCGTTACTCTGGAAGCCGCTGGCTATGTGGCGTTCGATCCGCCGACCGCCAAGTACAGTTTGGGTAGTCGGGCGGCGAGGCTGGGCGAACAACTGAATCGCCAGTCTCCGCTCCTGACTTTTGGTGCGCCGATGCTCGAGCGCCTTACGAAAGAGTGTCACGAGGCCAGCCACCTGGCGATTCTTCAGGGAACGGAAGTGGTTTACATCTCCCACGAGGAGAGCAAAGAGCCTGTGAGGATCAGTTTCGGAATGGGACACAGAGCGCCAGCGCACTGCACCGCTCTCGGCAAGGTCTTCTTGGCGGGTCTGTCAGATAGCGAGATCCTGATGTTGTATCGCAACCAGAGAAAACTCGAGAAACTCACCCCGCAGACCATTTCAACGATGGAAAAGCTGCTGGCGGACATTTCCGTGGTGCGCAGGGAAGGGATTGGGCACGACAACGAGGAATATACCCGAGGGCTGCGCTGCGTCGCTGCTCCCATCAGGGATTTTACTTCGAGAATCGTGGCGGCCATGAGCCTGTCGATGTTCAAGCACAAGATGACCGCGGAACGAAGAGCCTTTTTCAAGGACGCCTTGCTCCGAGCCACATCCGAAGTGTCCGAGAGGCTGGGATATATCTCCGCGCCGAGGAATGACCGGTAGGCAAATTCGTGTCAGGCGCTCGCCCCGCTAAATTCCACTGCTCGTTTACACACGCAGTACCGATAACCAAAACGCCTATCGGTACACGTTTGCAATGTCAATTGTTCCGCAATACGGAACGGCGTTCCACAGATATTTGTTGACACCCTCCGCCAGTGGTGTTACCAAACTTCCCTGCTCCAGAAATGGAACACTGTTGCGTTTTGGAGGCAGGGGTTCAAGCGAGTGGGCTACTGGGGGAGGTGTTCGGTGAGTTCTCGATGCAGACTTGTCTTCGGAATCGCTCTTCTATTCGCACTTGTTCTTATCTCCATACTTCCTGTGTCATGGGGCCAAACCGCGGCAACAGGGCAGATCACCGGGACAGTTACGGATCCGTCCCAGGCTGCCGTAACCCAGGCAACAGTCACAGTGAAGAACGAAGCCACGGACCTGGCTAGAACCGTGAAGACCAACGCCGAAGGGAGCTATGCGGTCCCATTGCTTCCGCCCGGCACCTATACGGTCACCGTCGAAGCCTCGGGGTTCAGCACACAGACCAGTTCCGGAGTCGTCGTGGAAGTAGCCAGTACGGCGACCATCAACATCCGGCTAAAGCTTGGCGCAGCTACGGAAAAGGTAGTGATCGAGGCCAATGCGGAAATCTTGCAGACCGAAAGCGCCGCCAACGGCGGCACGGTGAACGACAAAACGGTTCCCGCTCTCCCACTCAGCAGCCGCAACTACACGCAGATCCTGGACCTTTCTCCCGGAGTGTCGGGTTCGGTGCCGAACGCCGGGAGCTTAGGAAAGAATTCCGTGGATGTTTTCGTCAATGGCGGACGCATCATGGACAACAGTTACCAGATGGACGGGCAAGATGCCGGAAACATGGAGACCCAGGGCACTGGATCTATCCTGTCCATCGGCGGAATTTCGATTCCCAACCCGGATGCCATCCAGGAGTTCAAGGTGCAAACCAGTTTGTACGATGCCTCCTACGGACGCGGCGCGGGCGGCAACGTCAATGTGGTTACCAAGTCCGGGAGCGATCAGCTTCATGGCGCACTGTTCGAATTTCTCCGAAACGACATCTTCAACGCCAATGACTTTTTCTTGAATCGAAATGGAGTTCCGCGGCCGCCGCTTAAGCAAAACCAATTCGGAGGAACGATCGGCGGTCACATCATCAAGAGCAAATTGTTTTATTTCGGTTCCTATCAGGGAACCAGGCAGATCAACGGGCTCAGCTCGAACTCCGTGGCAAACGCCATCGTGCCGGGCCTCACCGACGACCGCTCGGCGGCCGCCATCGGAAAGTTATTTGGAGGACTCCCGGGCGCTAACGGCGGAGTCGTTGCGGCAGACGGCTCAAACATAAATCCGGTTGCGTTGAAGCTGCTTAACCTCAAGGTCGCCGGTGGCGGCTTCCTTATCCCAACGCCGCAAAAGCTTACCGGTACGGACCCACAAGGAGGTCCCGAAGGGCAATCGTCGTTCAGCATTCCGTCCAAGTTCAATGAGGATCAGTACATCGTGAATGTGGACTACGCCCCGACCAACAAGCAGACGATTTCAGAGAAATTTTTCTACGCGAAATCACCGGAGTTCTTGGCATTCACATCGTCGAACGTTCCTGGCTCGGGCACGCACGACCTCTTTAAAAACTGGAACGGTATAGTCAAGGACACGTACGTGATTACGCCGACGCTGATCAATGAAGCCAGCGTGGGATATCACCGCGCCTACGGCAGAGTTGCCAGCGAAAACGCCATAACCAACCAATCCATCGGTCTTAGCCCCGGGTGCTCCAGCCCGTTCATGCCCATCATGGTTATCGGTTCGGTGGAATTGAGCGGCAACTTCAACGATGGGCAATTCACCGCTCCGACAGCCTGGACGGCGCAGGATCAGGTCTCGTGGACTCACGGACGGCACAATGTTCGCGCAGGCTTCGGATGGGAGCGAGACATTGCGGATTCGGCCGACCAGGAAGTTACGCGCGGCGATATCTCATTTCTGAGTTTCGAAGACTTTCTCTTGGGAATGAGCGCGGCACAGAACGGCGGGAAGTTGAGCAACATCAACGTGTCTGATGATCTTTGCGGAGATACGACAAGGGCGTTTCACGTGAGCAGTTTGTACGGCTTCGCTCAGGACGACGTGAAAGTGAACTCTCATTTGACGATAAATGTTGGGTTGCGTTGGGAAGGTCTGGGCCAAACTTCGGATGGCAAAGGGAAGTTGGTCGATTTCTGGCCTACTCTGGCCTCCAACGATCTGGTCAACAAACCGTTCTCCGGTTTCATCGCCGCGTCGAATTTCCCGGGTACGCTTCCGACCGGAATACAGCGAAACTCCAATCCCACCTTCGCAGCCAATGCCTGGGCGCTGAACAATTTTGGCCCCAGGTTGGGATTTGCGTGGACTCCGCCACGCTTTAACGACAAGCTCGTGCTGCGCGGAGGCTATGGACTTTACTACACGCATCCACCGGTAAACGACGCCTTCCAGTTGATTGTCAATCCGCCGTTTTTCTCTAGGCAGACAAACGTTGGCGCTCTAAACGCGCTGGCAACTCTTCAGGATCCATTCAATCCTCCCTCCAACGAAGTATTTCCCAACTTCGTTCAGAGATCCGCCAATACCGCGCTTACCATTAATTCCATCAGCCCTGATTGGAAGCCGCCGGTAACCCAGCAATATAACTTCGGTATTCAATACGCATTGAACAGCACGACTTCAGTGCAAGTCGGGTATGTCGGGACAAAGTCCAGCCGCATTGAAACCACCAACCAGATTAACCAAGCGCAACTCGCCAGCCCTGGAAACCCGGTCAATGGCCTGACCACCAACACTTTTGAAAATGCAGCTCAACGAGTGCCCGTTCTTGGCATTGCGCCTAGCGGATTAAACCAAGCACAATGGAGCGGAATTTCGAACTACAACAGTCTCCAGGCTAACGTCCAAAAGCGCCTCAGCCACGGACTGCAGTTCGGGCTCGCCTACACCTATGGGAAAACACTGACGGACGTCACCGGCGTTGGGACGTTTCCACTCGGCGGAGGCGTCTACAACAATCAGTTCGACCCGATGAATGGCTACGGACCCGCGGACTTCGACACCCGGCACCGCTTCGTCGCTAACTACTTATGGGATTTGCCCAATTTCCACAACAACGAAGGTGTTGCAGGCAGGGTGCTAAGCGGATGGGGAGCGTCTGGCGTGATCGTCGTGCAGACAGGTCCTGCCTTGACGTTTACCGATCCCGCCGCCGGCAGCATCTATGGACTTGCCGGAGCGTTTGGAACCTTTGGTGCAACCCTTTGCCCAGGCATGACCGCTAAGGACATTCTGACGCCCGGGCCCGTGCAGACCAACCTTAATAACTTTTTCAATGCGAACGCATTTTGCGCCCCGCCGCAAATCGGCGATGGCACCGGGTTCGGTACGTTAGGCCGCGGTGTCGTGTATGGCCCTGGTCAGCACAATATGGACATGTCCATATTTAAAGACACGAAAGTTGGAGGCCTAAGCGAGGCCGGAAGCGTTCAGTTCCGCGCGGAGTTTTTCAACACCTTCAACACGCCGCAGTTCGCGAGCCAGACGACAACGCAATTCTCAACAGCCATCACCCAATTGCACGCACCAAGCTTCGGGCAAGTCACCTCAACCACCGTGTCTCCGAGAATTATCCAGTTCGGGCTCAAGTACACGTTCTGACTCCTGGGTTGGGGTAACAAGCAAAAGCGGAAAGGGGAGCGAGGGCGAGAGGTTCGCTCACCTTCTTGGTTAGTTAGGGTTTGATTAGAGAGGAACAGAGATGCGGAAAGTCTTGTTTGGGTTGGTGTTGGCAGGTGGCTTGGCGACTGTTTTCGAAGCGCAGGATAAGCCAGCGCTTTCTCCTCTAACGAAGGGCTTCGTCACCGTGGACTCGTCCCCGGTGGCGTTGAAGCATGTGAAGGTCATTGACGGGACCGGCGCAGCACCTGCCGACGATCAGACGGTTCTGATCGAAAATGGAGTCATACGAGAAATTGGACCTGCTTCTTCGGTGTCGGTTCCCTCGAGTGCGCAGGTTCTCGATTTGACGGGGCGCTCCGTGATTCCGGGGCTGGTCGGAATGCACGATCATATGTTTTACCCGACGGCCTCAGGGCAGGGCCCCGTCGAAGGCGCGCCTGCACTTTACGGCGAAATGGGATTCAGCTTTCCGCGGCTCTATTTGGCGGGCGGCGTGACCTCGATTCGAACGACGGGCAGCCTCGAACCCTACACCGACCTGGCGCTGAAGAAAATGATCGAGACCGGCAAAATGCCTGGCCCGAAAATTCACATCACCGGACCTTATCTTGAAGGAGTTGGTTCGTTCACGCCACAGTTGCACGAGCTTACGGGGCCTGAAGACGCAGTGCGGCTGGTGAATTACTGGATTGATGAGGGCGCTACATCTTTTAAGGCGTACATGCACATCACGCGTGCGGAGTTGGGCGCGGCAGTCAAAGCGGCCCATGCCCGAGGAGTCAAGGTCACCGGCCATTTGTGTTCCGTGGGATTCAGCGAAGCAGTGGATTTGGGAATCGACGACCTGGAACACGGCTTGGTAGTGGACCAGGAGTTCAACCCCAAGAAGCAGCCCGATGTCTGCCCAGCCGATGCTGACCGGCACCCGAGCATGGAAAAGATAGATATAGAAGGCGAAGCAGTCCAGGCGGTGATTCGCAAGCTAGTGCAACATCATGTGGCAGTGACTTCCACGCTCGTCATTTTCGAGACGTTTGCCGCGAATCGCCCGCCGCTGCAGGACCGTGTGTTACAGGCGATGTCCCTGCCATCGCGTGCGGATTATCTGGCAGTACGCACCAAGATTGCGGAGGGCAACGACAACGGCGCAATTCTCCTTAAGAAGGAAATGCAGTTTGAACACGACTTCGTGAAAGCGGGAGGATTGCTGCTCTCCGGCGAAGACCCCACAGGATACGGGGGAGCGCTGGCAGGATTCGGCGATCAAAGACAAACGGAGCTGCTGGTTGAGGCCGGCTTCACGCCGCTCGAAGCGATTCACATCGCTACTCAAAATGGGGCTGAATTCCTGGGGGAGGCGAATCGCATCGGCGCGTTGAAGGCCGGCAAACAAGCCGACATCGTTGTGATCAAGGGTGATCCCAGCCAGAAGATCGAAGATATCGAAAACGTGGAACTCGTCTTCAAAGACGGAATCGGATACGACTCGCAGAAACTTATCCGTTCCGTACAAGGTGCAGTTGGATTGCACTAGATGTGTGGCTCGAATTTGTAGATGGCGTCCGTCCCGAACTTCCCATAACCCCGATCACGGTAAGGTAAATCGTGGTCGCTCAAGGCTCAAGAGGCGCTATCAGTTCGACGCGTTGCGATTCTTCATGCCGTGGCTGTCCCGAGTCCCGTTCGAGGAAGTATAGCGATGACGAATTCTTGGTGCACTCCTGGTGCACTATAACCTGCAAATGTGGCTATCTTGGTACAACTGAAAGCAGCGTAAATTAGTGAAAACACGTGAAAATCAGCGAGTGCAAACAGGGCAGGTAGGTTTAGCAAACCGCCGCATTCAGCCGCTCTGCCACCTCTCCGCGGGCGGTTCGGCCGAAGCAAATCAGCCGAATTGCCTGAGTATAGCATTAATTGAAGGTCACACAGGAGGTCAGTTTATGCGAGGCATGTCGGTTTCCGGCTGACCATTTGCCCTTGATTGCGTCAAAAGAGGGTGGGTCGGTTGTCAGCGAGGGTCCCGCCCTGGCGGGACGGGAATTCTTTCCTTTCGGGTGTTTTGAACATAGAATAATGGCCTCTGGGGCTGGCTACACCTCCACAGAGGGTGCGGCTGAGGTCGGCGGAGATACCGGTTGCAGTAG
>WNGO01003471.1_pt1 | contig 16716 bp, 14 predicted proteins | sample 5400511 | NCBI WGS metagenome assembly WNGO01 (sample SAMN13153380, study PRJNA577476) | soil metagenome | isolation source: 20 cm soil or saprolite under Garry oak tree replicate 2 | place: USA:California | collected 2016-06-15 | reverse complement strand
TGATGCCGTCGCGAGCCCACCTGATGATTCAAGACGGCGACACCGTTACTCCGGGCGACGTGCTGGCAAAGATCCCGCGCGAAACCACCAAGACCAAAGACATCACCGGTGGTCTGCCGCGTGTGGTCGAACTGTTCGAAGCCCGCAAGCCGCATGAGACAGCGGTCATCAGCGAAATCGATGGCACGGTCAAGTTCGGCGAGGTCTCCAAGGGACAGCGCAAAATCTACGTTGTCGCCGACAACGGCACCGAAAAAGAGTACTCGGTTCCGCGCGGCGTTCACATCAACGTGCAGGAAGGCGAGCGCGTCAAGGCTGGTGAACCCTTGATGGACGGCCCGCTCAACCCGCACGACATCCTGGCTGTGCTCGGCGAGAAAGAGCTGCAGGCTTACCTGGTGAACGAAATCCAGGAAGTCTACCGGCTGCAAGGCGTCAACATCTCGGACAAGCACATCGAAGTGATTGTTCGCCAGATGATGCGCTGGGTGAAGGTCGAAGACGTGGGCGACACGCGGTTCCTGCTCGAAGAGCAGACCGACAAGTTCGCTTTCCGCGAAGAGAACGAGCGCGTGATTGCGCAAGGCGGCAAGCCGGCCACCGGCCGTCCGCTGCTCCTCGGCATCACGAAGGCTTCGCTCTCCACCGACTCCTTCATCTCCGCCGCGTCGTTCCAGGAGACCACGCGCGTGCTCACCGAAGCCAGCATCAACGGCAAGGTCGATCACCTGCGCGGCCTGAAAGAGAACGTCATCGTCGGACGCCTCATCCCTGCCGGAACCGGCATGGAGTATTACCGCAACGTGCGGCTCTCGCCAGAGATGGAAGAGGCCGCCGCCAAGGTACAGGCGGAAGTCTCGGCTGCGTACGAAGAAGCCGAGCGCGCTCTCGAAATGATGCGTCACGAGGGCGAGAACGAAGAACTGGGTGCGGAACTGCCCGCAGCCGAGTAAGGTGAATGAACTAAGGGTCCGGAATCCCAAGTCTAGGGTTTCCGGGCCCGCTTTCATAATCATCGAATGATGTAGCGACAGCCGCCTCGGCTGTCCCGGCGAAGCCGAAGGCGAGCCGGAACCGAGGCAGTCCAAACAAGCACAAATGCACGCTACCCCCCAGCGAGTGCGCATCGAGGAACCTGCCCGAATTCCTTCTTTGCGCGTGGTGCCCTCAGGCCCTAAGCTAAGTCAGCGTATGTGGCGCTTACTTCGGCTTCTCGGCATATCGTTCGGCAACGCCTTTGTCCATGATGCCTTTGCAATTGCCAAGGCATCCGCATACTCCTCCATCCTCACCTTCTTTCCCGCCTTGGTCATTCTAGGTTCAGTGCTGGCCAATTGGCGCAAGGGCGCGCCTTACCTGCGTGAGATTTCTTACGCGTTAGGCAGCATTCTTCCGGTGGGCGACAAATCTGGAGTAGTTCTGGACTATCTCAGAGGAGCACCCAAGCATCCCTTCGGATTTCTCTTCACGACTTCGATGATTACCCTGTGGACGGCCTCCGGCGTGATGATCTCCTGGATGGATGGTTTCCGCCGCTGCTACGAACTGCCCAAGAGCTGGGGACTGATCAAGGAACGCCTGATCGCTTTTATGCTCGTGATCTTCGCGCTCATCCCCATGACATTCTCTACATTGCTCGTCGCCGTGGGCAGCAAGTTCGAAACCCGGCTCCTTCCGTACATCGATGCCGATTTCAGCCCTTACGTGCTCTTGCTCTGGGGAATCATTCGTTGGATCATCGCGACTCTGACCGCCATCTCCGTCATCGCGCTCATCTATCACAACGCCGTCCCCCGAACGCAGCCGTGGCACAGTGTCATTCCCGGCGCCCTCTTCGCTACCTTCGTCTGGTTCACGGTGACGGTTGGCTTCCGCTATTACCTGCAGCATTTCGGAGACTTCACCACCATCTACGGATCGCTCGGTGTGGGCATGGCCTTGCTCGTCTGGATGTACCTAATATCCCTGGTGGTGCTGGTCGGCGCCGAGTTCAATGCGCTACTATTTCCTCGCGCCATGCTGGGGAAAGAATTGACCGCAATCAACAGTTCCAAGGCTTAAACACGTTTCTGAAATACGTTTGTAAATCAGCATGACGCGCCGTGGAAGAGCGGCGCTTTAGGGCCGCGTTAAGGTGCTTATTAGAAGGCCGGGCTTTAGCCCCTGTGGGCGCATTTCCCGCGAAATTCCCCGCCGAGGACAATATTGAAACCTAGCCACTCAAATCCCGAGGAGAGCCCTATCCCGCCGAATGGCAGGCCATCCCGTCGCGCCAAGATCATCTGTACCATCGGTCCTGCGTGCTCTACCGAAGGCGCCATGCGCGACCTGCTCCGCCTCGGCATGGACATCGCTCGCCTGAACTTCTCCCACGGCACGCACGAAGATCACGCCCACAACATACAGCGCCTGCGCCGCGCCGCCCAGCGCGAGGGACGCACCGTCTGCATCCTCCAGGACCTGCAGGGCCCCAAGATCCGCACTGGCCTGCTCGAGCAGCGCAAGCCCGTATTCCTAAAAACCGGCTCGATCGTTACCATCACGCCCGACGAAGTCGCTGGAAATTCGACCCGCATCTCCACAACCTTCCCCGACCTCGCCCGCGAACTCACCGCCGGTGCGCGGATCCTGCTCAGCGATGGCCTGATCGAACTCCGTGTCCGCTCCATCCGCGGCAGAGACATCCTCTGCGATGTCATCAATGGCGGCCTGCTGGGAGAGCACAAAGGCATCAATCTACCCGGAGTCGCCCTCTCCATTCCGGCCATGACTTCCAAAGATCGCAAGGACTTGGAGTTTGGCCTCAGGCACGGAGTCGATACCGTCGCTCTCTCCTTCGTCCGCACCGCCGCCGATGTTACGGCAGTCAAGCGAATCATCGCCTCGCACAAGAGCGATGTCCCGGTCATTGCCAAACTCGAAAAGCCGCAAGCCATCGATCATCTGGAAGAAATCCTCGAAGCTGCCGACGGAGTCATGGTCGCCCGCGGCGATCTCGGCGTCGAAATGGCTCCCGAAAAAGTCCCGGTGATCCAGAAACACGTGATTCGCCGCGCGGCCGCCTGGCGCAAGCCGGTCATCACCGCCACCCAGATGCTCGAATCGATGATCGAAAACCCGCGACCCACGCGCGCCGAAGCCAGCGACGTCGCCAACGCCGTCTTTGATGGCACCGACGCGGTCATGCTCTCCGCTGAAACCGCCAGCGGCAAGTATCCGCGCGAGTCGGTTGAGATCATGTCGCGCATCGTCGTCGAAGCCGAATGCAACGTCTCCGACCTCGGTCCGGGCCGCCGCCGCCGCGAGCGCCGCGGACTCTCCGTCGCCGAAACCATTTGCGAGTCCATCGCCCACGCGGCCGAGGATCTCCCCATGGGCGCCATTGCCATCTTCACTGAAACCGGCAACACCGCCCGCCCTGGTCCGCCGCGGTGTCCTGCAGCCCAAAGATGTCCTGGGGGTGGTCGCCGGCACGCGCCAAGCCTCTGGCTCCACGAATCTCATGCGCCTCCACATAGTCACCGAGCAGGAAGCCGAAAATATCGTTCACCCCAAGGGACCGCACAAGAATAAGGCCTCGCGGAAGAACTGATGTGGGGACAGCTGCCCTCGGCTGTCCTGTCGAGCGAAGCTCGACAGCCCCTCCGGCGAGATATAATTCCCCTTTATGGCACAAGAGATTCTCTCGTTAGCCATCTGGGAACCTATCCCCGAGCACGAAGCCGCCGCGTTAGAAACCTTCTACGAACTCACATCCATCGTCGCCAAAAAAGGCTACGGCCGTGACCTGCTCTACCGCGACCGGGAACATCACTACGTCTTCTTTCGCTACTGGAAGTCAGAAGAAGCCCGCCGCTCCGCGCAAGAGGACCCCGAAATGCTCCGCTGCTGGGCCAAGCTGGGCAATGAAATCCAAATCGTGAAAGTCTACGAAACGCTCACGGAAGTCTCGTTGGAGAATATGAAGTAGCGGGTTGGGTTGCCGAATTGCGTATTCCACCCGCTTTCACCGCCCGGGCGCTTCTTAGGCATTTAGAATATTCCCTTGCCGGACTCCTCCATCCGCGATTTTGCTGACCTCGTGGTCGATCCCCCGATCCGCGGATTTCTGCACCTCCCCGCAACTCCCAACGGCGACGCTCTGGTCCTGACCCACGGTGCCGGAGGCAACGCCCAAGCTCCTCTGCTTGTCGCGCTGGCCGACACATTCACCAGCGCAGGCTATACCGTCCTCCGCTGCAATCTGCCCTACCGCCAGGCAAGATCCTTCGGCCCACCCGGTCCCGGTGACGCTGCCCGCGACCGCGCCGGCCTGAAGAATGCAGTCACTGCGCTGAAAAATAGTTCGGGTGCCCCACTTCTCCCTGACTCTGGGAGAAGTGGGGATCTTAGCCCGGAGAAGCACAACGAGGCCCGCATTTTTCTCGGCGGCCATTCCTACGGCGGACGCCAATCCAGCATGCTATGTGCCGAAGAATCGGATCTAGTCGCAGGGCTCCTGCTGCTTTCCTATCCGCTTCATCCACCGCGCCGTCCCGAGCAGCAGCGCACGCAACATCTCCCCGACCTGCGCACGCCGACACTGTTCGTCCAAGGCACGCGCGATCCCTTCGGCTCGATTGAAGAAATCGAGCGCGCGATCAAGATGATCCCGGCCAAAACAAAGCTGCTGACGGTAGAAGGCGGTCACGACCTGGGATTCAAGGGAAAAGCAAAAGAGGGAAACTTAGCGGCAACGATACTCGCGGAATTTCAGGCGCTGGTGACTTAGAAGGTAATTGCCGATGTCAGATTTTAGATTTGAGATTGAAAACCCAAATGCTTCTCAAGTTCCAATCTCCAATCTACAATCTGAAATCGAAAATCTGCAATCCTAGTTCACCCAGCCCGACTTTCCCCCGCCGTTCCCCTTCGGCGTTTCGTCATCCGGCGGAATGTAATTCCCGTGCTCGTCGAAGTGGACCTGGCGGTCGTGCTTCGACATGTAGACTTCAAACTTCTTCGCCGCCCGCCGCCGTCTCCAGCGATAGTATGAATTGCGCAACCCGTAATAGCGCTCCGACAAACCCACATTCACCAGCGCCGGTTTCGGCCCGCGCCGCACGTAAAGCCAACCGAAGAGCAATCCACCCAGATGAGCCACGTAAGCAACGTTTCCACCCCCACTGATGGCCAATACGAGGGTCACGACGATCAGGATTCCGACAAAGTATTTTGCTTTGATGGCGAGCGGAAAAGGAATCATCATGATCTCGTTTTCCGCAAATAGAATCCCGAACGCGATCAGAATCGCGTATATGCCGCCCGAAGCGCCTACCGTGGCAGTCTCGGGGTTGCCAAGAATGTGCGCAAAGGAGAGTGCAATTGTCGTGATCGCCGCGCCAATCAAGCCAATGAAATAAAGTTCGAGGAATCGCCGCGTGCCCCATGCACTCTCGATGGCAGACCCAAACATCCACAACCCGATCATGTTCCAGAACCAGTGCCCGAATCCCTCGTGCAGGAAGCCATAGGTCACAATCTGCCAGAGACGGCCATGTTGAACGACATCAGTAGGAACCAGCTCGCAGTAATACTTGATGTAGGGGCCGATTGGAATGCGAACCCAGGAAAGAAGCGCCATGAGCAGAAATACGCCCGTATTGATTCCAATCAGCCACGTCACCGCCCGGGTGAACGGCGGCAGGCTCAACGTCATGGGTTCCCCAGTTCGACGCACAGACAGATCCTCGTTCCCAATTCTACTCGCTCGACGACCCGAACACTTTGCTAGCGTTCCGGCGTCGGCAGAACCGCCAAACTCCGATGTCCCGCCGCGTCTACCGCCCGCACGGCGAAAATCACATTATCTTTGGAAAGCTTCAACGTCGCTCGCATCGCGTTTCCAAAACTCTGTGCGTGCTCCCACTCAGGGCAGTGTCGAATCATTCTCCAGGTCTTTGGTCAGGATATGAACGTTCGCCGGAGGCCCCGGCGCCGCCGCCAATGATGCCAGCGTCGCAGCATTCAGTCGCGCCACATGCGCCACGTACTCGTAATCCACGAACTTCGGCAAGTCTCCATACTCAATCCCATTCTCATTCCGCACATTCTGATGCTGGTGATGAAAGTCTTCGCGGAACTCTGTCAGACGCACCGCCGAAATTCCCTGTTGATTAAACGCGGAATGATCCCCACCGCGCAGATATCGGTCCAGCCGGAATACCAGCATCGGCTTCACCCCGGCGTCATACGTCCGCCCCACTTCGGCGATGTACCGTGCCACCTGCCGCGATCCCGAGTCACTCTCTCCACCGAGCCCGCGAATCCGCCGCACATCCTGCTCTGTTGCGGTAATCGGCAGGCCCTCGGAAAACACGCGTACCACCGAATGATCCTGCTCCGCGCTCTTGTCTCCGCCAACGATGTCGTTATTGAGCACGGCCTCCAAGTCCCACTCCTGCTCCTTTGCCATCTTCGCGAAATGGCGGCTGCCGTTGAGCCCCTGCTCCTCCCCCGCGACCGTAAGAAAGACAATCGTCGCCGGGAACTTCATCTTGCTCAATACGCGAGCGCACTCCAAGCTCACCGCGGTTCCGCTGGCATCATCGTTCGCGCCCGGAGCGTCGCCTTTTACATCCAGCGTGTCGCTGTTTCGCGAATCGTAGTGCCCAGTCACCAGCACGATGCGTTTGGCCTGCGCCGGATCGGTCCCCTTCAGCACCGCATAAACATTGGTAATTTCGGTTGCCGCGGGAATGCGGTCCGTTGGTTGTTCGGTGAAGCTGTCGGTCTTCACCTCAAGGCATCCAGCGCAATCTTGCGAGTACCGCTCGAACTCCGACTTGATCCACTCCCTCGCTGCTCCGATGCCGTGTCCCGCAGCAATCGCCGAAGGATCCTGCGCCGACAAAGTCAGCCGCGTCCCAAAGCTCACCAACTTCACAATGTCGGCTTGAACGCGTGGCGCAGAAATCTGCTGCAAGGCGGCGGCAATCTGCGCATCTTGCACCAATTTCGGAGCATCCTGTGCCCCGCTGATTTGTGTCATCAAGCTCGCCAAAGCAATCAAAACAAGCCTGCTCGTCGTTTTTTTGCGGTTTCGTTGATTCATGGCAATAAGAAATTCATCCGGAAATACCAGTAGACACGCGCCACGCCGCGTCGGAAAATTCTCGCTCCACAGCCCCGCCACCACTTGACCAACCGCCGGGGAGAATCTAAATATTAACAGGAGGCTCTAATAGGCAAGGGAGGCCGTATGGTGCTCTGTCCGGAATGCGAAAACAATCTTGACTTCGAGGAGGAAGAAGTCGACGAGGGCGAAGTCATTTCCTGCCCTGAATGCGGCACCGACTTCGAGGTCGTTACTGTGAGTCCGCTCGAGTTGAAAGCCGTCGAAGAAGGCTATGAAGAGGATGACGACGAAGAGGAGGAGACCGAAGACGGTGACTATTCCTAACCTTCGGTGTGTTCAGTTATCCCGCAAGCTGTTCGTAATTGGAATCGCCGCGTTGTTTCTCTTGCCAGCCCTTGGCTCTCAAAATGGCCTGCTCACCGCACAAAAATCCCGAGGAAAGCCCTACGCACTGATCGCCGGAACCGTCTGGGGACCCGATGACCGGCCCGTGTACGGCATTACGGTGAAAATTCGCAAAGGCAGCGATAAGCCGAACAAAGTGCGTTGGCAGCTCTACTCCGATCACATGGGAGAGTTTGCCCAGCGCGTTCCCGCCGGTGAGGCTGAGTACATTCTCTCCGTTGATCTGAAGGGCCTGAAACCCGTCGGCGGCAAGCCTCTTCACCTGGTTCAAGAAGTCACCGTCCACTTTTACAACGACGAGCGCCAGGACGTTGGCCTCCATCTGGCCTACTAAACCCCGCCTCATCAACACTCCGCCCGTAAGTGTGTTTCAGAAGTCGGTCTGCGAAGTTGGCGCTCAAGTGGGGACGACACGCGTTCTCGCGCACACTCTTCGAACCGCGCCCCCAAGCCCACGAATCCGGGGCCTTTAGTCCCGGAGGGTCGTCCGTGAGACAATAATCACAGCATGAATCACCACCGCTCCGTGATGAAGGCTGCTGCTGTCTGCTGCCTGGTTCTCGTTTCTTTTTGTGCCACACTTTGTGCCTCCCCCGACAAGAAGGGAGACAAACCTGTCGGCAAGTTACTGTTCGGCAAGGTCCTCGACGGTGACGACAATCCTCTTCCCGACGCCGTTGTCTACGTCACAAATACACGCACCCGCGCTGTTAAGACCTACATTGTCGGCAAGGACGGAGCCTTCCGCTTTCCCGCACTCGCCAGCGCAGTCGATTACGAAGTCTACGCCCAGTTCAACGGCCACAAGAGCGACACCAAATCCGTGAGCCAGTTCGACGACCGCTCACAGGTTTCCCTCGTCCTCAAAATCAACACCCACTGAACCAATGTAGGGGCGGACGCCTTCGTCCGTCCCGCGGGCGAAGCCCGCGTGCAGTCGCATGGGGTCGAATCGATCTCTCAACGGCCACAATCGCCGTGTAACGCCGTGGAAGCACGGCCCTTTAGCGCCGCTAAAAATCCAATGAACAATGTGGGTTGAACCCGGTTGGGAAGCTTCCCGTACCTTTTCGTGCAACTTTTCCACCGCCACACGGGTTCTAGATAATACGGATAACTGTCTGGAGGGCACTGTGAACGGATCGCGCACTTCTTACAAGGCAATTCTGGCCTGTGTTGTTCTTCTCGGTGGAGCGTTGGCTTTCGCGCAGGGCGGCTCCATGAGCCCCTATCCAAATGAAAAAGATGGCGTAAGCGCCGGCGGCAAATGGATGATGTTTCAAGGCGAAGACAAAATGACCGGCGCCAAGCGCGTACGCTTCGAACTCCTCGCCGAGAATTTCTTCCGCGAAGACCCCGACTACAAGCCCAGGGTCGAGCTGGTCTGTGAAAACGGGAAATACAAGCTGGCGAGCTTCAACCCCGCGGTCAAAGTCCCACCTAATCGTCCTGGATTCTGGGGACAGCCGCAACTGGAAGCGGAAGTCCGTGTCGATGACGTCCACTACTTCAAGGGCTGGAATTGGGAAGCACGCGGCCGCTTCCTCTCCGTGGACAAAGGCACCGCTCGCGGCGTGATGCAGGCGCACGTCTTCAACGTCGCCATCCCCACCCGCAGCGGCCGCCAGATCGCCGAATTCCAGCCGGAGGGCCTGGACGTCGACCAAGTCCGCAAGTCCTGCGACCTGACGCCAAAAAAGCCCAGCAAAGACTAATGGCCGTGGAATCAATAGGGGCTTACGTAGAGACAGCCGCCTCGGCTGTCCCGCGAAGGCAAAGCCAAGCGCAAATGTAGGGACGGACGCCTTCGTCCGTCCCGCGGGCAAAGCCCGCGTTCTGTCGTATTGGTCGAATCGAGTCCCGATGGCAAGGTCGTGGAAGAGCGGGGCTTCATAGGGCTTTAAAGTGTGTGCGTAAGAGCGCGTTTTGCAGATTTAGGTGGAGCAAGGGCAGAGGTTTCTAGGCGCGAAGCGGCGAAAGAATACAGCCCGCGGCGTAAGCCGTGGGTACAAGTGGGAAATGATGCAGCCCCAGCGGGGCGAAAGAGGAGTTCTCACGCACACTCTTTAGCCCCGGCGCAGAAACAGAAACTGCTCGAGAAATCATTTCTCGCGGATCACTCTTCCAAATCTAACCCAGCACCCTAGCCGCGTCCTTCGCGAAATAAGTCAGAATGATGCTTGCCCCTGCCCGCCGAATGCTGAGCAGCGACTCCATCATCACGCGTTCGCGCTCAATCCATCCGTTGCGCGCCGCCGCCTCGATCATCGCGTATTCACCCGAAACCTGGTACGCCGCCAGCGGCAGGTCGAACCGATCGCGCGCCGCCGCGATTACATCCAGATAGGGCATCGCGGGCTTCACCATGATCATGTCCGCCCCTTCTTCGATATCCGCTTCAATCTCCCGCATCGCCTCACGCACATTCGCCCCGTCCATCTGATAAGACCGCCGGTCTCCAAACTGCGGCGCCGAATCAGCCGCCTCCCGGAACGGCCCGTAAAATCCCGATGCAAACTTGGCAGCATAGGAAAGAATCGGCGTATTGATGAACCCGGCTTCATCGAGCGCGCTCCGGATCGCCGCCACTCGTCCATCCATCATGTCAGAGGGAGCGATGATATCGATGCCAGCCTTGGCCAATGAAACCGATGTCCGAGCCAGTAGCTCCAGCGACGCATCATTGACGATTTCATATTCGCCCAGCGCCCGGTCGGCGACAATGGACGCGAACTCCTCCATCGCCTCCTCTTTCTCCTCGCGGCTTCGCACGGCAACGGTGCGAACTTTGTTCATCGCATCTCGCGCCGCTGCGCCTAACGACTGTGGCGCAGCCTTCACGATCCCACAATGTCCGTGCGACATGTACTCGCACAAGCAGACATCTCCCATCAAAACCAGGCCCGGCACTTCCCGCTTGATCGCCCGCGTCGCCCGCTGAACGATCCCGTCGTCCGCCCATGCACCTGTCGCCACATCATCTTTCTTATCTGGCAGCCCAAACAAAATAACGGAGGGTACGCCCAAAGAATGCACCTCCCGCGCCTCTTTCACTGCCTCATCCACCGACAGATTGAATACTCCCGGCATCGACCGCACTTCCTTGCGCACCCCTTCCCCAGGGCATACGAACATGGGATAAACGAACGCATCCGGAGTCAGGCGGGTCTCAACGACCATGTTTCGCAGTTCTGCGGTGCGGCGTAAGCGGCGAAGACGCGTAACAGGAAATGCCATGGCAGATCACCCTGAGGGACGATTAATCCGCCCCTCCCTTCCTCGATTCTAGCCCATTCCCGCCGACTTCTTGGACAAAGCAGTTGCGCCCCTGCCGTCCAAGCCTAAAAGGTCCGGGCTGAGAACTGAGAGCCGAGAACTGCTATGTGACGAAAGTAACCACCCTCATTCCCATCGATCCTCGGTTTCCGCAATCAACTCCCATAAAATGAGCACAATGGGTCTCGTTCGTCAGCACCGCTGGTTCATCGCAGCGGCCGGAATCACTCTGGTCTTTGCTGCGGTGTGTTTCACCGCTCGCGGACCCAGTCCCGCTCTCACCACAGTCGCCGATCTTACCGGCTTGGCCGTTATGCTCGTCGCGCTCGGAGTTTGTGCCGGCAATGCCCTGGTACGCCCCCGCCCGGAGCGCAGCTTCTGGGGGCTAATGGTGCTCGCATTCCTCTTGTGGACCAGCAATCAGTTCGCCTGGTCTCTCTTGGAAATCGTTCTTCACCGGTCCATTCCCGATCCTTTTCTTTTTGACATCATCCTCTTCTTCCACACCGTGCCGATGATCGCCGCCGTTGCCTGGCGGCCAGACCTCCTCGCCAAGCGCGGAAAGATCCTCCTTAGCGTGCTGAATTTCCTCATGTTGTTCGGATGGTGGATCTTTCTCTATGCATTCATCGTTTTCCCGCACCAGTATGTCGCGCTCAACGTCGGCAAATATAACAGCTACTATGACGGGCTCTATGCAGTTGAAAACGCCCTGCTGGTCGGCGTTCTTGTTCTCGGCGCTGTGACCAGTTCCGGAGGATGGCGGCGTCTTTATCTTCACATTTTGGGGGCGTCTGTGTTGTACGGTATCAACTCGCAGCTTCTCGACCGCGCCTCAGCCCAGAATATTTACTACTCGGGCAGTCTCTACGACGTCCCTCTCATCGGGACTGTAGCTTGGATCGCCGCTGCCGCCATGTCGTCCCGCGATTGGGAACTAAGATCGATCGAGTTCCATCTGGACAGCCGCTGGAAGAACCTCATGGCGCAGCTCGCCATGTTGGCGATCCTGTCCCTGCCTGTGCTCGGGTTATGGACAGTCCTCATGGATCCCTCGCCCGCGGCCTCGAGAAACTTCCGCATTTTCGCCGTCCTTGGCGCCATGTTGCTGCTGGGATCTTTCGTATTCCTGCGTCAGTATCTGCAGGATCAGACGCTGATGTCCCTCCTCCGTGAGTCGCGCCGTGCCTACGAAAGCCAGATGCAGCTCCAGAGCCAGCTCGTACAGAAAGAAAAGCTCGCGTCTCTCGGGAACCTGATTGCCGGCGCTGCCCATGAAATCGACCATCCTCTAACATCCGTCATGAGCTACTCGGAACTGCTCTGGTCAGAAGAGAAGCTCAACGACGATCAGAACGCCCTTCTTCGCAAGATCGTGAATCAGGCGCGCCGCACGCGTGACCTCGTGGCCAATCTCCTCAGCTTCGCGCGGCAGGCGCCGGGCGAAAAAATTGTCGTCGATCTGGCCCTTCTCCTTAATCGTGCGGCTCAGTTGATGGAACCCAGGCGCCAGTCGAGCAAGGTCAAGTTGCAGGTTTCCGTCGGGCAGCATTTTCCTCCCGTACGCGGCAATCCCAACCAACTCTTCCAGGCTTGCGTCGAGATCATCGAAAACGCAATGGACGCGATGAGTGAAGCCGGCGGTGGGATGCTCGAGATCTCCGGGCAACGCCAGGAAGGCGACGTGGTCCTCCAATTCTCTGACACTGGCCCGGGCCTTCGCGATCCACAGCGCGTCTTCGACCCGTTCTACACGACGAAACCGGTTGGCAAAGGTACAGGACTCGGCCTCAGCGCGGTCTATGGCGTCGTTCAGGACCATGGCGGACAGATCACCTGCCGCAACAAGCCCGAAGGTGGCGCGCTGTTTGTTCTAAAGCTGCCCGCAGTCACGGAAGCCGCCGCCCAAACCGCCGTCGCCGCCGGCTAAGAAGAACGCGTAGCGACAGCCGCCTCGGCTGTCCGAGCGGAAGAAAAGGTTCATGTGGGGACAGCCGCCTTCGGCTGTCCGGCGACGGAAAGCGAGCCGCTCTATTCCTGCCACCGGAAAACCCAGGTTCCTTCGCCCCTTCTCGCACACCCCTCCTGTAACATAAAACCTGCTATGCCCGCCCACCTGCTCCACAACTCCGTGCGCGTGCTCGAGTTCGATTCCCTTCGCGAACTCCTGCGCGGATACTGCTCCTCCCCGCTCGGCCATGCCCGGGTGGCAGCGCTGGCTCCTTTGACGGATGCGGCGTGGATCCAGACGCAACAGGCTCTAGCGACCGAGATCCGCGAGTTCCGTCGCGTTGGTGGACGCTTTGATTTTTCCTCCCTCACCGACATCGGTTCGCTGGTCGAAAAGGCGCGCATCGCCGGCGTAGCCCTCGAGACGATCGAGATTCGCGACGTCATCCTGGCGGTCGATCGGGCCGCGGAATGGCGCGAAATTTCGCTGCACCCGCCCGCGGCCATGCGCTCGGAATGGAGGGAAGTGCGTTGTCTCTCTGCCCGTATCGGAGACTTTGGCGAATTCCTTCGCTCCTTCCGCAACAAAATCCAGCCCGACGGAACGCTCGAAGACAAGGCCTCGTCCGAACTCGCCCGCATCCGCCGCGAGATCGAAAAGCAGCGGCGTGCCATTCAGCAGTCGTTACAGGGATACCTCCGCCGCCTCGCCGAAGGCGGAACGGTACAAGACGAACTCATTACCATCCGCGGCGAACGCTTCGTCATCCCCGTCAAAGTTGAGCAGAAGCGTCGCGTGCAAGGCGTGGTCCACGGCGCCAGCTCCAGTGGCCAAACAGTATTCGTCGAGCCTCTGGAGACGATCGAGCAGAACAACGAACTAGTGCGCCTCCTGGAAGAGGAACTGGCGGAGATTCACCGCATCCTCATCGAAATGACGCAGCAAATCGGCGCGCAAGCCGAGCCAATCCTTGCCGCCGTCGAGGTCCTGTCAGAGCTGGAACTGCAATTCGCCAAAGCCAGATTCGCCGAAGACTACAACTGCGTCGAAGTGAAGCTGAGCGGAAGGCAGCAAGAACCATGTGGGGACAGCCGCCTTCGGCTGTCCAGCGAAGCGAAGCGAGCACCGTCTCCCGAGAGCCAAATACCGGGAAGCCTCCTTCTCCACAACGCCCGCCACCCACTGCTCGAACGCAATCTAAAAGCAAAGGGCCACTCCGTAGTTCCAGTAAGCATCGAGCTCGAAGGCGCTGGGCGACAGCTCATCATCACCGGCCCCAATACCGGCGGCAAAACCGTCACCCTGAAAACGGCCGGCCTCCTGGCTCTGATGGCTCAATCCGGCCTGCCCGTTCCCGCCGACCGCGCCGAGCTTCCTGTATTCGACGCGGTGCTGGCCGACATCGGTGACTACCAATCCATCGAGCAGAATCTCTCCACATTCTCCGCGCACGTCACCAACATCGACTTCATCTCACGCACCGCGACGGCGCACTCGCTGGTGTTACTCGACGAACTGGGCTCCGCCACCGATCCCGAAGAAGGTGCTGCTCTCGCCGTCGCCATCGCCAGCCACTTCGGACACGTTGGATCGATGACCATCATCTCGACGCACCACACCTCGTTAAAAGTCTACGGGGCGAACACGTCTGGCGTGCTTAACGCCTCCGTCGGCTTTGATGAGCGCACGTTGCAGCCTACCTACGAACTAAAAGTCGGAGTGCCCGGCGCGTCGGCAGGTATCAACATCGCGCAGCGTTTGGGGCTGAACCCGTCCATCATCGAGAGCGCCCGGTCGCGTCTCGGCACGCAAGCCCGCGACGTTGGCCAGTTTCTCGACAAGCTTCACGCAGAATTGCGCAACGCTGAAGGCGAGCGCCTGCGGCTGAAAACGCGTGAAGAGGAATTGGAGCGGGAAAGGAAGCGCTTAGAGGCTGATGGACGCAAAGACCAGCAGGCCAAAGTGCGCGAGATGGAGAAGAAACTCGAGAGCGTGCTGCGTGACTTCGAGTATCACGCCCGCGAAGCAGTCAACGCCATCCAGGATCGCGCGGCTGCACAAAAGCTTTCTAAAGACGCCGAGCGCCGCATTGCCAAGCTGCGCCGCGAATTTCGCGAACAGTTCGACTCGACGGTCGTAGCGCACTCCACTGGCGCGGATCAGGGCGATCCTCACGCCCAGCCGCAGGTCATCAAGCACGTGCTCGAGGGCGACACCGTCAAGCTCAAATCCACCGGACGCACCGCCCGCATCGCCCGCAAGATTGACGACGCGCATTTCGAAGTCGAGATGGGCGCCATGAAAATGAAGATCGCCCGCGATGACATCGCCGAACTTCTGTCGAGTGTGCGCGCAGTCGAGACGCCAGTGAACGCGGCGCGATCCCGCGGCATCTCGGTGCAACTGGAGAGCGAGGGCGCGAACATGCCGATGGAAATCAATGTCATCGGCCAGACCGTCGACGTCGCGAGCCGCGAGGTTGAAAAGTTCGTTGACCGCGCCTTCCTGGCCGGGCTGCCCCGCGTCCGCGTAGTCCATGGCAGCGGTATGGGCATCCTCCGCAAAGCTCTCCGCCAGATGCTGCAACAACACCCGCACGTAGCGTTGGTGACCGAGGCCCCTCAGAACGAAGGCGGCGGCGGAGCGACCCTGGTCGAGCTGAGTGTCTAACCCAAACGTCTCTGCGACCGCGCCACCAGCCCCGATGGCAGATATAGAGACTAGCTTGCACCGTCTCTCTTACCACAGAATCTTCTTCCAGTTCTCGTCATACAGCGCGTCCCGCGCGGCTTTCGCGATGGCCTTCTTTTCCTTGGCCGAAAGATCGTTCGAGACCACATTGTCCTCATTCGCCGGATCGCGCACCTCAACCTGCTCGAAGCGGCTGCCAATGTAGCGCAGCACCGCAGCAACGTTGTGCGTCAGCTGGCCATAAGGCTCCGATGCCAGCGCTTTTAAGACCGTCAGTTCCAGATAAAGCGAAGGGAGATCGAGTTTGTTGCGCTCGCGCCAGATTTTCAACGCGCAGATCTCCTGCTGCCGTCCCGAATTCCCTACCAGATGCACATGCTGCGTCAGGCCTGCATCGAAACTGTCCGCGTTTGCACCGGCACATCGTGGTCCGAGAGAAACTCGAACAGGCTCCAGAAAATGTTCTTCATCTCTTTGCCCGGTACGGGCTTGAGCGCGATCAGCACATCCACGTCGGAACAGAGCGAGACCGCGGTGTTCTTCGCGTAGGCCCCCGAGAGCGTTATGCCCTGCAGATATTGCTTGCCCCACTGCTTGATCAGCGGGACCACTTCGTCGGCTGCCCGATGCGATGGCGACTCGGTATCGGCGGCGACATGGTACTCCTCAACGACTGAGGCGGCGTATTGGTCAACGTTGGACATGTTAAAGACAACAGCCTCTGTCATTTCATCGGCAAAATCCTCTGCGAGTTGAGGCGATCCGTCGATATCCTGATAATTTTGTAATCGGAACCTTTTGCGTTGCTTAGATGTGAGCAGGCAGCCGACGGCGACAACGTGGAAGAGCGGCCCTTCAAGGGCCGCGTTAGCCGGATCGAGATGAAACCGGGCTTCAGCCCCAGTCGGGGTCAAGCATCACAAGATGACAGAGAGCTTCAAGTGCGCGACGTGCGGCAAAGTTGGGCCAACGGCTTGGCAATCTTCCACGAATCATCTGATTCGCATTGTTAGATCAGGAATGGCCCTACTCCGACTGAGATCGATGGCTGTCCGGAGTTGCCACAACGATGGCTGCTTTTCCATACCGCTCAACCGATAACTCTTGTTTCCCACAGCTTCTCCACAGCATTCGACGTCCGCTATATTCAACTCAGCGGCTTTCTAGCTCACAATTCCAACGGAGAGTTCTGTCTCTAAATGGCGAACCCGGGCGATTTCGCGTACACGGTCAAGCAGCAGGCGGATATCGTCCGCATCGTCGGCGACTACGTCAA
>WNGO01001180.1_pt1 | contig 16716 bp, 11 predicted proteins | sample 5400511 | NCBI WGS metagenome assembly WNGO01 (sample SAMN13153380, study PRJNA577476) | soil metagenome | isolation source: 20 cm soil or saprolite under Garry oak tree replicate 2 | place: USA:California | collected 2016-06-15 | reverse complement strand
TGGGCGAGTTGCCGAGGCAGACTGGCAAATTCCCATTCACGAAAATGACACTCTTCGAGCGTCGCACGTATGACATGAAGTGCAATTGGAAGGCATACGTTGACAACTACCTGGAGGGGTACCACTTGCCGAGCGTCCATCCAGGGCTCAACCGGGAACTGGACTTCAATTCGTACCTAGTGGAACCGCATCCCGGGTACGTGCGACAGTTCAGCCCAATCCGCGGAACTCAGCCCGGCGATACAACCCCCCGACGATATCAGGAGGCGCGCGAGGATTTGACCACCGACTACTTCTGGGTCTTCCCCAACTGGATGCTCAACTGCTATCCCGACAATGTTTCGCTGAATATTGTGCTGCCACTCGAACCAGAGCGGACGCTGGCCGTCTTTGAATGGTATCTGCCGGAGAAGGAGCACACATTACCTGCGGCTAAAGCGTCAGTAGAATTCAGCGATCAGATTCAAATTGAGGACATCGGGATCTGCGAAGCCGTTCAAAAGAATCTGCGATCTCGTAGTTACTCGCGCGGTCGATTCAGCGTCAAACAGGAAAAGGGAGTTCACGCTTTTCATCGGATGTACGCTGACCTCATGCAACGTGCCTAAGTGGCCGAAAACCACCAGGGTTGGCCAAGGTCGGCCAATTCCATTGACGATCCTCGGTTCCTACTGCTGTGTTCCGCTGCTTTCCCATTGAGAACAAAGGATTTGCATCTTCCATGAACAGCGTGTCTTTGGCATGGGAGTTGCCATTCACCTGATGAGAGGTTTTTCGCATTCATGCAATTCTGGAACAGGGTCGGGCGGGAGATCATTATGAAAACCAGACTCACGAGTAGATTCGCAATCCTGGCTTTAGCGCTATCGGGAGCGATGTCGATTGGCGCATTGGCGCAGACGACCGAAGAGGGGCCGGGACCTTCGGAGCAGCCTAGTGCTCCAATGGAAATTGGACAGGGGCAAGAACAGGGACCAGATTCTCAGCCCTATGATGACTCTAACGCGCAGCCGACAGAAGCGCAGCCCGGCGGCCCGTCCGGTGAGGCTCCGGCGGCGACGGATCAGGGCGTGGGGCGCATCAGCCTGATCCACGGGGATGTCTCGACTCAGCGCGGCGACTCGGGCGACTGGTCGGCTGCCGCTCTGAATCAACCATTGATGACGGGTGACAAACTTTCGACGGGCGACAATGCCCGCGCCGAAGTGCAGCTCGACTTCGCAAATACGATTCGCTTCGCGGCAAATACAAAAGCCAATGTCGCCAATCTAACGAAAAAGAACATTCAGATTCAGGTTGGAGAGGGTCTCGCCACCTACGCAGTTTCAAAAGACAGTGAAGCAGAGCCCGAGATCGATACTCCGAATGTCTCCATCCATCCATCGCATCATGATGGTGTGATTCGTATCGAAGTGCATCCGGACGGCGACACAATCGTGATTGTACGCAAGGGCGAGGCGCAAATCGCCACGCCGCAGGGAAGCACTGAAGTGCGAAGTGGCGAGATGGCGACGGTTCGTGGCACCGCCGAGTCCGCGCAGTATAAGATTGCATCCGCTCCGGATCGTGACGATTGGGACCGCTGGAACAACGATCGCGATCACATCATCCGCGACGCGAATTCATGGCGCCACACGAACCGCTACTACACCGGAACTCAGGATCTCGATACCTATGGCCACTGGCGACACGTCGATGACTATGGCGACGTTTGGTATCCAGACGAGCCGGGAGACTGGGCACCCTATCGCAATGGAAACTGGGTTTATCAACCCTACTATGGCTGGACGTGGGTAGGCTACGAGCCGTGGGGCTGGGCACCGTATCACTACGGACGCTGGATGTATAACGGTGGCTGGGGATGGTGGCCCGGACCGGTGTACGCCGGGTATCAACCGTTCTGGGCGCCGGCGTACGTTTCGTTCTGGGGATGGGGTGGTGGCTGGGGTTTCGGTGTTGGTTTTGGAGGCTGGGGTGGATTCGGCTGGCTCCCGCTCGGTCCTTGCGATTGGTACCACCCGTGGTGGGGTGGATACCGTGGGCGCTTCGGTGTGGTGAATGTGACGAATGTTCACGTGACCAACATCCATAACTATGGTGGTATCCACCCGCTGCACAACGGAATGCGATTCTCGAACCTGGCGAATCTGCATAACGTACACGTTGGCCGCGCGATGTCGACAGTCAACGCAGGCCACTTTGGAGCGGGCAGGGTTGGTTCGGTAGCAGCTCGGCCGGAACAGTTGCGTGGAGCTCGGATGATGGCGGGCAACCTTCCAGTCGTTCCGTCGCGGGCGAGCCTGTCGGCTAGCGGACGTCCGGCATCGTCGGCGACGATCCGCAACGGTGGGGCGCAGCGTTTCTTCGGATCGCACAACAACATCTCGCGTCCGGTCTCGTTCCAGCAGCAGACCGCCAGCCTGCGGCAGACGATGCAGCAGAGCCACGTGGGTGCAGTACCGGCGGGCGGACGCTCGAACGCCGCATTTGCCGGACGTGGTCCTAGCGCGGTTGGGACCATGCAAAGGCCAAGTGCGGGAGTTGCGAATCGGCAGGCGGGCACCTTTGGCAACCGGAATGTGCCGAACCAGAATGCGCAGACCGGCGCATATCGGCCGTCCGCTGGTAACAACAGCGCATCCCGGCCTGAGCCGCAGCGCGGCACAAGCCAGGCGGCTCCCGTCCAGAACCGTGGCGGCTTCCGGCCTTTTACGCCACCGAGCGGAAATAACCGCTCTGTCGGCAGCAATAGCAGCGCATCCCGACCTGAGCCGCAGCGCGGAACTAGTCAGGCACCGCCTGTTGAGAACCGCGGTGGCTTCCGGCCATTCACGCCGCCAAACGAGAACAACCGCTCCTCTGGCGGAAACACCAGTGCTTCGCGGCCAGAGCCGCAACGTGGAACAAGCCAGGCGGCCCCCGCTGAGAATCGCGGCGGATTCCGTCCGTTCAATCCTCCATCGAGAAGTGAAGTGTCGCGAGGTGGGACGAGCAACAGCAGCGGTGGCGGGTATTGGAATCGGACGGCTCCCAGTTCGAGCGCCCAGCCGCGCAGCTACTCGGATGGCTACGGGCGAGGATCGTCACGCCCGCAGCTCGACATGCGTCAGCCAATCGTGCGAAGCCCGTCGTACGGCGGAGGCGGATATCCGCGCGGAAGTTATAGCCCGCCCAGCTACGGTGGATCGCGCAGCGCACCGGGCTACTCGCGGCCGAGTTATGGCGGCGGTGGTGGCTCCCGGCCGGCACCTAGCGGCGGTGGAGGCCACGCGCCCAGTAGCGGCGGAGGTCACTCGAGCGGTGGAGGCGGGGGTGGCCACTCGAGCGGCGGAGGTGGAGGTCATTCCGGAGGTGGTGGACATTCCGGCCACCACTGAACGCGTTGATCGCAAGTTGATGTAAAACGAAGTGAACGATAGAGGCGAGAAGGGCGTGCTCAAACGGCACGCCTTTTCTCTTTAGCGAGATTTGTTGCGAGGTCTATTTCACGCTAAGCCTGGGCTGCGTCCGGCGGACAGCCGAAGGCGGCTGTCCCCATATTCCTTCTGCCTCCTACGGTCTTGCGTACGCAGGACTGTCCGGTTCGGGGCGGTCGTAGTCGTGTCCGTACTTGTTCTTATGGGCTACGGCTAGATCCGATTCAGGCAGCGCAAAGGTCCCAAGGGTTGACTGTCCCGGAGCAATGGTGATCTCTCGTACCATGGCGCGGAGAGCATCAGGCGCCACACCCGCATGAAAAATCTGAAATTGGTATCGTCCTGGCGGGACATCGGAGATGGCTAAATCGCCGCGCGCGTCAGAGATGGCATAGTAAGGCGTTGCCACGGCGATCACCACCGCGCTCATCTCCGCATGAATGTTGCAAAAGATAAAAGAAATTCCTGGCTTGTCGAATTGAACGAAGCGCGTTGTTCCGCTCTCATAGAGCCCGAGGTCGAAACGTTTCCCCTCAAACAGAGAGAATACGTTGTGGAAAAAGGGATCACGGTTCGGGAATTCCACTTTGCCACCCGCAGGTATCACGAGGAGTGAAGGCTGGAAGCTTTTGTTCTTTTGAACCAGTTGAGGGATGTGCGTCTGCTGTGGCGGCTGGACTCCGGTTCCCACCGGTGTCAGCCAAATTACCGCTTTGGAGGAATCTTTCAAGCGGTGTCCCGCCTTTGTTAGATCCACGTGCGCACGCAGAGACTCCTGACCATGCACGCTGCTGGCTACAAGGAGCAGGGAACCCAGCGGGGCAGCGAAATGTAAGGTTCGTAGCTTCAAAACAGTATCCCGACCGAGAGATTCACTTGGTTGGTAGAACTACTGCTGCTATAGACGGGGAAAGTGCGGAGACGTCTGAGTTCCGCCGAGAAAACCAAATCAGAGCGAGGGCGGAAGACGACGTTGCCTAGGGCTCCGCGGTTGCGGCCAATGATCAAGCCGGAATTGTTCTGATCAGTGGCGAAGCCTCGGATTTCGGCGGTAAATGCGTCGTCTTGAGCAACAACCCCGTTGAATTCGAGTTTTGGAGTGAGTTGAAACTTGAGCTGCGTCCATCCTCCCGCTGTATTTACACCGCGGAGTGGGCTATACGGCAGGGTGCCACTGAATACGACGGAGGTTCCAATGCCACCTCCGAGGCCGCCGATCCCGCGCCCTCGATAAAGCTCACCCGACAACTGAACACGCGGAACAATGGGCACCTGCCAGTCCGCCATGCCGGCCCAGGCGTCAACGTATCTTCCCCATGTCCAATCTTGCCGGCCATAGTACCCTGCGACTCCGATGCTCAAAGGGTGTTGTTGCACTGGGCGCGACCACGCCGTGCGAAAAGCGTATGCGGGCTGACCGGACATTTCTCCCGCTTGCGCAGTGCGTTCAAAGGAGCTGTAATTAAGCTCCCAATCGAGGTTGTCGAGAATTCCGGCCTGCAACGTAATGGACTGCTGATCCGACACCGAGAAACGGTGTTCGGCTCGCAGTTGAGGTGTCCAACCCCATAGATTTCCTGTGAAAGCAAAGGTGGGCGTAGCCAGAGAGGCGAACGAAGTCGGCGACAGGGGAGAAATGAAAAGAGAATCCTGCCCTGCGACGACCGAAGTGTGATCCCAGTCGAGCCGGACGTTAGCGGTTTGCAGCCGGACAATGCCGAAGTTCACCCCGTTTCCGGTGGCTGGAAATCCGCCGGCAAAATCAAACTGCACATCCGCCGAGGTTTTCGCACCAGCGACATTGGGACCGAAAATCTCCAGACCGATTTCTGACTGTCGCAGAGTCGCCCCGACCGTGGCTCGAGGAAAGAAATTGCGCACCGGAAGCGAGTAATCGGGGAAGTCCGCACTATCGGAGCCACCCACATTACGGAATGCGTTCATCAATACGATGCCGTGCAGGCGTGCGCGATATTTCGATGCGGTTTCCACTTTTGTTTGATATTGTTCGTCGATCTTCGAACCGATCAGGGAGGTCGATTCCTCCAGCTTCTGTACTCGTTGCTCGAGAGGAGTTGCGGATTCGACGGCTGCGACAGCGCTGCTCTCTGGCACCGTCTGTGTCGCCATCTCGGAGTCTTTACCTGCGGCGGGCTGTTCCAACAACGTGCGCGTTGCCTGCAAGTCCTGGCGCAGTTGGTGCATTTCCGCCCGGGACTGCGCATTTTCGGTGCGCATCTCTTCGACTAGCTGTTGGAGTTGGTGGACTTGATCCTGCAACTCTCTGATTGCCGGGTCGCCCGAGCCTGTCGCGACCGCCCCTGATGCCTGCTGGGCTGAGCCAAGCGAGTGGAACAAAACTATAGCGGTAACCGCCAATGCGGCCCCGCGAAGTGTAGAGGTCATAGGGCTCATCACACCGTCCTCCTGCTGCACTCATCCGGAGCCGAATACTTTTCACGAAAACAGATTCGCGTCACACCCCCGGATGCGAAACCGAATTTTGGGTGGCACTCTGCTCCGCGGGCATAACGGGAGATATTTCTAGGCTGAAGTCGTTGGCGCCCCGCATTGCTTCTTGGGCGCGGCCCCGCAGCACCATGCGAAAAACGGTCTTGCGTTCCGGCGTGCGCTCTACGAAGATCTCACCGCCGTGATCCTGAACGATCTTCTGGACCACCGCTAGTCCTAAACCAGTGCCGTTTTCTTTGCCATAGCTCACGAAGGGATGGAACAGCTTTTCTCGTATGGATTCCGCAATGCCCGGCCCATTGTCCGACACCGCGATTGTGATCGCCCCGGAGATCTCGCCCGCCATAACTTCGACCTTGCCTCCGAGCGGCGGCGCTGCTTCACAGGCGTTCAGCAGCAGATTGTACAAGGCGCGTTCCAGCTTGCGTTGGTCAAACCATCCCGAAACATGCGGCCCGCAGAGCACATCGATGGATCGCGCATGGTGCCGGGGATGTAGACGAACTGCCTGGACGGACCGCTGTATAGTTTCGAGCACATTGCCGTGGGCCGGACTCAATGATTCGCGCGTGCGTGCGAACTCAAGAAGCGAGTCGATCAGATCGGTCATCAGGTTCACGCCCGTGCGTACCTCCTGGTACAACTCCTCGCGCTGAACTGGCGTCAGGTGGCTGTCAACCAGGAACTCAGAGTTGGCCACAATCGCAGCCAACGAGTGGCGCAGATCGTGCGAAATCGAACTCGCCATTCGGCCGATCGTCGCCAGTTGCTCGGACTCCAGCAAATCCCGCTGACTCTTTAGAAGGCTGCTGCGCATCCGGTCAAAAGCGCGTGTCAGTTCGGCGACCTCGTCTCCTCCACGCTGATCTAATGGGTGGTGGAAGTCGCCACCTTCCAGCGCTCGAACGCCCGCAACCAAGCCACCCAAGGGCCGGGTGAATGTATGAGAGATAAAGAAGACCAGTCCACTTCCGACCAAGATTGCTGCAAAGCCGAGCAGAATGAGATAGCGATTCAGTTGGCCAAGAAATTTCGTCGCCTGATCATAAGATTCAAGGACGCTGAGGCGAACCTGCGTCGTTCGAGAAACGGACAAATCCAGTGAAGTTGCCAGGAAGCGTTCCTTGCCGATGTCTACATCATGTGGCGCCTCCTGAGGCGAACCGGTAATGAATGCCCTCAGATTTACACCTTGCACCTGGGCAGCAGGCAGCGTGGTTGCGATTACTTCGTCTCCGCAAGAAAAAGCGACCTGACTGCCCGCAACCTTGCTTACATAAGCGGCAAGCCAGTCGTTGATCTCGTAGCCAACCACCAGAAATCCCAACAGTGTTCCTTCGGTGCGTGAGCCTCGATAAATAGGCTGGATGAATGTCTGATAAAGGTGATGATCCCCGAACCACCAGTGGCTGCCTTCTCCGCGGTCTTCTTCCAGTGACTGCTGAAAATACTTTTCCGCAGCCTCCCTCGTGAAGCCGGGTGTGTTGGTGTGCAGGGCAACGACCCTGCCGCTCTCATTGACCAGCACGAATAGATCGGAACTGGCAATCCGCCACACGTCGCGCGATGCATCCTGGATGGTGAGCGGATCGGAATTGCTCATGATGGAGCGCGTGATGGGCAGGTCCGCCATCAGAGCGACATCATTGGTCAGCATGGTCTCGCGTTCGTGGCGAAAATCCTGAAATGCTGACACGGAATCGCGCAGGTTGATGGCAATACTCTGCCTGACGTGCGTCTGCACGCTTCGCTGCACAAGCATGAAGCTGGTGATCGTGAGGCCGGCTGTGATCACCAGCATCGAGATCAGGAACCGCGTGCGCAGGCGTACGCGAGGCAAGAGCGCCCGGCCTGCGGGTCCTGGAGCATTGGCAGACGAATGGAATACGGGCTCAGAGGAGGGGTTCACGGGATCAACGAACGAACTTATACCCCATTCCGTGTACCGTCCGGAAATGCACCGGGCTCGATGGGTCTTTCTCCAGTTTCTGGCGGAGTTTCAGAATGTGATTGTCCACGGTTCGCGTAGAGGGATAATTCTGGTATCCCCAGACCTCGTTCAGCAATTCGTCGCGGCTGATGACCCGCTCGGCATTCTGTACCAGGAACTGAAATGTCTTGAATTCCTGAGCCGTCAATATCACCGGCGTCCCGTCGCGTTTCACTTCCATCTTCTTAAAGTCAGCAGTGATGTCGTCGAAGCTGACGACCTGTGCCTCCGGCACGACGCGAGTAGTGTGGCGCAAGGCAGCACGGACTCGGGCCAGCAGTTCTCGAGGACTGAAAGGCTTGGTGACGTAGTCATCAGCCCCCAGTTCAAGCAGCAGGACCTTGTCAGAAACATCGCTTGCCGCACTTAGAACGACGATGGGTAACGTCGGCGAAATCGCCTTTATTTCCTTGCAGACATCGCTCCCGGAAAGTTTGGGAAGACGCAGGTCCAGAACCACCGCAGCGGGCGCCGAAGCATGAAAGCTGTCGATTGCCGATTTGCCATCCGATTGCGTTTCTACCGCATAGCCCTCGGTTTCAAACAACCGGCGGAGCGCTTTTTGAACAGCGGGATCATCCTCGACAACCAGGATGCGCCCGGTCGGCTTGGCTGCAGGGACTGGAGTGACTGTTCTACCCATACCGAATGGCGTTGCGAGATTCCCCATAGAAAAACCTTCCAATCTGTGAGAGGGAAAAACCTCCGGACAGCGTCGCGCCATCCGGAAGCACCATTTGACTTTTTGAAGCTTACAACCGTTTGACGACAGTTCTGGTGAAAGGCTTCAGCATTTGACATTCTTTTTACAAGTTCAAGACAGTGTTAAAAACGGGTACGGAGGGCGGCGTGCATGCAGCGTGGGCTTTCTCTATTCCGTCACCTGCGCGGCACAACTAAAGGACGAACCTATGGAGTCATACCATTTCTACCGTATGGCAAGCATCCGCAAGAAAACCTTACTCTTGGCAAGCTTTTCGCAGGGCTTTCAGCCTAACCAGCTGCAATCCTGCTAATCGTCTGCTAGGAGTTAGTCCATGAAGTACGCCACCGTAGTCCTGCTTCTTGTTTCATGTTTTGCCCTGACGAACCTGGCAACAGCCAGCAGCACGATTGATTTCAGCAATGGTGGAGGGACGCTCTCAGGTACAACTGCAGGGCTGACTCTTTCCGGATCTATTTTAATCGCTGTCAGTGGGCTTAACGGCGGAGGCACCGTCACGGGCGACCTTGGCACTTTTTCGTTAAGCACCGGCGCGCTGGCCAGCGGTTCTTTGAATATGGGCGGTACATTCGCTGCTGGCGGAATGGTCACCATTAGTGGCAACGGCACCAACGGAATTCCCAACGGGGTACTCTTCACCGGTACTTTCTCCGCGCCCATAAGTTGGACTCTTACGACACTGGCAAATGGGACTCACAGCTACACGCTGACGGGTGTTCTTACGGGAATGTTGGGTGGAACCAGCGTGAGCGCGGTTACCGTTCAACTTACCGCCAACACAGGCATAGGGTTCTTTAACGGCTCAACCTTGATTTCTGGCGGGGATACGACCATCGCGTCTGTTCCGGAACCCTCCACACTCGCTTTTTTCGCGACCGGCGCAATGAGCATGATGGGCATGATGCGTCGGAAATTGTTCGCGCGATAGACGACCCAGGTTAGATCAGAAGGTAAAGCGCCCAGCTCCGGGCGCTTTTCTTTTAGCAGCGCGCCTCCTGTAAATGTCTTGTCGTAGAATGACGGCTTGCCTGCCAAGATTTCAGAGCTGGACCAACTGGTGGTCGTGCTGGTGCGACCACGCAATCCACTCAATATTGGTGCGGCTGCGCGGGCCATGAGCAACTTCGGTGCCCGGCATCTTCGCCTGGTCAATCCATACGCTGCCGGCTTTCGCGAGGCACGTTCTGCCGTGGGTGCCTCTGCACTGCTCAATAACGCCCAGGAGTTCGACTCTGTGGCCGAAGCGGTGGCGGACTGTTCACTGGTGGTCGGAACCACCGCTGTCCGTAATCGGGCTTTACAGGATCCAGTCCGCCGTCTTAACGATGAATCGGCCAGTGCCATCCGAACGGCATTGAGATCAGGCAGGGCCGCGCTGTTGTTCGGCTCCGAGAAGATCGGATTGACGAACGCAGACTTTACCCATTGTCACTGGCTCCTTACTATTCCGACGGATGAACAAAACATCTCCATGAATCTGGGACAGGCTGTAGCCGTTTGTCTTTTCGGACTCTCGCGAAATGTGGTCGATGAAGCGATTTCCGAGCAGATCGAGCCGGCGGCATCCGGCGAAATCGAGAAGATCACACAGGGGCTCTATGAAGCCCTGAAGATCAGCGGATACGTAAAGCCGGGCAACGATGCGGTGAGTGAAAAGAAGGTCCGCCGTCTCATGCTCCGGTTCAACCTGCAAGCCATGGATGCGAAAGTATTGCTGGGAATGGTGCGGCAGATCGTATGGAAGCTGCGTCAGGACGCGAAAGGTTATCCCTTCACCCGTTGAGGCGAAGCCTGGATCGACGTTTTCTTGAATCTGAACTGGAGCAGCCAGGTGCTGGCTGTCGGCTGTCCGTTGACTTCGGGGGCAGAGAACTCCCATCGCTCCGCCGCCTTGAGGGCCTGATTCGCGAAATATCGGCTGGAGCCGGACGACTTCAATTTTGCTGCGGTGATTTTTCCGGAAGGATCGACTTCTACTCGTACGACGACCTTGATGGTGCCTCGGATAGTATTTTGCGCACTGCGAGGAACCTCGGGAAGAACTTGGCGAACGACCTCGCCCCCTGGTGCTCGAGGCGGCGGCACCACAGGTTCCACCGGCTTAGGAGCAGCGGTTGTCGGGGTTGGTGCGGCTTGAGTTACAGGTTGCTTGGTCCCATCGGAGGTCTGCGTTGCAGGTTTGCTTGAGCGGGAATAGAACCATGCAAGTACGATCCCCAGCACAACGATGATCACAGCTGCGAGCGCAAACACAGGCTTGCGGGTCGCGGAACTAGTCGGGATTGCAGCCGGCTCTGGAGGGGCGGGAACTGAACGCGCTGCCGGCTGCATGCGCGCCTGAATTTCCTTCAGTGAGCATCGGCGGTTCGGATCGAGCTGCAGACATTCGCGCACGATTCCACGAAATGGATCGGGGATGGTCTCAGGTAAATCACGATTCGCCGGTGAAGCTTGTTCGGCGGCGGTCACGTTCTGAGCCAATGCCGCGAGCAGGGTGACGCCTGCAGACCATATATCTCCCGCCGGCGATATTATCCCGGCTGCGGTCTCAGGGGCATCATAGACGTCGCGGCGCCTCCGGCCCCCATCCTGCTGTACGACGGGAGCAACCTGGTCCGACGACAGCTTTAGTTGATCCCTTGCCGCGAGCACGTTCGATGGCTTAACGCGCCCGTGAACAAATCCATTCTTGTGCAGATAGGAGAGCGCATCGAGGACCGGAGGCAGTAAATCCGACACTTCCGACGGGTCCAGCGGCCGCTCTGGCAGAATTCTGGAAAGATCGTCATCGGCGCATTCCATCAACACATAGACAAATGGCGAGCCGTCCAGACGGCAAAGGCCGGACTCAAACGTGCGAATCAGATGAGGATGAGAAAGTTTTGCGGTAGCGCGCAGGCGCGACAGTCGCGCCTCGGCATTGCCTTCGTCCACTTGGATCAACTTGATGGCAGCTCTCTGCCCGTGTTGGTCTGCGAGTTCGGTCAGAAAGACTGCGCTGTGATCGGAGCCGCCCAGCCACTGGCGGAGCGGAAACTTCCCCTTGATCACCAGCCCTTCCCACGACTTCCATGTGTCGGGTTTACTCATTTGCCGCTAACCTGCGATCCAACATTCTATGCCATCGGCGAGCCATTGGTGGCCCGCACGTTGAAATCGCAGGTGCAGTTCTGCCTCTGTCCTCTTACCGGCTCTTGTAGCTGAAGGTAACCTTGGTTTCTTCGTCGAGCACCAGGGGCCGGACGAAGCTGAACGAAGTGCCCGCCCGGGGGACGTCGATTGCTACAGGCAAAACGCCGGCAACACGTTTCTGCAGATTCACAACGTTGGCGGAAGCATTTTGGCTGACCGCTCCTGGGGCGAGCGGCATTATTTTGCTGAAGTTCCTGCCTTCCACAGCCACCATGCTCGATTCCGTGTTAAGCATGGGCGCTGAAGCTGTAACTTCGACGGTCTCGGTCGCAGCACCGACGTTCACAACACCTCCAAACATCGAAGGTTGGCTGGAGTCGTACCTTACGTTGTTCACGCTGGTTTTTAAGCCCCTGCTGTCCAGCTTGATCTTATAGTTTCCTGAAGGCAGTCCAAGGAGCGTCCAGTGACCGGAGGAATCGGTCACTGTACTGCGGCTCATGCCGTTGTCGGACGACGTGACTGTTATCTGCGCATTGGCGATGACAGCTCCGGTGGCATCGGTCACATATCCTCCCATCTGGCCCGCCGGTGACTGGATGCGCGCGCCTACATCATTCGAGTTGTTGTAAAAACCTTTGTCACGTTCCAGTTGTCCTCGCGTTGCAACTTCTTCGCGCAGGGGTTCGGGCACTCGATTGGCGGCAATTACATCTCCGCCGAAATCTTTCACCTTGTAGCGCTCTGGCAGAAACACTTCCCAGTTCAGCAGGCTGATAGGGATATCCATGCTCGGAAGGCTCAAGTCGGCACCGCCTTTCTTCGCAAATGGAGTTCCGGAATGCATAAATACAAACGACACCGTGTAGGAACCGTTCGGACGGAACCCCGGGCGCAATAGCGGTACACGATTGCCATCCGCACCCTGTACGGGTTTCACCCGTTCTCCAGCGACTTCCGCGGAGAGGATCGTCGCCCCAGTGGGCAGCGAAACTTTCAGGAAAGGCTGTGCTTGATTCTTCAGGGTCAATTTCACCTCGGTCAGCGACTTGCCTTCCGAAGTGACCATGGTGGTGACATCAGCGCTCTCGGCCACGGCGGCAAGCACGCTGCCATCGGGGAACCGAACCCAGTTCAAGGCGAGAGTAGGAGTCTCACTAGGTTGGCGGTGATAACGGAATGCCGCCTGTGGCGGGAAATGAGCGAGTGACCGCAAATACGGATTTGCCTCTTTGACGTCCATGCGCTTAAGGCCGCCGCCTTCGGTCGCGGTGATCTCCATCGTGCCGGCGCCTTCCACCAGCACTTCACCGGTTTCTCTTTGCGCTCCCTTGAAGCTCACGAAAGGCGCGTCTGCTTTCGTGTCATTGATCGAGCGCTCTATTGAGATCAAAAACTGATGGCTTCGCAGCCCGGGGTTGCTCACGGTCAGGAAGATATACGGATGAGTGGGTTCGGTTGTGCCGACCGGCCTCACGTTCACCACTTTGGGCTGAGTCTCAGCCGAATCCAGCGTTGGTCCGGTTACGCCAGTGACTTCGAAGCCTTCAGGAATCTGAACCTGGAATGTGGAGGTTTCTCCCTGCACCATGGTGATATCTGCCAGAACAGCAATTCGCATTTCCGCTTCACTGACGGAAACGAGCGTTTTCGAATCCGCCAGGAACCGCACTTCGCGCGGAGCAGTCGGTGCGACCACTTCGCGCGTTGCCCACCAAATGTTGGCCGACTGTCCGGGGACCAAGGTCGCTTCGATCGTGGTGTGCCCGTTTTCCGACTTACGGCTGGTGATCACTCCCGGGTTGATATTGGCGAGCGTGTGCTCGCCCGGTATCAGCAGGCTCATTTGCACACTGCCAGCCACTGGAGCCGGCAGGCTGAACGAAGCGCGCCCGGCGTCGATTCTTAATGGCAGGCCTGTGTCGAGCGAGATAGAGAAATCCCCCGCTGGAAGGAGCGCTACGTGAGTGCCACCCTCTTGAAGGAGGGGCACTCCTTTTCCATTCTGGTGAGCGTCGAGAATCGTCATTCCGCTGGTGAGCGGTACCTTGCTGATCCCTTTGTGGAAGACTTCTCCCTCGAGTTCCACGGATCCCATCACGCCGTTGCTCTCAACCCGCAGTTTTACATCGGCGTGCTTAATGGAATAAGGAAGTGGCGCCGTCTCAGGCGTCCTGGGTGGCTTCGCAGCCCGTTCCACGAGCTTGTTGTATTCGTCCAGCGTGAGGGTGACGTTGCCGGGATCGGGCAGGGGCAGCGGGGATTTATCCTCTGCCCAGCACAGCGACATCAAACACACACATCCAACCAAGATTGAAATGAAATGTCTGCCGTTCATCGCGCACCTCCCTTTTTGTCATGCTGGAAGCTGAATTCTGCTACGGGGGACTGGTTCTCGCTGGTAAGTTCGGAAACCAGGTAGATCGATGGACCAAACGCGGGGAAATCGATGTTGACCGGCACGATGCCGGTCACTCTACCTGCCATCGACTTCGACTTGAAACTGTCGAGCAGCGCCTGGGTGGCGTCTTTCTTTTCTTTGTCGTCGTTGCTCTGGAGCTGGGCGAACTGCGCAAGGCGATCGAATTCTTGCGGTTGTGCAGCAGGCTTCGCTGCAGGCCCCCCAACCCCACCTGTTGCAGAATATCCGGCCACGATCGCGCTTTCGTCGGTCGAGAGGGCTGCCGAAATCGGCCCCTGATACTCCTGCGTGCGGAACGTCCCAGGCTCCGCTGAAACTCGGAACATGGGCGGGTAGTAGAAGAGGACTCCCGTTCGAGAAATCGGCAGATCCAGCGCAGGTAAAGCGACGGTCTGCTTTCCTTTGTCCTGCCACGCGGGTGCCTTCGTGACGTACATCAGTTCGACCACGAAAGCAGGGGCGTCCTCACCGCCGTGCGACTTTTCGAGCGGCAGCAGCAGACTTCCATCGGGCGACTGTCCGGGACGAGCCGGCCTTCCACCCAGCGACGCGCTCCATACCGATGCTCCCGGTGGCAGCGCAATCTTGACGAAGTTCCGCTGATTGTTGCGCACCGCGTATCTCGCCTGCACAAGTTCCTTCCCATCAGCGCTCATCAGAATGTCGTAGCGAGCCTCTTCGATGTTGGCCATCAGCACGGCCTGCTGGTCGTAACGCGCCACGTTCACGCTTAAAGTGCGCGTCGCTCCCGCTTCACCTGCGCGTGCGCGGAAAGCCGCCAGGGCAGGCGATTGGCGGCTCGCAATCATTTCGCCAAGGTCACTTGCGTCCGCGTCTTCCAATCCATGTGCTTTCTGATCTTTGATCTCGCCCGCCCCGAGAATCTCCACCGCGACTCCACCACTGTCGCGCTCGGTATGGAGAAGCCTCAGCAAAGGGATGTCAATAATGCCGTCGCGCGGTAACCGGGCCTCGCCGTTGATCACAAATCGTGCGCTATGCTCCACCGGTTCGAGGAAGGTAATCGCGAGCTCGCCGTTCTTCATCTCCCAGTCGGCTACCATCGCTCCTGAAACTTGATTGATCGTGATTTTTTCCGGAAGCTGAATCCTCGCCTCTCGTGCCGCACCCTGCACAATTTCGAGACTCGCTTCCGCGTAGATAGCTGTTGAATCCTCGCCCAGGCTGGTTAACTGTGTCAGCGATCCCCTCATCCGCAACGGGAGTTCGATGTGATGATCTTCGGTCTTCTTGCGCCAGGTAAGGGTGAGCGCCTCGTTGCCGCGGCCGTAGGCCAGCCACTTCGTTTCGCCGGACGTTTCCGACTTCTCAGACAGAATTCCTCCATCGACTCTGAGATCAATTCCCTGTCGCGGCAGTTCTACCGACGCGCGCGTCACACCCGATTCCGTGGAGGGAAGGGAAATGCTCTCGTCGCTGGTAGATGCTGTGACGGGAACGTCGACGTCGAGCGCCAGAACCCAGCGTCCCGGATGTGAAAGGAGAGCGGAGAGATGTCCCGCGCCCTTTCCCTGCGGAGACGGCACGAGCGAGACCAGCTTGCCATCGAGTCGCGCCTCGCGAACCAGTAGTCCTGCCGGAACCGGCACGCGCACCCAGCCATCTTTCAAAACATCCACTGTGAGGTTGGCACGTCCGGCTGCCAGTTCGCCGGTGACATGCAGGTCGTAATCGACTCGCGTCAAAGTCGCATCGAGCGGTGGCGGCTCAGGATCGTGCTCCACCGGATAGGCTTTCGCGCGTAGCACCCGGTATTCTTCGACGGGGATTACGACCCATCCCGACGCGTGTGGCGATTCCACGGGCTTCTCTTGGGCTTGCGCGACAGTCAGAAACAAGGCTGAGATAGCCAGCAGGCAGAGAGGCAGTCGTCGAGAAGCGATTGCCCTGATCTCCAAAACCACTGAGAGAATCGACGTCTTCATAGTTCAACCCTCACTCCAACAGTTCTGGTGAAACGCTGAAAATTCCAGGGGGATACGCGGCGGCAGCAGCCGCTCAGAGTAAGAATGGCGGGCGACCGGAAAATTGCAGACAATTTGCGTGGTTACTTTGGGAACTCAGCTTTGGCTGGCGGTAATGGACCGTTGTTCTGCTGTACCATTGCAGGTCGATTCAGGTAGCGCCGCCGTCTCGGCGGCTGTCGAGGCGGCGTCTCGCCGCCTCAGCCGAGCGCTACAGAGCCGGAGGTCCGATTGGTTTTCAATACAGAGGGGTCACGTCAGCTTTACGAGCGCACGGTGGGCGTGCTGATCGAGGCCAGCAGTTCCTCCTCCCGCGGCCCGGCGAACTTCGGCAAGTACCCCATCTTCATGGAGAGGGGCCGAGGCTCGCGCATCTACGACGTCGATGGCAACGAATACATCGACTGGATGATGGCCTTCGGCGCGCTACCCTTGGGCCACGCGCATCCCGAGGTCGTCGAAGCTATCACTGGCGCTGCGGCGACCGGAGCGCACTTCGCCACCGCAACACCAGTCGAACTGGAAGTGGCGGAAATGCTGCAACTCATGGTGCGCAACGCCGAGCGCGTCCGCTT